>Ga0180301_10003386_pt1 | contig 12455 bp, 10 predicted proteins | sample GuaBasSediGuay16_FD_121797 | JGI IMG/M metagenome (GOLD analysis project Ga0180301, IMG submission 121797) | Subseafloor sediment microbial communities from Guaymas Basin, Gulf of California, Mexico - Guay16, Core 4569-2, 12-15 cm | ecosystem: Environmental > Aquatic > Marine > Hydrothermal...
ATTCCGCCGATCGCCCTCCGTGGTTGACGATTTTCCGGAAGACCGATATCCCTTCTGGAAAAGCCTTCAATTTACACTGAAAAATCCCTATATTGGTTTGATGCTGCTATCGAAACGGTCGTTTGGTTTTTCCAATTATGCAACGAAAGGTTGACTATGCCTGAAGTTACATCCTTGTCTGAAGCGACGTTTGCAAGCGAGGTCCTTCAATCTGACCTCCCTGTGCTGGTCGATATGTGGGCGCCGTGGTGCGGTCCCTGCCGGATCGTGTCGCCCATCGTCGAAGAGATCGCCGTTGATTTCGCCGATAAACTAAAGGTTTGCAGGCTCAACGTCGACGATAACATGGAAATCGCCCGGCAATATGGAATTCAGTCGATTCCGACCCTACTGTTCTTCCGCGGCGGCAAGCCGATCAAAGGAATAGTCGGCGCGGTGCCGAAACAGCAACTGGCAAAGGTCGTGGACCAATTCCTCGACGAGGGCTGAACACGTCACCTCGCGTTCGAACCACCCGGCGTCGAGCCGCTCAAAGCAGAGTCAAAACCGAACGGCGCGGCATCGGACTTCCGCTGGTCATTCTCGGTGTTTTCGGAGTGCTGCTGTTCGCCGAGGAGAAGACCTATTTCATCGAGCGCCTGGCTGGACGCTACCTCAACTGGCGCAACAGCAACCGCGTGGCTTGGGGCACATACTGGGAACGCGAAGCCCGCAACCGCGAACTGACCCGGCGCGTCGAAGCGGAAACTGCCGAAACCCGGCGCCTCCACCGTGCGGCGCAAATGGTTCACACCTTCCCCGAACTGATCAAAATCATCCCGGAAGGTGTGGGTGTCTCGATCACCCCGGATAAGTTCGTCGAACTGTATCGCACCATTCCAGCACCCCTTAGACCGGCGGTGATCCCCCCCAAGGAACTCGTCCGGATTTACTGGTCGGATGAATGGCGGCGCACATCGATCTGGGTGAAAGGCGGAGGATGCACGGCTTTCCTCGTCGACGACCGCAACCGTATGATACGCGACATCAAGATCAAGCGCTCCCTGTTCGAAGCCGCCGAAAACTACGGAAAGCGGATATCAGGACAGATCACCAGCATCACTGAATTCACCGGGAGCGTCTTCCCCGGCGATAAGTTTTTAAAGTTGATGGTCGATATGTCGGATGCCAATCGGTATGCGCTGTTCACCGACCCGGAGATACTCCTCGTCATTCCCAAACCGCTGACCCGCGTCGGTCTCGCGGCGACGGACGAACCCGGCGGTATAGGTTCGGTTGGGTTCGAGTCAAGCGATGCGGATGGACCCTTCGTCCTCATCTATCCCGCACTGAACGCGGGGATCAATCGCCTCTTGTGGGAACTCACCTGGACTGAATCCGAGACCCTCTTCACACCTGCAAATCCCGAACCGGATACGCTTCCCGATTCGACGTTCGAGACCATACGGACTCCGTTGTGAATGTGGTGCGCAAACTTCTCATCGCTGTAATCATCATCGGGGTGATCTGTATCACCGCGGGGGCAGCCCTTTTCCTGGTCTGGGCGGACCGCATCCCCCGCCTCCCGGATGATTTGAAACTTCTCGCCAGTTCACCCCCCACCGATGTCTACTCCCGCGACGGTGACCTGCTCAAGCGCATCGGTGGTCGGGTCTACGTCCCACTGGAACGGATTTCACCCGTTTTCCTGCGCGCTGTCGTCGCCGTCGAAGACAAACGTTTCCACCACCACCGCGGTATCGATCACCTCGCGCTGATGAGGGCGTTATGGTTGAACGTCCGCCATTTCGGACGAGCGCGTGGCGGCAGCACGATCACCCAGCAACTCGCCAAGAACTTATTCTTCACTTTCAAACGTTCGTGGAAACGAAAACTGCTCGAAGCATTTGCAGCCCTCGCCATCGAAGATCGGTTCAGCAAAAACCAGATCCTCGAAGCGTATGTTAATCTCGTCTATTACGGACGCTATGCCTACGGTGTCGAACAAGCTGCTCAACTCTATTTCGGCAAGAGCGCCGTTGACCTCGAGTTGCACGAAGCCGCGCTGCTCGCAGGATTGCCTAATTCACCGAGCCGCTTTGACCCGCTTCTTCACCTCGATCGCGCCAAGCGCCGTCAACGTATTGTGTTGAACCTGATGTCAACTCACAAGATGATAAGCGCACGCCAGGCGGACAGCGCCTATGCGCTCCCGTTGAAGTTGGTCCGCACACCACCCCTCGACCGGAGAGGGTCTTTCCCGCTCGATTATGCGATCGAATCGGCCGGGGCGGCGGTCGGGGAGGACTTAGTGAGTTACGGCGGCGTGAGGATTATCACCACCATAGACCCCCTGCTGCAGGACTGTGCCGAACGCATCCTCGCTCATGGACTCAGCACCCTCGAAAAACGTCTCGAACCGCTTCCCCCCGGTGATGTAACTCGCCTTGAAGGTGCGTTGGTCGCCGTCGAGGTCGCGACTGGAGACATAGTCGCACTGGTCGGAGGACGCGATTACCGCCAGAGCCCTTACAACCGCGCGGTCAGGGCGCTTCGTCAACCCGGTTCGGCGTTTAAGCCGGTGATATATTTAACCGCACTCGACCGGCTTGACGTCACCCCGGCGACGGTTATGGAAGATAGGCCGCTCAAACTCCCGATCGACCGGCACCGCACATGGAGCCCGGTCAATTTCGATCACCGATACCGGGGACCGGTGTGCCTTAAGTGGGCGTTGATGAAATCCATTAACACCATTTCCGCCCAGTTGATCTACCGTGAGACTCCTCGCGAAGCGGTCAAGACCGCTCGTCTCTTGGGGATAAAAACTCCCCTCGAGCCATTTCTCGCCCTCGCACTCGGTGCCCAAGGAGTTACCCCACTCGAGATGGCGGACGTCTTCGCCACGTTGGCGCGAATGGGCGTGTCGCTGGAACCGACGCTCATCAGCCGCATCGAGGGACGGGGTCGAGGAACCTTATTCGAACATTTCACCGCTGGAGAGACGAGGTTCGCCCCTCGAACGGTTTACCAACTGGTCGATATGATGCTGGGGGTCATCGACGGGGGAACGGGATCTGTGGTGCGCCGTAGGGGCTTCAAGGGTATAGCAATTGGCAAAACCGGAACTTCCAGCGACTTCCGCGATTCCTGGTTTTGCGGCGCGACCCCCAATCTGGCGGTGGTTGTCTGGGTGGGTTATGATGACAATCGACCGATGAAGTTCAGCACCGGCGAAGGTGTCCCCGGTGCTACCGGTGCCGCCCCCATCTGGGCGGACTTTATGATTCAAGTCACCGCGGGGGAATCGATCGTCGATTTTCCCCGTCCGCCCGGCATTGGAAGGTTTTGGATTCACCCCTTCACCGGAACTGTCAGCAGAGAACCGGTCGAAGGATGGATTCCCGCAGCGCTGAAGGTCGAGGATGCCGAACGACTGCTCCAGGAACAGTCTGCGCAGTGGGATTCGACCGCCGCGGATACGATGAAACCCGATACCGCCCGGAACGATACAGCGGGTGCGGATTCCACGAATTGAAAGGGATATTTCTTTAGATCCTGCAGCCAGCGAAGCGCAAGCGACCCCGCGCGGTTAGTCGGACTCGTTCTTTTTCTTCAGGCGAACCAATTCGGGCTTTACGATATTCTCCATGCAGGTCGGACATACCGAATGGCTGAAGTCGGCGCCGGTGTGTTCGTGTATGTAATTTTCGAGGTCTTGCCAATAATCGTCGTCGTTGCGCACCTTCTTGCAATACATACAGATCGGGATCAGCCGTTTCAGTTGAGAGACCTCCTCCAACGCCTGCTGGAGTCTCTTCACCTCTTTCGCGAGCCGGTTCTCGAGTTCGATGATCCGCACTCCCGCCTTTATCCTTGAATGCAGTTCTTCGGTGTGGAACGGCTTGTTGATGAAGTCGTCGGCGCCTGCATTCATCGCAGTCACCAAGTCATCTTTCGAATCCCTTGCTGTCAGCAGAACGATATAGACGTAATGCTCTCCGCCCGCTTCACGCATCCGGCGGCAGACCTCGACGCCGTTCATCTTGGGCATCGCCCAATCCAGCAGTGCTATCGACACGTCCCTTTCTCGGATCAGCGACAACGCCTCGAGACCGTCGCGCGCAGGAATGACCTCGAAGTTCCATCCCTCCAAGACCACCTGCAGCATACGCAACGTCACCGGATCGTCATCAGCGACCAGGATGGGGGTTCGATCAGCCAAATCCCAGTTCCCTCACAGTTTGATAATGGACTATTTTGATCCGCTTATTCAATCTTCGCTTCAACCACCCTTTCGATGCCGTTTAAATCGCGGAATGTCTCCACCTCGGTAAATGCGCTGGAGAGCATATCGACGACGCTTTCCGCAGCACCCACCCCGACCTCGAGGAACGCTCTGCCGCCGGGCTTCAATATCACCGGCAGGGTCACCGCCCAACGGCGATAGAACGATAGACCGTCACCACCGTCGGTCAACGCACCCGGCGGTTCGCGGCGGACGTCCGGGTGCAGGCTTCGAACCTCGGCGGCGGGGATATAAGGCGGATTTGCCGTGATGAAACTGAATCGCCCGTGCCATTCGAGCGGAGGGTCCGTCCGCGCGTCCCGCCGGATGATCTCGACGCGGTCGTTGACCAGCAACATCAAGGCGTTGCGCGCGCAGTATTCGAGCGCGGTCGGTGAATCGTCCACCAAGGTGATATGGGCGCTCGGAAGTTCTGCGGCAGCGGTCAAACCTACCACCCCGCAACCGCAACACAGGTCGAGAACCTCCTCGGAACTGTCTTTGAGACAATCCTCGGTCCATCGTTCGAGGAGTCGTTCGACCAGCAGTTCGGTATCGAAACGGGGGATGAAAACCCCCTCACCTACCAGAAACCGACGTCCATAAAATGGCGCCCAACCAGCGATATATTGAACCGGTTCCCCGGCTTCCCGCTGTTCGAGAAGGGCTTGATATTCGATGTATCTTTCGGGTGTCAAGGTTTCGCGGGCTCGCAGGTAAAGATCGGTGCGGTCGAGTTTCAGTGCGGTCTCCAGCAGCAATTCGGCGTGCCGTCGGGGCCTGAGAACACCGCAGCGTTCGAGACGCCGCTGCCCTTCCATCAGTGCATCGCCGATTGTGACCGCGCGGGTGGTCGATTCTCGCGCCGGTTCGTCAACCATATCCGGATTCATTCCATATCTATCTTTTCGGGGTCCATATATTTGCGGGCGTATGTGAGGTGCAGTTTCCGGTCGAGGAAGAAATCGACCAAGTCGCCGTCGAGTTCCCCGTCCTTGACCATAAAACCGAGAATCTTCACCGCTTGGGAGAGCATCATCGGCTTCTTATAAGGGCGGTCGCGGGCGGTCAGTGCCTCGAAGATGTCGGCCAGCGCCATAATACGCGCCTGTAGGGGGATTTCGTCCCCTTTCAGACCGTTCGGATAGCCCGTGCCGTTCAATTTCTCGTGGTGAGCCCCGGCATAGAGCGGCACGTTGCGCATTCGCTTGGGGAATGGGAGTTGTTCGAGCAACTTGATGGTCATCGCCGCATGGTTGTTGATGATCCGTCGCTCTTCGTCAGTCAAGTTTCCTTTGCGGACCTTGAGGTTTTGCAACTCGTCATCGGTCAGAAGCGGTTCCGGTCCGAGGGAGGTCTCTACTCGCCGCGCAGCGATCTTCTCCAGCCGTTCGATATTTTCATCGGGGACGAACTCGGAGGTCGTGTTCGATTCGAGGATGAACTTCAAGTCATCTTGGAGTTGTCGGCACTTCGCTTCGACCTCTGCGGCGGATTTTGTCCCTTCGTCGTCCATCCCCGCTTCAAGTGGCATAGTTACCGCCCGCACTTCAGCGGCTTTCCTTCGGGCGTTGGCGATAGCCAGCTCTATGCGCAAACGGACGAGTTCTCGGCGATCGAAGATGGTTTCAAGTTTGGTGCGTTTGTCAACTACATATTCCGGGGTAGTGATTTTACCGGTGTCGTGCAACCATGCCGCGAGGCGTAACTCCTGCATTTCGTCTTCGGTGAAGCGGACCTCGGCGAACGGTCCGCTCTGTGCTGCGTTTATATGGTGGGCGATCTCCATCGTCAATTCCGCGACCCGCTCGATATGACCGCCGGTGTAGTGTGATTTCTCGTCGATCGCCGCGGCGATGGTCTTGATAAATGAATCGAACAGGTTCTGCAACTCACTGATCAGCCGTGCGTTGGTGATGGCTATGGCAGCCTGTGAAGCCAAAGCGGCGGTTAACTCTTGGTAGCGTTCGGGAAACGGGATTGTCGCGCCGGTCTTGCTGTCGCGGGCGTTTATGAGTTGCAAGACCCCGATGATATCGTCCTGGTGATCGCGCATCGGAATAACCAGCATCGACTTCGACCGGTAGTTGTTGCGCTGGTCGAAGACCCGTGTTCCCTCGAAGTTGAAACCTTCCACTTGGTAGACATCGGGGATGTTGACCAGTTCACCTGAATTAGCGACGTAAGCGCAGACGTTCGCATCGTTGGGTTCGTCGCCGTGTCGCAGTGGAACCGATGGAAGCGTTATCGGACCGCCGGTGATACCACCCATACGGAAACCCAGCGATTCGGTCTGGACGATAGTGAAGTCCAGAGCGCTTTCGTCTTCGTTGACTAAATACAGCGTGCCGCCGTCGGCGTTGGTGAACTGACGCGCCCGGTCGACTATCATCTCGAGCAGTTGATCGAGGTTCCGCGTCGCCGAGAGCGCGATACCGATACGCGTTAGTTCGCTCAGGTTTCTGGTTTGGGTTTCGGTGTATTCCTTGAGTTGCCCGATGAAGTCGTGCAGCAACTCGTCGATCAACGGATCGGAGGATAGTCTTGACTTTGACGTCTCTGTGGTATTATCCGCCATATTTCTCTCGATGGTTCAAAAGTAAAAGGCTCTTAGGCCGCCGCTTCGAGGGTTGTCTCGTGTTGTATCAGCCACAGGCGGCGAGCACCGAAACATCCCCCACATCGATCTCCGCCAAGACCTCGAGGCAGCCGGCCGCTGTGGTTCCGGTGTGTATGACATCGTCCACCAGCAGCACTTTCCCGCTGGGAACCGGTTTCGTCGGCGTCCCCGGGGCGAAAGCGCCGATCAGGTTAACCAGCCGCTCGTGGTCAGGGAGCCGGGTTTGAGGACGGGTGTTACGGACCCTTCGGATCAGGTCGGTGCGCACTTCGCAGCCGATCTGAGTCGACACGCCGTGCGCGACTCCGAGGTTCTGGTCGAACCCCCGATCGCGGATCCGAACCGGGTGACGCGGGATCGGCACCACCGCGCTGACGTTCATCCGCCCTAATACCGGTATAAGCATCCCTACCGCCGCACGACCCAGCACCGGAGCGATGTCCATCCGGCCCTTAAACTTCATCGCGTGCACGATCCGCCGCATCAGGTCGTTATAAGCGAACGCAATCAACACCCGTCCGCGAAGATTCGGGTGAAATCTCCACCGCCGGGGCGCGGACGGTTCGAGGTTTCCCCAACAATTACTGCAGATGTAACCCTTCCCTAAGGTCCACTCCCGCCCGCAGGAAGGACAATACAGCGGGAACACGAGCGCGCTTGCTGCAAGAGCCGTGGATTTTACTAATGCGAAAAGTCTTTGCATCGTCAACCGTCGTTCGCCTGATCGAGTGGAACGAGGTCCACCTTGATTCGATATTCGGGGTCGCCTGATTCGATGGTGATTTTCTTGTGCCAACTCTTGAAGGAAGGATTCCTGAGTTCGATCTCGTGGGTGCCGAACGGGATGATTATCGGTTTTACCCGAGGGGTATGCCCGTATGATTTGCCGTCGATGAATATCTCCGCCCAAGGTTTGACCTTTACAATTTTTATCACCGCGAACTGCGCCCATAGATCGATATCCACCGCGCGGGTCTCGCCAGGTTCGACGGTTATACGTCGGGTTACCGGCGCGGGGAAGTCGTCGTTGGTGAAAATGATCTCGTGCTCGCCGGGGGAAACCTCCACCGAGATGGGCGAAAAGGTTTCTCCGACCGAAACTTTGTCGATGAACACGTTTGCCCACGGTCGGGTCTTGATCTTCAACTGCACCGGTTCGTTCGACGCTGCTCGGTTGACCGCGGGCGGGGTCTCTTGCTTGGTGATCGTGGATGCAGGTCGCTGCTCGACCTGAGCCGCTGGTTTCTGCACCGGCTGTCCGAGTGTTGCGGAGCCGGGAACGATGCTCCCGGCTTGGGGTTCAACTTCCCGAAGCAGCGGGGTCCGTTCCCGGCGCTCCTCAGCCCGGACCGGCCCAGGTGGGATTGGGGGTGTCTGGGGATGCGCAACAGAGGTGAAGTAAGGGGAAAAGTCCACTACTTTGGGCGGTTTCATAAGATGGGGATCGGGCAATTTATTTATGCCTATAAATGTGCCGAATATCAGCAACACACCGATGAAGAGCAGGATTGAGCGGTGAAAATAGTTGTGTGAAGTCCGTTTTCGGGCGGAGATGACGGTCGTCGACTTGCGTTCCGCGGCGGTGTCGCCCGCGGAAGATTCCGTAAGCGAAGCGATATAATCGCGGATGAACTGAGGCTCGAGCGGCACTTGATGCAGCGATGCCACACGTTGCACTTCTTCGAGGAGTCGGTCCGTGGTGGGGAAGCGTTTGGCGGGCTGCTTTTCCAACATACGGAGCACGATCTGGTCTATCTCGGGCGGAATGTCGGGGAAGAGCACCGAAGGACGCTGCGGATGGAACTTGAGTAATCGGTTCATCGTTTCGGTGAAATTCTCGCCCTGGAAGGGGGAGATGCCGGTGATGGTCTCATAGAAGGTCGCCCCCAGCGAAAACTGGTCGCTGCGGGTGTCGATCTCCCCACCGCTTATCCCTTCGGGCGATATGTATGCCGGAGTCCCGACTACCATTCCTTGACGGGTCAGTTTGGGGGCATCCTCCACCGAAGCCAGCCCGAAATCGGTGATTTTTATCTGACCCTCCAGCGAAATGAGGATGTTCCCCGGTTTGATGTCGCGGTGTATGACTCCCTTGGAATGGGCGTAAGCGAGTCCCTTGAGGATGCCGTTCAGTATGGCGAGAGCCACCCGCCACTCGATCCGTCCCCGCCGGGCCATCATCTCGCCCAAGTCTAAACCGTTGACGTATTCGAGCACCAGCATCGTTAGTTCGGGATCGGCGTGATACCCGTAGATGGCTACGATGTTCTCGTGGTTGACGCGCGCGCAGGCTTGGGCTTCCCGCTCGAAACGGGTGCGGATGTCCTCCTCGCGCGCCATCTGGGGATGGAGTTTCTTGATCAGAACCGGGCGCTGGAGGCTCTCTTCGCGGGCGCGGTATACCGAGCATATCGAACTCTGCGCCAGTTCGGCCTCAACGCGGTAAGGTCCTATGTGTTGCGCTCTTTCCACTCGCTCAACTTGTAATGCAGCCACCGCAACGAGACCCCAAGTATTTCAGCGGTCTTGGTCTTGTTCCCGCCGCACTCCCCGAGAACCCGCAGGACGATCTCCCGCTCGTGATCCTTGAGGGTCTTAGGCCCCTGGACGAGTTTATCAACGTCGGGGATGAAAAGGTCGTCGATGTCGATGCTCTCCTTCTCGGAGAGGATGACCGCGCGCTCGATGGTGTTCTCGAGTTCACGGACGTTGCCGGGCCAGTTGTAGTTCGCCAACGCCTGCATCGCGCGCGGGGTGATCTTCTTGATCGGCATCGCGTTTTTCTCGCAGTAGACCTTCAGAAAGCAGCGCACAAGTAAGGGGATGTCCCCGACCCGCTCGCGCAACGACGGCAGACGGATGGTGATCACGTTCAACCGGTAAAAGAGGTCTTCGCGGAACTTGCCCGCATTCACCTCGTCTTTCAGGTTCTTGTTGGTCGCCGATATTATCCGCACATCCACCTGTCGCGGTTCGGTGTCACCGACGCGCCGGATTTCACCTTCCTGCAACACGCGCAACAACTTCGCTTGGATGGTGGGGCTTATATCGGCGATCTCGTCGAGAAAGAAAGTTCCCCCGTCCGCAATTTCAAACAGCCCTTTCTTGTCGGAAACTGCTCCGGTGAAGGAACCCTTCTTGTGGCCGAAAAGTTCGCTCTCGAGCAGGCTCTCCGACAGGTTACCGCAGAACTGCGCTACAAACGGCTTGTGACGCCGCGGTCCGTTGAAGTGAAGCGCGCGGGCAACCAGTTCCTTACCGGTGCCGCTTTCGCCCTCCAACAGAACCGATATGTCGGAGTTCATTACCCTCCGCATCAGGCTGAACACCTCCTGCATCCGAGGGCTCTTGCCGATGATCTCCTCGAACCGCCACTTCTGCTGGAGTTGGTCCTGCAGGCGCTGTTTTTCCTCGAACAGTTCGCCGTAACTCTGCGCATAATCGACCGCGATCGCCGCCATCCTGGCAAAGACGTTGATGAAGTCGAGGTTTTCTTCAGTGAACTTCTGCCGGTCGCCCCGGCTGTCGACGTAGATGGCGCCGATCACATTTTCATCGTAATAGAGGGGGACGCAGATAATCGAGGTGATCTGATGATATATGATGCTTGCAGACTGTCCGAAACGCGGGTCCGCTTGGGCGTCGTGGGTCAGCAGCGGCGCACCCGACTCGATGACTTGGCGCACCACACTGGTCGAAAGTTCGGTCAAACTGCTCGAACTTTCAGGGGGGAAGTTCTGCGAAGCCATAATGTCTATATCGTCGTCGCGACGCAGTATGATGACCCCCCGGTCGGCGTTCATCATTTCAACCGCATAACCGAGCACGGTGTCCAGCAACCGCATCACGTCGTCGCGCGGACTGCCACGCTCCGGTTCGATGATCCGGGTGGGTCGGACTTCGTCGAGCCGACGGTCTTCGATTTCGGGCATTATCACCTCCGGTTCGTATTCTCACTCCGGCGGAACGCCGATGATGGAGCCGCGCTGCGAACGCGAGTGGTTGCCGAAGTTGTCGATCACCCAGACATACCAATAGTAATTGCCCGGTTCGAGCGAACTCGAGAGCGTGTGTTCGGGGTTGCTCTGGCTGATCGGAACCAACAACGTATCATACGCCGCCACCGGCTCCGGTTCGGACCTCTTCACCTTCAATAAGTACCTGAACTGGGTGGTGTCCGCGAATTCATCGCGCCAGTAATATATCCACCTGAGGGTCGGACGAGGCAACGGGTTGACATCGGGGGGGTTGAGGTCCGGAACGTTGTGGATCACGTGCATCAATTTGGCGTAGGCGATCGCTGAGTTGGTGTCTGCGTCGAAGGCTTCGAAGTAAAACGGTTCGTTACGGGCGTTGTCGATGTTGCCGCCAGGCAGTTCTTCGCTGGATATCTCCCGCCACCAGAACGACGAGTCGGGGTCCGGATACCAGTCGAGCGTGTCGCTTAAGTGGATTTCGTTCTCTTCGTCGTCAAACCTATAGATGATATATTGCAGGTCGGCGGGTCCATCCGGATCCTCAACCCGCGCCTTGAGGATGAGTTTGTGGATGATCTGCGATTGGTATTCGTAAGTGATGGAATTGACCAGCGCCTGGTTGAAGAACGGGAGTGCGTCGAGACGAAAACTGGCGTAAGTCACCGCACCGGCGTTGATGGTGACGAACAGCGAATCGCGCGCATATACCGGTTGCAACGGCGGTTCGCGGAACGCCGAAACCCAAACCTCGCCGGTCGGAATGTCGCCGAGGGAGATATAACCGTTCTCGTCGGTGAGGCCGAAGCGCCCCAATTCGGCGATGAGCACGGTGGCGGCTTCGATCGGCTGGGAACTAAGGTTCAGAACTTGCACCGATAGGCTCCCCGGTGTCGGAGGGAGGGGTTGTAAATGGAAGGTGTCGCGCACGGTCGCGCTCTCTTCTACGGTGATGTCCAACGAGTCGAGACCGTAAGCGCGCAGATCGTCGCCTCTTCGCTCCGCATAAATCCTGTGGTTGCCAACCGGGACCCGGTCGAATTGCAGAATGCCGCTGGTGTCAGTGAAACTTATCCGTCCCAAGTCGGGGATTCGGACTTCGGCATACTCGAGCGGCTGGTCGGATTCGGCCTCGAGGACGGTTATATGAATACGACCGAACGGCTGGTAGTTGTAATGGTCGGGATCGACCGGATTGTTATGGGGTGGTTCCCATTCACACCCGCCGAAAATGAGAACCATACCTATGATAACCGGTATGCAGGTTTTTCTTCCGATAAGCCAACCTCCTCTCGAAAATCCCACAACGGTTGTGTAAAGTAGTTCGGAACCTATGCCTTCCGTATGCAAATTATGCGCACAGGGAAGATAGCGACACTTCGACGCCGACGCAAGTGTTTTTTTATCCCCTTTCGAGTTTCATTCTATAACCGGGTTAGGCGCGGAGCAGCATCCGGACCGCAACGACCGCGAGAAAGGCTGCGAACACCCGTGTGAACACCGGCCCTCCGAACCGCTTATTGAGCCCGGCGCCCCATCGGGCGGTGAGGAGCGCACCCGCTGCCACCGGCAGGGCGAGCCTCAGGTCGATCAC
>Ga0180301_10003387_pt1 | contig 12448 bp, 8 predicted proteins | sample GuaBasSediGuay16_FD_121797 | JGI IMG/M metagenome (GOLD analysis project Ga0180301, IMG submission 121797) | Subseafloor sediment microbial communities from Guaymas Basin, Gulf of California, Mexico - Guay16, Core 4569-2, 12-15 cm | ecosystem: Environmental > Aquatic > Marine > Hydrothermal...
GATTTAAGACATTCAGAATAGAGGTCTCTTTTATCTTTCCATGTTGGTAAGTCGTTACCTATAGCGTTAACATCAAAATAATCTTCTAACCATGACCAGTCACCCACCTTCTCCACGATGGTGCTTCCAATCCCATAACATTCATTATAGAAATGGTAGGCTGCTGAAGTCTGGATTTTATAGGCTATAAGAAGAAGCTTAATCTTTTCAGCATCAACAAAATCTTCCTTCTCCATTTCTTCACGTAACTGTTTAATTAAATATTCACATGCAAACTCAGCTTCAGCATAATCTAAAGCCTCAGAAAAACCTGAATGTATTTTATCCCATCCAGTAAAAGATGCAACATAGTATCCAATATCTAAACCTAAACTAACCGCCGCAATGTAAGGATTAGATTTTTCAAGAGCTTCTTTTATACTATCCCTATATTCACTATAAGTTTTTTTGACGCCAAACTCTAAGATTTTCTCTGTTATCATACCTGTAACATAGTATTCATTGTAGGTGAAGGTTTGTAGAGCAGCTGCAAAACTAGGAAACTTAAAGCTAATTCTGGAAGCCATTTCCTTAAAATAGTTTACATATTGTTGAGTTACGTGTGCTTGCCAAAATGATTCAAGAATAAACTGTATACAGTCTTTACTAAGCTCAGCAACTTCACCAATCGACGATAAAAAGTCTAGAGAATCTTTTAATGTTTTAGGGAGAACCCCCTCCTCAGGAACTTTTCCTGCTCTTATAAACTTATTAACCTTATTAGCCCACTCTAACGGTTTAATATATTTTCCTTCAATTCCCGCTAAAACCTCATTGTAAAAATCAATGATTTTTGAGCTTGTTTTTAGGCTTTCTGGGGAGCTATAATTACCGCTTTTTAAACCTTCTACTATTACCCACCGTTGAAGCTCAACTGTTGGACGTGGATTTTGAACCTCAGTAAACTCAGGTCCAGCTACTTCAGCTATAACCTTAAGAAGGTTCGGTATAACATTATATTTTCCGTTAAAAACCCAGTTATAGGTTGTATCATCTATAAGAAGTACATGGCCTAAAGCATTATAAATCATTGTTAATGAAATTATTCTCCTTTCAAGCTCTTCATCAACAACAAGATAACCGTTACCATTTTCATCTTCACCAACAACCAAAAAACCAAAAACTTTATTGTTAGTTTCTACAATCCAAAAACTTTTTTTCGCTTCAGACCAACATAAAGAACCACCTTCAGAACCTACCCCTGTACTTTGATAAACATACACTCTATATTTTTTTCCTTTATAGTTTATTTTTGACCAAAGTTTAACATATTCTCCATCCTTTTTAAATGCTTGAGCAAGTTCATCTGGAGTTAAGTTTTCACTTTTTACAACCATAATCGAGGCTGGAACTGTAGATAACAAGATTAAGGTTAGGAGGGATAAAGCTAAAACTGGTCTTAAAAATTTTATCCTAAACCTTAATCTTTCCAATTTTACTCACCATGACTATAAACAACAATTAAAAGAGTATACCAGCCACGGTTTTCAATCTCAAATCCTGTTTTAACACCATTAACCTTCACAGAAAAATCTGAAACATCTAAACCTAAAAACTCCATAACATGTTTATCTACAGCTAAAACAGTAACACCATGAGTGTTAGGCGGCCCTTCAACCTGAACATCAAAAGTTTTTGTAGAAAAGTCAAAATCCACATTTATTCTTGAACTATTAGAATAACAGTCTATATAGTTATATTCTGGAAGCTCAACAAAAGTAAAAACACGGTAAACAATAATCGAAGCTTTACCCGTTGCCCCCTCAGAAGAGTTACTACCAGTCCATGAACAGTAAACCCTATACAACCCATATGGACTATAAACAGTTAGCGGTGATGGAGGCAACAAACCAAATGGTTGAGATATACTAAACCAAACAAAACCTTTTTCCACCTCAATATCCCTTAAAAAGTAGGCTTTAACACCATCTTTCTCAACCCAAACAGTCATATTGGCTTTTTTAGGTTGAGGACTTATAGAAACAGTAAAACCTCCAAACCAACCTTCAGGCCCATCAACAGCAAAAGGACAAAAAACCTTAACCACACTTAACGCTTTAACCGCAGTAAAGTTTACAGGTTGACTAACAGAACCATATAAGCAGTTATCTCCCTCCCATGAAGTAAAAGCTAACCAATTACCAAGCTTATCTAAGGTCACATTAAAGACAAAACTACCATCCTCAAAGGTTATAGTTGTCACATTATAAATCTCACCATCCGGTGAAGTTAGAGTTAAAGTAACCTCAACATTTCCTCTTAGTGGTAAAATGTTTCCTGAAAATTCTGTTGGTGTTAAAATTCTAATTTCCTCAGGAACTATACATGTTATTATACTGTTTGCCTTAACCACAGTAAAATTAGCCGTAGCAACATTTCCACCATACGTTTGGTTACCTAAACAATAAACTGTAACAGTCCAGTTACCCGTATCTGTTACAGTTACATTAAAACCATAATATCCCTCCTGATTAAATAACGCTGAGTCTTTAATAGTAGACCCGTTTGGAGTAGTTAACTCTAAGTAAACAGTTTGACTAGGTATTGGTGGATTAACTTCCCCATGAATAAAGACCTTACTCAAATATTCAACTTTAGATGGTGTGACAAAACATGTTAAATTTACCTTATTTTCAGCAACCCAAATATTTACCACTCCACTATTAGCTGTTGAGTAGTCTAAGTTTCCACTCCAAACAGACCAAATAGAGTAATTTCCTAGTTGTGTTGGAGTCCAAGTTACCTCATAAAAACCATTCTGATTAGTTAAGGTTTCAAATTCAACAGTAACACCATCCCTTTCCACAAACACTGTTATGGTTTCATCTTTAAGAGGTGGACTTAAAACACCTTGAACTACACATGTTTCATTTACAGTTGGAAAATAAGGGACAACTTGGCAGCTTATTGAACTATTAAACTTCACAAAAACCTGTACAACGTTACTTTCATTTCCAGCATAATAGTCTGAACCTTCCCATAAAACCTTAAAATCATGGTAGCCTGACTCTACAGGAACATAGTCAAAAGTAAAAAATCCATCTAGGTTACTTAGCACGGAACCTACAAAAGTCCATTCTCCTCCTTCAATTCTCTCATAAACTTTAATTTGAGCATTAGCTATTGGAGGAGTTAAATTACCAGTAAGATGGATAGGCTGGCCAAAATCTACTGTAGGTGAAGCTGAAGCTAAACTTAGGGTTGTAAATGCTAAAACATTAAAAGTCTTGTTATACTCAAAAATGTTTGTAGTTCCAGCAAAATCGCTTACACCACCTACAGGTATTTCAACTTCAAATGTTCCAGCTGTTGTAGTTGTAAAACTTGAATTAAAAACTCCTTGCTCGTTTGGTGTTACTGTTAATGTTGCTATAGACAATCCTTGAGAATCTTTTATGTTTATTAAGGCTGAACCTTCTTTAAGAGGGAAACCATCAAAGTAGAAAACATAAAAACTTATTGTTATATTTCCACCTAATGTAATATTTTTGGGTGTTACTGAAAAGTTTTCAACTATAAGGTAAGAGGAAACCTTAATTGTAGTTGAGCTTGTTGAAGAGACATAATCTGTGTTTCCACTTCTAAAACCTGAAAAATATGCGGTAATAGTATATTCGCCATCACTAACTGGAGCAGTCCACTCAAATGTAAATAAGCCGTCAGGAAAATCAGCCAAATTAAAAACTGTTTTAGATAGAGAACCCCAGTTGCAAATATTGCGACAGCACCGTTAGTTAAACGGTTTCCCTTAGAATCCTCAACCCAACAAGAAACAGTTATAGTTTCACCCAATCCAACAGAAAAACTTGAGGGAATTAAAAAAACCTTAGTTGAAACATGCTCTGATGTTATAACTTCACCTTCTTCTTCACCAGCTGGCGGGCCTGTAGGTGGGCCTCCACCTCCTCCAGCTGGACCAGCAGGCTGAGCTTTAACCTCCATACCCTGAAAAAACAATGTAAAAACAGAAAAAACTAGGATAAAACATAAGATGAAGGAAAGAAGATAACGACGCATCTTTCCTTCCAGCGGTTACAGCGTTACATTATTTTTTTTCTCAACCTTCTGTCTATAAAAGTCTTTTCTTAACGTGATAATTTAACCTAAATATAGGTTAAGCTAACTCTTAACCCTTCTAATCACATAATCTACAATTTCTCCTGCAATATCTATTCCTGTTGAGGTCTGTAAACCCATAAACCCTGGTTGACTGTTAACCTCATGAACCATTAGTCCCTCTCTACTTTCCATTAAGTCTACACCCGCAATTTCACATCCAACTGTTTTTGCTGCCTTTATAGCTAGTTCTTCTGTTTCTTTGTTTGGCTTAAAAGGAACCGGAACACCGCCTTGACTTACGTTTGTTTTCCATCCTCCTTTTGCAACTCGATACATAGATGCTACAACTCTATCTCCAACAACAAGACAACGAATATCTTTTCCACCATGCTTAATATACTCTTGAAGATAAAGCACAAAATGGTTTCTATGTAGAAGCCTAAAAATTCTGCTTGCAACCTCAACATCAGAGGTTTTTGTTATACCTAAACCTTTAGAGCCAAAAATAGGTTTTATTACGACTTCTCCATCAAGTTTCGGAAAAGCTTGGATAGCTTCCCTTACATTTTCAGTTACAACTGTTTTTGGAACTTTTATTCCAGCATCTTCTAAGAGGCTTAAAGTAAAATATTTATTTGCAGCGTTTTCAATTGCTTGAGGATTGTTTATTACTGTTATACCAAGTCTAGCTATCCTATGTAGAGTGTCAACCCTAAAAAGAATTTCATCAAGAGAACCTGGACCTAAAGGTCTTACAAGAATGGCATCAAAATCTTTTACGTTTACTCCTCCAACTAAAACTTTAGGTTCAAACCCAACATTACAGACTATATCTTGAAGTTTAAACGGAAATGTTTTAACGTTTCTAGCTTCAAAAGCCTCAATAATCTTTTTTGAACACCAAGAATCCTTATTTCGTGTTAGAATACCGATAAACATTATCTACACACTAGGATGAAAAAATATGAGAGGAGTCTTTAAAGTCTTTAGAAAAATTTTAAATTCTTTTTTAAAACAAACATAATAAACGGGTGTTTCAGATGGTTAAGGTAAGTGTAAATAAGGAAGCAGAGAAAGTTGTTAAGCAACTTATAGAAAACCCAGACTTATACAACGTAAAAGTTGAAAAACTTCCTTCAGGAGCCACAGTCATAGATACGGGATTAGAGGTTGAAGGAGGATATCTTGCAGGTTTAAAGGTTACAGAAATATGTTTAGGTGGACTTGGCACAGTAAACTTAACCTATATAAGATATACCGAGGATTTTGAGTTACCTGCAGTTATGGTTTCAACAGATCATCCTGCAATCTCACTTTTAGCTTCCCAGTTTGCTGGTTGGAATATTAAGGTTGAAGACTATTCAGCTATAGGTTCAGGTCCTGCTCGAGCCTTATCTATTAAACCAAAAAAGCTTTATGAAAAAATTAAGTATAGAGATGAAGCTGATTGTGCTGTTGTTGTTCTTGAAACAAGTAAGAAGCCTACAGACGAGGTTGCGTTAAAGGTTAGTGGTGACTGTAATGTTAAACCTGAAAAACTTTACATGGTTTTAGCTCCAACAGCTTCTGTTGCTGGTGCTGTTCAAATTGCTGGAAGAATTGTTGAAACAGGTTTGTTTAGACTTGAACAGCTTGGTTTAGATCCATTAACAGTTTTACATGGGATTGGTTATGCCCCAATAATGCCAACCCATCCAGATCCAAATGTTGCTATGGGTATGGCTAATGATTCTCTATTCTATGGTGGAGTAACCTACTACCTTATAGACATTGATGATGATAAAAAACTCGAGGAAATGGTTAAAAATTCTCCATCCTCAAAAGCAAAAGATTATGGGAAACCATTCTACGAGATTTATAAGGCTGCTGGTTTTGACTTTTACAAGATTGATGCAGCCTTATTTGCTCCAGCCACCCTATCAGCAACAAGTAAAAAAACAGGGAAAACCTTTACAGCAGGAAAAGTTAACATTGAAGTCTTAAAACGTTCAATAGGCTTAACAGCCTAAAAACATTAAAATTTTTCTTTAAATTTAAATAGTTTTAATAGTTTTTCCGCTATCTTAGCGGATGTTTTTCTACGGTTGGTAGGCTGCCAGATAGTAAATAGATTATTTAGGTAAACTTAATTTAGTTGAGTAAAACATCTATTTTTTATCAAGTAAATTTTCATAGTTGGTGGTTAAATGAAGAAAACTGATTTATTAATTATTGGTGGCAGTGCAGCCGGAGTTACAGCCTCTATAACAGCAAGAAAACATAACAAAGACGTAAAAATAACTGTTGTAAGAAAAGAAAAAGAGGTTGTTATCCCCTGTGGAATTCCTTATATGTATGGGACCTTAGAAGATCCCACAAAAAATCTCATACCAGATAATCTACTCTTAAGTAAAAACATAGAAATTGTTGTTGATGAGGTTAAAAGTTTAAACAGGGATGAAAAAACAGTAACTCTTTCAAAAGGTGAAAAAGTAAGCTATGAAAAACTGATTCTCGCAACAGGTTCTTTACCAGCAGTACCACCAATACCTGGAATAAACCTTAAAAATGTTTTTACTGTTAGAAAAGACCTATCTTATCTGCTTGGATTAGTGGATGCTCTTAAAAAAGCTAAAAATGTTGTTGTTATTGGTGGAGGATTTATAGGTGTTGAGTTTGCTGATGAATTTGTAAAAAGAGGTTTAAATGTTACTATAGTTGAAATATTGCCATGTTGTCTCCAACTAGCCTATGATGAAGATTTTTGTAAGCTTGCAGAAAAAAAGCTTATTGAAAGAGGTGTAAAACTAAAAACAAACAATAAAGTTGAAGAGATAGTTGGAAATGGGAAGGTTGAGAAGGTTAGGCTTAGTAGTGGAGAAATCTTAGAAGCAGACTTAGTTCTTGTTGGTGTAGGTGTAAAACCAAACATAGAGCTGGCAAAAAATGCTGGGTTAAAAATAGGTGAACAGGGAGGAATATGGGTTGACGAATATATGAGAACAAGCGACGAAAACATTTTTGCTGTTGGAGATTGTGCAGAAAAATATTCGTTTTTTACAAAAAAGCCTACAGCGCTTAGACTTGCCTCTATCACAGCTAGAGAAGCAAGAATTGCTGGAGTGAATGTTTTTGGTTTAAAAAGAAAAAACATAGGGGTAATAGGCTGCTTCTCAACTATTATAGGAGATTTAGCGCTTGGGGTTGCAGGTTTAACTGAAAGATTAGCAAAAGAACTTGGATTTAACTTTGTCGTAGGAATGGCTGTAGCTCCAGATAAACATCCAGGAGTAATGCCTGGATGTAAAGAGATGAGAGTTAAACTTCTGTTTGAAAAAGACTCCAAAATTTTGATAGGTGGACAGATTGCAGGCGGAGTAACAACAGGTGAAGTGACAAACATCATAGCATCCTTGGTGGAGAAGAAAACTACAGCTGAGGAAGTTGCAACCTTCCAGTATGGAACTCACCCAGCATTAACAAGTTCACCTGTAACCTACCAAATAGCTGAAGCTGCTGAAGATGCATTAACAAAACTTTAACAAAAAATTACTCCATTTTTGCATAAAGTCTTTCATGAAGATAGTAGGCAAAAGCTTTAACTGCATTAATTACTATCCCGACTTCTCCTGAAAAAACTATATTTCCAGTGAAAATGTAGATTGTTCCGATTGTTATACCTGTTGCTATTATCCTCCAGCTTATGGTCTTTAGCAAACTTTTCCTTTTGGTATCCAATTTCCGCTTAGAGAAAAAGGTTAGGTTAAAAGCTCCTCGTAAATCTTTAGTTGCGGGTTTGTCTGAACGGAAACCATAACCCTACCCATACACTTCATGTCCGCTAGAACATCCCCTATAAAGACGTATAAAGGCCCAGGAAGCTTTTCAGGTCCAACTTTTATTGGTGATTCTCTAATGTCGTCTATGTAGAAACTTGGTAGGATATCTGGAACCTTCCCTAGAATAACAACTCTTCCACCAGTCATTCTTGCACCAGGTTTTCCTTCACAATCTCCTTTTACCCCTATACTTCCTCCAGCCATATCAACACCAGGAAGAGGACCAACGTTTCCATCTATAAGAATTGCTCCACCCTTCATCCCCCTACCAACCTCAGCACCAGCATTTCCATGGATTAGGATTGTTCCTTTCTTTATCCCTTTTCCAGGTTTTTCTCCCCTAAGTGAACCTCCAACACAGTCTCCAGCATTTCCAAAAACCTCTATTGTCCCGTTTTTCATTTTCCCACCAAGCCATAAGCCAACGTTTCCATGAATGGTTATGTTTCCACCTTTCATCTTAAAACCTACATAATGTCCTATACTTCCTTTCACAGTTATTTTCCCGTCTGTCATAGATTCACCAACCCTACGTAGCTTTTCAACATCTCCCTCAATGATTATGTGGGTTTCTGCCGGTGTTTTCCCTGTTTCTCCTTCAAATGTGAAAAGCTCACCTAAAACCTTTTTTCTGTTCCCCTCATAAACTGGTAGTTTCCCTATTTCTTCAAGAGTTTTTCCAGCAAAACTGTCTGGCGAAATATATCTTGATTCAACTGGAACATTAAACTTGTATTTTGGTTTAAGAATTATTTCTTTAAGCTCAACTTTTTCCTCAGCCATTTTCACCACCTATTTTAAGGCTGTTTCAACATGAATTGGTTTAACTGCTCTAAGCTCATGGTCACCAATAATATAATTTTCAAAGCTTATACTATACCAATCCTTAAACTTTGTTTTAACATCTTCAGTAACAGTCTTTAACAAGTCTTCCGGGATTTTAGGCTTAACATAGTAGGTTTCTCCATACATATGTCTTAAAACTTCACCATCTTTAACAATCATCTCACCATTTTTGAACGTGTAAGCCGCACGTTTAAAGGCTTTAACAAAAGCTTCCCAGTCTTTTGATGGATCAACTTTTTCCGGATTTAGATTATAGATAGCAACATCAGCATCAGCACCAACACCAAGATGACCCTTACTCTTTAATCCAAGGGTTTTTGCTCCAGCAGCCCTAGTAATTATAGCAATTTCATAAAGGTCATATTCTCTATCAATAGCTGGTAAAGCAGTTTTTCTAAGACCTCTCTTGTTAACCTGCTCAAACATTTTTTCCCTAGCCTTCTTACTCATTAACCATGAGAGAACTGTTGGATATCTTGTGAAGGGGCCTGCGTTTGGATGATCTGTTGTTGGAAAGATTCTCCAAGGATCTTTTACAAGTAAAGCTATTTCTAAACCAATACACCACTGAACAGTGTTTACAAAGTTTTTCTTCCTATATCTAAACGGAACTATACCTGCAGCAGCCTCAGCTTCAACATCTGTACTTGTCCATCTTCCAGGTGCCAGATGGTGAAGAACAAACTCAAAGGGTGCATCTGCAGTCATTGTTGTTGCATCACCAAAAACAATTTGACCTAGGTCTAGGCTTACATGTTTATGGTTGTTTACATATTTTGCTATTTCTTCTCCTCCACTAGCCAAAGTTGCCCAACTATCTCCAGCATAACCTGTAAACTGAACATGAGTTATATGGATTACAGGTGAGTCTTGGGTTAAACCGAAATCTGAAACAGCACTCATCGTATCTAATGTGCATGTGTAGTTTCCTGGAAAACCAAGTCTATTACAGTGAACATGGATTGGATGAGGAAGTTTAAGCATCCGGTTAACCTTACATAAACCTCTAATAATTTCTCTTGGTGTTAGATTGTAGTTTGGGATTTGGTCGTCTAAACATAGACCTACACCCATCCCAAGACTCCAAGCTTCAGCTACACCTGGGTCAACAATTTTTATTGCATAACCTTTCACGGAATCCATAATCCAACCGACAAACGCTGCACATTTTTCATATTCCTTGTTTTGAAGATAGTCTAGAACAAACCAGTTTGAGTCTAGTAGAGGGAAGCATCCTTTATCTAGGATTGGTATATCGTCTAATTCTTCATGGGTATGTCTTGTTTCAAGTGGTGGTGTTGCAGGTTCAAAAACAGTTGTCCAACCCATTCTAGCATACTTATAGCCTATTAGGTTTGTACTTGGTGTTGTTCTTCCTGTTCCAGACCTTCTAACACCAAGAATTGCTCTCATATAAACTTTGTAGTGGTCTTCAGGACGCATAATTCTTCCAGCACTAACTTTAGGTCCAGCAATATGGGAATGTATGTCTATCCCACCTGGCATAACAACCATACCAGAAGCATCAATAACCTTAGCATCTTTACTCAGCTCGGTAGACGAAACTATTTTTCCATCTTTGATAGCAACATCCATCTTTTCTCCTTTAACATTGTTTAGGGGGTCATAAACATAACCATTCTTAATTAGATATTCCAAAACCTTCACCTCCCAAGCTTTAAAGCCTCAACCTTTTCAACAAGCTTCCCTAAAATTTCCTCATCACTCAAAATTCCAGGTGGTGGTTCAACAAGCTTTTTGGCTCTTAACGGGACACCATCCATCCGGTAAACTGTTCCTTCACATTCAATTCCAACATAAGCTGCAGGTATAAACACATCTGCTAGGGATGCTGTAGGACTCCATCTTGGATCTATAACTATTGTTGGAATTTTAGCTAAATGTTCAACAGCCTTTCTTGGGAAGTGGGAAGCTGGATCTGAGGCTACGATTAAAGCTGCATCAACATCTCCACGTATTAATACGTCCGTTGAGGATGTTATTCCAGGGTTATGTCTAGGATATCCAAGCATAAAGTCTACAGCATACGGGTAGCCTGTAAGCCAAACTATAACCTCGTTTGTTCCTGCTACATTATAGTGGCCTCTCATAGCTAAAAGAACAAACTTTGTCCACTCGTTTAGGTCTTGAACAAGCTTTATTGCTTCCTCAAGGTTTCTACCTTTTCCAACAGTCATTGTTAAACCCATACCCAAAAATATGACTCCAAACTTTGCAGACCTAAGCATATCAGCTAATTCTAAAATTTTTTCTCTTGGGACACCAGCAACCATAGGAGCCTCGATTGTATGTTCTTTTACAGCCATTCTTAAGGCTGTTATAAGCTCATAATCCATTCCTGGCTTTACCTGAATAAACATATCCGCAACCTTTGAGGTTGGAGTTGGACGAACATCCACAACAACAACTTTTCTCTCTTTTCTGCCTTTAACATACCTACCTTTAGCCATAGCAGAATACCGTAGAGTATGTCTTGGATGAGCATAAACAGGATTACAACCCCAATAAACAATTAGGTCTGCACGGTTCTTCATTTGGCCAAGAGTAGCCTTAACAACTCCAGCTTGCTGGGTTCCAAGAATTGTTGGACCATGACAACAAACAGAAGTATTATCCACAACCCCGCCAGTTAACTCTGCTAAATAAACACCAATCCTCATAGCTTCATTTGAGGTTGAACTCCACCCATAGATAAGAGGATACTTAGCTTCAACCAAAATTTTAGCTGCAACTTCTAAAGCTTCATCTAGGCTGGCTTCAACAAGCTTACCGTTTTTTCTAACCATTGGTTTATAGGCTCTTTCCTTATCATAGTTTAAAAGTTTAGCCATACCTATTGCACAAGCATTTTTAACAGATGTAACTTTACCGTTTTTTACTGTAACCTCTATATCGTCACAAATACAACCGCAAAAACAACAAACAACATTAGTGTAGGTTGCCTCTTTACCGGATACAGGGTTTTGGCTTGAACTGGAAATTTTAGCTGCAAAAGTTTTGTCAGAAATTTTCTTAAGTAAATCATAAATTTGAGGTATAGGTTCTGTTGTAGGCTTAATTTCACATGGGATTCCTTTAAGAGTAGGCATACCTGAGCCTTGGCTGTCTGGGTTTACAACTGTATTAGCCCAAGGACCCATAGGAATAAAAACAACACCAGGGCTTGTTAAGGTTGAGGAAACAGCTTTAACCACAACCTCCCCATAGGCTGTTTTTACTTTTACATTTGAACCAGATTCAACACCAAGTTTTTTTAGGTCTTCAGGGTTAATTTCACAGATAGCAACCCTATCCAAATAGTCCTTTGTAAATTTACCAATTTCCAGATTTCGACCCTGCTCCAAAGTTCTTCCAGTTATAAGTGTAAACATCTACAATCCTCCAAACTACTCCTTTTCAGGTTTTTCCATAAGCTTAAACTTTGTTAGAAGAGTTCCATCCCTACCATGAGGCTTCCTCATCAATGTGTCTTCATATTTTTCTGTTTCACGTGCTTCCTCCACAAGTTTTTTTGCATAACTCATAAGCTCATGAGCAGCAGCAACTATTGGTATATAAACCTCACGTTCTTGAATCTTAAAACATCCTTCAACAGTTAGGTCTGCAACCTTTTTTGCTGCTTCAAAAGCAGCCATAGCTTTAGCTGCAGCATAAGGGTTTTGGAA
>Ga0180301_10003388_pt1 | contig 12446 bp, 13 predicted proteins | sample GuaBasSediGuay16_FD_121797 | JGI IMG/M metagenome (GOLD analysis project Ga0180301, IMG submission 121797) | Subseafloor sediment microbial communities from Guaymas Basin, Gulf of California, Mexico - Guay16, Core 4569-2, 12-15 cm | ecosystem: Environmental > Aquatic > Marine > Hydrothermal...
AGGATCTGTTATTTACGGACCTTGAGGGATTCAACCGGAGGCTTGCCGAGTGGCTTATCGGGTACAATACGGTGCTTCCCCACTACAGCCTGGGTCTTAAGCCTCCGGTGAGATGGCTCCTTGAAAATCATCCCGAGTGCCAAAGGTTATAGGCCTATACCTGCCTTTGCCTGGGGAGTGATGATTGCTATAATTGCGGTGTGCCGGCGTAGCTCAGCGGTAGAGCGGCTGATTCGTAATCAGCAGGGCGTGGGTTCAAATCCCACCGCCGGCTCCAGTTAGTTAGGATGCCCCTTTGCCCCTGAGTTTCTCCCTTAGCGCTTCGGCCTTTCGGACGAACCTACTGCTGGGGAATTCCTCCTTTAGGGTTTCCAGGTATTTAAGAGCCTCTTCATACCTTCCCATCTTCTGGCTCACCACCGCAAGCAGATAGAGGGCCTCATCTTCCTTTCCCGATCCCTTGAGCTGCCAGGCCGAGAGAAATCGTCCGAAGGCCGCCCTGTATTTCCCCTTCCTCAGGTAAAACTTGCCCACGTAGATTTCGTGCTCGGCAAGGCGTCGCTTGCACAGGGCGATCTTTTGGTGGGCCTTCTCGGCGAAGATGGTATCGGGATACTTCTGCAAGACTTCTTCAAAGGCCCTTAGGGCCTCGCGGGTGGGTTCCTGATCCCTGTCCTTGGGGCGCATCTGCTTGAAGTGACACATGGCTATCTGGAAGTCCGCATAGGGAACATCGGGATGGAAGGGGTAGCGTTTCTTGAACTCGGTGTAACGCTCGATGGCCTCAGAATACTCTTTGCGCAAAAACGCACAGTCGGCCATCTTGAGCTCGGCCTTCGCCACGAGATCCCTCTCCTCGGGGAAGTAACCCACCAGCCTCGAGAAGGCTTCTTTGGCCTTCTCGAGACGACCCTGATTGAACAGCTTCATTGCTTGGCTGAAGAGGACTGAGGGATCAGAGGGAGGAGCCTTGGAGGAAGGCCGCGCACAACAAAAAGACAAAATCCCCATCAAAAGGAGAAACGACAGCCGAATTTTCAAGTGACCCCCACCGGTCAAAAGGGGGAGGGGAAATCCCTCCCCCTTTTGGATTTAGCCAGATTCCTGTTGCTTCTTCATGGCCTCAAGGGCGGGTTTTACATATATCTCCCGGAGCTTGGGTTTGTCAATCTTTCCGGCAGGGTTCCTCGGAACCTGCGAAAAGACTATCTTTTCCGGCCACTTGTACTTGGCCAGGCCGCCTTCTTTACAGAACTGGATGACCTCCTCCTCGGTCATGGATTCTCCGGGTTGGAGTTCTATAACCGCCATTATGATCTCCACGAGCCTCGGATGGGGATACCCTATGACAGCCACGTCCTTGATCTTGGGGTTGCGGCGCAGGAAATCCTCAATTTCGACCGGAAAGATGTTCTCTCCTCCGCGGATGATGAGGTCCTTTTTGCGGTCGGCAAAGTAAATGTAGCCCTCCTCATCCATATGGGCCAGGTCCCCGGTGTGCAGCCACCCATCGACAATGGTCTTTTTCGTCATCTCGGGATTGAACGCATACTCCTTCATCAACCTTGGACCCTTCAGGAGCAACTCCCCAACCACCCCTGCCGGGACCTCGCGACCCTGATCGTCCACGATCTTGGCCTCCATGAAGGCCGTCGCCTTGCCGATGGAGCCGGGTTTGCGGAATATGTCCTCATCGTACAGATGGGTAAGCCCTCCACCTCCCCCTTCCGTTATCCCGTAGATGTTGCCCATCTTGATGTGAGGGAAGATCTTTTTGCTCTTCTCGAAGATCACCTGGGGCACGGGCTGGGCCCCGATCTCGATATTGCGGAGGTTGGAGAGATCATAATCCGCAAGGTTTATCTCCCCTTTCTCTATGGCGTTGAGAAGATCGGACCAGGTGGGCACCGTCAGCCATCCGCGGGTACACTTTTCCTCAGAAAGGGTCTTGATCAGAGAGGCGGGCTGAAGCTCCATGGGCATGACGATCTTTCCCGCCGCAAGATAACATGGAAAGGACAGAAACAGACTTCCGCTGTGATAGAAGGGATGGGCTGCTATGTAAACGCTCTCATGACCGAGGCTGTAAGTGAGGGCATTCCCTATGGCTATCCAGAAGAGGGAACGATGGGTGTGACACACGGGCTTGGGAGGGCCAGTGGTCCCCGAAGTGAACATCAACTCAGCCATATCTTCTTCATCCACATCTGCAAGCACCTCGGTGGGATCTCCCTTCTCCATGATCTCCTTATAGGAAATCATGTTCGGAGGGACATTCTCACCTACACAAATATACTTCTCAATATACGGCACATCCCCCATGATGGGTTCGACCTTGGGCAAAAATCCGTCTCCCAGGATGAATGCCTTACACTTGGTAGCGTCAGCAGCATACTTTATATCCGAGGATGCAAAACGGAAATTCAAAGGAGCTACAGCGGCACCTGTTTTTAGAACTGCCATGTAAGCTATATACCATTCAAGGCTGTTCATCATGAGATGAAGCACAATGTCTCCTTTTCCAACGTTACACTCCTTTATCAAAAAATTGGCAAGCTTATTGGTCTGTTCCTCAAGATCCCTCCACGTCAAAGCGCGCCTTAACCCCTTTGATGGCCAACTCTCAATGAGGAACTCCCTTTCAGGGTATTTGCTCGCATTGAGCCTGCAGAATCTAGCGAAGTTCTTGTCGCCCATCTTTCCCTCCTTCCATTTTTTTATACCGATATTTTATATTATAGGGTTTGAACAACTCACAAAGTTTGATATCATAAAATTGAAAATTTTTCAACCAGGAGGTGGGCGATGGGGATTTGCATTCATATAGGTGAAATGCTGGCGCGAAATGCCAGGATGTATCCGGATGAACTTGCCCTTGTGGAGCGCTCGCCTGCGGAGGGAAAGAGAAGGGAGATCACGTGGAAGGTCTTTGACAGGATGGCCAATAAATTTGCAAACGCTTTATTGAAACGCGGGGTAAAGAAGGGGGACAAGGTCATTCATCTCATGATGAACTCCATAGATTGGCTCATCGCCTACTTTGGGATCGTCAGGACGGGGGCCTGGGTGGTCCCCTTGAATTACAGGTTTACCAGCGAGGACATAAAGTACTGTGTGGATGTGGCTGAGCCCAAGGTCATGGTGTTTGGGCCCGAGTTTGTGGAACGGATCGAGGCCATTAGGGATCAGTGTTCCACGATAAGTCATTACATATTCGTGGGTGACGGGGAGAGGCCCTCCTGGGCTTCTTCCTTTGAGGAGGTTCTGGAGGAGGTCTCGGACAATCCGCCTTCGGTGGAGATCGCCTATGAGGACCCCTGTGGGCTGTATTTCACATCAGGCACAACGGGGAGGCCGAAGCCCATTCTGCTCACTCACAGGAATATGGTCTGTGCCTGTATCACCGAGAACGTCCATCACCAGCAGACCCATAAGGACAACTTCCTCCTTATCCCACCCCTTTACCACACCGGTGCGAAGATGCACTGGTTCGGCAATTTCATAGTCGGTGCCCCGGCGGTGATCCTTAAAGGGGTTTCGCCCGAGTGGATCCTGGAGGCAGTGAGCGAGGAGCGCGTGACGGTGGTCTTTCTGCTTGTCCCCTGGGCCAACGACATACTGATGAAGCTTGACAGCGGCGAGGTCAAACTGGACAGGTACAACCTCGAACAGTGGCGGCTTATGCACATGGGGGCCCAGCCCATCCCTCCCTCGCTGGTGAAGCACTGGAAAGAGTACTTCCCCAACATGGCCTATGACACCAATTATGGGCTGAGTGAGGCCACAGGACCCGGCTGCGTCCACCTGGGGATCGGGAACGAGCACAAGGTGGGGGCAATAGGGTTGCCCGGTTTCAACTGGGAGGTGAGGATCGTCAATGAGGCCGGTGAGCCCGTCCCCCAGGGGGAGATAGGAGAGCTGGTGGTCAGGGGCGATGGGGTTATGAGGGAGTATTACAAGAACCCCGAGGCCACTGCCGAGACGATAAAAAACGGCTGGCTTCACACCGGTGATATGGCCAGGCAGGATGAGGACGGTTTCATATGGCTTGTGGACAGGAAGAAGGACATCATCATATGCGGAGGCGAGAACATCTTCCCCGTGGAGATAGAGGACTTCCTGCACACCCATCCCAAGATCAAGGACGTTGCGGCCATAGGTTATCCGGACCCGAGACTGGGAGAGGTGGTGGCGGTGGTGATAGAGCTCAAGCCGGGAGAGAGCATGACCGAAGAGGAGGTCTTCAAGTATTGCGAATCCCTCCCGAGGTACAAGAGACCGCGGAAGGTCTTCTTCGGTACCGTACCCCGGAACCCCACCGGAAAGATCGAGAAGCCCAAGCTCAGGAAACAGTATATTGGCACAGAGGCTGCCTTTAAGATCTCGGGATAGGGAACTTGAGGAATTCTCCAAAACCCTGAAGCAGGGGGCAGAGGTCCTGGGTCTTGCCCTAGATGAGGAGCGCATCGGAGATTTCTGCCTTTATTTTTCGGAACTCAAGAGGTGGAATCGCAAAAAGGACCTCACCGCCCTGAGGGATCCCAAGGAGGTGGCTATAAAGCATTTCCTGGATTCCATGAGCCTCCTGCGACTCCTTGCACCGAAGGAGAGGGTCCTCGATATAGGCAGTGGAGCCGGTTTTCCGGGGGTCGTGCTTAAGATCTGTGAGCGAAGCCTCGGGATTACGCTCCTTGAGGCCTCCTTCAAAAGGGTGGTCTTTCTCAAGCAGGTCAGGAGGATCCTGGGGCTTGAGGACCTTGAGATCGTTCACGGGCGGGCCGAGGACCGCGAGATCGTGAAGGCCTTGGGCCATGGCTTTGATGTGGTCATCTCCAGGGCCCTGGGGCCCCTTAAGGTGTTCCTCGCGTTCTCGGAACCCTACCTCGGCGAGCATGCAAGGGCCATTGCCATGAAAGGGCCGAGGTGGAGGGAGGAAGTGGAAGGATTGGGAGGGGTTTCCTTTCGCCTCCAGCAGGTATTGGAATTTGAGCTTCCCTTCTCCATGGGAAGGAGGGCCCTTTTGGTCTTTTCGCGAACTTGAACATCCTCATCCCGGATGATATCCAAGAGCAAAGCCGATGGGGTGATCATAGCCATAGCCAACCAGAAAGGGGGCGTGGGGAAGACCACCACTGCCGTGAACCTCGGGACCTCCCTCGCATCGAGGGGGAAGAGGGTCCTTGTGGTGGATGCCGACCCCCAGGGGAATGCCACCACGGCCTTCGGCTTCGAAAAGGATGAGTTGACCCACACCCTCTATCACGCCCTCATCGGAAAGGTGACCCCCAGGGAGGTCATCCGGGGGACGGAGGTGGAGGGGCTGCATCTCATTCCCTCCAACATCCACCTTATCGGTGCCGAGGTGGAGCTGATGGATGATCCCAGCAGGGAGCAGCGTTTGAGGGAGGTCCTGAAGGAGGTGAAGGACGGATATGACTTCATCCTGATAGACTGTCCCCCCTCTTTGGGGCTTTTGACCCTCAATGCCCTTGTGGCATCCGAATCGGTCATAATACCCCTTCAGTGCGAGTTCTATGCCATGGAGGGACTCACGCAGCTTTTAAGGACCATAAGGCTTGTCAAGGAGAGGTACAATCCCCCCCTCAAGGTGGAGGGGATCCTTTTGACCATGTACGATGGCAGGAACAACCTATCCCGGCAGATCCTGAAGCAGGTCCGCGAGCACTTCGGTTCGAAGGTCTTCGAGACTGTAATCCCCCGCAACGTGAGGCTCAGCGAGGCCCCGAGCTTTGGTAAGCCGGTCCTCCTCTATGACCGCAATTGCACGGGCTCGAGGAGTTACCTTGAGCTGGCCCAAGAAATCGTGGAGCGCCGTCATGGTTAAGAGGAAGGTCTTGGGAAAGGGACTGGATGCCCTCCTCAAGGGGACAGGAATGCCCGAGGGGGAGGTCTTCATGTGCGACATCGACAGGATCACCCCGAGCCCCCTTCAACCCAGACGGGCGGTGGACGAAAAGGGCCTTGAGGAGCTGGCCAGCTCCATCAGGGAGAAGGGCCTTCTTCAACCCCTGATTGTCCGATCCAGGGGGGAGGGCTATGAAATTGTGGCCGGAGAAAGGCGGTGGAGGGCGGCCCTTCGGGCGGGACTTAAGAAGGTGCCCGTGATCGTGAGGGAGGTGTCGGATCGGGAGGCCTTGGAGATCGCGCTGGTGGAAAATCTCCAGCGTCAGGACCTGAATCCCCTTGAGGAAGCCGAGGCCTATCGGGTCCTGATCGAGGACTTCGGCTACACCCAGGAGGAGGTGGCCAAAAGGGTCGGAAAGGACAGGTCATCGGTGGCCAATGCCTTGAGGCTCCTCAAGCTCCCCGCCGAGGTCAAGGAGGCCTTAAAGGAGGGAAGGATAACGGCCGGGCATGCCCGGGCCATCCTTTCCGCGGGTCCCCTTGAGGACCAGCTCGAGCTCTTCAGGCGGATCCTAAAGGGCGATCTCTCGGTCAGGGAGGCCGAGGGCATCGCCAAAAGGAAGAGGGGCGAGCAGGAGGCCGTTGATCCGGACCTGGAGTTGCTCCTGGACGAATTGAGGGAGATCCTCAGGGCCCCGGTCAGGATCCGCGGGTCCAGGGGTCGGGGCAGGCTGGAGATAGAATTCCATTCGCTGGAGGAGCTGGAGAGGATCATCGAGATCATAAGGGAGGGAGGTCGTAAGTGATGGGGAAGGAGAGGGAGCAGCAGTGGGGCGAGGTGAACGGGTTCCTAGGGAGAGAAACGGCCTTTGAGGGCAAATTGGACTTCAAAGGGGCCGTCAGGATCGAGGGGAATTTCAAGGGCGAGATAAGGACCCCCGATCTCCTCATCATAGGGGAAGGGGCAAGGGTCGAGGGGCAGATTGAGGTGGGCACGGCCATTATCCAGGGAGAGGTGCTGGGAAACATCCGGGCCTCAAAAAAGGTCGAGTTGAGGTCCTCGGCCAGGTTAAGCGGCGATATCTCCACCCCCCTTCTGGTGGTGGAGGAGGGTGCCTTCTTTGACGGAAGCTGCAAGATGGCAGAAGGTGGATTCCCAGAGGAAGGATGACCCCCCTGGAGCTCAAGAAAAAACTGCGCAGGGCCCTGTTCGGATACGGCACCCAGAGGGTTGCCCGAAAGGGGCTAAGGAGGGCTGCCGTCCTCGTTCCCCTCCTCCTCAAGGAGGGCTCCCTTCATGTGCTGCTCATAAAGCGATCGGCAGGGCTTCCGCAGCATGCCGGCGAGATCGCCTTTCCCGGCGGGAGGGTTGAGCCCCGGGATGCCTCCCCCAGAGAGACGGCCTTAAGGGAGGCGTTCGAAGAAGTGGGGCTCGATCCGAGGGATGTGGAGATTGTGGGGAGGCTCAACGAGGTGGTCACCAGGACCCGATTTCTCGTTACGCCCTTTGTGGGCATCGTCCCCTATCCCTATCCCTTCAGGGCCGATGGACGGGAGGCCGAGCGCCTGCTCCTTTTGCCGCTTGAGTGCTTCGGGCGCGAGAAGGCCACCGAGAGGCCCTGGGGCGGGCAGAAGGTCCTGTTTTACCACCTGGGTCCCCACACGGTGTGGGGAGCGACGGCCCAGATCCTCACCGAACTCGTGGAGCTGCTGACCTCCTCCAGGATTTTATGCACTCGATGACCTCCTCGGGCTCGTCGCAAATGGTGAGGAGCCCGAGGTCCTCGGACGATATACACCCATCTCCGAGGGCCCTTTCCCTGAGCCAATCCAGCAGTCCCTTCCAGTAATCCCTCTCCACCAGGATCAGGGGCAGGGGGCGGGTCTTGCGCGTCTGAACCAGCGTCAGGATCTCGAAGAGCTCATCGAGGGTCCCGTACCCCCCGGGAAAGAAGACGAAGGCCACAGAGTGCTTCGTGAACATGACCTTCCTGACGAAGAAATGCCTGAAGCTCAACCTCACATTGGGATAGGGATTTGGGGGCTCCTCTGTGGGCAGGTCTATGTTCAAGCCAACCGATCTCCCACCGGCCTCAAGCGCTCCGCGGTTTGCGGCCTCCATTATCCCCGGGCCACCCCCGGTTATGACGCTGTAGCCCTCCTCAACCAGGGCCTTTGCCAGCTCATAGGCCTTGCGGTAAAGGGGCGAACCCTCCCTGATGCGGGCCGAACCGAAGATGCTCACTGCCGGCTCCACCTTTATCAGGGTCTCGAAACCGTCCACAAATTCGGCAATGATCCGAAACAACCTCCAGGATTCCTTGAGGCTCAGGTAATCGAAGAAGTAGCTGTCCTTCCTCCTCTTCGGCATCTTCTCCTCCTCTACTTGCCGATGGGGTAATTCTGTCTTTATTGGGCTTTGTTGACAAGAAGGGGGGCTGGTGAGAATATTTACTGAAAATTTCAACAAGGTAGCCCATGAAGAAACGCACAGGGGCGCAGATCCTTCTGGAGTGTTTGAAAAGGGAGGGCGTTGAGGTCATCTTCGGCTATCCCGGGGGCGCGATCCTGCCCCTTCTGGAGGAGATGTCCAAATGGGATTTCAAGTTCGTGCTGGTGAGGCACGAGCAGGCGGCGGTCCATGCCGCAGATGGATATGCTCGGGCGAGCGGTAAGGTGGGAGTTTGCCTGGTCACCTCGGGTCCGGGTGCGACCAATACCGTCACCGGAATAGCCACCGCCTACATGGATTCGGTTCCGGTGGTCGTCTTCACGGGGCAGGTGCCGGTGAGCCTGATAGGAAACGATGCCTTCCAGGAGGCTGACATCGTCGGCATCACGAGACCCTGTACCAAGCACAATTACCTGGTGACCGATGTGAGGGATCTCTCCAGGATAGTGAGGGAGGCCTTCTACATTGCCTCAACCGGCAGGCCCGGACCAGTCCTTGTGGACTTGCCCAAAAACGTCCTTACCGCCCAGACCGAGTTCCATTATCCGGAAAGGGTGGAGGTGAGGGGTTACAAGCCGACCCTGGAGGGGCATCTGCCCCAGATCCAGAGGGCGGCGAGCCTCATTCTCAAGGCCAAAAGGCCCGTCGTCTATGCCGGGGGCGGGGTGATCATCTCGGGGGCATCGGAGGAATTGATAAGGCTGGCCGAGCTCCTGGACATCCCCGTCACCACCACCCTCATGGGCCTCGGGGGGTTCCCGGGTACCCATCCCCTCTTTCTGGGCATGTTGGGCATGCACGGGACCTATCAGGCCAATATGGCCGTCACCGAGTGCGATGTGCTGATCGCCGTGGGGGCCAGGTTTGACGATCGGGTAACGGGGAAGGTGGAGGAGTTCTCGCCGAGGTCAAAGAAGATCCACATAGACATAGATCCCACCTCCATAAAGAAAAACGTGTATGTGGACATACCCATAGTGGGGGATTGCAAGCGGGTGTTGCGCAGGCTCTTGGAAGTCATCAATTCAAGCGGGGTCAATCCCGAGGAATACCGGAGGAGGCTTTCGGATTGGCATTGCCAGATCGAGCAATGGCGGAAACAGCAGGAGGCCTTCAACAACAACTACAACCGCCAGGGTGGCAACAGGATTAAGCCCCAACACGTGGTACAGAAGCTTTATGAACTCACCGGAGGGGAGGCCATTATCACCACCGAGGTCGGGCAGAACCAGATGTGGGCGGCCCAGTACTTCAAGGTGAACCACCCGAGGACCTTCCTCAGTTCGGGAGGATTGGGGACGATGGGTTATGGGTTCCCGGCGGCCATCGGGGCCCAGGTGGCCTTCCCCGACAGGCTCGTGATCGACATAGCCGGCGATGGCAGCATACAGATGAACATCCAGGAGCTCGCCACAGCGGTCCAGCACAACCTCCCTGTCAAGGTGGCCATCCTCAACAACGGTTACCTGGGCATGGTGCGGCAATGGCAGCAGCTCTTCCACGGAAGGATCTACTATGCCACAAGGCTCGGGGACTGGAACCCCGATTTCGTGAGGCTGGCCGAGGCCTATGGAGCCGTTGGCCTCCGGGCCACAAAACCCGAGGAGGTGGAGCCGGTCATAAGGGAGGCCCTGAGGATACCGCGGCCTGTGCTGATGGACTTCTGGGTGGAAGAGGAGGAGAACGTCTATCCGATGGTTCCAGCCGGTGAGCCCCTCACCAAGATGATCCTGCTTTAAAGGGGGAGGAGGGGATGAGGCAGGTCTTGAACGTCCTGGTTGAGAACCAATTCGGGGTCCTTGCCAGGATTGCGGGGCTTTTCAGTGGAAGGGGTTTCAACATAAAGAGCCTCAGCGTCTCCGAGACCCTCGATCCGAGTCTCTCCATAATGACCATAGTCACGGAGGGCGACGAGAAGATCCTGGAGCAGATCACCAAGCAACTTAACAAGCTTATTCCCGTCATAAAGGTCATCGAGGTGGGGGGAAAGCCCCATGTGGAAAGGGAGCTCATACTGGTAAAGGTCAATGCCAAGCCTGAAAACAGGGCCGAGATCCTGAGGATGGTGGAGATATTCAGGGGGAAGATCGTGGATGTGAGTTCCAGGACCTATACCATCGAGATGACCGGGGACGAGGAGAAGATAAGGGCCTTTCTGGAGCTGATAAGGCCCATGGGGATAAAGGAGATGTCCCGAACGGGCATAGTAGCAATGATAAGGGGGTGAGAGATGGCAAAGATTTATTACGACAAGGACGTATCCATTGAGCCCTTAAAGGGGAAGAGGATCGCCATAATAGGTTATGGTAGCCAGGGCCATGCCCAGGCCCAGAACCTGAGGGACAGCGGGCTGGAGGTGATCGTGGCCGAACTCCCCCACACCCCCAACTACAAGCTGGCCGAAAGCCACGGCTTCCGACCGGTCAGCGCGGAGGAGGCCACAAGGTCGGCCGACTACATCCAGATCCTGGTTCCCGACAATGTCCAGCCCCAGGTCTATCGCTCCTCCATAGAGCCCTTCCTCAGGGAAGGGCACATCCTGGGCTTCTCCCACGGCTTCAACATCCATTACAGCCAGATCGTACCGCCGCCCTTTGTCGATGTGGTGATGGTGGCCCCCAAGGGGCCAGGTCACTTGGTCAGGAGGCAGTTCGAGGAGGGCAAGGGAGTGCCAGCCCTTGTGGCCGTCCAGCAGGATGCCTCGGGATATGCGTGGCAACTGGCCCTGGCCTATGCGAAAGGCATAGGGGCCACAAGGGCCGGGGTCATCGAGACCACCTTCAAGGAGGAGACCGAGACGGATCTGTTTGGGGAACAGGTGGTGCTCTGTGGCGGGGTGACGGAGCTCATAAGGGCGGCTTTCGATACCCTTGTGGAAGCGGGTTATCAGCCCGAGGTGGCCTACTTCGAGTGTCTGCACGAGCTGAAGCTGATCGTGGATCTCATCTATGAGGGCGGCATAGCCCACATGCGCTCCTCCATAAGCGATACCGCCGAATACGGGGATATGACCCGGGGGCCAAGGGTTATAGACAGAAGGGTCCGCGAGACCATGAAGGAGATCCTCCGGGAGATCCAGGACGGGACCTTTGCCCGCGAGTGGATCTTGGAGAACATGGCCGGAAGGCCCGTTTACAACGCCCTCCGACGCCAGCAGGCCGCCCATCCCATCGAGGAAGTCGGCAGAAGGTTGAGGTCGATGATGAGCTGGATAAAGGAGAGAGGATGAGGTGTTGAGGGGCCTCCCCTTGAAGGAAGGCCTTCCGATGATAGTGCCCCTGGCGGTCGCAGGGGCGTTTTTTTTGGTATGGAGGTGGCAGGGGCTTGGTGTACTTTTCCTTGTGCTCTCGGCCCTCCTCTGGTTCTTCTTCCGGAACCCTCAGAGGATCCCCCCCGAGGGGGAAGACGACATAGTGTCCCCTGCCGACGGCAGGATCATCGAGGTCCGGGAAGGCGTCAGCATGCCCTCGCAGAGGCAGAAGGGGTGGCTTATAAGCATCTTCATGTCCCTTTGGGATGTGCACGTCAACCGCGCCCCCGTTGACTGTGTGGTGCGCTCGGTCGATCACAGAAGGGGCCGGTTCCTGCCGGCCTTCAAAGCCCAGGCCCCCCTGGAGAACGAAAGGTGCGTCCTTTTGGCGGAAGGGCCCAAGGGGGTGCCCATCGCCGTGGTCCAGGTGGCGGGGATCCTGGCAAGGAGGATCATCTGCAGGGTCAGGCCGGGCCAGCGCTTGAGACGGGGTGAACCCTTTGGGGCCATCGTCTTCGGCTCAAGGGTCGACCTTTACCTCCCCCTCGGGACCGAGATCCTCGTGGAGGTGGGGCAGAAGGTCAGGGCAGGGGAGTCGGTGATCGGGTGCCTGCCCAATGGAGGGGAAGATGAAGAGGGGCCGAGGTAAAAGGGGAAGGGGCGTCCCTTTTTTGCCCAATGGATTGACGGCGGCAAATCTCCTATGCGGCTTCTTTTCCCTGGTGAACAGCCACCACGGGAGGTTCGGGGAGGCCGCCCTTTTGATCCTGTTTGCCGCCTTCCTGGATGCCCTGGACGGGAGGGTGGCACGCCTCACCGGTTCCTCCAGCGGCTTCGGGAGGGAATTCGACTCGCTGGCCGATCTGGTGTCCTTCGGGG
>Ga0180301_10003390_pt1 | contig 12443 bp, 16 predicted proteins | sample GuaBasSediGuay16_FD_121797 | JGI IMG/M metagenome (GOLD analysis project Ga0180301, IMG submission 121797) | Subseafloor sediment microbial communities from Guaymas Basin, Gulf of California, Mexico - Guay16, Core 4569-2, 12-15 cm | ecosystem: Environmental > Aquatic > Marine > Hydrothermal...
AAGGCTCTGTCGGCGGCATACAAAATTGCCAAAGCCACTTCAGATAGTTCAGGCTCCCCTTTATGCACAACATGCCTCACAAGCGAGCCTATCCAGTTTCCCGACGGCTCTTTTGTTACCAAAACTCGGTAGCCGCTGCGCACGAGATTCGCTCCCAGAAGGTGGGCGTGTGTGGTTTTTCCTGTGCCATCAATTCCCTCGAAGGCGATGAACATGCTTTTCTCCTTTCATTTGAGTTCAAGGGTTGCGTGTGTTTCGATGTCGTCTGGCAGTCCTTTCAAGGCTGCATCAATTCTCAACTGTGCCAACTTGAAGTAAACGTCGCTGAGTTCTATCCCGATAAACTTCTTTTTCAATTTAACACAGCACACACCTGTCGTTCCTGTTCCCATCATAGGGTCCAGTACAGTTGCACCATCCCAAGGGCAAAACTTTTTGACTACTTTGCTCCAAAACTTAACAGGCTTGCTTGAAGGATGATACTTGTGTCTTTTTTTCCCTGATTGGTATTGTACCAGAACATCAGTATTCAGTTCTTCATCATCCCACGGCACCGGAGCATCACCATAAACCAAGATGGGATAGAAGCAATTGAAACCGAACATCCCTCTATGCACGCCTGCGGGATTCATCCAGCCTACAATCCAATCCGGCTTAGGAAATAGCCATATGTTTCCTGCCCCACAAGTAAACGCAATTACCTTCGGCCGCAGCCGCTCGAAAAGAGGCCACACGTCCCGTATAAGCCTTTTCAAATTTTCTTCTGTGTCCACGTAGCAATCGTAAGGTGTTCCGTTGGCATAGGGAAAGTCTGTGATGATGACATCAACATTTTCTGGCCTCAGCCTTTTTAGAACATTCCTGCAATCATCGTTGTAGAGTTCTACCATAGGTATTCTCCTTCCAACCCACTGCGGTGCGCGACCGCGGCCGAATGCTCGCGCGACCCGCCGCAGTAGCCGCATGAGGGCGGGTAGATGCCTTGCTCAACCATCATAGCGCGGCCCCCACGGCTACGAGAATTAGCAGGAGCAACAGTAAAAGACACCCGCAGCCTGCCAGGGTTGTGCCGCAGCCTGCGAGGGCGTCCCCGCCTTTTTCCCCGCCGCATAAAGCGAGGAGAAAAACGACGATGGCAACAATTAAGGCGGTATCCATCATTCGCCTCCGTTGAATACGAATTGCTTGAATCCTGGGACACCTAGTATCCTGCCTTCGCTGTCCCTTATAGCGAGGTCTGTGTCCGGGACGAGGAAGTCATCTCTATCCGGGCAAGCCAAGGCTACAACGGTGCTTACTATGTAGTAAACACCGGGACGCTTTTCAAAAGAGCAAACCAGCCTACCATGTGCTTTTACCCGCCTAATGGGGATCGGTCCTTCGTCGAGGCAGAGTTGTTCAAACTCCACTCTGATTTTCTCCCCAGAAGGCGGATACACCACAGGATCTTTTCCTGGGGGATACACGTTAACAGGATGAGGCGTTGCGTTGATGATAACCATTCCTTCAACTCCTTGACTGAGGTTGCACGGCGACCAGTTCTCCTTCCTTTCCGAATAGTTTGTCCAGTGAAAGATACAAACCCCAACACAGGACTGTCCCCTCCGGCGTTTGGCTCAGTTCGACCTCGGTGTTTGGGAATGCTGCCAGGAATTGCTCCTTTGATAGGCATGCCCTTGCAGCCATCCGCCAGGCACCCAGCACGATTTTGTCGTGTAGGAACTCCGGGCAATAGCGCACAGGGAGAGCCACTTCGGCGTGGCATCTCACGATGATTTCTCCTTCACCGAGAAATGCTTTCGCCGACTTGAAGTCCCTGAACGCAAACACGCAGTCCCACGGGCCTTTGTGCGTGTAGCGGATTTTGAGGCTGCCCACCACGGTGCACGATGTAAGGGTTCCTTTTTCTAGTCTGAAGATTTTGTAGACGATGCTCATCGTTTCACTCCTTTTTGAGCAAAGCGTTCAGTGGAAGGTAGAGGTTCCAGCACAGCACGGCTCCTTTAGGTGGCTTTGCAAGTAGAACGCAACCTGCCACCTTCAGGAACTCGACCTTGGAAACACAGGCTCGTATAGCCATTTCCCAAAGACCTCTTATTTTTTCGTTGCCGAAATCTCCAACGAGTATGTATTCGAGAGGTTTGACGACTTCTGCATCGCAGCACACGATGATTTCGCCTGCACGCACAAAGGCTTTGGCTGACCACAGGTCTTCAAAAGCGAACACGCAGTTCCAAGGACCTTCGTGGTCATATTTTATTTTGTATTCTTCCGGGACTTCGCACGAAGTCAAAACCCCGTGCTCGAGTTTGAAGATTTTGTAAACAGTAGGCATTGTTTCACTCCTTTCGCAGGACGTCTTTCGTCCACTTGAGGATGGAATCTGCCACAGCCAAGTATCTTCCTGTTTTCCTGGCTTTCCGCAGTGCAACGACCTTGTCGGACAGGGCGTCCCGAATCACAGCCAGTTCTTCGAGGGTGAAGACTGCTTCGATTGTTTTCATTTCATTATCCTTTCCAGGATTTTCTTTGGAATTGGGGGTATTCCTCCCGTGTATCGTTTCGCCATTTTACCGCCTCCTACCTTGGCCGCGTGGCGTTGCACGGCACTAAGGCTTATCCCGAATTGCCCAATCTTTTCATGGATTTCTTTGGGCATATATCCTGCCGCACGCAGGGCCATAACCACTTCACTCAATTCATAGCCATATAGAAGCACCCCGCGCTTCCGTCGCTTCTTCCGCTTTTTCGCCATACGCTTTTTCTTGGGTTTAAGTTCTTCAAAAGGTTGTTCTACCAGTTTAGCCAGTTCGAGTTCTTCCCTGGTCCACAACTCCGAAATCTTCGGCAACTCAGCGGCCGCCTTTGCACGCCGCCGCAAGTCTTTTGGGGCAAGCCGCCAAGGAATCCCGTATTGTTTTCTACCACGCATCAAAAGGGTATAGTAAATATGGCTCCTCAGTAGCCAGTATGGGCAGCCATAGGGCACCCTCTTACCGAAAACGGCAAGGTATGTTTGCTTGATAAACCTCGCTTCCCGCGAGACGCCTTTTTTCCGCATTTCCCAACATCTGGCCAGGAAAGTGTCGGCCTCGCGCGAAGCCAAGTTTAGCCTATTTTCCCGGGCTACCTTCGCGTTGCGCATCGCTTCGCTTCCAGTTCTACCGAAATAACCGTGATGAAGACCACGTTGTTGCGAGGCTCAACTTTTGCCTTGCAAATTAGTCTTTTGGTGGCTTGGCAAAGCAGGGTTACTTCGGATACGGGCTTTTTGAAGCAGGCGACGAAGCACCTGAGCCAAAAGTTCCCGTAGTTCTCGAATTCGCGAGCCTTTACGACTTCGCGCCCGGCGCAAGCAATGCAAGAATGGGGTATTCTTCTTACTCGCGTTGTCGGATAGACGTGCGTGCTGGCAGGCTTCATCGTTTTTCTCCTTTGTCCCGCTGCCACACCATTAGCATACCGGGTGGCGATAAAGATTGCAAGCAATATTCCGCGCATTCAGGAAATTATTTCCTACCACGCTTTGGATACATTTCAAGATACCTCGTCAGTCCTTTCATTTTGTTGGACACCTTGTAGCGACCGCGAAGTTCAGAAGGTTCAAGCACCCCGAGGAGGCACAAATCCTCAACGTATGTTTTCGTGGACTCAAAGGGCATTTGCGTTTTCCTGGCGAGTTCAACAACCGAAAGATGCTCAGGACTGCTATACATTAGCCTAAACATTTCTTCGATGTGGGCAGTTACACAATCCTTCCCTACCTTTTTGACAACTTCCCAAACGTCAAAGTCAACTTCTTTTTTGCCGCAGTAGATGGCTATTCCTAGTGCCAACTTGCCTAGTTGCTTGACAAGTCTGGTGCCATACTCAGGCACAGGTTTTTGCATCACCCTTCCGCTGTAGCCTTCCCGCATGACAGCACCCCGAAGGGCTGCTACCCATCTTGCCAATGCAACTAGCCGCTTCGCTATGTCGTCTTGGATTGTCGGGATTTTCCGAATATCGGCATCTACGACTGTTTTTGCGACTGTCTTCAACTCCGTGCGCATCGACTCGCCCTTAATCATATTCTGCAAAGCCCGTTCTATCGCTTCGACGCGCTTCCCGATAGGACGGTATTTCAAGAACCGCTCACCTAGCAATGTCGTTATCCTTGATATCCCATCAATGGCAGGAGTTACCCCCGCGAGCAACCCAAAAGATACTTCGTATCGCCGCACTATTCCTGTCGCAAAGCGCTTTTCGCAGCGCCCATCATATGCATCCCTTAAAAGGGAAAGTATCTCGTCCCGCGATACAGGATTCATTCCGATAATCGCCGTAAAGTCTTTTATTACCAGTATCTTGCCATCCAACGTGGCTAGCAAAGACGGGTCGCCACCGCCTTGGAGAATCATTCCGCTTATCAAAGAATGAGGCGTTAACGTCGTTATCGTTTCTATTTGCTCCCCATCTGTAAGACTCATCAGAACCTCGCTTTTTGTGCCGCCAGGCGGCGCCACGATAAACATCCAGACAGGATCACCTTTCGGCAACTTGTTGGCTATGCAAGTACCGAAAACTACTTGCAGAATTTCATCCCCAGGAAGCGAGAGCCATTTAGAAAATGCCTGGTAAACTTCCTCTCTCGTATATCGTTTGGTTGTCGTAGGATGGCGATTGTTTCCGCCAATTAAGGTTCTGATAGCCTTGTACATCCGCTTGGAAGACGTGCCATACTTTAAGGCCAAATCCCTAATGTCAAAACCATTAGGAATCCCGTCCGGCCATTGGCCTAGTGTTAGCCTGCCAGCGACAGGTTTTAGTAGCATCACGGCCCTTGTTTGTCCCGCTTCCCCACCTTTGTCATTATCGAAAACAACTCGCACATCTTTTTTTGCCAGTGTGCTTATCAAAGATTTCGGAAACGTGGTAGCGCCTGGCAACCCATAGACTATATCGTTTTTGCCCCGCGACCGCAGGCATTCCCACAAGGCTATGGCATCCCATATCCCTTCACAAAGCCATACAACGCCTGACTCGCTTACGTCGTTCGGCATGAAGACCCCGTGCTTTGTGCCAGGCAGCGTCCGTGGCCTTTTTCCTGGGCTCCACGCCTGGATAGATGTTACCATTCCAGAACGCGGGTTGTATTCGGGAAGGTAATATTCATCGCCGATTTTAAAGATTCCCCACGCTGTGTAACTCTTTTCATCCAAACCTCGTGTTTGCTTCAAAATATGCAAGTCTTTTTTGCTAAGGTTCCCTGCTTTGGCTTGTGTGATTTCTGTTAAAAAGTCGAAGATGTTTCCGCTCTTTCCACAGCGCTTGCAATCCCATAACGCAGTTTTAGTAGATGCATAGAAATGCATCCTTTTTCCACAAAAAGGGCATGTTCCTATTACTTGGTCCGCGGATTCAGATTCCCACTCGACCCCAAGAATTGTCATCGTTTGAAGTTCTTTTCGTTGCATCACATGTCCCAAGGCTTTTTGTCTTCCCAAGATGTTGTAGAATACTCGATGTCAATTTCGAGGGGCACGGACAGGTTAGGCATGTCTACCATGCATTGCTCAATTCCTTTCAAGATGTCAGGCAAGTCTTTCAACCTCTTGCGTGGGACTTCAAAGACGATTTCGTCGTGGATTGGAAGAATCTGGAAGACTTCACCGCCAGTGGCTTTTTGAAGATACTTGTGGAGGTTTACTTGTGCCATTTTGATAATGTCTGCCGCTGTGCCCTGAATGAGTGCATTGAGGGCTTTATACGATTCCTCGCCAGAAAGCCGAATCGGCCTTCCGAATGCTGTTTCAACGCGCCCTTGGTGCCACACGGTTTCCGCTACTTCTCTTGATATCCTACCGATTCCTGGGAATAGTTTGACGAACTCGGCTTTCGCCTTTGCTGCCTCTTCAACTGTAATGCCTAGCGTCTCCGCTACCGTTTTGGCGCCACCGCCGTAGCATATAGCATAGACAGCATTCTTTGCTGAGTCCCGCAAGCGCTTCGGCCTTCCGGCGCGAACGTAGCCTTTCCGTATTTGCGGGTCCGCCGACCTTTTGGATGGCTTGTAGAATATTTCCGCAGCGAAGGCGTGCGGGTCTGCCGTCATTATCAGGTGTTTCATTCGCTTGTCTTTGGCGTAGTGGGTAATGAGCCTCAGTTCGATACCAGCATAATCAATAAACAGGAATATATGTCCAGGCCTTGGCCTGAAACATTTTCTGGCGGGGATGGGATACGGGGCCCTCGCAGTATCGGTTCTGGCAACGTTTTGTAGATTCGGGTTGCTACACGCTTCCCTTCCGGTCGTGGCTCCTATGGGATTAATGCTAGGATGGATAAAACCGTCCGCGGCGGACAGTTCAAGATATTTTTCCAATTGCACAATGCCCTTTAACTTGGACCTGATTTCAAGCACGCGCTCGACGGCAGGGTGGGCATACTTATCCCTTAGTTCGAGCAGCACATGTTTACCTGTAGATGGTTGGCCTGATATTTCGGTGCGCTGCAAAATGGGCAAACCTATTTCGTCATATAGCAGACTTGCCACGTCTCCTGGGCTGTTTACGTTGACAGGACGGCCCGCAATGGCGCGGAGTTCTTCGGTTGCTTTGATAACATCTTTGTGCAAGGAGTCTATTAATCGTTTTGTGGCTTTGCGTCTGACCATTATGCCTTTTTCTTCCATACGCATGGTCGGCACAATAACAGCCAATTCTCGTTCGTATGCTTTTTTGTACTTGCTCGACTGTATTCGGGGCCAAAAAAGGCGATGCAAAAACATTGTCCTGGCAACATCATGCCTTTGATACTCGTCCATCAAGTCCTTCGGGACTACGGAGTAATCGCCGTGCCTGGCAAACGAATTTACCTTTTTGTCAAGTTCGGTAGGCCACTGGCACAGGCTCCAGCACAAGGCGGCCAAACCGTGGGTTTTATGCCTATTGTCCACGATATGGGATTGGGCCCTTGTGTCGTGAAACCTAATGCTTTCCGCTATGTGCTTGCCCAGAAAACGCTCCACGGCAGCAAGGTCAAATTTCGCGTTGTGCATTACCAGAACATAATCTTTGATAAGCCGCTTGAACACCTTTTTGCTTGGCTTGCCGACATATGTTAGACATCGTTTTGTGGCAAGAGCGTATGCAAATATTTTGGCACCAGTGTACAGGTGCGTGCCTGTAGTTTCCACGTCAAAAGCAAGAATGGGGGGCGCGGCGCCTTTCCCCCGCGCGGCGGCCAAAACTGCCGCAAGGTTCCCCGTATGGAAAGGCTGACCGCGCCCCATTGTCCTTACCCCTTACTTGCGGGATTTCTTGCCCGACTTCTTGCCGGACTTCTTCTGCTTCGGCAAATTCTCGAACGAGTCCTCGGGGACTCCTGCCTCTTGCAGAAGTTTCAACTCAGCCTTCGTGAGGTCCTTGGCGTCCCACACGAAGTCGCTGAGGATTTCAACGATGTCGTCTTTGTCGGAGCCGTCTGGCACCTCGACATCGTTCGCTTCGCAGAAGTCGAGCAATGCGGCGAGTTGAGGATCATCTTCTTCTTCCTCGAAGTCGATGTCCTCTTCTTCGTCTTCCTCTTCATCCTCCTCGTCTTCGTCTTCCTCGAAATCGAGGTCTTCTTCTTCTTCTTCGTCTTCGTCTTCGTCTTCGTCTTCGGTTTCTTCCTCGAAGACGTCTTCCTCTTCCTCGGCCTCGACGGCTTCCACTTCGTCTTCGCCTTCAGGCTCCTCGGATGCATAGCCAAGCAGCCTTGTGCAGTTGACGTTGGTGAAGTCGCCCGACCGCCTGACGCCGGCCCTGTAAATTGGACCGTCTGCGGTCATTTTGGCCAAGATGTCAGGGATGTCTTCGATGTTGTCGGGAGCCTCGTAGCCCGAGAGTTCGAGCCAGGTTGCCAGCCTGTGAATGCTCCGCTCGGAAGCAAACGACAAGATATCGTTGGCTTGCTGTCCCTGGTACTCACCCTCGGTAACCACGAACTCCCTCGCGACATACAGGTTGCCGCTTGAAGCCGACTCCCTGATTTCCGCGTTGACGAGTTGGACGACGTAGGTGCCTGGAGCCACTCCAGGAGGTTGGTCTTTGGAGTTGTTCCAGAGTTCTTGCACCTTTTTCAACTTTGCCGCGATGGGGTCCCTTTTAGCCACGAACGTTGCTCCTGATTCGTTTGAGGAGTTTGTCCAAAGCGTCAGTTGTCAGGCCAGGTGAGGACACCAAACTCCTCGGGTTAATGCCCTTCACCTTGCCGTTGAAAGCCTTTTGCATCAACTCATAGGCACCCTCCTTTTTCAGTGGCAAGAACCGTGGAAGCGATACCCCGTCAACTTCGCGCGAGCCTGCCCAAATGGTTTCATCCCCTTCGCAGACGAGGATGCGCCTTGTGTTGCCTTTCGTGTCCTTTACGTAATCGGCGTAGAGGAAAAAGTCAACCAAGGCTTCTACCACGGTTCTGGCCTGCTTTGACATTGACGGATAGATACGGGTGTAGGTGCGTCCCGAGCGTTCTTTCACCACCTCCTCTCTAACGTGGGACGTGAAGCCTAGCCCGTATCCTGCATGGGCAAGTCTTTCAATGACCGATGCGAACCTCCTTTTGATTTCTCGCCAGGTTTGGCCCCAGTCAGGATCCTCGCTAGGATATGATATTCCTCTTTCGGAACACACACAGTCAAGGCACAAGTCATATGCCCTGTCCACTGTGTCGAACACAACGAATTCAAAGGTGTCTTGAGCCTCCTTCGTGAGCAAGGCTTTAACCGCGCCTTCAACTGTGTGCCAGTCGCTACAGGAAACTTCCATTACCCGCAAGCCCTTGGTTCCTGGCTCCGTGGTCAAAAACAGGGTTTTGGGGAATTGGGAAAAGAATGTGGTTTTACCTATCTTTTCCCTTCCGTATAGCAGCATCAAGTAGTGCGTGAAGGTCTTGTCCGGCTCCTTCGGCTTTCTTGGCAGCCGAACGGAAGGTAGCGATTGTTTTGAGCGCCTGGCTCTCATGTTTGTCTTCCTTTCCAAGCCAAGGGGCACGTGTGTTTTGCCTGTAGCCTACCAGTTGGCCTGATGCGCACGCACTCAGGTAAAAGCAAGGATATGGCTTCAAGCAACTTACCAGGTTTTTGTAGCCAGGATATCCACGCTTGCACCATTCTTCAAACCGCGTCAATTGGCGCTTGAGGTCCTTAGCAAACTCCCTCAGCATGCCTGGCGGGTATGCTACGACATACCGCTTGAAGTACGTTTCCTTTCGCTTTTTAACATCTTCTTTTAGCCTCGCTGCAAATTCTTTAGGTGTTTCCGTGGCTTTTAAGCGCAACGACGGTTTTCTAACGAAGTTGTATAAAACACCCGCAACCCTTTCGCCCGCTTCTTCCTGGGTGGCAATGCAATAAAACATAGCCTGGAAGTCCAAGGCCAACTTGTTTTCCATTGTGGCGTCGGCCTCGAAAGCCGTAACAGTCTTGTGCTCAACGACCCACAGCCCTTTTCGGCCTTTGAGCCTAAACACACCATCCCGCCTGCCACGCAACGGCCACTTGTGCCAAACGACGTTGAACCAGTTTTCCAAGGCAACCCATTCAATACGCGAGTCTTGCTTTTTCCAATACTTTACATAGGTCGGGAACAGCGCTTCTACTGTCCCGAATGCTTTGTCTATGTCCCTTGGGTCTGTTGTTTTCGGAAGTTCTTTTTTCCATTTCAACGCGGCTGCCTTTGGGGATTTTCCACCATAATGAGCCTCAAGTAGTGCGTGCCACAAGGTGCCGAAATCAAGTGCAAACCTTTTTGCCATCAACTCCCACCCAAGGAGCCGAAGCCGGGCACGCTGTGGGCAGGCCAGGAAAGCCGCCAGTTGCGATTGACTTACTCCGTGCTTGCTAGGCAAGTATTTCATCGTTGTCCTCGAGGATAATTTTGAAAAATTTAGCCAATTCTGTTACGAAAAGTCGAAATTCTGGAGACCCTCTTCCTCCTTTTCTCAAAATGTATGCGGGATGCGGCACCTTTTGTGCCAATATGAGCCTCGACTTGTAACTGTTTTGTGCTGTCCTGCCCATAAGCACGACGCCTTTTGGCTTTAAGGCGGCGAGTTCCCGCTCAAGGTGCGGGTAGCAGGCTTCAATTTGACTTCTCGTGGGAGTCAAATTCTTTCCGCCGTAAGAGTTCGTTGGCCTGCATCGCACGATGTTCGTTATCCAGATGCGTGGAAGCCTTCCACCGAGTAGTTTCTTCGCGGCGGCCAAGGCGTCGTCAAGCAACCGTCCAGCGGGGCCTACAAAAGCCCTGCCAAGGACTACTTCGCTTTTTCCTGGAGCCTCGCCGATGAGAACTACATCAGGGTTCTCGTCGCCGCGCCCAGAAACGGGTTTCGGGGTAAACCTCCACAACTCGCATCTTCTACAGCGTTTCATCGAAGACTTCTCCTTTTCCTGGGGTTGCGATGGTAACCCGATGTTTTCTGAAGTTGAGTTTCGCGTTGGCAGCAGAACACCTCGGGCATATCCTGTTACCTTTGTGTAGCGACAGAAATGTTTTGCCACACTTCAAGCACGTTCTTTTAGCGGCCTCAGGATTCCTAGTAGCCGCTTTTTTCCACGTGTGGTATCTTTCGCAGCACTCCTTTGAGCAAAACACAGGCTTGCGGCCTTTTTTATGTCGCCTGGTAAATGTATAACCACACGTTTTGCAGACATATACTTCAGACATTACTTCTTCATTGCTTTGATAGCAATGCCCACGACGAAGATGATTCCGATGACGAGAACAATTGCTCCGGCGATTGCCTTGGCTACCATCGTTTTTCTCCTTTCACGGTAGCATTTTGGCGATTGCAAGACCGATACCTACGGCATCGGCTTCGTGGTCTCTGAACCTCCTTCCGTAGTGCTCAATAAGTCTGGATTGAACGACCTCTTTCGGGAGTTGTCCTTTCCATTCTTGGGGTGTGATGCACGCCACATGTCTAATTCCAATTTTGGCGCAATGTTCTTCAATTCTTCCCACCAAGTAAGACAACTTGAAAAGCGAACCCTTGGCGGTTGACGCATGCGACGTAGCAGATTGTCCCCAGAAGGATGGGAACTCGCACACGACGAAGGTTGGTTTGTGGAATTCGAGGTAATGACTGAGGCGCTTCACAATGGTGGAAGCCTTTTCTTGCCAAAGCCCTTTGTGAGCCCTGACAACTCCACAAGAAAAGTTGACGGGAGCGCTGTTTCTTCTGATGCGCGGAAAGAATGCCCAGCCAGACGCCAGTATTCCTGGGTCTATGGTCATTATCTTTTCCACGCAAATGAGGGTGCTTTTGAATAGTATTTTATAGCAGTAGGACATCTCATTTTGTGCCATCGTTGTCTCTCCTTTGCCAACCGAGGCACTCCATTACAGCGATAAGGCCACGAGCAAGGCTTTCCGCTGCGTTTTTGGCACGGCCAAATGTGTCAAGGTCCGGAAATTGCCACTCCTCCAATGGCAATGTGGAGCAGGTAACGAGCCATGTGTAAACAGGGTTTTCTTCACCGCTGTATCCTCGCCAAACAGATATTTCTGCATATACCTCGCCTGCGTTACCGCTTCCGGCAACCATAGGAACGGACATTTCCCAACTTTTAGGCACAAATAGCACACTTTTGCCGTATTCTTTTATTATCGCTTGTTTGGCTTCTTTCAGCGTAGCGTACGAGGCATCTTTGGCTTGTTTGCGATAAACGTTCCAGCCTCCATCCCACAGACCGATTTTGGCGACAACGTTTTCTTTACCGTTTTTGTTTTTTGCGAAGCATTCATAAGATACGACATTCCATCGGAATTCTGACATTTTATTTCTCCTTCCAACCCACTGCGGTGCGCGACCGCGGCCGAATGCTCGCGCGACCCGCCGCAGTAGCCACATGAGGGCGGCTGAGCCCCTTGTTTTGGCGGTTTAGGACGGCTAGCGCTAGCGTTTTCGCTGATACGAGCCTTTTAGTTACCATTAGCATCCTCAAGTCCTCGTCAACAGTATCGCGCGTTGTAAGATAAACATACAAGTATGGACCCTTTTTACTAGCGGAAAGAAGCCGGTCTTCCGCTTGCTGAGCCAAGATTGCCGACGGCGTTTCAGAATAATAGATGGCGGTATCAACGCTAGACAAATCAACCCCGAAACTGGCAACCCTAATTTGCAATACCAAGGCTCGATACTTACCCGCGTTAAACTCCTTTATTATCCTTCCACGGCGAGGAACGGGGGTTTTACCCGTTATTCCTGGGAAGCCTAGTGTTTTGCTTATGGCGGCAACGTCTTGGTTGTAAGAACACCATATGACAGCACGCTCTTTGCGGAGTTCGCCTTGTAGTAAAGCCTGGAGTTCTTGAAGTTTTCCCTTCCAAACGAGTTTGTGGTCTATAAAGCCGCAAGACAGTTGTCTAAGCCAATTCCATTTTACCATTGCCCATTTGGTTTTCTTTTCGACATCC
>Ga0180301_10003391_pt1 | contig 12443 bp, 13 predicted proteins | sample GuaBasSediGuay16_FD_121797 | JGI IMG/M metagenome (GOLD analysis project Ga0180301, IMG submission 121797) | Subseafloor sediment microbial communities from Guaymas Basin, Gulf of California, Mexico - Guay16, Core 4569-2, 12-15 cm | ecosystem: Environmental > Aquatic > Marine > Hydrothermal...
GGATTATTCAAAGTGATTGTTTCATCACCTAAATATAGTGATAGGTTAACGAGGATGATTGAGGTAGTTGTTAGTGAGTTATGTAATTCTATGGGGATTAAGGTCGAAGAATTAAGTAGTGAAGTAGGTATTGTGAGAGCATTACTTAGGGTGAGTTAAGATGGTACTTCAGAGAAAGACCTTAGCACTTGATGAGGATATCGTTAATAAGCTTAAGGAGATAGCAAGTAGGAGGGGTACAACGTTAAGTAATTACCTTAGGAGTCTATTTAGTGAGGTTATAGATATTGAGGAGAGAGGTTATTATGCGCCTAAAGCGTTGAGGGAGAGGAAGTATGAGTACATACTTAGTAACTTAGGCTTCATATACGTACCGAAGGAATTAATAGGTAATGTTAGGTCAGAAACCATATCAAGTTTAGGTAGTAGATTAGGTGTCGTACTTAAGGAGTTGGGGGTAAATGTCGTAGATATCGTTGAGTTACTAACGAGAGGTCAGAGTACGGTATTTGTTGAGTCTAATAAGGTCGTACTAGTAGCTATGCCGAACACCATAGAACACTACATGAATAAGTTAGTAGCTGAGATAGCGAGGAATTCAGGTTTAAAGGTTAGTGATACAGACTCGCTAATATCTATAGAGATACCTGAGGAAGAATTGAAACCTAAGCTTGAGGCGTTTGAGAAAAGTAGGAGACGTAGGAAGCCTTAAATCACTTAATTATAGGTTTAACTAGCTCATCTAGATCGATAGCTAGTAGCTTTACATCTCCATCATCGTCTTTGTAGACCTTCAGTATGCCTTCATTAATTGAGTTTAGAGTGGTTGTTTCATTGATCATTAAGGTTAAGTGGAATTTTAAGTAATCCTCACCATAGGATGTTAAGCTAGCACCTAAGTCTAGCTCTTCATTCTCAATATCGTAAGTCACACTCACCTTTACATCTCTACGGCATTGACCGTACCATTCATAGTATGCATAAGTCCTTAGGCTTGAAGTAACGGGTCTCCAATCTATATGTGTTTGCGGGCAATTCCCACTACTTATGGTGAGTGTATATAGTGTGGTGTTGGGTACGTTGGAGTAAGTTACCTTTACCGTTCTTATGGGTTTCCAACCACTACCTTGAATTCTACCTGAGAATTCATGTGTGAATACATATGCGTATACATAGCTAACATTATTTGGATCTATTACGTACTTACTTAATGAATGGCTACCTACCCTCACGGTTTTGACTTCACCAGATACTGACTTAACTTCTATTTTATATTGCACTGTATCCAATGGCGGCGGTAAATCAGCCTCCTTATCACTACTACCCTTTATTATACTTAAGGAGTACTCACCTACTCTACTTACATTAACCCATGTAATACTTTTGTAACTCTTCAGCTCTACATTCCGTGCTGCATATGTAATTAACGCTGTACCATCTTGTGGAAGTACTCTTGCTGTAACCCCAGGCAATTTTGAGAGTAGCAGTAATGGTTTATTAATTAATGATACATTAGTTACGTCAATATAGTACACCTCACCAATGTCAAACAAACCTATGTCAATTACCGAGTAATTAACCACATCAGGCGGTGTTCTATATACAGAGGCCTGAAGTGTTAATAGAGCTACTACCTCATCTAACTCCTTAGGTATGTACTCAAACATCCTAGTTGAGTTAAATTCAATAATGAATATATCTTCATCACTCATAAGCTTACAGGGATTAGCCTGAGCTGTCGCTCTTAACTGACTAAACTGTAGTTCTTCAGTATAGAGTGATTTAGCGATTGAACTACCTAATTGATTACCTATCATTACGTCACTTAACTCAGTGACTAATGGGCTTCTTAAATAATCTATGACTGGTACTACATAAATTTTAGTACGTAAGTTCATTATCACATCATAGTTATACAATATGCAATACGTAGGTCTTAAAACTACATGGAATAACACCCTTTTGTATACGTCATCATCCCTATGGATAAGCATAGGTATTGTAACCATTAGTGATGCTGTTATATCACCATGGATATTTACTCTAATGTAGCTATTACCGATGTACTTAAGTGTAAAATACGTAAATGCCGCATTTGTTTCATTAGTTAAGTAACTCAGTAGTAATGGCTTATAATTTGAGAGGTTAGGATCATTACCTGGAATAGGGTTTTCTAGGTATGAACTAGCATTATACACCTCCCCTAGTATGATGTAGGGTCTAAGAAGGTAATGCAGGATTTCAGGACCATCACTTCCACACTCTTCAAGACTATCCAATAACTTATCATCTATGAGGATGTAGTCACCGTTACTCAATACTATAAAGACCTTACCGCCACTATCTAGTATGCTCCTAAGCTCATCCTCGCTTATTACGTAATTTGAGGGATTGAGTAATTCATCCCTAGCTAATTCTCTATAATTACCATTACTATAAACGGCTAGAGCTACTAGAACTTTAAGTGGTGGTTGAGAAGTCGCTATTCTTAGAAATCCGTCATCTAGACTTACATCAACATCCTTACTAGCCTCCCTAACCTTCTCTACACCTCTTAATTCTACATGCTTTAACTCTTTAATACTAGCCTCGTGAAGGAGTAAGTATGAGGTAACTAAGGTGGTTATGAGCATTAATGATATCAATAATGTAGCTAGAGTTGAAACACTTCCTTTCAAAACCGTCACCCTACATCAATTACGTTTACTACTTCACCACCATCACAAATGATGATTACATTAGAAGTTGATACGTTCTCAAGTAGGTAAACACGGTAATCATCACCATGTAAGCTATCCTCATACCTCTTTTCGTTATCGGTGATGATCCTATACTTAATTTCATCCTTACCCTTATTAACTACAACTAGATATACATTTCCGCTCCTTAAGGATAGCTTGTAAGCTAGTAAATTATCACATTCTAGACTACTTGAATCATCACTATTAACTCTAGAAATGCTTGGGGTTATCACGTTCTTGTGTAGATACATGACTATGCCTGAACTTATACCTAAAACAATCATTAAGAGTACTAAGTCAATGAGTAACTCACTTACACCTCTTCTACTATGCATACTGCTCCCGAAATGATATTACTTTTTAAAGTGTTCCTAAACTCAATAGTACGGGCTTTAACATAATCGTAAGGAAGGTGTGAAAAGTGAACATCTACGGCATGATGCTCCTTTACTGCTTCACTATGTCCTTCATACTTACGTACACTATCATGAAGCTCGAGAAGAGGTTAGGCATATTAGCTATTGATGCACATAAGCCTAACAAGCCACTAATCCCTAAATGGGGTGGTATAGCCTTATTAATCCACTTCTCCATACTACTCTTAACAATTAGGTTCTTCATAAATTCGTCCGAAATATTAATGTATATTTATCCATACATACTAGCCGTCATAATTGCTGGCCTTCTCGGATTAATCGACGATATAGTCGGTATAAATGCTATAGTTAAGTTTTTAATATTCATGACTCCCTCAGTACCCGTCATAGTACTCTCATCCTATGTACCTCACCCATTCATTCCCTTGATAGGCTCACTTAGATTAACGATAGTCTACCCATTACTCGTAGCACTAGCTTATACCGTACTATCTAATGCATTTAATATGTCTGACACCCATAACGGTACAATAATGATTATATCGCTATTCCTCATTCTCGTCTTAGGAACTACATCAATGCTTAAAGGGCCTCAACCTCTAAGTGGTTTTAAGATTATGTTATTAGTTGCGCTATCCACACTCATAGCTTATGCTCCATTTAATATATATCCAGCTAGGATATTCAACGGCAATTGCGGTTCACACTTAATTGGGGCTTTGATGGCGTCATTAGTAATCATGTCTAGGAGGGAGTTTGCAGCATTAATTGCTTTAACACCATTAATACTGAATGGCTTCAGCATAATAACCTCAGTAAGAGGATTAAGGAGTAAGGAGTCCATTCCAAGACCTGTGGTAGTTGATGAGAAAGGCTTAATTACTGCTAGTAGGAATAAGGATTCACCGATAACACTTATTCAGTTATTAACATTAAATGATAAACTATCAGAGAAGGAGATAATAATCGCCTACACAATACTGTACCTTTTCTCCTCAATTGCGTCAATAACCATATATTACGTACTAACTCTATTGACTACTTAACATTATGTCAACCTTATGACCTATCTGAGCTACGTTAGTAATCCATACCCTACCTTTAATGCCTTTCCTGAGGAAATAACTATGAATGTTGTTCCTTACCTCTACAGCCTTTAAGTATGAATTCGTAAAACCATATACTGTTGGTCCCCAACTGCTTTGCCCCACACCTTTAATACCGCTCTCCTCCATTATTTTAACGATATCGTAACTTACATCGCAACAAAATATACCTCCCTGATACTTACTAAAGTACTTACCTGTTAGTAGTTGTATATTCCTTAGTGACTCAGAAAATAGTTTGAAGTCTTTATGCATTGCTGCAGTCATAAGTGTTACTACATGCTTATAGAGATCGCTTTGGTTATGAAATACTTCAACATTACTTAATATCTTATCTTCCTCATCCTCTCTTAACCCTATCCTGTCTTCAGGTAATGCTACGATCACATACCAATCTCTAGGTATAGGTATTATCACTAATGGTTTAGGGTACTCTCTTGATGAGTTACTTACTTTTAAACCCGTATCAACAATTAAGTTACCATACATGAAACTGTATATACCTACAGACGATACCTTACCCCTACCAAGCTTGAATGCTATATCAGCCACATTTACATCCATTCTCTTCAGAGTGCTTATACCCACTAGTGCTGCCATAACTATCCTTGTGGTTGATCCAAGTCCTACGTGATGTTTTACATAACCAGATAAACTTACACAAACATCTCTAACACCTAAATAATCACTTACTTGCCTGATTAATTCCTTAGCATAGTCAGAACCTGCTTCAATCCTTAATTTATCGCATTCCTTAACAGTTAAGGTGAAATGAGGAACCTCTATTGCAGCACCTAGTGAGCCATAGATAAACGGTTTATCAAGAAATCTGTAGAAGCCCATATGTATTCTGTAACCAGCTTTAACGCTTACTTCAATAGTATTCAACACTGATATCACCAGTCGCTACGTTCTCAAGTAATCTTAATAATCTCTCACACCATTTAAGCTTCCCTTCCTTCACTTTCGTAGGGAAAGACTTACTGCTCAGCCAGGGCTTTGAGTACCTACCAACATAACTATTAAATTCAAACCCTACAAGCCCTATTTTTGATGCTTTAAAGTAATAGGCTAAGTATGCTGCTCTATCACCATCAGTGAAGCCTCCATATATTCTTAAGCAATGATTGAGCTTAGGATATACTTGTATGGTGTAGATTACGTATGGTGTATTCTTAAGTACCTCTAAATACCTTAGTAAGAGGTTTACATTATCCCCATGAACGTGAACCACGTAAATAACGTCATTAAGCATTAAGTATTCATTGGTTAAGCCATCAAGATCGGTAACGATTACATTAGGTTTTACACCTTGATCTAAACAGCATTTAGTAGCGCCATCAGCTGCAACTATAACGTCAAAATACTTACTCACCTCAGCACACTTAATGCAGGAATCTGCCGCACCAACAATAAGTACTCTTCTCCCATTTATCAACCTACGTAGTATTTCCTCAGACTTCATAACTTTTTCAACATCACAAATAATTGATGCATTAGATGCGCTCCAATAATCATGGTCGTAGCTAAAACCTAGATCTGACCTTATTAAGTCGTAGATGTACCCCCATAAGTAAGCACTCCTAAGGTTCATCAAGTTATGACTACTTAGAGATAAATTAAATAATTCTATACCATGTATAGGAAGTTAGTTGAGCAGCGGTATAAGTAAGTACTTAAGGTATGGACACCATGAAGCCATAGTCGTAACTCTAGATAGACTTCAAAGACCTAATCCTTCAGCGATGGGGATTCACTTAAGTAGGAACTTAGTAATTTTAAGACCATATAAGAGGACAAGAACGTTTAGGAATCTCGTAAGCTTAGGAGAAGCAACAATTAATTTAACTAATGATTCAACACTATTCTTCAAATCCATATATTTAAAGAATGAAATAAGGTATATGAAGTCAAGACATGTGAAACCACCTATCATTAAAGGTGATGTTGATCTGTACATTGAGTGTAGGATTCATGAAGTAATTGATGAAGGTGATAGGGTATCCTTCTATATGGAGGTATTAGATGTATATGAAGGTAGTGGTAGTAAGTTATCCTTTAGTAGGGCTAATGCTCAATTAATTGAAGCTTTAGTTTTCTTAACGAAGATGGAGTCCTTAAGGGGTGAACTAAGCTGCAATATATTATCAGAACTCTTAAGGAGAGTTGAGAGTTCAATATCTATTGTTAAGAGATTAGGTTGTGATGTACTGAAGGAGCCATTAAATTTTATAGTATCTAGAGCTACGTCAATATTCAAGGAATATTGTGGTAGGGAGTAACCATTATGACGTTAGAGGTAAGTAGTAAGTGGCATGTAGGAGTAGCAGTAGGTATTATTGTAGGCTCTTTACTAGGATTTATCGACACCTACGGTTATGCCGTAACAGGCTATACAACCTCAGAATTAGCACCTATAATATCTGCTATACTGACTTTAGCACTCCTAACCCTAATTCTTAAACGTCCACCAACCATTATTGAGCATTTAATCAGTATCGTTGCAGCTACCGGGATATCACTATCAACGGCTATTACATCTGGAATGTACATAACCTACACCATGCTTAACTACATAGGTGGTGAAGACCTTAACCTACCTGAATGGCTATACTTTAAGGGAGCCTTCCTAAACGGAACTACATTTACCTTTTATTCTTACGCTACAGCAGTTTCAGCTTCAGGTATATTCCTAGCTTATGTATTCCATAAACACTTCATAGAGAAGGAGAGATTACCTTACCCTATAGGTTTAGCTTGCTCCATGATAGTCAGTATGGGTAAGTACTTAGGTAAGCCACGTATTACATTACCCATAATTCTCGGCATCTTACTCCAGTTATCAGTACTTCAAGTAGGCTACATGGGTATCGATTTAACATCACCACTACAACAAGTAATCCCAGGCTCATCCATAGCCCTAACTCTAGATTTCTTCATACTCTTCCTCGCACTCCTTATCCCACTTAACACATCAGTAGGTATAGGCATAGGTAACTTAATCATGTATTTAGTACTAACACCTCTACTAACATACCTAGGCTTGATGTATGTTGCACCATTCATGAAATCACCTGATATAGTACTTGAAGCAGCACCCTACACTGCATCAATAATGGTCGGGTTCCTCATCGTGACAATAATCTATTATTTCATAAGTGCACGTATGTCGTTTATTCTGACTTTCAAGCTTATACTGAAGGATAAAGCCCTACTTAAACGTGCTATACTGTCACTAACCCTCTTAATCTCATTAGTAATACCTTTATGGATTCTCACAAAACCTTCAACAAAACTACTCGCATTTTTACCACTATATTTTATACTCCATATAATGCTCGCTTTACTGACAATTAGGGTCGTGGGTGAGACCGGGACAGCTTCACAATCAACCTTACCGCTAGCGACATTCTCATTATTCTCCCTTAAAGTTCGTAACGCATTAACATATGTGCTACTAGACCCATATACTGGTGTACCAATGCCTCAATTCATGGCTGGTGCATCAATGAATATATTCAAAAGCGCTAGGAAGTTAGGCTTAGATGCCGATATAGTGCTTCCTATACTAGCTCTCTCAATACTCATTGGTGCTCCTCTAACTCTGATCTACGGACATTACTTACTACTAGCTTACGGGTTAAACTCACCTAAATTAAACCTTCTAAGATGGGTACCAGTTGTTACTTGGATGAACATCATCTATAGAGGTGATGTATCAGCATTCAACATTACCTCAATAATTATTGGTGCGGTATTAGCATTTACATTAATACTCCTATTAAGAATTACTAGGTTAGGCGGTATATCCATATACTCAATACTTCTAGGACTAACTCTAACTCCTGATATTGGGGTGATATTCTTAATTGCATCACTAATTAAGTACGTAGCCTTAAGAATAGGATTTGATGTTTATGAATCACTATTAACATACTCATCATTAATGCTTGCTGGATGCGGTATAGGGGTCATAGTATCAACAATCACATCACTTGTGGGTGTTACGTAATGCTTGATACTATAATGTTAGTAATATACTTATGCACCATAGCCTACTTAGCATACCTACTTACGGTTATGTTTATTAGGAAATCCCCTCTAATGTTTGAGAAATCATTGATTCATAATTTAGCTTTTTACACTAGATTAAGAGCTAGCAGGATACTATTCATGCTTAAAGTGCTGAGAACCATACTATTAAAGCCCATAGTATTACTTCCCATAATAGCATTAATCATATTCATGCTTATATCAGCTAGAGCTGCTATACCTGCTTATTCGTGGTATAAAGTAAGTGGTGAGCCATTCAATGAAACAGTAGTCACAATTTCATTCATCAATCCCATAAGTATAGGTGAAGGTACAGACTTTGCTGAGACGTTAATAGAGGAGATAACAAAATCTATCAATGTACAAGTGAGGACTGTTATGCCAATAGCAAGATTAAGTCTTGCTAAGCCTATAATCTTAAATAACATTAATAGAAGTATATATGTTATAGTTGCGTTACCCGATAATTACATAGCGAAACTCAAGGAGAGTCTAGAATTAGGGATGCATGTCCCGTATATACTATCATGCGATAAAACATTAAGAAGTAATTGCATACCTCCTCATAAATTACTTAACTTGGTGGTGATCGATGACGTTTATCTCTTACCCGTACAGGGCTACATAGGTTTAAAACCGATATTCCCCCCACCAGGAAATGTAATGATTACCTCACTTAATTACCTCCCTAAGGTATTAGGAGAAGACTTAGGAGATGAAGTGATTACAGATCTAGTTATAGTGTATGACGAGGTTATCGTTACTGATTTAAGTAAATTGATGAAACAATTGTTAGTAATTCTGAGTAAATATGGTAACATAAATAAGGCAGAGTTAGTGTGCCCTTTAGGTAAGTTTCTGTACTCAAGAGTAGCCATACCAACCTCTAAATCATTAATAGTAGCTACCACTACATCAATTATATCCATAATAGTCCTTCTTGCAGTACTCCACTCGATGACCCCAGAGATTAAGAGTTTATATGGAAAACTACTGTTAGTAGGTATGCCTCAATGGAGCATGACCATAATATCATCACTATACGTATCCATACTAATACTCTTAGTAGGCGTACCTACACTTATATACATCTACTTAAGATACGGAGGTTTACCTACATTTAATTCATTCCTAACATTATCTATTACATGGTTATCATCTCTCACATACATGAATTCCTCATTGAAACCTAAGAGCTTAACTAAGAGTGACGTATACATACCAATAACTAGAAGATACGATCTAATGTTGAGCAACGGTATAGATTTGAGTAGGTTAGAGAACGTTATTAAGGATTCATTAAAAACTAATGAATTTTTCACTATTGAGGAATTAGAGAGTCAGCGTTATCCTAATGAAGTAGTTATCCATGCTAGACTTATGTATAATGAAGTTTGGGGTTCAGGTCTTGATTTAAATATTGTTTTATCACGAGATGAGGAAAGCGTTAAAGTGCATATATCAAGTTACGTATGGGGTATTGAAGAAATATCTGAATCCATCATGAACACTATGTTAGGCTTAGCTATATCAAGAATAGTAGGTGCTATAAGGTCATGTCTTACATAAGCATAAGTAATACATTAGCCTTAATCACATACATACTACGTAATGAATGTAGGAGTATATACGTAACGTTATTAGTGGCTTTCACCTTAGGTGTCTTAAACTATGTAACCATGGGTATAGTTGAGCATGCATTATTATTGATAGCTCTAATACCTACATCAGCATCTATAATTAATACCGATAAAGAGAGAATAATCCAGGTATTTAGGTTCTTAATAATTATTGGTGCATCACCTCAGCTAATTAAGTATGTAATACTCTTACTGTCCCTTACATATTCAGTAATTTTCGCAGTACCATACGTAATAATTAATGTTGGTTCATTTCTTACAGCTCTCATTACGGTGCTCGTAGTCTACATTACGATACTAACTATGTATTTCCGTATAGCTAAGAGAGGTTAATATCTTTAAACACCCCATCTATTGGGATAAGATGTAATGCTGGACCTAATAGTTGTTTTGAGGGATGTATGGAAGAGCTACAGGGTTGGGCAATCTAGAGTGACTGTACTACGTAATGTTAATGCACGCTTCAAGAGGGGTGAGATTGTAGGTATTCATGGACCTAGTGGTTCCGGTAAGACTACACTACTTAAACTCATAGCAGGTCTTGAGAGACCCGATAGAGGTGAGATAATAGTTGATGGTTACAATTTAAACATGCTTGATGATCTAGGTTTAGCAATGATAAGAAACACCATAGTTAGCTACATACCTCAGGATTACGGATTAATTGAAGGTCTAAGTGTTAAGGACAACATAGAACTCCCATTACTACTCTCAGGAATGCCTAGTGATGAGAGGGAAAGGAAGATTGATGAGATACTTGACTACATAGGACTTAGGGAGAAGAAGCATGTCAAGGTTTCAAGATTAAGTAGTGGTGAGAAGCAGAGGGTAGCTATTGCTAGAGCTTTAGTTACTACACCATCAGTTCTGCTAGCTGATGAACCTACAGCGAATCTTGACTGGAGGAATGCGGTAAGAGTTGCTGAATTATTTAGGAGTATTAGGAAGGACTTCAAAACTACAGTAATAATAGTTACTCACGACCCTAGACTCCTAGACTTCATGGATAGATCCTTGACTATAGTCTCAGGTACTTTAAAGGAGATATCGCCTACGCAAGTATAGTATTCAAGACAGCTAGAGTTATTCTCTAGGAGAAGGACTTAGTATGGAGAGGTGCGTAGAGTGGTTAGAGTAGCGATAATTCATGACTCACCAGTACCTACACTAACGTCCAAGCAATTACTAATGTCATTCATTAAGCGAGGTGCTGAGACCCTATACCTAAGGATATCAAGACTAAACATCGAGGTAAGCGATAAGGGTGTAGTGGTTAACTATGGTAAGCATAAGGGTTTATCACTTGATTCAGCAATAGTTAGGGGTTTAGGTGTTATAGTTTCAACAGAATTACTCTTTAAGAGGTTAGATATTCTTAAAGGTTTAGAATTAAGTGGGACCTTTGTAGTCAACCCTCCTGACGCACTATTAGCTGCTAGGGATAAGTTGCTAGCAACATTAAAGCTTAAGACTCAAGGGATTAGGGTACCTGAGACAACCATAGTTGAGGATGTCTATGAAGCCGTAGATATAGCTAAGAAATGGGGTACGGTTGTTGTTAAGCCCTTAATGGGTAGTTTAGGCTATGGCTCAGTCAAGATTACTGATCCCGACGTTATCTACATTATAGCTAGGACGTGGCTAATTCACGGGCAGCCACTATACATACAGAAATTCACACGTGTGAGGGAGAGGGATATAAGGGTTTTCGTTGTCGGTGATGAAGTGTTAGGCGCCATATATAGGTATGCACCACCGCATTCATGGAAGACTAATGTAGCTCAAGGAGCTAAGGTTGAGAAGGCAAACGTTAATGAGGAAGTTAAGGAGTTAGCACTAAGAGCTACTAAGGCTTTAGGGTTACTATATGCTGGTGTAGACATAGGTGAGGACAGTGAAGGCTACGTAGTGTACGAGGTGAATTCAGCACCGCAATGGGGAGGCTTTATGGCTGCTACAGGAATAAATCCAGCAGAGAAGATTGCTGACTTCATAATAAAACTACTTAAGAAGTAGAAGTGCTACCTACATCCCTCCCTACACCCCTTTCCGAAACGTTTAATAATTGTTATTATGAAACCGTCACTTACATCCTTGATATCTATAATCGATAGGTTATTAGCTAGAGCTTGCCTAGGTACTTCAGTAAGCATTAACATATCTTTACGTAATATTTTAAACTTAAACTCACCTCCACAACTACCATGAACTGATATCTCATTTAAAAACTTAGTTAACTCATTGATACTCCTTACTACCTTCAATATGCTCTCCTAGCGATCTCTAGACTAGTAACTATATAAGCATGCCTAACTAATGATACTTAGGGATGATGCATTAATGTTTAAGGTAGTCCTACATGTTGCATTTGAATCAGCATTACCATCTCAAATAGTTGATAATATTCGTGTACTCCGTAACATATTATCAGAGAATTATAAGTGCATTTGTAGTAAGCACTTAGCTCCACTATTATGTAATTGTTCATCAGTACTCATTAAATTATTCATTGAGAGGAGCAGCCTA
>Ga0180301_10003392_pt1 | contig 12441 bp, 17 predicted proteins | sample GuaBasSediGuay16_FD_121797 | JGI IMG/M metagenome (GOLD analysis project Ga0180301, IMG submission 121797) | Subseafloor sediment microbial communities from Guaymas Basin, Gulf of California, Mexico - Guay16, Core 4569-2, 12-15 cm | ecosystem: Environmental > Aquatic > Marine > Hydrothermal...
AAGCTCATAAACCTCCACCAAACTTTATCAGCCTGCTTTAAGAGGATTTAAAATAGTAATTCCTTTTTCCCTTGCAACTTTTTCAATCTCTATTCTCTTCCTCTTACCAACAGTACGAGCTACCCTGATTGCATGAGTTTTAGGATTTAGGTTTTCAAGTTCCTTAAGGTTATGAACTAGTACTTCAATATAACCTGATGGATGAATACCTCTGAAAGCTTTTGGTGTGCGGTATCCAACATTAGGTAAAGGATTATAACCCTTCTTTTTAAGCCTCATTTTACTATCTAAACCTTTAGGTCTTCTCCAACCTGTTTCAAGTCTTTTATAACGCCAAGACTCCTGCCTAATAAACCTTGGAATTTTTCTTCTTAACTTTAAAATCTTTCTTAAAATTTTTCTACGTATATTTATCTTATTAGGTTCTTCCTTCATTACATTCCCTCGGTCTTCTCATAGATATATATACCATCCAGAAAAACTCTTGGATCTTTCTTTTTAATTTTTGTTGCTTGTTGAATATTAGCTGCTGTTTGACTTACATCTTCAAGACTTATACCTTTAACTTCTAAATCATCTCCTTTAACTTCAACTTTAACATCACCAATGATTTTTGCTACTCTAGGATATCTTTCACCAATAAAGTTTTCAATTAGTACTTTACCATCCTCAACCCTGACATTTATGGGAAAGTGGGAGTAAACTTTTTTAAGTTTATAGGTAAAGCCTTTTGTTACACCTTTAATCATATTTCTTATATGTGCAGCAACAGTTCCAACTAATGCTTTTTCAAATTTTCTAGCCCAAAAGGCCCTAACAACAATCTTACCATTATTAATGCTTAATTGGATTGGCAAAGTTGAAAAATCCTTTTTAAGTTCTCCAAGTGGCCCTCTAATGGTGATAAGTTTACCACTAAGCTCAATTTTAACATTTTCAGGTATACTTACAGTTTTCTCCTCAACGATAACTCTAACCATCTTAGAAGCCCACCTTTAAGTAAGCTTAATAAACGTATGCTAAAAGCCTCCCTCCAGTATGTTTTTGTAAGGCATCTTTATGTGATATAACCCCATGCGGAGTTGAAAGTATAAGTATACCTACATCTCTTGCGGGAAGGTATCTTTCCTCAAAAAATTCAATTTCCTTAACTTTTACGGGGAATCTTGGCTTAATAACTCCACACTTATTTATCCTTCCTAAAAGTTGAATTCTAAACTTACCGGACCTACCATCATCAATAAATTCAAATTCACCAATATAGCCATGTCTTTGCATAACCTTTAAAACTTCACCTATAAGTTTTGATGCAGGAGAAACTATACATTCATGCTTATTTCTCATTTCACTATTCATTATAGTTGAAAGACAACCAGCCAATGGATCATTTAAAGTCATTTTGACATATCCTACCTCCTACTTATACTTTTTAAATCCAAGTTTTGGAGCAACCTCCCTGAAACATTGACGGCAAAGATTAAGCCCTAATCTTCTAATTATAGGCCCATAAGAGCCACATCTAACACATGGACGGCTTCCCTTACCGTACTTTCTCTCTTTTTTAGGTTTAAATTTAGCCAAGCAAATTCACCCCTTAACTTTATACAACTTCAACTCCAAAATTTTCTTTAAGGAACAATATTGCCTCATCAATTGTAACCCTATGCTTTGAGCCAACTTTTGAGCGTGCTTTTTTCCTCTCCTTAACCCTGTATCCAGGTTTTTCCATTGTTACACATACATCCATACCTATAATACCAAGGTCAGGGTTATATTTTACTCCTGGAATTTCAATATGCTCCTTTATACCAAAGGAAAAATTTCCAAATTTATCAAAACTTGACTTTGAAATCTTATTTCCAACAGCAGCAAAAGCCTTCTTAAGAAATTCCATTGCTTTCTCCTTTCTAAGAGTAGCGACACATGCTATAGGTTCACCTCTACGAATACCAAAATCTTTTATAGTTCTTTTAGCAGCTCTAAAGCATGGTTTCTGACCTGTTAACTGCTCAATTATTTTTGCAGCTTTTTCTAACGGTTCACCGGATCTTCCAACACAAACATTTACGGTTACCTTACCGACCCTAGGCTTAGTCATAGGATTTTTTCTCCATTTCTCATATATCCTCTCTATACTCAATGTTTCCATTTTAGACATTAACAGATCCTCACCTGCTGGATAAAGATATTAAAGGTTTTTCTTCACCGACAACAAAAACATAATCAGGTATTGTTTGATATTCTTCACCATTAACATCTTTAATAGCCACATACCGGTATTTTCTAGGCTTATATTCTGTTTTTTCAATCATCTTTATTATTCCATGCTTACCAACATTTCTCCCTCCGGTAATTACAGCATACATCCCCTCTTTAAATGGTAAGTGCTGGAGAACCTTGTTATAATCTGAAAAACCTATCTTTAAAACATCTAAAACTTTCCACTCTTTTTTAGCTTCTTCACCATTCAAAATGACATTTTTTCCATCATGAAGATTAAACTGGATTCTTCCACCCTTAATTGTAACCTTATTCTCTACTCTACAAAGCTTAAAGTTTTTTTCTTCTTCTCCTACCTCAACCAATACTAAAAAATTATGGCTATCAGGAACAACACGAAAACTTTTACCAATCTCAGGAATTTCAATCACATCCATCAATCCTACAGGAAATCTTTTGTCCCTCCTTACACGCCCATCAACCTTAATTTTACCCTCAGAAATTATGATACTAGCCTCACGACTTGTTTTAGCTAAACCAAGAAGATCCCTAACAACAATAAGAAGAGGAATACTTTCATCTATTGGATGAGGTCCTGGTGAAGGTTTTACAATCCAAACTTTTTCTTTCCTATGTATTGGCCAAAAACTTGGTGCTGCAAGCCTTTTAATATGCGAACTTCCACCTTTACTTCCCATTCTAATCTAACCTCTTTTTTCAACTGCTATTTTTTGACCTAACCTTTCAAGTCTCCATTTATCATCAAGATTAAGCTTTTTTATTATAACGTTTGAGGGGTGGATTGGGATGAAAACAGTTCTTCCATCCGCCCTTTCTCTTGTTATACCTTCAACAGTGATTCGGTAGTCTTTATGGTTAACTTTTACAACTTTACCTTCCATTCCTTTATAATCTCCACGAACAACTTGAACAACATCCCCACTACGAATAGGGAAAGATCTTCTGTTGTACTTTAACCTTAAATCCATTGATAAATGAGCAGACATAATTTTACGCCTTTTATGAATTGGAGCAGTCCGTAAAAATTTCCTTTGTTTTGAAGGTTTAGATGATGAAACCATAACACCTACCTCTAAACAATCATACTTGAAATACTTGCTATTCTAGGCCATCTTTCTGCAGCTTCTTTAGCAACAGGACCACGAATTTCCGTACCTTTTAACTCTCCTTCAGGAGTCATTATTACTGCAGCATTATCTTCAAATTGAACTCTTGTACCATCAACCCTTTTGTAGGGCATTCTTTGCCTAACGAGGACAGCTGGAAAAATCTGCTTTCTCATATCTGGTGTACCCTTTTTAACTGAAACCATTATCATATCTCCAACTCCTGCTGTAGGTATTCTTCTATGTCTCCCCCTATAACCTACCACCTGGATAACTCTTAACTCTTTAGCTCCAGTATTATCTGCACAACGTATAATTGCACCTACAGGCACACCCTTAGATATCCTAGGCCTATACTCAACTATACCCTTAGCACTTACAGCCCTACTTTTAGGTCTAGCAGGCATTTAACTTTCACCTCTGGAAAATTTTTTCTCTATAACAACCCATGAAACAGTCTTGCTTAGGGGTCTACATTCAGCAATCCTTACAATATCACCTTCCTTAGCATCTATACATGGAGGGTTATGAGCAGGAATTCTGCTTCTTCTACGCTCATAACGCATATATTTTGGGACATAATGTAGATAATCCCTTTGAACAACAACTGTTCCTTTCATTTTTGCACTTACAACTTTACCTTCTAAGATTTTAGTTCTAACCGGAAGTTTACCATGGTAAGGACATTTAGGGTCATTACATTCTGTTTTTGGAGGATTGCTAACAGGGATTCCTATGTTTCTCAACGTTACCCTACCACCTAATAAGTCTTTTTTTAAGTCTATCTTCAGGCCTTCCTAACAAAATTTTACCGTCAACAAGGGTAAGCTGACCATTTGGAAGCTTAAAAAGAAAATGTGAAACTTCTTTTGGAAAACTTCTTCTCTTTTTACCATTATCTATAATAAGCATATTTCTAGTTTCATCTATAACTTTACCCGAAAAGCCAATGTAACTTTTACATTTACTCTTAACAAGGGTAACATCTAAACCTATTAATTCATGGTTAATAAGATTTTTAGGTGTTATAGGTGTCAAACTTACTTACTCCTCTCCTTTAACTCTTCCTCTCTTTGTACGGTTAAGATTCTTGCAATAGTTCTCCTAATCTCCTTTATAGCTTTAGGGTTTTCCAAGGTACCTTTAGCTTTAACTCTCGTCCTAAGCTTCATAAGTTCAACTCTAAGTTCTGCAACCTTTTTTTCTCTTTCTTCTTTGCTCATAGACCTAATTTCACTTAATCTTAAAATTGGCATCAGCTTTCACCTTCAACCTTTTCAGGTTTTTCCTCCTTAATCTTCTCTACACTTTTCTCTAGAATTTCAACATGGTCTGGAGACTTATAATCAGGAGGGACTATTGTAACCTTAACACCAAAAAGTCCAGGCTTTAATAAGGTGTAAGCTGTAGCGGTTCTAACATGCTTTAAAACAGGGTCTCCAACTTTAGGTAGATATCCAGCCTTAAATTTTTCATATCTTGCACGTTCAGTTGTGAGTTTTCCGCTTATGATTATTTCTGCACCTAAAGCTCCAGCTTTCATTATATTGTTTAAGGCCCAATAGCACGCCCTTCTAAAATGTACACCTCTTTGAAGGGCTGCAAGAATTCTTGCAGCCATTATTTTTGGGTTAAGCTCGGGATTCTGAACTTCGGCAACGGCTATTTGAGGATTAAAAAGCCCAAATTTTGATTCAAGAGTTCTTGCAAGCCTTCTAATGTTTTCTCCTCCACGACCAATTATTATTTCAGGTCTAGCAGCATATATTGTAATCCTTGTACCTAAAGGGGTTTTTGTTATGTCAACACCACCATAACCTGCTCTAGCCAACTCCTGTTCTAGAAACTCATCTACACTAACCTTCTTTTTTGATTCTGCAATTATCTGTTTTATTGCAGACATCCTAAACCTTAAACCTCAATCTTTAGGTGTATTTAATGCCTTAGACAAATATAAAAAGCATAGTTTTAAGCTTTACCCTGAAACCATGGTTAAAAGTAGGCAAATAGGGTTAATGTTTAGGTATTTACCAATAAAAAGCTTAAAGAAAACCTATTTTAACCAAATAAAAAAGTTTACCTTTCTTCAACAACAAATTCAACATGGGTTAGCTGCTGAAAGTAGGGGGTGCTTCTACCAAAAGCTCTTGGAATATATTTCCTAATTTTTGTTCCTTTTTGAGCTGCTGCATGAATAATCTTCAATCTTTCAATGTTTAAACCCTTCTGCTCAGCATTTGCTTCAAGTGCATTTAAAACCCTTAAAATTTCTTTTGAAGCTTTCTTTGGGTATCTGCCTGAAGGCCATGGACCTTGAAGTTCTTTTCTGTGAGGAACCTTCTTCCTATATCTTCTGTATGGTATAGGTCTTTTTTGAGCTATGACATCCTCTAAAAGTTTTTTAGCATCATCAAGCCACATACCCTTAATAGTTTTACAAATTTCCCTAGCAGCCTTAGGTGAAATCCTTAAATCCCTACCACTAGCAATTGCTGTTTTTTCAGGGTTCAAAGCTTTGATATTAATTGAATATCCCCATGTAGGCAAAACAGCACACCATTACTAGGCTTGGTTAACTCTAAACAAAAATAACAATTCAAAAATAAACTTTTTGCCTTAAATTCTAAAAGCAGACAGAAATTTAAGCCAATTACCATCTAATTTTACTCAACAAAGAGGGAAAAGTATTGATAAGCGAGGAAATTGTTAAAGCGTTAAAGAAAATAGTTGGTAAGGAAAATGTTCTTTTAGGTGAAGAAGCTGGAGAAGAGTATATGCATGATGAAGCTTTAACAGCTAAAGCAATAAAACCTGACATTGTTGTTAAGCCAGGCAACGTGGAAGAAGTTTCAAAAATACTAAGATTAGCTAATAACTATAGAATCTCAGTTACACCCAGAGGTGGTGGAACAGGACTTTCCGGCGGATGTATAGCTGCTTCTGGAGGTATTATACTATCTCTTGAACGTATGAACAAAATCTTGGAGATTGATGAAAAAAATCATGTAGCTGTTGTTGAAGCAGGGGTTACATTATCAGAACTTTATAAGGCTGTTGAAAATCATGGGTTATGCTACCCTATCTATCCTGGAGAAGCTACAGCAACAATTGGAGGGAATGTTGCAACAAATGCTGGAGGTATGAAAGCTGTAAAGTATGGAGTAACTAGACATTTCGTTTTAGGTTTAGAGGCAGTTTTACCTACAGGTGAAATAATATCTACTGGAGGCAAATTTGTGAAATCCTCAACAGGATATGATTTAACCCAACTTCTTATAGGCTCTGAAGGGACACTAGCTGTGATAACAAAAGTTATCCTAAAACTTTTACCTTTACCAAAATTTAGTTCCATGCTTTTTATCCCCTTTAAAAACCTTAATGATGCAATTCAAGCTACACCAGCAATAATTAAATCTGGAATAATACCCGTAGCTATCGAGTTTATTGAGAAATTTGACCTTATACTTCTAGAAAACTATACCGGGAAAAAAGTTCCAATAAGCAGGGATGCCCGTGAAAAATCTGAAGCTTTTCTTCTTATAATTATTGAGGGAAGAAATTTTGAAGAAGCTATTAAAGATGCTGAGCTTATAGGAGATGTTTGTCTAAGTCATGGAGCATTAGATGTGTATATCCCAGATACTGAGAAAGCTAAGCAAGATTTACTTGAAATTAGAAGTAAACATTTTTATGCTATTAAGGATGCTGGAGCAAAAGATATGATTGATGTTGTTGTTCCAAGAGGAGAAATTCCAAGATTTGTTAATCAAGTATACAAAATAGGGGAAAAATATAACGTAACCATTAGGTGTGTGGGGCATGCTGGTGATGGGAATGTGCATTTATACGTTATTGGCGGGAAAGATGATAAGTTACCTGAATTATTTAGAGAGATTTACATTACTGGAAAAATGCTTGGTGGAACATTATCAGGTGAACATGGTATTGGTTTAGAAAAAAGAAGATATTTCCTAGAATTGGAAGATAAAACAAAGATTGAGCTTATGAGAAAAATAAAAAAGGTTTTTGATCCAAATAATATTTTAAATCCTGGAAAAATCTTTTAGTATTCCTCTAATAGTGATTGTTGAGTTGATATTTTTTCTTCAAGTTCTTTGCGTTTAATTGTTCCTCCAACCTCACTTTTGATTTTTAATGCAAGTTTCTGACCTATGCCTGGAATCCTTGTAAGCTCGGTAAGCGAAGCATGTTTAAGGCTTTCTAAACTCTTGTATCCAGAGTTGTATAGTATTCTAGCTCTGATTCTACCTATGCCTGGAATAGAAACTAAAGGTAAAAGTTCAGGTTTAACTCCATGTTTAACTCTAAGCCTTAATTCGCCGATTTTCGGTAGGAAATCTTTAAAACCGAAAAGTTTAGCTAACTCGTATGTTGAGTAAAGAAGCCATTCAGCTGTTTCAACCATTCTATAAAGGTCTCCAGGTTCAACCCCATAAGATTCTAATATGTCATTTTCCCTTTTCTCCATAATCCAACTTAAGAGAACTTCTGTACATTTGAGTTCTCCAAGAAAAACTTCAAAATCAATACTGTTTTCCCGTAAAATTGGAGGATTAACTAGAAGTTCATCCTTATGCTCCTCAAGAAAAATAGTAAGTCTTTCCTCCTCCCTCCTATAAGGGTAAAGTTTAGGTGTCATATCAGGTGTATGGGAAATTAGATGTAAAAGCCCAACCTCACTAATCTTTTTACAGCTTTCAAGCCCAAACTTTAAAATTACGGCTGTTTCAGGGTCAATGTAAAGCTCAGAAACCCTTTTACCAAAACTTGTTGCTTTAAGAAATCCTTTATCCTCAAATTTAACCATATCATTTTCTATTAGAAATTTAAGTGCTGAAGTTAATGGTCTTTGAATAATTTTTTCACCATACTGATAAGCATAAAAAGTTTCCTTAAAAAAATCGTAAACTTCTTCTTCTCTTCTAGCAAAACCTGAGGTTATAGATGCTAAAACAAAGGATCTTAAAGTTCTTTCAATACCAAGTTTAGACCAAACTTTTTCAGGTCTAGCACAAACATAGTATGTCATAAGGTATTCACGTTCATCAGGTGTTGAAGCTACAAGGAAAGCTTCACCAAATTTGTCATATTTTGGTCTACCAGCTCTACCAGCCATTTGCTTATATTCTAAAACAGGTATCTCCATTCTACCATAACCAGGCTCATACCGAAGATAGTTATTAACTATTACTGATCTTGCTGGAAGATTAACACCTGCAGCTAAGGTTGGAGTTGCAGTGATAACCTTAATTAAACCTTTTCTAAAATAATCTTCAACAATTTTTCTATGAGATGCATGAACACCTGCGTGATGGAAAGCAACACCATCTTTAATAAGCTTAGCTAAATTATCGCTTAAACTTGTTTTTTCTTCAACAGTTAAAATTTGTTCTGAAACAAGTTTAAGCGACCTTAATTCACCTTTTGAAAGAAGTTTTCTGATAAGTGGTGAAAGTTTTTGAGCAATACTTATAGTATTTTTTCTTGTATCAACAAAGATTAGGGCTTGACCTCCATTTTTAACAACCTCATAAGCTAAGCTAATAGCTGAATTTTGATGAACAAGTTCAATTTTTCTTGCACCACCATCCCTAAATAGAACTTCATCAAACCATACAACACCCTCTCTTAGAGGAACTGGCCTCCAATCCATTACAACATAATTTGCTTTTAACCATTCAGCTATTTCTTCAACATTTCCTATAGTTGCACTTAAAGCTAAAATTTGAAGATTTGGATTAAACCTTTTCAAGGCTGTAAGTGTAAACTCAAGAGTTGCACCTCTATCAGCATCTCTTAAAAGGTGAATTTCATCTGCAACAACAAGAGTAACTTCTTTTAACCATTCAGCTCTATGCCTTAGAAGGCTATCAACTTTTTCATTTGTTGCAATAATAATATCATGTTTACCTAGTTGAGGGTCGCTTGTATCATAGTCGCCTGTTGAGATAGCAACCCGTATATTTCGTCCATTAGGCTTTTTAATGCTAGTATACTTTAAAAAATCATCATATTTCTCAGAAGCTAAAGCTCTTAAGGGTACAAGATAAATAACTTTACCATTTTTTTCTAGAATATGCTTTAAAGCACAAAATTCAGCAATTAAAGTTTTACCGGATGCTGTTGGACTTGCAAGAACAAAACCTTTACCTTCAAGAACACCTTTCCTAATAGCTTCCTCTTGAGGGGGGTAAAGCTCCTTATAACCAAGCTTTAAAAGTATGGTTTTCTGCTCATCAGGAATATCAAGCTCCTCAATATGCATAAGGAAAATTCACCATAAAACTAGAATCTAGCTTTTTTAACATATCCAGGTTCAGGTGAGTAAAGAGTCCCCTCCTTAATTAATCTTCTTACAACATCTTCGGCTGTTGTCCTATCAATACCATACTTTTGCGTAAGTCTATCATAAAGTTCTTCAAGACTAACCTTTTCAGATTCCTTCTCCATTTCGCTTACAAGCTTAACTATAGTTGTAATTTTATCCCTCAAAGTTGCAGGTTTACCCGTCATAAGTATATCTATATCTACAACACCAGCTTCCTCTCTTAAAACACCAATATCCCTTAAAGACTTCTCCATAATTCTTATTGCAGCTTCAGCATCCATTTTTGTAACCTCTTCTCTTAAAGCAGCCCTAGCTCTAGCCTCAGCAATTCTAATTAATGCTTCAAGCTGTCTTGGAGTAATAGCTATAGGTGCACCTTCACCACCAGAAAGCTCCCTCATTTTGAGGTAGAATTGTCTAAGATGGTTTACAGCTTCATCTGTAAGTCTTGGATGAATTCTAGCTCTAGCATAGCTTATATACTTTCTTAGAAGATCCGGGGGGATTGGAGGGCTAGCTGTAACACCACTACTTCTATGAACATTTAGGATATGCTCTGAAAGTTTTTCATCAACCGTTTTCTCAGGGCTATCCCTTTGAATAAATATTAAGTCAAACCTTGAAAGAATAACTATTGGAAGATTTATATTGTCTGCAACTGAAAGTCTATCTTCATATCTACCATGCTTAGGATTAGCAGCTGCAAGAATTGACGTTCTAGCATTAAGCGTAGCAACAATACCACCCTTAGCAACACTAACAGTTTGCTGTTCCATCATTTCATGCATTGCAACCCTATCCTCATCCCTCATCTTATCAATTTCATCTACAGCTGCAACACCTTTATCAGCTAATACTAGTGCTCCAGCTTCTAAAACCATTCCCCCAGCTCTTTCTCTTAAAACAGCCGCAGTTAATCCTGCAGCTGTTGTCCCCCTACCACTAGTATAAACTCCTCTTGGAGCAACTCTTGCAACATATTTTAAAAGCTGGGATTTAGCTGTTCCAGGATCACCAATAAGAAGAACATGAATATCACCTCTTATAGTGTTACCTTCAGGGGTAACTTTAGGAACACCGCCAAAAAGCAGATACATTATAGCTTCCTTAACATCATCATAACCATAAATTGAGGGGGCTATGGAGTCTATAATATCCTTATGGATAAAGTCTTTTTTAGCAATCTCTAAAATTTTCTTCTCATCTTCAGGTGAAATTTCAATTGTTTCAAGTTCTTTTCCAAGAGTTTCAATGTTGTTTGCTTCAACATAGGTTAGAAAAGACCTTAATTTACCTCTACCAGGTAAAACTTCTGGTCTAGCTTTAACAATACCTGTAACAACAACCCTATCTCCAGGCCTAGCAATATCAACAAGCTCATCAACAACAAAAACATCAACATACCTTGGAAGTTGGCCTGGAGGTAACTCTTCAGGTTTTTCTTGGACTCTAAGCTCCTGGGAGCTTATAAACTTAGATTTTTCAATATCAAGTTCAAATCCACTTTCCTTATCCCTTGCACAATTTGGACATTTTAATGGACGCTTAATAAGAATTCCATCCTGAGGAACAGGTATAAGTTGACCGCATCTACATCTAAATACTGCTTCAGTAAGTAGAGGATGAGCTGGTGTAGCTCTAACAACTATTCCGTCAAATGAAATAAGCTTACCAATATGTTTAGCTCCTATACTTCTTAGGGATGTTTTCTCAGGTAAACCTTTAACACGTACATAAAGATTTTCAACAAGTTCTGCATACTCTTTATCCTCAATTTTAAGCTGGGACCTTAAAGCTTCAACAGCATACTCATTAAGAAATTTTTCAGGTTTTTCTAGTAATGCTTTTGCAAGTGCAGAATCAAAATCTAAAAGATCAAAAAAGTCTATAGTAATAGAACTTCTATTCGTAAGAGCCATCTGTTTAATAAGGTTACGATATTTCTCAATCTTAAAAAAATCCTGAAATCTTTCTTGTGGATTTTTAAGGGATACTTCAACCATTAAGCATCAACCTCTAAAAATCAAAAACACTATTCCTCCATCTATTAACCTCCTCATAAACTCTTTCAAACAAAAATCTCTCCTCAAAAGTTAAATTTTTAAGTATACTTTCATCTTTCTCACGAATTGATGATAATATCAAAATCTTATTTATCCTACTAGTAACAATATCCATTGCAAGTTGAAGAGCTTTTTGAAATTCAGCTTTTTTATCAGGATTAGAAAGACTTTCATTCCTTAAATTTTTTAGGAATTTTCTAAGTCTAGCATAAAAATTTTTTGGTAAAGATGCTACATGCCTTGGACTTTGAATTGTTTCAACAATTTGAGCTTTTTGAATATCAACCATTTCAAGTTTATCTTCACCTGAAACAATTTTAGCAAATCCATTTTTAACAAGTTCCTCAGCAACCCAATATCTTGCCTCAAAATATTTATTCTCATCTACAGGTCCCAGCTGCTCATCTCCAATGGAGATTTTGGGTATGCTTTTGATAGCTATAAGCCTAACTCTGCTATTTTCAAACTTAATATCCGAGATTTTAAATGGATTCAAGCGTAAATCATCCCTGAAGCTTTTACTAACGGTAACCAATAAATTTTTTACTTTTATCCGCATAAAGGTTGAATAACTTAGGTTTTTCTATACAACTTTTACAGATACAGTAAGAGGGATAATCATTACTTTTACAATCATTGAAGAATTCGCATTCATTACATGGAAAAACTTTACCACAAATTA
>Ga0180301_10003393_pt1 | contig 12434 bp, 15 predicted proteins | sample GuaBasSediGuay16_FD_121797 | JGI IMG/M metagenome (GOLD analysis project Ga0180301, IMG submission 121797) | Subseafloor sediment microbial communities from Guaymas Basin, Gulf of California, Mexico - Guay16, Core 4569-2, 12-15 cm | ecosystem: Environmental > Aquatic > Marine > Hydrothermal...
CTCTAATTTTTCTAAAATAAAAAATTCTGGAATTCTGCTACTGATACCCTTAGATTCAATAAATCCAGTAAATGTCGCTTCGTACAGGCTAATGTCAGAAATCAAGTCTTTATCCTTTAAAAAATTGTATATTATTTCAAAGTTTTCCATAACTCTCTCAAACTTTGTACCAATTACAGTAATAAAAGATGATGATGGGAAACCTATCAAAAGTGCTCTATTATTATAGATCACATCAATGTCTTCATCTTCCTTATGGGCAACAATATGTGGCTCTTGGACGATTTCACCCACTGGACGGCCAGATTCTGTAATCAGGTCTTCTTTCATTGGTCCAATACGTTTAAATCCATTCTCTTCGAGATATTCAACCAAAGTTTGTCGATCGACCATTTCAGGGTAATTAAAAATACAAGCAAGAGTGGTTGTGTTGATACGAATCATAGCAATTATAGAATATCCTGTCCAATATTTATGTCTTACTACTTAAAATTTGAAATTTCATTTTTGTTAGTGTAAAATTTGTACATCATTTTTGTGTGCATCGAAAAAATATATGGTGAAGAGGGCCTCACAACTGACGAGATATCGAAATTAATAGGAGTATCCAAAGGGACTGTTAAGAAACATCTAGATATTCTTTGTTCCTTGCAGGAGGTCTATTCTTTGAGGAAAGACAGAAAAATAACCTTGTATTTCCCCAATGGAAAGCCATTACATACTGTTGGGAAAATTAGGCTCGAATGGCCCATACCAGGTCAAATCGGTCATCCAATTTTTGAAATTACTGTTAACTTGGGTCCTAGCAACCGCAAGTTTCTACACATCTTGGAAAAGAAATACACCTTGCTGGATGGAGAAACCCCGGAAGGAGCGATTTTAGTTCCTTTTGATTATTTGGATGAGTTTATTGATGCACTTAAACAGATGAAGGACAAATTCAAGGAGGTGGAAAATGACTGATAAAAAGCAGTTTTTAATTTACGATGATAATGGAAGATCAACAAGATTTATTATTGGCACAAAGGAGATCGCAGCTCCTGCGTTTATCCCCGAAATAAAAAATTCAGAAGACTTAGAAGTACTGTTAAGGTTTGAAAATGCTTTGGATGTAAATAACCCCATAATGGTTCCAACAAATCTTTGGAAGTCATTTGTTGAAAACCCTAAATTCAAGAAACGGTCTTTTGATAGAATTTCATTGCCAGAACTAGTATGGGGCCATCCAATTTTGTTCTATGAGCCACCAGAGCTATTTAGATACAAAATGCCAGAAGTGTTCCTATTATACTCAGTAGGAGGCAATTCTTCAAAGAAAAAAGAAATTATAAAACATCTAAAAGCAGGAAATGTTGAGGCGGCATTAAACGTTATTCATCCAGTATATCGAGGATTTATGAGGCGGCAAATTTACGAATTATGTGAATCCAAAAAAATACCAATTCCATCTACAATACAAAAAAGTAGAGTGGCAAATCCTTGACCCAATTCTAAATCTAGTACCACAGATTGTGGAAGCTTTTGAAGAAGAACTATCAACAGGAGATTACTGTGGTGTAGCGATTACGACAAATGGGTATCAAACTGCATGTTCAAAAGGAAAATTTGACGCTATTGAAGGTTTTATTCAAGAAATAATTAATATAGCTCACGAGAATTATTTGCCAGTAGTATTACCAAGATCTGGTTGGTATGGATTATACCTAACCGATTATGGAATACAAGCCTTCAGCAGTCTTCTTAATGGGGCTGAAAGATACACACCACGTGGGGGCAGAGGGGAACCGGAGGATCAGTATGGCAAAGTTCCAGTCTATGGAATCTGTAAAGAATTTAGATATCGGGAGCTACTAAGACATCTCAAAACTTATGGCGAACTTCCAGATATACCTGGGCTACCAAGAAGACCAGATCCGGATGCAATAGGTAATCCTAGAAAATTCAGAATCCTGTTTGGAAAACCTTGGAGACTTTCACATTGTCAAGAAGCAAGAGAAGTGAGGGATGGTCTAATTCATGGGGTAAAATCTCCTGCAAAGAGATATTTTGAAAGATCGAAACATCCACATTTGAAAAATATTTAATTTTTTATTTTATTAAGAAAAAGTAACATAACGATAATTCTCTGAAGATTGTCTTTTTTGCGTGCAAAAAATGCGTGTGCGCACCCTCAAAAGAGTACCCATAACTACAAAACTTTGGAAAAAAGAGAGGAAAGAAATTATCTTCTTCTGTGATAAATATAATTGATTTTCTTGAAAAGAAATTAATTAAATTATAGAAATTTATAAAAGAAAAGTTATTGTTAAACGGACCACATGGACTACAAAAATGGACTACATAGACTACAAATTGCAAAAGAATTTGTTTTTTTGTAGTCCAATTTGCAAAGAGTGAGCGTGTATACCACTTCGTCATTTTCAAGTTTTTTTTGGTAATTAAATTTAGTCTACTGAGTTCAAAAATGACTGTCAGATTTGCTTATGTTAGGGAGTTATACTAAGACTCATCTTCTCTAATAAGATTTTCGATTTTTTGCATTTTTGTGTGTACGCCCCTGAAGAAAAACCAATATTAAAAACAGTTAAATTAAAAAAATATAAGGTTGGATGTGCGTTTAACCCCCTTATTCACGCCCGGGCCGGGATTTGAACCCGAGTCGCGGGCTTTCTGCGGATGTAACCATCCACGACAGGCCCGCATGATAGGCCTGGCTACACCACCCGGGCAGGGTGTAAGTGTTATTTCTGAAATTGATTTTTAAAGATTTTGGTTTAAATTTTCCTAAACGTTTTAAAATGTGAGCTTAACAATCTAAAAGATGAGAAAGATTTTCAGAGAGTTGGTGTCAATTGAAGAGGCTTTAGACAGACTATATAAACACTATACTCCTAAAAAGGATGTTGAAGACGTCGATTTATTGAATGCATTTGGTAGGATTGCCGCTGAAGATGTTTACTCAAACGTTGATATTCCACCTTTTGATAGGGCTACAATGGATGGGTATGCTGTTAAGGCAGAAAACACTTTTGAGGCTGAGGAAGATAACCCAGTTGTTTTGAAAGTTGTTGACCATATCGAAGCTGGAAGCAAAGCAAATTTAGAAATCAGGAATGGAGAGGCAATAGAAATCTCTACTGGAGCACCAATTCCAAAGGGGGCAAATGCAGTTGTCATGGTTGAATTTACGTCTAAGGATAACAACAACGTCTACATCTACAAACCCATAACACCAGGAGAAAATGTGATGGGGGCGGGAAGCGACATAATGGCTGGAGAGATGATCGTCAGAAAAGATACTGTTTTAACACAAAGGGAGATAGGGGTTTTAAGTGCTGCAGGTTTTAAGAGTGTTAAGGTTTACAAAAAACCAAAGGTTGCTGTTGTTTCAACAGGAAACGAACTTGTTGCGCCTGGAGACAAACTTGATTATGGGAAGATCTACGACGTGAATTCCTACGCAATATGTGCTGCTGTTAAAGAAAATGGGGGCGAGGCTATTTTCTTGGGAATAGCAAGAGATAACGAGGAAGAGATAAAAGCAAAGATTGTTGAAGGATTGGAGATTGCTGACATCGTTATCTGCTCTGGCGGAACTTCGGCTGGAATGGGTGATTTGATGCACAGAATATTAGATTCCATCGGTAAACCCGGTTTAATAGTCCATGGCGTGTCCGTTAAACCAGGAAAGCCGACAATTATAGCTGTATGCAATAACAAACCCGTTTTTGGATTGCCTGGCTATCCCACTTCAGCCTTAATGATATTCGAAATATTCGTTGCTCCCTTGTTGAGGAAAATTGCAGGAATCAGCGTTGAAAGAAAGAAAGTTAAGGCTAAATTACCATTGAAAGTGTTTTCTTCAGTTGGAAGGAGAGAATTTTTGCCTGTAAACGTTGTTGAAGGGGTTGAAGGTTACACAGCATATCCAGTTTCAGGTCACTACTCTGGGGCGATAACTGCCCTGTCCGAGACGGATGGATTTATTGAAATTCCGGAAAACAAGGCGTTTTTAGAAAGTGGTGAGGAAGTTGAGGTTAACCTGTTTAGTGATGAACTAAAACTGGCTGATTTAATGATTATAGGTAGCCATTGTATAGGTATTGACGTGTTGCTAGAGGTTTTAAGGAGGCAAAAACCCATCTTCGCCAAAGTCATAAACGTTGGCTCTTCTGGCGGATTGATGGCTGTAAAGAGAGGAGAAGCTGACATTGCTGGCACGCATTTATTGGATGAAAGTGGTGTATATAATGTTCCGTTTTTGGAAAAGTATGGGTTAATGGATAAAGTGCACTTGGTCAAGGGATACATCAGGGAGCAGGGATTTATTGTAAGAAAGGGGAATCCAAAGAAAGTTAAGGGCTTTGAGGACTTGTTAAGAGAAGACATAAGCTTTATAAATAGAAATCCCGGCTCAGGAACCAGAATTTTGCTAGATATGGAACTAAAAAAGCTGGCTGAAGAAAAAGGAGTTGAATTCGAAGAGTTAATACGCAAGATAAAAGGTTATTCAATCGAGGCTAAATCCCATACAGCAGTGGCGGTTGCCATTTTAATGGGTAAAGCTGACGTTGGGTTGGGTATAAAGAGCGTAGCGGTCAGGTACGGATTGGATTTTATTCCTGTGAGGGGTGAAGAATACGATTTCGTGATAAGAAAAGATAGAATTGACAAAGAGGCCGTAAAGCTTTTCTTGGAGGTTTTAAGGTCAAAAGAATTCGAAAAAGAATTGGAGAGAATTGAGGGATTAGTAGTTACAGAGGAGACTGGAAAATTCGTTTAGGTGATTTAATTGAAAAAGTGGAAGAAAGCTACTTTGAGATGTAGCCTCTTTCCACCCGTTTGCAGTTTTACGTCTTAATCAACAGAAGAGCTTGTTAAATCTTGTCAATTATTCTACCCTCCTTTGTCACAACCCATTCCTTCCCAACCTTTTCAATACAAAAACCCCATTCAAGCACCTTCAAATGGTAGTTAAGTTGTTTTCTTGTTAGACTGAGTATCTTCATAACTTCTTCCTCACTCTTCCCCTCATCAATAAGCCTCAGAATCTTTCTCCTCGTAGCGTTGGTGATGGCATAGTTGTACCTCCTGTGGTACTCCTCAGCCTCCTTAAGTGTGGCAGCATTAATCCATTTCTCAACAGTCATCTTCCAACAATTCTAATAACTAAAAAATAAAAATAGATTATTCTATTTTCTCAAATTCATCTTTACTTGCTCCGCATACTGGACATACCCAGTCTTCGGGCAAGTCTTCCCACTTCGTTCCTGCTGGGATATCGTTGTCTGGGTCTCCTTCATCCTCATCGTAAACGTATCCACAAACGCTACACTCATATTTTGCCATTTAACCAGCCTCCATCAAATCGATACCATCCTCTGTTAGGTAAAGTTTCCCATCCTTCTCCACAACAAATCCCTCCTCTATTAGCCAATCCAAGTTAAACTTAAAATCGAAGTCTGAAAACTTGTCAAGCTCCCTTCGTAATTCTTCCTTTGTTATTCTATCTCCTCCCTTTTGTCCGATTTTCATCACAATTTCTCTTCTTTTGGGACTTTGTGAAGCTTTGAAAAGTCTCTCGTGTTGCTCTGGGGTTCTTTCTCTTTCTGACATACAACCACCAAAATTTTTAATTTTTTATTTTTTAAATACTTTACCCGGTCGTTCTTCTTCTTACAACATTGAGTATTACTAAAATTATTATTTTTGTGTCATAAATTTAATTGGGCACATAACCGAATAATGTTTTTAACTATTAAGCTTTTAGTTTTAATAGGTAGTGGAAGAAATGATTTTTGATTTAAAAAAGGAGCTTTTGTGGTGGATGAACTGAGAAACATAAGCATAAGAATTGGTAAAATCGAGGAAGAGGAAGAAGAGTGGGGGGAAGTTGGGCCAACGATAAAACCACACATTTTGGATTTGAGAGAATGGGACAAAAAACTGCTTGAAAGGTACGAACCCTTTTACGCTCCAATGCAGGATTTCTGCAATCTTTGCACAATGGGTCCCTGCGATTTATCGATGAACAAGAGGGGGGCGTGTGGAATTGATTTAAAGACGCAGAAGGCAAGACTCGTTGCCATAGCTTGTTGTATTGGAGCGTCAGCTCACTGTGCGCATGGAAGGCATTTGCTTGATTATGCAATAGAGGAGTTTGGCGAAGATTATCCGTTGGATTTTGGCTCGAATGTAAACGTTGAAATGCCAAATACAAGGCTTGTTTTTGGAATAAAACCCAAAACTTTGGGAGATTTAGATGCTGTAATGAGTTACTGCGAGCAGGAAATTGTGAGGGTTTTACACACCACACATACTGGGAATGAAGGAAGTTACTATGACTACGAATCAAAGGCTTTGCACGTCAGCATGATAGACCATGTTGCCATGGAGATTGCCGATGCAGTTCAAATCGTTGCGTACAAATATCCTAAGGCTGAGCCGAATACACCTTTGGTTGAGACGGGATTTGGAATTGTGGATAGAAGTAAACCGGTTATTGTGGTTATTGGACACAACGTTATGTCCGCAAGACCGATTTCTGATTTGCTTGAGGAAAAGAATTTTGATATGGAATTGGCTGGTTTGTGTTGCACAGCTCACGATGTAACGAGATACAATCCGAAGGCGAAGATATTCGGGCCTATTTACTCAGGGTAATTAGAGCGGGATTGCCAGACGTTGTAATTGTTGATGAACAGTGCATAAAGACCGATGTACCTTATGCTTGCAGTAAAATGGGAATTCCCGTAATCGCAACTTCTGAGGCTGCAAGCCATGGTTTTGAGGATAGAACAAACGACGATGTTGACAAAATTGTGAGTGATTTGCTTAATGGGAAAAACAATAGGTGTCCTTATAAGGTACGAAAAAGCCCCAGAAAAGATTGCAGAAGTTGCTGTAAGGGTAGCTCAAGAGATATTTAAGAGAAAAGATAAATCCAAGCTTTTCTTATCTGCTGAGGAGCTGAATGAGGAGGTCGAGATGTGCACGCAGTGCATGAACTGCGTTTTTGCCTGCCCCCATAGCTTGAGAGTTGATCAGGCAATGAAGAAAGTCCAAAATGGAGGTTTCAGCATGTTCAAGGAATTGGAGGCAATTTGCATTGCATGCGGTAGGTGTGAGCAGAGCTGTCCGAAGAACATCAGAATAATAGACGTGATTATGCAAACTTCCCTTGATCAACTCTATGCAAAGACTGGAAAAACGAGGACTGGAAGAGGTCCAATTCAGGATACCGAAATAAGGAATGTTGGACAGCCGATTGTTTTTGGACAAATTCCGGGAGTTATTGCACCTGTTGGTTGCATAAACTATCCAGACAAGATGGAATCAATAAGGGAAATCCTTGAGCCATTTTTAAAAAGGAAATACATCGTTGTCACCTCAGGCTGCCACGCAATGGACATTGGGATGTTGAAAGATGAGGAGGGACAGACCTTGTACGAGAAGTATCCCGGAAGTTTTGATGCTGGAGGAATGGTAAACGTTGGGAGTTGTGTCTCAAATCCACACATAAGTGGAGCGGCGATAAAAATTGCGAATATATTCGCGATGAGACCTTTGAGGGGTAATTATGCTGAAATAGCTGATTACATACTGAACAGAGTTGGAGCAGTTGGTTTTAGCTGGGGTCCATATAGCCAGAAGGCTGCAAGCATAGCTACTGGTTTCAACAGACTTGGAGTGCCTGTAGTTGTTGGGCCGCATGGAACTAAATACAGAAGGGCGTACATAGGAAAGCCTTGGAAGAAAGATAAGTGGTGGGTTTATGATATACGAAGAAAACACAAGGTAAACATTGAGCCTGCACCAGATGCTTTGCTTGTTGCTGTTGAAACGAAGGGGGAGGCAATTGTCCAGCTTGCAAGGCTTTGTATAAGACCGAACGATACAAATCAGGGTAGGCAGATTAAGCTCACGCATTACATCGAACTGAGTAAGGAGTACATGGGTGGATTGCCTGATGACTGACATATGTTTGTAAGAAGTGAAGTTGATTTACCTTTAAAGATGAAGGATGAACTGCTAAAAATGCTTGAGGAGGAGCATGGATGGAAGATAGATTGGACTAAGAAGAAAATCGTTGAAGGGCCAATTAGATTCCACGATGTGAACTTCAATCCAACAATAGTCGAAGAGGTTTATGAAAAATATACGAGGTGAGAGCATGGTTAAAAAAGAGGAAAAGTATCCCATTGCTAAGAGGTTTGACGTTGCAGACGTTCAGGCAAGCAGGGAAGCCACTGCCGTAAAGCCGAAAGTTGCGGCTAACATGCTTAAAAGAGCCAAAAATCCCGTTTTGATTACTGGCGGGAATTTGCTTAAAGAATCAAAGCTTGTGGAGTATGCGGTAAAATTCCATAAAAAGGAAATTCCGATTATAGCAACAGGAGGTTCAAGCAAACCGCTCATCGAAAAGGGTGTTAGGTTGTTATCGAAGACGTTCACATTGCATCAAATAACCCAGTATCTGCTCGATGACGAGTGGGAAGGTTTTGATGGAAAACATTACGACGTCGTTTTGTTTCTCGGATTTTTACCATACTATCTATCAAGAATGCTTTCAGCGTTAAAACACTTCTCAAAGATAACAACAATTTCAATTGATGAATTCTACCAACCACATGCAAAGTTCAGCTTTACCAATTTAACCAAGAACAAGGAAATGCACTATAAAATGCTCGAAGAAGTTTTGGAAAACCTTTAAGTCTTTAATTTTTATTTATCATTGGTGAAAGCATGTTCGATAGAGAAACAAAAGCGATGCTAATTTTAGGCTTGCTCAACGATGCGTACGGAGATGTTAGAACGATGATTCACTACTTAAACGATTTCAGACTTTCCCATCCAGAAATGAAGGAAGTAAAGGAGTTTGGGTTGGATGGAGTGGTAGATAAGGCTATTGAACTCCAAAATAATATTTTAAAAGCCATGGAAAAAAATTAAAGTTGAAATTTACAAAAAAGATGGGTGATTAGATGGCTGAGATAAAAGTTTATGGATTAACAACCTGTCCGCACTGTAAAAAAGCCGAAGAGTATCTAAAGAAGATTGGAGCAGATTTTGAAGTTGTGTACATAGACAAACTTGAGGGTGAGGAAAGAAAAAAGGTTATTGAGGAAGTACATAAAATTTCAGGCAGATATTCTGTACCATTGATTGTGAAGGGAGATAAGTTCGTACTTGGGTATGTTGAGGATAAATTGAGGGAGTTGGCTAGAGAGGGTTAAGAGTGGAATTTTTGAAAGGGTTGCTAAAAAAGTTATCTTTGAATGAAAATAAAGCAATCTCAAGCTTAATTATTTATAAATTGGCAACTAAGTATCTTTAGATGGTTGTGAATTACTTCGAGGTTAGGCAGAAAATTGCATTGGCTTTGAAAAATTCAGGATTTAGAGTGAAATCTCCTTTTAAGTTACCATTAGGTTGGATAGACGTTGCTGCATTCAAAAAAGAATCGATTGGTATAGATGTATGTATAGCTAATCCTTCAAGCAGCTTTAAAAGACTTTTGAGCTATCCGTTCAAGCATCGAATAATTGTAGATCTAACAGATAAAAATTTGGATGAAAGTAATGCCACAAACTTCATAATTTTTGAAGGCTTGGATGATTTACAACGTTATATTGAAGAAACCTTCAATTCAAAAGTTGATTTTGAGATTGACATTCCAAAAGAGTACTTGGAATTTTCCAAATATTTCAAAAATTATGGGGATGATGTAAAGTTGAGAGGTGTATTGGATGCTCTCATTTTTATGTACATGTCTAAGGAAATACTTGAGGAAAAAGCTGATGACTACTACTTTAAAGCTTTAAAATCTTTAATGCCCATATTAAAAGAGTTCAATCTTGTTGTGAGCAGTTCTAAGGGGATAAAGCCGAAATTTCATTTAGCTTACCTGAGCTTTTCGGGAATGAAGATAGCAAAGTCAGCTTTAATAGACAGGATAATGGAAAAGGAAAAAATGCTGGAAAATTTGATAAGCAAATTTGGTGAAAAGAACGTTTACATAATCTTTACAGCCATCCAGAGGGATATGGGGTTGAGATGTGAAGACCTAAAGCACAAAAGCGACATGTCCTTTCAAAATTTGCTTTTGAGAATGAGGAGCATAAACATGCATTCAATAATCAAGAGGATAGCATCATATAGGTATGCTCAAACACCCCTCTCCATTTTCTGTTACATCCTAACGTACGTTGCATTGTATGACATGGCTGTTGAGATAATGGAATTACTTGAGCATTCCGGCTTGGCATCTAGGGTTCCCGTTTACAGCCCCTACGGAATCAGACTGGGGGAGAAGTATAGCGTTCCCGCTGAGGTTGTAGATTTCGTACTCAAGCTCTCAAATGCTGAGATGGATGAAGATTTGGTTAATGAGGTCGTTGTTCTATCTTTATTGTTGAAGACAAGACTAGATGAGATTGAAATTTTGCAAAACATTGGTATTCCAATAGAAAAAATTAACAAAATTAAAGATTTGTTGATAGAGAGGGGTTTGGTGATTGAAAATGGTTTGAAAGATTCTTATGAGAACTTTCTTAAAGTCAGAATTGCAAAGGCTTGTGAAAGTGTTTTATACGACTTTTTTAAACAGTAGATTACGTTTAATTCCGTTAAAATATCAAAAAGACATTTACAAAACTCAGACATTTTTGCTTTCATTTTTTAATCTAAAACTTTCGTTACACTCCTTTATATACCACAACATTCATAAACTTAAACTTGGCAGAAGTTTATGGCAACATCATCACATGTGAGCACACAAAAAATCAGCAAGTAAAAAGCAGTTTCAGCGAAAAGAAGGAAGTCAAGCAAAAATAGAATTCCACTACATAACATTAAGTAAAGACATTACAAAATTGAAAGAGAAAACAAACATAGGCGGGGGTTGCCGAGCTAGGAAAAGGCGCAGGGCTTAAGACCCTGTCCCGTAGGGGTCCGCGGGTTCAAATCCCGCCCCCCGCATGTTTTAGGTGATCGTATGGATATTGAAGGTTACGCAAGAAGAATGCTTAAATACGGAGACAACAAAGTTTTGGAAAAACTAACAGAAAGAATTATTGAAATAAAGGGTTGGGATAAAGAAAAAGCTGAAAATTGGGCTAGGGCTGTAATAGTTGAAGTAAAAAATGCATACTCAAAAACTTCTGAATTATTGGATTATTACAAAAGTGGAGTTTCAATGGGTGAGTTTGGTGTTGGGAGTAGGGGAAAGGGTGACTTTTACGTTCACAGCAAGATAGCCGAAGTTATTGGAGATACTTCCGCCGTAATCTCAACCAGAGACCTGGATGACGCAGGTGTTGTTAGGTATAACGGGATATACATCTCTGTTGCAATAGACGGCATCCATTCAAGACTGAGCGAGTTTCCGTTTATAGCGGGATTCCACGTCACAAGGGCGGCGATGAGAGACGTTTATGTTATGGGTGCCAAGCCAATTGCAGTATTTTCAGATATACACATAGCGGATGATGGGGATGTGTCGAAAATATTTGATCACATTGCTGGAATAACAACAGTTTGCGAGCTAACAAACGTTCCGCTTGTTAGCGGTTCAACACTGAGAATTGGAGGAGACATGGTAATTGGAGAGAGGATGACTGGAGGAGTGGGATGTGTTGGGGTGTCGGACTTCATAACCCCAAGAAAAGATGCTAAAGATGGAGATGTGATACTGCTAACTGAGGGGGCGGGAGGTGGAACGATAGCAACAACAGCAATCTACTACGGCATGCACGAGATTGTAGATGAAACAATAAACATCGACTTTATCAAGGCATGTGAGGCAATTTTTGAGAAAGATTTGGTCAGAAAGATTCATTCAATGAGTGATGTTACAAACGGCGGGATAAGGGGGGATGCGGAGGAGATATCCAGAGTATCTAAGAATGCCTTGGTTTTCGATTATGAGGAAGTTAGAAGATGTGTGAATAAAAAAGTGCTTGACATGCTTGACGAATTGGAAATTGATTTTATGGGTGTATCAATCGACTCTTTGATGGTAATATGCGATAAAGATGCCGCTAACGAGGTAATTAAAGCTGTTGAGGGTGTTGGCGTTAAAATTAGAGAAGTTGGTTGGGTTGAAAGTGGCAAGGGGGCATTTGTCGTTGAGAATGGTGTTAAAAAACCCATTAAACCAAAGTTTAGAGAATCTGCTTACACACCTTTAAAAAAGGTTGTTGGAGAGGGTACACCAAGAAACTTTGAAGAGATGCGAAAAAAAGTTGACGAAGCCGTTTTTAAAGCAATCGAGAAAAAGAGAAAAGTTATCGAGAAGCTAAGAAATCGAGCAACAACAAAACTTATCTAACACCAAATCAAATTAAACACAATGAGGAGCTACGAGGAACTGTTAGAAAAGGCGATTGAAGAGTTGCCGAAGGAAATCAAGAAGTCGGAGAGGTTTGAGATAC
>Ga0180301_10003394_pt1 | contig 12434 bp, 11 predicted proteins | sample GuaBasSediGuay16_FD_121797 | JGI IMG/M metagenome (GOLD analysis project Ga0180301, IMG submission 121797) | Subseafloor sediment microbial communities from Guaymas Basin, Gulf of California, Mexico - Guay16, Core 4569-2, 12-15 cm | ecosystem: Environmental > Aquatic > Marine > Hydrothermal...
CCATTTAGGTGACAGAAATAGCTCAAAGAAATTTGGAACCCGTCATCTTCTCTCCACACACATGGATCACGGAAGCCTGTTACATCTAATCCTTTCGGCGGCGAGTCAACGACCGGGTTCCCCGCGTATTTTCCCAAGTAATCACATCATCGTTGCTTGTGGCTATGCGATATGACCTTGCCCGCTGTTGCGATGCTAAATGAACGAATAGAAAAGTGTTCTAATTTGAACTTTTCGTTCGGATAATTGAAAACTTTTTTGTGAAACATTATAATTGTATGATTCTACGTTACCTGTAGTGCCCCTCTAATCTCATATAAAACGGAGAGCACTCAACTCTTGAAAAGTGAACTATAATGGAGGAATGGCGGCTTATAGAAGTTGAATATCCAGGTAGGGCGGGTTTAAATTTGGCGATTGAGGAGGCTCTTCTACGCCAAGCCTCTGAGAAAAGGAACCCTCCCGTTGTTCGTTTCTGGAGGAATGAGAAGGCGGTGGTCGTGGGGTACTCGCAGTGTGTTGAGGATGAGGTGAATTTGAGGTTATGCCGCGCTCGAGGAGTTGAGGTTATTAGGAGAATATCCGGTGGGGGAGCGGTCTATCACGACTTGGGTAACCTCAACTATAGCATAGTGATTAACTCTCATCATCCTCTAATTAAAGGTCTCGATATCCAAGAGTCCTATCGGGTCTTTCTCTCCGGCGTCATCGAATGCTTGAGGAATTTTGGGGTTAACCCGTCTTTTGATCCCCCCAATAGTCTTTTAATCAAGGATCGAAAGATATCTGGGAACGCGCAGACCAGGAAGAAGGGAATGATTCTCCATCATGGAACCCTCCTCATCAACTCGAATCTAAGTCTTCTCTCTGAGGTTTTGAAGCCGCCTAAAAGGCCGTATCGGAAAAGGGGGGTGCCGAGTAAAAGAAGACTGGTGACGAATCTTTCAGACGAAATAGCTCGAAAAATAAGCGTACAGGATGTGAAAGAAGTTCTGATACGAAGCTTCGAAGACGCTTTCTCCGTAAGGCTTGTCCGCTCTGCACTTACTCTGGAAGAGATGGAGATCTCGCAGATCCTTTATGACGAGAAATACTCGAGAAGGGAATGGAATTTTTGGAGGTAAACGATCCTTTTAAAGTTTTGAGAACACGGAAAGATAATTAAGTAAGTTTTTCATAGATTAGAGAAAAAACAGATTGGGATGACTGAAATGTCGAAGGAGGAGGAAATTCTCACCAGGTTAAGGGATGCAATCGTCAATCTTGACATAGAGGGAGTTCAGAAAGCAGCTAAGGACGCTTTAGAAGCGGGAATCCCTGCCTACAAGGCGGTTATCGACGGAATGGCTAAGGGAATGGAGATCGTTGGACAGAAATATGAGGATGGAGAGTACTTCCTCGCTGAGCTTATAATGGCCGGGGAGACCATGAAGGAAGGGATGGCTGTTCTCGAGCCACATCTTAAGGCTGGCGACATAAAGACAGCCGGGAAAGTCGTTATAGGCACGGTTAGAGGAGACTTACATGATATAGGTAAGAACGTTGTGGTCACGCTTCTGAAAGCCGCGAACTTCGATGTTATTGATCTCGGCGTTGATGTCTCCGCTGAGCAGTTTGTTGAGGCTGTAAAGAAGCACAACCCAGATATCGTAGCAATGTCCGCGCTGCTCACCACCACTATGATAGAAATGGAAAATATTATTGAGGAATTAAAGAAAAATGGACTAAGAGACAAGGTCAAGGTGATCATCGGAGGCGCCCCGATAACCCCTGAATACGCCGAGAAGATAGGTGCAGATGCAGCTGCAAGAGACGCTGTTGAAGGAGTCAGAATATGCGGCGAATGGGTAAAGGCTAAATAATAGAGTTAACCTTAAGTTTTCCATTGGCATGATCTTTTTTATTTCTTAATTCTTAACCACTGGAGAATATTCCTTTTTAACTTCATTTTATAATGCAGAATTTTAACGCCATTCTCTTAGGTAGTGAAGAATCTCATCTGCTTGGCTGCGATGGATCTTTCCGGCTTCTAGAAGGCTGCGGATCACTTCTGAGATCGTTGTTATTGAGACAAGATGATATCCTCTTCGTTCCAATTCTTCTTTTCCACCTTGTTCTCTATCGATGACGACGAGAATAGCCTCTATTCTTCCACCTGCCTCCTCAATGGGTCTCATCCCTTCGATCTTTGACTCTCCGCGTGTAACGACATCGTCGAAGAAGATGAAGCTATCCCCGGCCTCAACTCTCCCACCTGCTATTCTATCTTGAACTCCATAGGATTTGGATTCTTTCCTCACGATTACGCATGGCATCCTAAGTTCGCATGCAATGCTCGGTAGCAAAAGCGCGCCTTTCAATTCTATGGAGGCGAGCTTGTCAACTCTTTTATTAGACGTCAGTCTCCTAATCTCTTCGGCGACGAGGCTCACAATTCTGCTGTAGCTTTCAGGAGATGATAGGAGCCAAGATAAATCTATATAATATGGGCTTGTAATTCCGGATTTCAGCTTAAATCTTCCGAACTTTAAGGCTCCAGACTTGAACAGGGCATCAGCGACGATAGAAGCCTTTTCAGACACGTCATTTTCCCTCCATCAGAGAATAAAATATGCCTTCATCCTCTAAAAGGGATTCGCACAAAAGCGGCAATCAATTTCGTCGACATCCCAAACACTCTACACATGCCGAGAAAGAACGTTTTATATGCTGTAATTTTTTCAGCAGTCGTCGATTTCATCGGATAGGAACTTCGCTTTTTTCTCGAATTGTTTCTCGTAGATCTGCCTTACTTTCTGAATAGTATCAGCCTCGTCTGGATCTTTATCTCCTCTTATCCGGGTGATCCTCGCGAATCGAAGAGCCATGCCGCTTCTGTATTTTGGGCTTTTCTGAATTTCGTTATACGCTACTTCAACGACTATTCTGGGTTTAACTATAACTATGTGTCCCCTCTCCTCTAAGGCGATCTGCTTAAGCCTCCGAGTCATCTCCTCCATCTCCCGGTCAGTTAAACCTTTAAATGTCTTCCCGAGCATGAGAAACTCACCTGTCTCCTCATCCCTCGCTGCGAGATGGTAGTCTGAAAGCCACTTATGCCTCCTCCCAGTTCCATATTCAGCTGCGATTATCACAAGGTCAAGAGGCTCAAGGGTCTTCTTAATCTTCAACCAATGCTTTCCCCGGATCCCCGGAGTATACGGGCTGTTCAGCCTTTTAGCCATCAATCCCTCATGGCCTTTATTAACGGCCTCTTCGAGGAACCGTTCAGCCTCAGCCGGGTCATCCGTTACTATCTGTCTCGTCAAGAGGATTCCCCCCGCAGCTTCCCCTAATCTTCTTCTCCTCTCAACATAGGGCATATCTATCAGACTCTCGCCGTCCATATAGATTAAATCGAAGAGATGGAGCTCCACAGGGATGTTCTCGATCATTCTTTCAATGTCGTATACTCTGCGGAAACGACGCATCAAATGCTGAAATGGAAGAGGATTTCCATCCTTCCCTAGAGCTATGACCTCTCCCTCCATTATAGCCTCCTGAGGCTCGACTTCCAGCTGAATAGCTTCTACGATTTCAGGGAGACTTCTCGTTACATCAGTGAGCCTTCGACTGAAGATTCTCACCTTGCTTCCTGACTTATGGATTTGAATTCGAGCACCATCCAGCTTATACTCAAACGCCGTCTTTCCACCATGCTCTTTCAGCGCTTCGTCTGGGCTGTCAGCTGTCTGGGCAAGCATAAGCTTAATAGGCCTAAAAACCTTGAATCTGAGACTTGAGATTCCCCTCAGGCCCTCCTTCATGCATATAGCCGCGACCTCCGCTATGTCCCCCGCGATCATAGAAGCCGTCTGGACTTTTTCAAGCGGGACAGAGAAAGCCTTTGAAACTGCAATCTCCATCAGCCCCTCCCGTAACCCCGTGCGCATCTCACCCAACATTATCTTCACGAGATACTTGACTTCCAAAGGTGAAGCTCTACCTAGAAGAGACTCGATAAGTCTCTCCTTTCTCTCTCTTGATCTCTGCCCGGAAGCCTCGGCTATAGCCTCGAGAACCTCTCTAACCTCAAGAAGAGTTAATGGCTTCTCGAATAGCGTAGACTGCCTCTGAGTCTTTTTACGTTCAAAGATTATCTTAGTCGCTGCTCCAATATCTCCTGTTTCTCTGAACGCCGCTGAGAATTCCCTCCAATCCGCCTCCGTTAACCGCTGAATTATTCCGCTAAGCGTCGCCCAGCTCACATCGAGGGTTCTGAAATCCCATTTGGGGAAAGGGCGGCCGAGCAACATTGAAACCGCAGGCTCAACTTCTTCTGCCTTGAGTCTCCTCAAAAAATCAGCAACCATACTGGTCATGAGGTTACGTTTTGTAGTAATCTCGAGCTTCTCGCATAGCTCATTTAACTCCCTAAACTTCATGATGCGAGTCTCCTTGGGCTTACCTATAAGCACACTCAGACCTTAAGAGTTCTTGAAGAGTGTTGAAGCAGTTATAGAGAAAAATCGTCATTCCAGACGAGGGGGCTTACTCCCAGATCTCGTCGATTTCAGCTTGCAGTTCGCGTTTTCTCCTTTCATATTCTTCTATTGAGAGCTCGCTGAGCTTATATCTAGTCTGAAGGGTCTCGAGCTGTTCCCTAAGTTTCTTCTCCTTCTCCTTCCGATCTTTTATCAGGGAATCTATGAATTTAAGCATCTTCTCAATGTCAGGCTTAACGAAGTCAAGGGTCTCCTTCGTCACTTTTCCCTCTTCACCCATCCTCTCAAGAGCGGATTTGGAGGATTCTAACTTCTTCTCCAAGTCTCGAATCTCACTTGGCTTTTTATCTCCAAGAATGTTTTCTAAAGCCCCTATATCCGCGTTAAGCGAGTTCACGACTTCGTTCAATCCCCGCTCCTCGGTTCTAAGATTCTCAACGCGCTGAGTGTAAGTAGCAGGGTCGATTTCTCCAACCTTAGTTCGAACCTCAAGTTCCTCAATCTGCATAGATATGCTACTGAGCCTATTCCTCTTCTCTTCCAAGCTGGCTTTTAGCTCCTTCAGCTTTGCTTCGCGAGCCTTCAAGTAATCATTAAGCTTACCACTGTATTCCTTATAGAGCTTCAAGAAAACCCTCTCGGAGACCTGTCCAGACTTGAAAAGATCCAATAAAGAAGCTTTTCTCTCATAAAGAATAGTAATCCCAAACATCAACTGCTCAATCTCGCTTTTCGCCCCTGGAAAGAATGATCGTCTCACCTCTCTAGCTGCTGGACGGAGAATTGGAGGCTGAGCTGGAACCTCTCTGGGAGTTAGAGGCTTAGGCCCAGTAGCCGGCGGAGACGCTTGGGAAAGCTTAACTCCACAATATATACAGTACTTCATTGCAGGGATCATTCTACCACAATTTGGGCAACGAATCCGCTTTTCTTCAAGGGTGGACAACGAATCATCTCCTAGAATTACTAGAACCAAAACACACTTATATTTAATTATCTCGCCTTCTCCCTTTTCAGTCTTTTCTCAGCCAAAGCTAAAAAGCCAATCAGGCGTATTCCATCCATTTACTTCTTTATGGAAGAGCCAAAACCATAGTGCATTTATAACTTTTTAAAAATCTGAGATTGTTCACCCTGAGAGGCTGAAGAGAAGACCGCATAGAAAAAATTAGTTACTCTTCCTAACGGTTTTTAAGACATCAGCTGATCGTTATTCTGTTTTACCCCTAAGTAAACTTTGCCCAGATCTTCATGCGCCAGCAGCTCTTTCGGGTCTCCTTGATATGCTATTCTTCCACTTACGAGGAGAATAGTGTGATCACCATGCTCTAAGGCTCTTCTTGCATTCTGTTCAGCTAAAATTACTGTGATTCCGTAATTGTCTCTCAAATCAACTATCCTATTGAGAACCTCCGACGCTATCTTTGGTGCAAGGCTCGCCGTCGGCTCATCAAACAGCATGATTTGCGGTCTCCGCATCATCGCCATTGCCATCGCCAGCATCTGTCTTTCCCCACCACTAAGTGTCCCCGCCTTTCTTTTCAAGTACCCCTTTAATACAGGAAAGTCTTCTAGAACCTCTTTCGCTCTTTTCTTAGCCTTCCCTTTGCCTAAAACGTAACCGGCCATGAGTAAATTTTCACTTACTGTCAGATTTGCGAAGACATTATTTACTTGCGGCAAATATGCAATTCCAAGTTTAGTCACGATGTGAGGTGGAAGTCCTACTATATTGATACCATTGAAGAGTATTTCCCCCGAGTAAGTCTGCGTTATCCCCATGATCGTCTTTAGCAGAGTGCTCTTTCCGCTTCCATTTGGGCCTACAAGCACAGTTATTTCTTTACTTCTTATTTCTGTGCTAATATCGAACAATACGTGAAGTCTTCCATAACCTGCGTTTACGTTTTTAATAGATAGAGCTGTTGACGCCTTGTTATCCCCCTAAATAACTTTCTATGACTACTGGATCTTCTAGAACCTCGTCTGGTTCTCCCTCAGAGACTATTCTCCCCCTTGCCATAGCATATACGTGATCGATGTAGTCCAAAACGAGCTCAAGTCTATGCTCGACGATTAAGAAGGTAACTCCGAGCTTCTTCTTCATCTCAGTCAAATAATAAAACAGTTCCCGCGCAAGTTTCGGGTAAAGACCTGCTGCTGGCTCATCCATGAGAATCATCTTTGCCCCGCTCATAATCGCTCTTCCAGCTTCTACAAGTTTCATTTGACCTCCGCTCAGATTAGCCGCAGGCTGATCCCACATATGATCCAGATCTAGAATCTCTAAGAAGCGGAAGGCCATCTCTGTTGCCTTTTCCTCCTCTTTTATCCATGTTCTTTTGAACGGGGCTCTTAAGAATCCTTCCCCTGGATGTCCCCGGTACGCCGTAAGAAGATTCTCTAGTACGGTGAGTTTCTGGAAGGGTTGTGGAATCTGAAATGTTCTGATTAAGCCTAATTCGTATATTCTGTGAGGAGGCCAATTTGTGATTATCTTTCCATCAAACGTTATCTTCCCTTTATCTGGACTGTAGAATCCAGTCACGCAGTTTATAAGAGTTGTCTTGCCACTCCCATTCGGGCCGATAAGCATAGTTATTATGCCTTTCCTTACATTAAGACTAATCTCATCTAATGCGATCAACCCACCGAAGGTCTTCGTCAAGTCTTCAACACGAAGCATTTCTCGCATCTTTCATCACAAAAAGAGGGGAGATTTATGGTTTAATACCACACGACTGAGTCTGTGGCATAGATGTACTTGCCCACTACTTTCCATGTATATTCTCCAGTGTCTGTCTTCACGATTTGCCATATGACATAGTCGCCTGCTTTTCTGTCTCCATTCTCGTCTAAATCAATATAGCCTGAGGCGCCGAAGAAGGATCTTGCAACATCCGGTAGAACTGCTTTGATAGCTTCGGGGTCTGTTGAATCAGTCTTCAAGATAGACAAAGCATACGCCCAGACGATATCATACACAGCGTAAGAGTAGGATTCCGGTTCCCTCCCGAGGATCTCCATGACGCTCCGTCGAACCATATCCCACTTGGCAGACTCCATAGGCGCAAAGATTGTGGACGGATACTGAACTTTAAAGGCGAAGTCTCGCACAACGGGGTCTTCAAGTATCGCGCCGCTCGCACAAGTTCCATCGCTCCCAAACCACTTGACGCTTGAAAGTACATCGTATTCGCTGGCTGCTGTAAAGAAGGCGGTGACTTCCTCAAAGGATATGTGAAGCACGCATATCTTGTCCGCCTCATACTTCTCGATAGCAGCTGATACTTTATTAGCTAAGTCCGCAGCCTCAGCAGAGAATTCTTGAGCTTCAGGAGCATATCTTACGCCTTCAAGAACTGTTCCTCCAAGTTCGGTGAACCTCTTTGCCACAGCTTCTTCGAGTCCGGTTCCCCAAGGGTCATTTCTGACTACTGGGATAATGTATCTCTTCCCATCGTCGTAGATTATCCTTGCGATCGCTGGGCCTTGCCCAAACTTGTCAGTAGGACAGAACCTGAAGATAAAATCATCAGGTATAGCCAGATCGGGAGCCGTTGAAGACTGGCTTATCGCGAGTATCTTGTTGGCATCGCAATATCCCTTAATGGCTCTAACTTCCCCGCTGCTCAAAGGCCCAATCAAAAGCTTTATTCCTCTCGCTGCGAAGCTCTCGACCTTCTCAAGTGCAAGATCAGGTTTCGTCTGAGTATCCTCTGCAACAATCGTTATAGTCCAGTTTGCACCTATCGCCTTAAGAAACATGTTAACATGCTTAGCTGCAAGTTGAGCTGCAGTGTACTCGTTTTCGCCATATGTAGCTAGATCGCCTGTAAGACAAAAGAGCCCACCGATCTTTACCTCTCCCGTCAATGTAGACTTTACTGGCGCCTCGCTGCCCGCGCCGACTAAAGCATTCTTAAACTCCTCTAATAGAGCCTTTGTTTCATTGAGCTGGGTCACCGTAGAGGCAAGTTCAGCTTGTAATTTATTATATTCTTCTTGTGTTACCCCTGTTGGGACAGGCTTTGCAAGCCAGCCGATTCCGATTCCCAAAAGTAGCCCTACTATTAGCGCTACAGCAGTATACGTCTTCCAAGCTTGGCTCATTCTCCATCCCCTACAAATATGGGTTTTCTTTTAATTAGTCCCCTCATCTTATCATCTGTTTTCCTTAAAAATTTTACTATTCTATAATTTTTTTCTAAGAAAATTTAACTTTTAATATAAAACATTAAGGACTTATCCGAGGCGGCTATTTACATAGAGCTGTTATCCGCAACGAAACATAGATTGTTCAAATTTTGATTCCGAAGGGATTCTTTAGTAAATCTTTAATTATTCCTTTGCCTTCTTCTAAAGGAGCAAGATATGATTAATGTAGTGCTACTTAGCAGAGCCTTAATTTTCAGCAGTCTCCTCTCTCTTCTAAGCATCGGCTTAACATTGACTTATCTGACTACAAAGGTTCCTAATTTTGCTCATGGAACATTCGCGGCGGTCGGAGCCTACGTAACCTTAACAACTGTTAAATTATTACACGCAAATCCCTATCAGTATCTGTTTTTGGCCCCCCTCATATGCGGGTTAATTGCGCTTGCTCAGTATCTAATCGTCTTTAGGCAGCTCATAAAGAGAGGAGCCACGATCGTCGCATTGATGATCACTACTCTCGCCATGGAATTCATACTTCTAGCTACGATCAACATATATGCTGATTATCTATCGAGGATTTTCAAGATCCGGTCAAGATACTTCCTTTTCTCCTCATATGATATACGCATAGCGGGCCAAAGAGGGCTACTCATAGTCGCTCCGACCCTTGCAGCAGTAACAGTTGCGGCTTTATATATGGTTTTAACCAAGACCCGTTTCGGAGTTGCTATGAGAGCCGCTATTGAAGATTCGTCCTTAGCCAGTGTGATGGGCATAAATGTGGATATGGTCTATTCAGTAGCATGGTTTATAGCTGGCGCTTTAGGTGGGCTTTCCGGGGCGCTTTTACCCTTATGGTTCCCGGGAAACCCCGATATGGGCTCAAGGATAATAGTCAGCACTTTTGCTGCTAGCACGGTTGGTGGGATCTACAGCCTATACGGCGCTGTTTTGGGTGGTTTCTTAATCGGGCTTGCTGAGGTGCTTGGCACAAGCTCATTGGCAAGTATGCTTGGCCCATGGGTTATACCTTATAGACCATTGATTCCGTTGATCGCGATTGTGATAACGTTGCTTCTGGCCCCCAGCGGCCTGGCTGGCTTGAAATGGAGGAGATTCTCTGCTTCTGTTAGAAATATGATTCCGATAAGCCTTAAAAGCCGTTCTTCTTAGCAAGTTTTCAAAGTTTTACGATTTCTCTGCTTCTTCGGATTTGACTGAAGATTTTCTCGCAGCCAAGATGTTCTTAAGTCTTTTATATCCTAATGTCGGTGTGGGTTTCTCTTTTATTATGCCTTCTGGCCTATACATCTGGATCACAATTAGCGCTATCCCAAGCAGTAAAGAATCAAGCCACACAACATTGAAGGGGATAAAGGGACCTAAATATCCTTTATAATAGTCTATGAATCTTCTAAGAGCAGCGAAGATAAATGTGCCTACAATGACTCCTAGGTTATTACCAGCTCCGCCTAGGATGACTATGACCCAAGGCCAGAACGTCCATGAAACCCTATGATAGCTCGTGCTTATCACGCCGCCTGCTTTGAATGCATCTAATGCGCCGGCTATGGATCCTATGATAGATGCAATTATTATGGTCTTCATCCTTATTTTAGTGACATCCTTGCCTAGAGACGCGGCTACTTCTTCATTGTCTCTGATGGCTCTTAGCGTTCTGCCCAGAGGTGACCTTATGAGCCGCTCAAGGTAAAGAAAAACAGCAAGGGAAATGCCAAGTATGAATAGCGCTACCACCACGTATCGGTAGTCACCGGCCCATCCGAATGGATCAGGTACCAAGACGCCTATGTTTCCCTTCACTAGCGGGCGGTAATTATAGCCTATGACTTGAATGGCTTCACCCATAGCAAGTAAAGTAATAGCCAGATAGTCCTCGCGAAGCCTTATAGCCGGATAACAGGAAACAAGCCCTAAAATTGCGCCTACAGCCCCCGCCACCGCTAAGGTGAGAAAGAAGATGGATATGCCCAGGAGAGGGTCTCTTGCTAGAATCTTGTTCACTTCGGTAACTATAAGCGTATTATCATTGATATAATCCAACCCCGGCTTTACGTTGAATAGCCAAGCTACTACTCTACCTGGGAAGGTGCCGACTGTGAATGCTCCTCCGGCTACGGCTAAAACCTTCCCAAAGTTCGGTATCCCAGTATAGCCATACTCAAGATTGAGGCTTAATGCTACGATAAGATAAATTGCGAAGAAAATAGCGAAGTCTCTGATGAAAATTAGGGCTTGATACGAGACTTCCATGATAAGTGCCTTCTTCTCCGCGTTGTCTCAAGAAACATGCATGTGCTTTGTTTATAAATGTTTCATCTATCTTCTTTAAAGAGAAGATCGTAATGTTAGGTTTCGAAGTTAATTTTGAGAGGGAGATTTTATCTGCTGGCTCCGTCTAAACCTGAAAAGTTAACATTGATTTACCATATTGTGTATCCGCCGTCTACTACTAAATCATGCCCTGTAACGTAGCTGGCTGCGTCTGAAGATAGGAAGATTACGGCGCCGACTATATCCTTTGGTTCCGCGAATCTTCCGAGGGGGATAAGAGGCCTCCATAAATCTGCGTACTGAGGCTTCTCTTTTAGAAGATTCTTAACTAAAGGAGTTAATGTATAGCCTGGGCTTACGCTGTTGACGTTTACGTTGTATCTAGCCCATTCAGCTGCAAGGCTCTTCGTAAGCATTATTACGCCAGCCTTAGAAGCATTATAGTGAGCTTGAGGTTGAGGTTTATTCGCGATTCTCCCGGACATAGAGGCTATATTAATTATTTTTCCACTTCTCTGCCTGATCATTATCTTTCCTACGGCTTGGCACATCAGGAATACGCCTGTCAAGTTCACATCCAACATTCTTTTCCAGTCTTCCTTGCTCATCTCTTCGGCTGGAGACCACTGTCCAATTCCATGGCAATTAACGAGGATGTCTATCCGTCTGAACTCGTCAACGACTCTTTTCACCGCTGCTTCTATTTGCTCAGAGACACGGACATCAACTTGTATAGCTAAAGACCTGACGGAGAATTTCTTTTCAATCTCTCTTTTAAGACGAGTTATGTTTTCGAGGTTAATATCGAATAAGGCTGTATCAACGCCGAATTCTGCCAGTCCCTCAGCGATAGCTCCTCCAATTCCGCCTCCGCTGCCCGTAATGATTGCTTTTTTCCCATCCAGATTAAAAAGTTGCTTAATTGAATCCCGCATCGTTGAGGGTCACTGTCCATTCGATGATTATTTCTATTGAAGGGTCAAATTTAAAATGAATCGAACTTTTATCCTCTTTGTATATGCGCCTTGAAGAATCTTGATGCCCTTGCAAGAAGATCCCTGATTGGCAAATGTTGAGGGCACTTCTTTTCGCATTCGCCGCACTTAATGCAGTTTTCAGCCCTATTCTCCGGCGGAATCTCATCGTAATATCTCTTTGCAATCTCATCTTGCTTTTGCCTGTCTCCACGTCTCCTCAAATACTCATTATAAAGCGCTAAGATCTCGGGGATCTTTACACCTTGAGAACACGGCATGCAGTATCGGCATCCCGTACATCCTATGAAGCCGTATTGAAGATACTTCTCCCTTACTCTCCGGATGATCTGAAGTTCCTTTTCTGTAAGTATGTTGGGGCCAGACTTATCAGCGGTCTGTACGTTCTCAATCACCTGCTCCATAGTGCTCATGCCGCTTAAAGCAAGGGAGACCTCTGGATGATTCCAAACCCATAGCAAGGCCCACTCAGCCGGTGTTCTCTTGATTTCAGCCTCATCCC
>Ga0180301_10003395_pt1 | contig 12433 bp, 10 predicted proteins | sample GuaBasSediGuay16_FD_121797 | JGI IMG/M metagenome (GOLD analysis project Ga0180301, IMG submission 121797) | Subseafloor sediment microbial communities from Guaymas Basin, Gulf of California, Mexico - Guay16, Core 4569-2, 12-15 cm | ecosystem: Environmental > Aquatic > Marine > Hydrothermal...
TTAGCAGGAAAGGGGCTATAAGGCACATAAAATCCTGCTTGGCAAAAAATATGAAGGATGAACCAAGGACCCTCCTATACCAAATCTTCATAACCGATGTGGAATTCCCAGAATATTGGCTAATCATAGAAATGAGAGGAGACGCCATCCTAGAACACCTAGACATGTTTCTTAGGGATATATGGGTTGAATGTTGTGGACATCTCAGTGAATTTATTATAGCAGGAAAACACTATGAACCCAAAAGACAGATGGAATATAGATTAGGATTTACTCCATACGATATTGAAAGCATGGACATACCGATAAGAGAGGTTTTAAACATTGGTACAAGGTTCAGATATATCTATGACTTTGGGACCACAACAGAGTTGGAACTAAAGGTGATATCAACGAGGATGGGGAGTATCAGAAAAAACATCAGGCTATTAGCAAGAAACTACCCACCAAAAAGAAAATGTGCATACTGTGGTGAAGAAGCAGAATATCTCTGCGGATACTGCTTACACGAGCGGGACGAAGTAGTGTATCTATGCAAAAAATGCCTAAATAGACATAGACATGAGAATTATGGTCCAATAAAACTTGTTAACTCTCCAAGACTAACAAAATGCGGATATGAAGAATCACCACTAGTGAAAATCTTTAGACTGTATGAATACTAGAAGTCTATCAGAATTTCTCCCTAACGCCATTATTATATTTCTACACCTCCTACCTAATAAGCATTTTTTATAAGTGTCCACTCCGCATACTCATCACATACAAATGTCGGCATAATCTCACCAATGCAGAACAAATCTTCACATCGCAAAAGCAAAGGAGAAAATTTGAGAATTTGAATGGGAGAGGCCTAATAGCTAAAACCAAAAAACATAAATTAAACGTTTTGGTGTTCTCTGGCTATGAAAATAGCTATTAATTTTATTGATGTGTCCTGTGACTCAAGCTATATTTCGGGGTTTTTAGGGATAGCTAATTTTTGGTAGTAGCTTATGACATCACCGGGTGGATAACCCGGTTGGTTTGTCATGCGGATAAGTTTTACTTTGTTATCAAATATACATATGTTTATTCCTATGCTTCTAACAATATTTTCTTTCTTAACCACTATATAGTAGTGTGGCAACTCCTTCTTTGCTCTTAGGAAATATATCTCAAGAATTTCCCATCCAAAATACCTTATGACCTCACCTAGGATTCCTGGCACATAATTTTTGAGTACATCCTCCATACGCATTCTACCGTCCAATATGAGTATTGTTACTGATTCCTCCTCTAGTTCGCAGACAGCATCCACATCTTTGCACATAAGGATTATCTCAATATCATCGACTAGATATTTATCCATAACCGCCATATATTACCACCAACAGATTATATAAGAGCCCCCAATCTCTCAACATAATCACCTATACCACAATATGGATGGAATGGAGGAAGTCTCACGCGCAACAAAATTCTACATAGAATGCATCTCTAGCTTCGTCAACATCAAAATATACTCTTCGCGATCCAAGCATCGATTTGAGATGCTTTTCATATATTGGAATACAAACATGCTCAATAGTCCTGTAAAGTAATCTTGAGATATAGCCACGACTGAGCGGCCTCTCTATTTTGACCCCTCTACGCCATTTCTTGTACCGAGTATCAGATAGTACCAGAGCTCTGGAATATATCCTCGAACACCTAGCAAATGATCTGCGAAGATCCGTACAGCCGAGTTTCTCAGCTGTTTTGGTTAAGCCATAATATAGATATGCAAGAACCACAGCCCTAAAAGGATCGCGCAGAACATCAGCATATATAGCATACTTGTCTTGGGGTAGCTTCCTATAATAAAACCTTAATGTATTCACAATGTATTTGCGAATAGTAATATTGTTGGTATTTTGGTATAACCATATCGGAAATATTATTTCAATAACAACATACTGGGCACGCTCAAGTATGCGTATGAGCAATCTATGGGTATGCCTAGGGCACCCATCGAGAAAAGGCTTGATACGAAACGAGAGGTTATCTACAGTAAGAATATGTACAAGCTCGTGGAAAATACATGCAGGCAAAGACTTCTTATCGATGCTCCTCTTGATCTCTACCTCATAATGGTTGTTCTTCCTAACGAATCTGGCACGCTCCACCATTTTTCTTCTAACTCGAAGCACTATTTTTTCGCGATCGATATCCAGTAGTCTACACAACCTATCAATATAGCGTTCGGCGAGTTCTCTTATGCTGGCCATATATATCACCAGAGATCCCCAATACAAATCTGCATGTTCATGATCCTATTCGCTTATGGACTCAACGAACTTCTGTCTTCGTACCGTAGTATACATATTAAGATAGGAGATTTATAAAGTTTAGTTTTCAATTTATTCCAAAAAATATATTTATATGGAATAATAATATCTAATTGCCGATAAATTGGATTTAGAAGATTTAAAAATATGCTATAATTTTATGGAATATTTATTTGATATTTCTACACAACTACTATGCTATAGCAAGACTTCACTTAATTATTGCCCGTTTCATATTTCTCTTAGAAATGAGGTCTTTAAGCTCGATATAGCTTAGATAAGTTACGCAAGAAAACAGGATTAAGAATATTAGAACCTATATTTAACGGAGATAGCCTTCACAGGATTAACAATAATTTCTAACCAACAATGTTTGCAGATCTAAATTAGAAAGTCCAGCAGATGGGTAGCACCTATGCTTAAAGAGATAATTAAACCTAATATTAGATAGAATATAAAACTACCAGTTTGGCTTTAGCTTTGCAAGTTGAGCATTAATGAAGGCATCTATGTGGGCTAAAGGAAGTATCTGGAGAGATCTCAACTACATGCATGCCTCGCTAGAATTCTTTGAGAGAGATAATAGTATATTCTCCTGGAATATAGTACTATTCTGGAGACCATAAAGGAGGTGGATAAACTGTCTAGAGCGTGGATGGCAACAAACATCATTGAGGCTGTTGTGGGAATTGAGAATTTGAGATGAGGTGAAAAATATAGAGAAAGACAAAGTTTTGGTGCCGTGGGATCTTATTCTGATTGTGCTTTTCCCACCAATCCTACCCGAATATGAGATTAGGGCACCAGAAGATGTAAGAGTATCTATTTTAGATGGATTCGTCGAGATTCGAGACAAAAACCTTAAACGGCTTATTGAAGACTTCAAAATTATTAGCAAACTACTACCAAGATACATTAAGTATAATAGGGGGGCAAGAGGCGTCCACATATTTAGATTTGCTGGAAAAGCTAAAATCCTTCTTGACCAAGCATATAAACTGTCAAGACTCGCTAGGAGCCTAAGAAAATTCCTCGTAGCCTGGATAGTAACAAGAGAAATATTTCTGCAGTTAATAACTCATCCAACACTCACAGAAGCTGGTCTATACATATTGCTTCCTAGCTACGTAACTGTGAATTATAGTGCTTTTAGGAAGTACCAGGATCTTGAAGACTCACGGGAAGATATCAAAGGCATAAAAATCACCGATATTTTTGAAACCCTACAGGAACACTTCGCCGATAGGTATAGAGATGTTGGAGATGGGAAAATAAGGGTGGAGACAGAACCATTCATCAAATACATGATTAAGGTAATAAAAACAATGTCCCTAGAAAGGTTTGAGCTCATGAACATTATATGTTCAAACCCCCCAATACATACATACCCACTAGTAAACATGGCCTCAGAAGTGTTGCATAGAAAGAAATCATGGATATATGAATCCATCAAGGCCCTAGAACAAGTAGGCCTCATAGTACGCTACAACAATATCCATCCAAAGGTAAAGAAGAGGAAAAAAAGAATAGAAAAAATAATACTGCCAAGTTGCGTTGCGTGGAAACTAGCGCCGTGCACAATAGAACTACCAACATATGACATCAGAATCAGAGTAACAAAGCCAAAGGAATATGCATGCATCAGAGGCTATAAAGAAGACGAGATATTCGCTAAGCCAAACATAGAAACACTAAAGATGTACGCTAATAATCTTCAAAGACTAGGAATAGCAGTAAACTGGGAAAAAACAGAGAAAGCATGGGAAAACAAACGAGAAGAAATATCTAGGATCCCCTGCCCCATATTTAGATATGTAATGCAAATACTCTACGACATAGTAAGAAAATCACTAAGTCTGAGAGATAGAGGGGTTAGAATAGAGAAAGATGGAGCACCACAACTAAGCCTAAATCTAATCAAAATTTTCAATGAGCTGTGTAGAATCTTAGGAATAGAATTCGAAATAGAATATGAAGAAAACGAGCCCCACAAGCACAGTTGTGAGTCAAACGAAAACATTAAATAATATTCCATAATAACTTAATTATTTTTAAATTCTCTTATTCGCAGATTTATAAGATTATAAAACAATTATTCTATATAAATGGGAATTTTGGAATAAATTAAACAGTATATTTAAAAAACCTTGCTGTAACATACATTCTATTATAGGGTGTTTCAGTATGAAGGGGTATGATAGAATCTTTTCTTGCGGGCTAAGAGAGCTCTCTCTAGAAGAATTAGGCCTGAAGATTCTAGATGAGTATCCATTGGGTAGCTTCACGTTGACTCTCTTTTCGGGGGATGCGATAGATGATATCGCTCTCTTTGATGGCTCTATAAATCATATTAAAATTAGGGAGAGTGGAGAGATAGACGTCGTTGAGGTATACAACTATTCGGAGAAACATATCTTTGTGCCTCACGGAGTTATGATATCTGGGGTTTCCCAAGATAGAATCATAAAGAGACCGAGCATTGTACCTCCCACAAGAGAGAAAGCCTTAAGACTCCCGGCATACTGCGTTGAGGCAGGACAAGGTTTAATTAGGGTCGCATTTGATGATTTTCTTTTAGCGCCGCTAGATTTCAGAGCGTTTATTTTATCCTCCGAGGTAGTGCAGAGGGATGTCTGGGCCGATATCAGAAGAAGATTTGAAGATCTATCCAGAATTATGGGTATTTCTGAGCATGTGATAAGAACAATCTGTCCCGCGGAAAGTATGGCTACGTATGCACATGTTGCAATATATGCTTCAAACATATTTAGAAATGCTGTGTTATCGGAGCTCTCAGATACCATAAAGCTAATCAATAAAGCCAGGGAGGTTTTGGGATCGATCGTGAAGGATTTTGATAGAATCGAAGTTGAACCCAAAACTGAACGCAATCCTATAGGGCTGTGGTTAAAAAGAATAGCTAGATTATGCGTATGGGGAATCGAGCATTTTAGAGACGAGGAAATGCCTCGCATCGCTATTCTGGCAGATCTTTATGGTCTTCTCCACGCGGAAAATCGTCCAAGAATTGATAATCTGAGTCCTATTGAGAAAATCAGATTGGAAACCATACTAAGGAGAATTGTCTCGGTGATTTCGAAATATACTAATATAAGTACTGAGATAATCTCTGAGCATCTAAGAGGGCCAAGGAAACATTATATCCTTGCAAGAAAGACTATGAACATTAACATAGCTGGGTTGCTTAGGGAGATCTTGAATATTGTAAGTAATGTTGATATACATAGAGAAGCATATAACGAGCCAGAGAAGGAGATCGAGAATCTCCGCAGAGAAATTAGCGAGATCCGTAGGCACGTGCTCAGATATCTCGAAGAGGTCGAAGCTCTTTATTCTAGAATCATAGGCATAGGAAACAGAATCAGAAAGGATATCATTCAGAGGTTAGGAAAGCGTATTTGTAGGCCAGAATACTTCGGAATAAGATATAGAGAGGATATTATTGGGTATAGTGTGTCAAAAAATGGAAAAACAATATGCGTCGAGATAATGCCAACAAACATAACAGAGAAACTATGGATAGAGATATTTCGGAGCATCATACTGTACATAATAGTGGGTGGTAGAGGTAAGACGAAGAGGGTACTAGAAAGACCAAAAACAACAAAAGAAAAGTTAGATAGATATACGCTAACTATACGTGAAACCAAGAATAAGATAGCCACAGAAATACAGAGTAATGATAGAACAGTATACTATTTTGAGGCATATATTTAGAAGAGGTGAAGGAGAGATGAGGGTCTACATCGACCCTAAATTCTCAAATGATGTTAACGCTAGGCTAATATACCTCTGCGTTGGAATGTCTCCTTATGCCCAGCTAATCGTCGATAGGGTAAATATTTACTGTGTCACTAGTGATGTTGTAGATTATGTGTGTCCACCACGGATGAGAAGATACATAGACCCAGAGTGCTTAGAAAAAATGAAAGGAAGAATTAAGGAGTTTATGGATAGATTTTCTGAGGAAGTATCTGAGGTCGAATCCATCGAGAGAGTATTTGAGAAGTTCTGGGGAGTCATTTCTGAATGTAGAACATCATGGGGAGTGGAGATTTTTAGGGCATGCTATAAAAACCTAGACATCTCGGAGGCACGGGAATTAGAAAAGTTCGGCGTTTCAGCAGAGCCTGGGCCAAACATATTTCTTGCCATAGATAGAATAAAAACATCGGCTATGAATATAAGCAAAAAGATAGGTACACAAATCAAAGAGGCTTTCATCGGAGTACTTGCATTATCACTTGTTCATGAAACATTTCACGCATACACAGATATAAGTGGTAAAAAGTATAGCTACGAAGTATGGCACACAATAATAGAGGAGAGCCTGGCGACATATACCGAATATCTATATGTGAAAAGAAGATTCATACCAATATTCATAGCCGACATGGAAAACATGCCATTAGAATACAGAGCATGGGAATACTGGAGAGTGCACGCACCAAACAGAATATTACATAATATAGTGAGTCGATGCTGGGCACAAAGTGCAGTAATACCGCAATGCGTAGTCCTATACCCAATATTTCACTCAATATTTTGGCCAATACCAGTAGGAGTACCAAGCCCAGGATATCCCCACTTTATTGATATACTCCATGAGTACTTTGCGATGCTTGGCCCAGGATGGCATAGATTTTTCCACGAAGTAATACTACCAGCGCTGAAGCTATCAAAACAAAAACAGGAAATACTATGGCAACTCTTAGCAATCAATATCCTAAAGTACATGTTGCGAATATAGGTGACCAATGATGCGACAAGAAGAACCAAAATCAGCAACATCAAAGTTAGTGTCTATCGTGAATAGCAACCTCAAGAAATACTTTATAACTGAAAGAACTCCTTACTCAAAACATAAACTACAAGTCTATTACAGTAATATTTTATACCTTGGCAAAAATATGTGCATCGTGTATGAAAAACCACTCTTATATTATAGTTATTTTTTATATGTATATGAGATTTAGGAGGTGAGCCCCCCTATGGGTCCTGGCTCATCCTTAGACGATGTGATTAAGTATTATGAGGAAGACTCATGGAAAAGATTTATAGAGAAAATAGCCAATCTCTGCGGGGTAGTAGAAGGAGTAATAAGACTCTATAATGAGCTACGAAAATTAGTTGGACAAACACTATATGATGTTATCAATAAATATGGAAATGTCTATGAGAAGATATTGCTCGGAGGCATAATGCAAGAAGGCACATCAACTGAGCATTCTCTAGCCAAATTTTACAAGGAAATCTTTGGAATATGTGTGGATTACCCAGATATAAATGCAATAATAAGATTACAAGAGGACGGAGTCTCCTATGAAACCGCACTAAAAGAAGTAAAAGTAGTTAAGGCTGATTCTGAAGTGCCCGATAAGATATTTTATTATCTAGAAGAAATATATAATCTATCAAGTCAAATTCTTCAAGTGTTTAAGAAGAAAAGTGAAGCTAAAGTTTACAAAGTAAATTCGCCTACCATAGGTGTAGAGGCGCATAGAGATTTATTAAATGCATTATTGGAGATACTGCCCCAATATGAACCGCTTTCGTTCTTTATAATATCCCTCTATTCTGTGCCTAGATTCTACCTAGAAAGACACTATCCAAAACTATTTAGTGAAGATGTTCAGGAACTTCTGAAGAATTATGGTGTCCATCTTCATGTGATTCTGGAACCGAACCATATGCCGAAACAAGAGCGAGAAAATTGGGCTATTATAGGGCTAGATAGAAATTGTGTTGCATGGCTGATAAGAGAACTTATAATGTGGGCATTTAAGCTAATAAGGGAGACACATAGCATCTATTCTAAATACTATACAGGGATAGAAGATGAGTTTAAGAAATATTGGTGGTCTCAGCTAGATAAGTTACGTGCAATAAGAATACCAAGTGATATGCCATGGTCTTGTGGAAGGAGAGGGTATAAGATAGATACATTGGGAAATGGAGAAGGCGAGATTGTAGGTGAGTTGTCTGGATGGTATTTCCGTGATGAACTCCAGGTTGATCCCAAGAAAGGACTTTTAGCTGGTTACCAAGTAGTCTCATATGCTAAATTATTTGCGTTGTTAGCTCCAGCGATGTTTTTGGGTCTTGGATATTGTATTAGGAAGAGTGCAGATAAGGTTATTGTTGGGGGTGTATGCTATTGGGAGAGATAAGAATTCGACAAGAATCGAAACTATTAAAGAAGCGATATCTTGGCTGTGCTATTAGCAGTGAAGAGAAAACAGTTTACATTGTTGGGGATATCGAAGATACTGAGTTGCTTGGTGATAAATACAGAGATTTCTCTTTGGTGAAGCTACCTATAATTTCCGTTGAGTTTTCTGATCCACGTCAAATCTCTCTTTCTTCCTATCCCCTTGACGAAACAATACATTTAAGAATGGCCTCTGCTGAAAACATAGCCAAGCTTGTCAAAATTATCCCTTTAATACCTTTTTCATCTATTAGTGAGCCTCCTAATGTGAAGGAAATTAGTAGTTTTGATGTTGAGGTACATATTAAGAATGTTCATGGAGATATAAGGAAGTTGATGGATTTCATACCTTTGGTTGACTATACTGAGGAGCCATGCCCCAGAATAGAGCCCTATGAGAATCTCGATAATATACTTCATTTGCGAATGATTCCAGTAAATTTGGAGAATGTTGTTGGGACAATACCTTTGATACCAGTAGTGTTTTCTGAACCACCAGAGGTAGATATACGTATTCTAACTAGTGTGGTTAGTCTTAAAAAAACTGTGAGACGCATTATTACTAGTAAGATCTCCAGTATAACTAAAAGGCGGGCTCTCGTTGATTTCAAAAAAATTTTTGGTGGTGATATTGTAGCGGAGTACGTTGAAAGGCCTTTAGTGATCTTGGCGCCAGTTCCTAAGGAAGATAAAGATGATTATATTGAGTATCTAAAGCGTATGCTCAGAGAGATTCATAGAGTGAGAACTAAGCAGGGTCTTCCAGATCCTCGTGATCTGCGTATTGAAGAGCTTGTTAAGGATTATTATATTTCATTGATAGATTTACATGTAGGCAATAGAATATATGTTATTCGCTATGAACCATCTGGCGGTACTAATGAGTTGGGTGTCTATAGTGGTATCGAAAAGTTTAAGGGCATTTTAGAAGATAGAATCCGTGAGCTTTATTCCCAAAAAAGCGGCTTCTTAGTTATATATGGGCCAAGTGATATTCTCTACGAACTTTCATATTCATTACTTGATAAGCATTACCTACACTATATGGAGTTTCGTATAACTGATAGTCAGAAAGCATCTTTGATAGCATCTATGATGTGGGGCTTTGAAGAGAAGAATCCTAACCAATCTCTAAGTGAGTTTGCGGTTTATGCTGATGAGCATTATTATGAGTATCTCAGAGAGCTTGCATTAAAGTACTCGCATATAATTAAGTTGAGTGGATCAGCAAAGTTGGTGGATGTTCATGAAGGGTTTTGGCATTATGCGATAAAGGCGTTTATCTACGAATGCTTTGCAGATAAGGAAGATACAAGGGAAATAAAATTTGAGGAAAATTATTCTGGAAACATATTTGATGTGATCATAGAAAGAAAGGATGGAAAGAGAATTTATATTGAAATCGAAACACTATATGGTTCTATGTTCCCCGCCGTCAGACTCCGCGAGGTTGTTGAAAAAAGACAACCCGTTCTAGAATCAAATATATCAGAGTTATGGATTATAATCCCAAACCCTCAAGCGATTCTCTTTATAAATGAGATAATGCCTATTGCTGAGATGTTCAAGAGTGACGCTGTGAGATTCTTCACGCTTGACATACGAGAGAAAAGACTTATTCCTCTTGAATATGTAGTCGAAATGTTGACAAAAGCGAAGGAGGTACGCGAGTGACCTTTTATGACGTCCCCAAAAATTTATGAAAAACTTTTGATGGGAATTACATGAGTTGCTAGAAGGGTTCATCGGGCTAGTATCAAAATATCTTTTTCTATAGATATTATTGAGATCCTCGCTCCTGTCAGAGTCAGATAGAAAATTTGATTTTTCGTGGAGGCTGTCCCTGTCTAATCTGGGCTTCGATGTTTTCTGTTCTGTCTGTCCCATGACTTTCCACCTGTCCCATTCAACGAAACGCCAAACAACGAGCGAACAATAATAATGCGTACTAAACATAGCATATGATTAAAAGCAGATATATCAAAGATAGTGTCCCTATCCCATCTAACCACCAACAATAAAATTTGTGTCATGTATCTGAAACGCTTTCCACCTGAGGTTTCGTGTGGGTGTCCTATATAGGACAGGCATAAAACAATCAGCATCACCAGTTATGTTGCATGTAGCTAGTGTGCCTATAAATGGTGGTGTCGAAAGACAACGCTGTGTCCCAAGGATGTCCTACGACTTTTCATGTTTTATCTTGTAGGGGCACCAGCATTAGGTGTTTGGGTTTTCAGCCTACATGCACGCTTTCTTTGCTCATCGTTTGTAATGAAAGTTTATTTGCTTTATATTCTGTTCTATTTATATTGTTTTATTGATTAGTGTTGTTTTTTGATGATTGCAAAAATGTACTATTCCGCGCTTCCAAGAAGGCATGGAAACTTTAAGCTACTCCTATTGCACCTAAGGATCTAATAATACTTATGTGTGTAATGAGTCAAAACAAAAATTGCACACTTTTGTGCCTAATGCAAAATAATAACATGAAATACAGATATAATAAATAGTGTCAAAGCCTAGAAAGGGCAGAGACAGCCTCTACAAAAAATCGAATTTTCCATCCGACTGCTTACATTGGCTGGTAGCAACGATATTAGAAAAACCTCGCAGATCAAACAGAGACAGCCCTACAAAAACTATTTTTCATTCGATGAGAATCCCCTTAGGCCTCCAACAAGGGTATCGGTTCGTCTCAAGTCTCTTGTTCTCCTTCTCTCTGATGTTAATCGTTGATATAATCCCTCTGGTGCTGATCACCGTATGGAGGTCCTCAAAGTCAGCAGTAGAACCAACTTCGCGACTAGGGATATTCATCTATTCGATAGAATTCTACTTAGTACCTGTAACTATTGCTAATTGGCGGCCCTTAAGGTGCTTGAGAGCTTTAAGAATATTTGACACCGACACATCAATATTATCCTTTCTGATGGGCTCACCAATATATATAATGCCATACTAGGATTTCCTCCTCAAGCCTACATCCAAAAAATCCCTATCACGAGCGACCAGAATGAGATCCTGCCTATTAGCAAGTTCTAGGAGCTCACTATTACTCATACCTCTAAACTGCGTTTCTGGAATTCAAAAAACATAAACGCCATGCCTCCGTAATGCCCTCACTAAGGGATATGGAACATTTTCATCAGCCAATACCCTCAACCCTGGCCCCTTAATTCATTTAGGACTTCCAGTGCGTATCTCAAAGCCTCTCTTACTGCCTCAATGGGTATTCTGAAGTTTTCAGCGACCTCTGTGATACTCCAGCCATTGGCTAGGGCCTCCAATATATCCCCGACTGTTATTCGTGTATTCTTTATGGTTGGTATGTCTCTCCTATGGCGAGGAGCGATTTCAAGCCACCTATATTTTCGTAGCAACACCGTGAACACCCCAACAAAAATAGATGAAACCACTCAGAAGATAATAGTAGAATAACAACATAAAAATCATATTTTGAAAACAAAATCTAGCATCGCGTGGCTTTGAGTTTGGGTCTTTTCTTAGCATCGATTATATGCAATATTACACAGATTACGCAATGTAAAGCAAACAGATTTTCATATCAGACAATGAGCAAAGAAAGCGTGCATGTGGGCTGAAAACCCAAACACCTAATGCTGGTGCCCCTACAAGATAAAACATGAAAAGTCGTAGGACATCCTTGGGACACAGCGTTGTCTTTCGACACCACCATTTATAAGCACACTAGCTACATGCAACATAACTGGTGATGCTGATTGTTTTATGCCTGTCCTATATAGGACACATAGTAATTAAGATAGATAGTCGGCCGGGTCAAAATTCACTTTGAAATCGATTTGCTGGAAGAATCGCATAATTTCGCTTTTAAGCTCGTCCACAGAAAAGAAAAGTTTGTTAGCTAGAA
>Ga0180301_10003396_pt1 | contig 12432 bp, 12 predicted proteins | sample GuaBasSediGuay16_FD_121797 | JGI IMG/M metagenome (GOLD analysis project Ga0180301, IMG submission 121797) | Subseafloor sediment microbial communities from Guaymas Basin, Gulf of California, Mexico - Guay16, Core 4569-2, 12-15 cm | ecosystem: Environmental > Aquatic > Marine > Hydrothermal...
CTTTCCCGGGGACCTGGAATGGAAAGGAGAGCGACAGCTTATCATGGAAGCAGGGCGAAACCTTCGCACCGACGTGCTCCTCGCCCCCCATCACGGCAGCCGCAACGCCTGTTCGAAAGCCCTACTGGCCAGGGTTCGTCCCCGGCTCTGCGTAATTTCCTGTGGCAAGGGGAATCGTTTCGGATTCCCACACCAGGAGACTATCCGGAGGCTCCGGGAAGCGCGCTGCGCTGTCCTGCGGACCGACCGGTCGGGTGCCGTTCAAGTCACCGTGGATGCGTCCGGGTGGAAGGTGCGGACCTACATTCGGCAAGGCACCTCCCCCTGGGCCTCTTGAGGCCCGGGGGCCCGTCTACTGCTCCCTTTCTCCCGCAACGGTTGAACTTCCCACGCAGAGGGGGTATCCTGGAAGCCACCAGCAAAGGAAAAATGGGAAACTCTTGAGAGGAACATATGGCCATTAAGATACGGCGGGCGGTGCCGGGGATCCTGCTGGCAGCAGTCTTAACATCGGCAGGTTGCTCATTGCTTGACCGATACGGCAGGCTGAGCGCCCCCTGGTTTGGAGGAACGCAACCACTCATCTCCGAGCTGATCGATTCCTTTGAAAAATACCGCGTCTTTTACGCAGGAATTTCCCTCCAAAGCCCCTCGGCGGTGCTCTTTGATCCCAGGGATGACGACCGCATACTGACCCCCGAGCAATGGGTGGAGGTGACCCGGAAGGAAGATCTGAGGGAGTTGGTGGGATGGCTGGAGGCCGATCTAAAATACCCGCCCAGGCTCTACAAGATACTGGGCCCCGGGGATCGGCTCTTCGGGTATTTCTACTCCCCCTGGAACAGCTTGCTCCTCAGGGTTGTGGACGCGCAGACCATGTGGGTCGAGGACCTGCCCCTGCCGCCCATTGAGTATGGAGGAAACGAGGGGAAAGCGGGCCCGTGAGGCGATAAAAAAAGCGTGGGACGGCCCTGCTGCCGGCAAGACAGCAAAGGGCCGCCGGAGGGGAGGATAACATGCCCCATGTAAAAATAGCCGATGGGGTGTTCCAGGTGGGGGGAGGATCCCTGACCTCCCCTGAGGACGCTGCAATCTACCTGGTCCGCTCGGGGGCCCAAGCAGCCCTGGTGGATGCAGGCTGTGGTGGTGCCGTAGAAAGGCTCATGGAAAACATCCGCTCCTGCGGGATCGCGCCCGATCTGATCGAGCTGATTCTTCTCACTCACTGCCATTTCGACCACGTCGGCGGTGCGGCGGATCTCAAAGAAAGAGTATCCTGCGCCGTCGCGGCGCACGAACTGGAAGCGCCCTATCTCGAGCGCGGTGACAACCTTGTAACCGCGGCCAAATGGTACGGCTCGTCGTTGACACCCTTCACGGTGGAAAAAAAGATCGCAGGTGCGGGAGAAAATATTCAGATAGGAGATCAAATCATCCAGGCAATTCATGTCCCCGGCCACTCCCCGGGATCCATGGTCTTCCTGATGGTATCGGATGGGATGAAGATCCTTTTCGCACAGGATGTGCACGGCCCCCTACACCCGGATCTTCTCTCCGACCGTAAAGCCTATCTCGAATCCCTCGACCGTCTCCTCTCGCTGGAGGCGGACATCCTTTGTGAAGGACACTTCGGCATCTATCGTGGACGGGATGAAGTCTCCCGCTTTATCCGCTCTTTCATGCCATGAGTTGCCACGAAGATACTGGGGGGTGGTACCGAGGGGTACGGATGCCGCGATCTCAGCGTAGTGCCTTGTTTCTCTTGCGCAACAGCCTTTCCCATTGCTCGTCGAAGGGATGTACCGCAACTGTTTCCCCTTCTAGGGTCATTACGGGATTGTTCACGTTGTACCACCGGAAAATTCCACCGCTCAGGTTGGAGGCGGACCGGGCCCCGGCCTGCAAGGCCCTGTTCATGGCACAACCATCGCAAATACGTTTTTTTATGCCTTCTGCGTTTCCCCATACTCCCCAAATGGGATGCGATCGCCGGTGGTGGATTTTCATGAAAATTCGCATTTCGTGTATCGTTGCAAGGTAGTCCCGGGGAAATTACCCTTGTCCCCCGCGCCGATCCGTGGCATAGGTGTTTTTCATATCACATGCGTGGCGGCGCATTATTGACCTTCTTGGGGAAGTTGGATAAAGGCCCTGGCCTTCACGCGAAGACTCTGGGCCCTTGTGCCTCTGTTTCTTTGTGCCTCAAGGGTTCTGCTCCACCCCATCGTGGTTGACCCCCTTGATTTTGAATAGAATGCAATACGCCTCCAAAGGCAAAGGCCGAAAATGAACGGGGAGCGAAGACACTGGTGGCATTTCAGGATAGAGGACTTGCTGGCGCTTGGGAAAACTCGTGCGCCGCTTTACATTTACAACGAGGAAACCCTCAATGAGATCTACTTTGACCTGTCGGCGCTAGACGTTGTGGCGGGACTTTTCTACCCCTTCCATGCGAATTCCCATCCAAAGGTGCTGCGGAAAGCCTTTGAGCAGAATACGAGTTTCCGGTGCAACTCTCTTCTGGAAATAGATCGTCTGAGAGAGATCCTTCCGGCGCTCGACCCCGGGCGCATCCTATTTCTGGCGGATCGGGCCCCCATGAAAGACTGTGAGCAAGCGCTGAAGCAAGGGGTCCACGTGGCCACCAGGCCGAGAAAAGACACCACGCAAAACAGTCTCAATGCCATTGAAGGGAAAGGTGTTTCCATTTACATGGAGAAGGGTGGGACGATCGTGCCGACAGCGTCTTCAAACAGGGCCGCCAGGGGGATCTATATCTGCCCCGACGCCCGCTTTTCTTCCCTGTGCAGTCAAGCTGAAAAGATTTCTCTGTTCCGAGAGCTGTCACGGAATTTCCCGAATGTTTCAATCCTGACCCTGGGCAACGATGTGTCCGGAAAATCAGATTTTTATGGGGATAAATGGAACATTTCCGAAATAGGGCATGACCTGGAAGCCATTCAGGATGCCTGCCCCCGGTTTGAACTACGCCTTGAGTTGCCCATTCATCTGGTGAGTTATTCAGGCGCACTGGTGGTGAAAGCCCTGGAGAGCGGCACGGCCGAAGGTGGGCATTATGTCAGGATCCATCTGCCCTTGAATCACTCCCTTATCGCTGAAATCCATGAGAGCACCCACCACCTGGTCAACCTTTCAAGACCGGGCTTCCAAAATGATATCATGATCCAAAAGGTTCAACCGCAAGATCATTCGGGAAGCGCCACAATGTATCTCAAACATCCATGCCCGGTTTCAAAAGGCGATATACTGCTGATAACCCAATTGGGAGCATATAGTTCACAAACACGATCAACCGAAATTACGCGAAATCGACTGCCTGAATTGTATCTAAAGGCGCGATCTCTATGCCCGGTTAAACTTTAACAGTACGGGTCGTGGTTAGCGGTTCGCTTCTTGCCGTTCCAGGAGCATCACCCGGCCTAAAACAAGGAAAAGAGAGGCTTGGAATGGATCTGGAAACCTACCTTCCGGAACTGAAACGCTGGTTTGAAGAATATGTTGAAAAGTTCGCTTCACCAGATCGGAATATACAGGCAGCCCTGGATTTAAAACAGGCCCATACGAGACGTGTCTGCGAGGCCATCCTGGATATCGGGACCCACGAAGGGCTTTCCGGGGAGGACTTACGCTTAGCGGAAGCTGCGGCGCTTCTTCATGACATAGGACGGTTCGAACAATACAAGAAATACCGGACATTTTCCGATGTGCGATCCGAAAACCATGCGCTTCTCGGGGTCAGGGTGATTCGCGAAAACAAGATTCTTGAAGGGATCGACCCAAACAGCGCAGAGACAATCATTCATGCCGTACAATATCACAACAGGGCTGTTATTCCTCACAGTGACAACGGACGCAGGATCTTTTTCACAAAGCTCTTGAGGGATGCGGACAAGGTGGACATCTGGCGCGTTGTCACCGACTACTATCGCGATTCACATGAGTCCAGGAACCAGACCATTGAATTGAACCTTCCTGACACGCCCGAGATCTCCGACGCGGTCTGCCGGTCCCTTATGGAAGGAAAGATCGTTCAGGTGGGAGACTTAAGAACCTTAAACGATTTTAAACTGCTTCAAATAGGATGGATTTATGATATTAATTTCCTTCGCACTTTTCAAATTGTAAAGGAAAGAGAATACCTGGAAAAAATCAGGAAAGCCCTGCCCGAAACCTCCGCCTGTGTGAACAGTGTCTATGAACGGGCACAAATCTACATGACTCGCAAAGTCTCCGAAAACTCATGACAATACAAGTACAATGAATTCCTTGGATTGTGCCACCGGATTTCCATCGGTAGGAATAATCGGGGCCTCTTGTGGAAATCCCCTTCTGAAGCCCCCCGTACGTGCCCCAGGTATTATCGACCGTAGCAATTCTTCCCGGAAAATCTTTCCCGGTACGCGCCCAGGATGGAGGTAACAGTCCTTTCAGGTATCATAGTCTCCTTGAGCCTGGCCTGCATCTGTTCATTATCCAATTCCACATCCAATCTTCTGTTAGGAATATCTATCGCTATAATATCACCGTCTCTCACTGCCCCGATAGCTCCGCCATTATAGGCCTCCATCTCCACATGACCGATGCACGGCCCTGTGGTTGCCCCCGAAAACCTTCCGTCGGTCAAGAGAGCGACCCTTTTGTACCCCGCACCTTTTATGGCATCGGTAGGTGTCAACATTTCAGGCATCCCGGGCGCACCAGCCGGTCCCTGGAATGGTAGCACTACCACATCTCCCTCTTTGATGGTCCCTTCGCCTATGGCCTCGAGTAAATCCTTCTCAGAATAAAAGACCCTTGCCGGGCCCCTGTGGACCATCATTTCCTCTTGAACGGCTGTCTGTTTTATAATGGCGCTATTCGCAATATTGCCTCTCAGCACTGCGATACCGCCCTCCTCGTGATAAGGACGATCCAGCGGCCTGATCACAAGTTCATCCTTCACTCTACCCTTGGCGGCTATCTGGGTGATAGATGCACCAGTGATGGTAGGGGATTCCTCCAGGAAATCCATCAGTCGATTCAACACGGCGGGAATACCGCCCGCCGCATCAAGATCCGCCATCTCGTATTCACCTGACGGGATAATGGAGCAGAGATTAGGTGTCTCCCGCGATATTCTGTCAAATTCGCCAACCTCGATAAGAATGCCCCCTTCTTTTGCGATAGCCGGAATGTGCAAAACCGCATTTGTGGAACCACCCATGGCCATATCGACCCTGATGGCATTGGCAAATGCGTTTTCCGTCATTATATCCCTGGGCCTGATTTCCTTCCTTACCAGATCCACGATCCTCTTCCCCGACTGGTAGGCCTGATCTTTCTTGAGAGGATCCAAGGCCAGAGTCGTGGAACACCCCGGCAGAGACATGCCCAACACCTCACTGACCACCGCCATGGTGTTCGCGGTATACAGGCCTACACAGGACCCGGCTCCGCAAGTCATGCAAGGCAGAAGACCTTCGGCTTCCTCCGGGCTCATTTTCCCGGCTTTTACCTGGCCCACTATGCCGAAGCCTTCCACCGGATGGTGTTTCTTACCATTGATGATGTTTGCCTTCATGGGACCGCCGGTGAGAATAACGGCTGGCAGGTTGAGGCGTCCGGCAGCCATCAGCATGCCGGGTGTGATCTTATCACACGCCGTCACCCCGACCCATCCGTCCAGGGAGTGGGACAGTACCATTATCTCAATGTTATCGGCAATGTGCTCCCTGCTAGGGAGGCTGAGTCGCATCTCCACGAACATGGCGATCCCGTCACAAATGCCGGGCACCCCCCATTCAAAGGGTACGCCTCCTGCTTCCCTGATGCCCCTTTTCACCTCCGCTGTTAGCTCATTGAGGTGGATGTGACCGGGAATGAGCTCCGTGAAGCTGTTGGCAACACCGATGAATGGTTTTCCCGACTCAAGATCTTGCCTTTTCACTCCTGCGGACATCAACAGGGCCCTGTGGGGCAGGGTCTCAACGCTTCTTTTCAAAATCTCTGATCGCATCATTCACATCGCCTCCTTGTCCACCACTATGACCAAACACTCACACTCCTGCCGACCCGTATTTTGTCCCCTATGGGATACGGACGGGTCGAAATGAATGGCATCACCGGGGTTCAACCTCACTTTTTCCTTGCCGTAAACAAACTCCATTTTCCCTTTCAGGACAAACAGGAACTCCTCTCCCGTATGATCGAAAAGTATGCTGGGTTCTTTGGTTATCACGGGATATCGTACAATAAAAGGTTCTATGAGATGACGCGACTTGAGGTGCGTCAGGGAAAAGTATGTAAATCCTATTCTCGTTCCCATTCTCACGACCTGTCTCCGGTCCCTTTTTCCGGTAACAGAGTAGCGTTCCTCCTCACCCTCCTCACCATCAAAGAACACACTGATGGGAACGCCCAAGCCTTTGGAAATCTTGGAAAGGGTTGCGATAGGCGGTGAGACCTGATTGTTTTCTATCCTGGACAACAGCCCCTTGGAAAGCCCGATCTCCTGGCCCAGCTGTGCAAGGGTAAGGCCTTTATTTTTCCTTAATTTCCGGATTTTATCCGCAATCCTTTTTTCAAGCATTGACCTTATTCCCGGTTTGTTCAGGGATTATTCCCAGATGCCCACGGTCCGGAATTTCCGCCCCTTGAAATCGGAAAGGCTGTTTATGGGCTTGCGTGACCAGCAGAAATTTTCCGAGCCGAGCATACCATAAGGAGGTAGTACCACCACACCATGGCCGCGGTACATCTCATTCCAGAGTTCGAGACCGCCGCCGGTGTATATCCAGGCCAACATCTCCTGCATTTGCAGCCCATTGGGAAAGGAATTTCCGAATAGCACGGATGCCGGAAACTTGCCTATCCACCACCCAGCCCAGGTACATCCGATATCCAACGTGCCCGTACTCACCGCGTCAAATATTTCCTTAGATGGGACAATGGCGCCGCCGGGGTGCATTTTCACCACAAGCTGTCCGTCGGTCAGTTCCTTGACAAGGCTGGCGAAATGTTCAGCGGGCGCGTAGAGCTGGGGTAGGCCGGACGGATAGCTGGATTGGGCCCTCCATACGATCCTTTTGGACGCTGCAAACAGGGAGGCGGCCCCCAAACCCCCACGCCAATCAAAAAGGCGGCATAGGACTGCCGCCTTTTCATCCCGGCCCTATTCAAGCCTTCGCTGGACGGTGGGAACCCGGATCCGTGAAGATACCTCATCCTCTCCATGCCTTCCGGACACGGAGACACACGGCCGATCCTCCTGCCACTTCTTAGGGTTTCGTATACAGACCTTTTGCAGGGCTTATCACTTTGCCCTGTTTCTTCAGATTGTACACGATGCTTCTCACCTTGGCATCCTTGAAACCCGTCTTCTGCTTTAGGATGGCGACGTTTACCCCTTTTCTGCTTCTCCTGATGATGGCCAGCACCTTGTCCGTGTCCGTGACCCTCCGGGACTTCTTGGCGGCTTTGCCTTTTGAAGTTGCCTTCTTGAGTGCCGCCTTTTTCGGAGCGGATGCCTTTTCGAGCCCTTCCAGCCTGCTCATCATTCTTTCCGCCTTCTGCTGCATTGTTTTCAGGCTTTTCAAGACGGCCAGCAAATCCCTTTTTAATTGTTTCATGTGTACTTACCTCCTGTTTGTGAATGATTTATCTTTGCGGTCTCGGATTCGTCCTCCGCCCTCCCCGCCGCCTCTTATGCCGGTGCGCCATCAGGGCGGAAGCGCCGGCCGCGGAAAACGCCTGTCTTGCGAACCGAATTCTTCAACCCGTTACCCTTTTGCCCTCTTCCTTGATGGCGATAAAGCGTAAAAAGCCCTTTAGACTTATTAGTAAAATATGTTGAATATTTCAACTCAAAAAATCGCGCTACAAAAAGTTTTCCGGTTCTTGTTGATGAAGGGATTTATCGAACCTTCATCATGAAAAGAACCCAGGCGATGTACCACCCACGCCGGGGGGTAAAATCCCCTCTTCCTGAGGGAGTCACGGCCCGTGCCGCTTTCCGGGGATCACCGGACCGAATCGCGGCTCGGCCTGCTCCTGAAAAGATGCCGCATGCTTGTCGGATGAAACACGTCAGGGAAGGCCAGGGTCCAGGTAAGGGTCGAAAAGGAAACGCAACTCCTCCAGCGAATCCTCGATGGCATAGGGCAGGCTCTTTGCGAAGAGGTCCAGTAGGATAAGGGCATTGACGGCGGAATCCTCTTTCATGGCCGCCCTGAAACGTTCGGTCATGGCGAGGTTCATGGCGTGAATGTTTTCATACATTTTCTTGAGGCCGGCCAAGGCCCCGTCCGGCTTCCCCATCTTGGCGCCGACAAAATACTGGGCCAGCAGATACATGGATGATGCCCGATAAATCGTTTCCTCCTCGCTCGCCAACGGGAGGTGAAATCGGGCCATGGGCTTGAAATAGCGCGTATGGGGACAACCGCTCGTGGGAATGATGAGGCCCATCAGGGAGCTCATCGCCCTCTGTGCCGTGGTACTCTTGCTCACGGTGCGCTCGGGGGTCGTGACCTCGACATAGACCTCATCGTAGGACATCAATCCCCGGCATAGGCCGATGAGGTCCACCAGGTGATGTGCTGCCGGGCAAAGCGGAGAATGGGAAACCTCCAGTGGGCAGATGGGGCACTGGTGGTAGTCCAGCCGCACCCAGTCGGGAGGATCCGCCGCAGGCGTGTTTATCAGGTCGAGGGAGCGAGCGTCCAGGTCCACGGGATAGATGGTCTCTCTGCCGTCCGGGAACCTGAATCGGTATTGAAAGCGAAGCACGTCCATGGGCACTTCGCCCGGCGCCTCCTACTCGATTCCCTCCTGGGAGGGGCGTCGAGTCCGGGGGTTGACGGCGGCCTTGCCCGCGCTGGAGCAGGCAAGACCATCGGTTTTCAACCTACTTCTTTTTGAGTTTTCCCATAAGCCCCCCGAGCCAGTCCATCAACCCGTCCAGCATGGACGGTCCTTCCACCTTGAGGGTGCACTGGGCCTTCTTGTCGGAAATCATGCTGGTCGCAAGAGCCGTGTAGGTACCCTCGGGAATGGGAGGCTTGTCCACGAAGATATAGGATTCCAGTTTTTCATTGGTTTTTACCCTGGCCCTGAGGATGTCCGTGATCTTCGCGAGCTTTTCCATCCTGGCCTGGAAGGTGCCGTCTTTGCCCACTTCCCCCAACGCCACGGGCAGATCTTTCTTTTTGCCGTCCACGGGTACGTCCAGGAGTTTGATGAACACGCTGTCTCCGGGCTCAAAGCCCGCCCCGGTGAATACGACGTTAGTCTTGAGGAGTTTCACCACCCCGAGCCGAATGGTATCGGGATTGACAACCATCTGGGGCCCTGTAATGCTCTTATCGATGACCTTGGGGGGCGTGCCGCAGGCCGTCAAGGCCATCACAACCGCCAAACCCGCAAACATGAGGCAACCTTTCATCAGTCGTCCTTTCCTCCTCGCCATTTCATCCTCCTTTTCGAAAAAAACCGGTGCAACAGCTTTTGATATCGTCGTAATCATTACTTTTTGGGTGAATGGAAAAGGCGTATTATGTCCATGTCCTTTTGTCAAGAAAAAAGGGAGCTTCCCGTGACTACCGAATCCTGGTCTGCGAGTGGGTTGAATCGGCGAGGAAGAACCGCCCGTTCATGCGGTCCATAAGATAGGGCGTAGGATCTGCGTAACGGCCGCGCTTGACCACGGCGTAATGCACATGATACCCGGTGCTTCTTCCCGAATTGCCCATGAGCCCGATTACCTGCCCCCGCTCCACACGCTGCCCCCGCTTTACCTCGGCCTTGAGCAGATGGCCGTAAAGCGTGGTGAATATGGAATTGTGCCTGATCTTGACCACGAGACCCAAGGGACCCATCTTACCCACATAAGACACCTTGCCGTCGGCTGTGGCCATGATGGGGGTGCCCTTCCAGGCGGCCAGGTCCACGCCTAGATGAAACTGGCGCTTCCCGGTGAATGGACTCACCCTCGGGCCGTAGGAGGAAGAAATCCAGGATTTTTTCGGATCCACAGGCGAAATCGAAGGGGTGCGGTCCAACTCCTTTTGTCGACGCTTGAGGGTCTCGATGATGGCGTCGAAATCCCGGGCGAGTGTCTCCAGGTCCGCAGCCTGAAGCGCTTCAGGGGGCGCTGGGTCCATGGGGTTGCCTTCCACGGATAGACGGCACGGGGAAGGGTTCCACGCATGGGCCGGGTCCTTAAGGCTGACCGCCTCTCCCCCCTGTCCCAGGGAACCTTTGAGGGATCCCTTGCTATCCAATCCCAGGAACCCCTTGATGAACCGGGACTGTTCCCGAAGCCTGGAGAGTTCTTCCGTCATGCGGTGGATCTTGACATCCCGTTCTTCGCTTACCAGTCGGAGGACCCGGGCCTCATTTTCCAGTGCGGCGCATCTGTCCAGGACCTCTTTCTGCCGCAGGAAGGCCTGAGTTGTCACCCCGCACCAGACGAGGCCCAACACCGTGACCAGGATGAGGGTCCTCCGTCCCCAGGCTGGAAGATTGAGGCGAACGATCCTGCCCGGCGTGCCCTCCGGAAGGATCATGATAATGGTGCCCAGCCTTTTCACGGACCGCTCCTTTCAGACGCCGCTCTCTTTGAGCCCGGGCGCGGGCGCCTTCCGGGGAGTGTGAATCGATACTGAAAGCGCCGCCCGACCCTCGCCAGGTGTATGATGAAGTAGACGCCCTGAAACCAAAGTGCACTCACGAAACACCCTCCCGTTGGCGCAGGAAGACCGTCAACCTGCCGGCAGGACAAATAAAATGTAACGCATACGCCCCGTCCGGGCTCCCATGCCACCAAATAAAACAGCAAGTTTCATACCACCGATGCTCTCGCAGGAGTAGGTGTCCCGCTCTGCCGGGGCTGAAAGGCGTGGTCCTTCATGGTCTTTGGGGATGCGATCTGAGGCACCGGGACATCACACGGTCCGGGCATCTTTCGAGGTCGTTGAAAATTTTCATCCCGCCATCGTGGAACGGATGGGCGTTTTCAAAAGGTCTCCAATGTCATGCCCACCTGGGGCAGGAGGCTGCGGGAAACGCCCACCGAAACATATCCCCCCCCGGGAGTCCCGGTGTTCAGGAGAGAATTTCCAGGTAGCGGGTGAACAGTTCGGCACGAAGCGCCTCAATGTCCCGGATTGCCTGCTGGAGGTCTCCCGGCAGGGCCGCCCTTTCGCTGCGCAACGCCGCCTCCAACACCGCACAAACGTACCGATGGCAGGCATAGGGCCTTGCCTGCGGCCTCAGTGTACAACCCCGGGCCCCCAGGTACGGGCAACCCGGGGTCCTTCTCCGGTCCTTGCGGGGCGGCTCGCCCTGCCCGGAAAATTCCAGGTAGAGGACATCCTTTTCGTCGTAGAGATACTGAACCCTGCCGCAACAGGGATCCTCGCATCGGGGGCAGGTCTTTTGCACGGCCGATCTCTGGGCAGCGATGCACCACGACAGGAGTGACTCGATTCGATTCGACAGGTCCCCAAGGGTCGGCGAAAAGGTTGAAAACCGGTGTTTTCTCATCGCGCCAGGCCGATGATGTAAAGATCTCCCGTGACCAGATCAGGTACCACGACCGTCAGGCCCCTCTCCCGCGGGACAAGGCAGAAATCAGCCGGTCCCCGCAAGCCCGACGCCAGGGCCCTGTGACCGGAATGCTCGTCCCAGAGAAGGAGAGAGCCTGATTTCCAGTCCGTAAGAATAAGAAGGCCGGTGGAGAGCCTCGCGATACCATCCAGCCTTCCTAGGCCCTCGGCCAATACCCGAACCGAGCCCCGCCCGTCCACTTCGTAAATCCCGCGGTCTCTGCCGCCCATGTCGTAGCCTGCCACCAGGAGGGTTCCCCCCGGCGTGGGGCAAAGCCCGTTGGGCCCAAAGGACAAGCCCGAGGCAAAGACCGATACTTCAGGATGCCCGGCGATACTCAGGAAGTCGGCCGGGGATACCCGATAGATCTTCCCGGTGGCCGTGTCCGAAACGAAGAGGGATCCGTCCATCAGCGCCACGTCGTTTGCAAAGCGGGCCCCCGGAAGGAGCACCTTTCTGCCCTTTCGATTCGTAAGATCAAAGACCCAGGCCGTATCGATATCCGCCACCCAGGCCCTGCGGCCCTCCACCCAAATACCCTTGGGCTTGTGAAGTATGTCGCCCGGGCCCGGAAGGAACCGCTCCTCCAACAACCTCCCTGTGAGGGAAACACGGCTTATCTTGCCTTTGCCGTCCTTCAATGTGGGCCGAAGTACGGATCCGAATCGACTCACAAGCAGTGTCCGGTCCCCAGGATCATATGCCACCGATTCCGGGTGCCCGAGCCCCGAAACCCGCACCTTGCTCGCCACCGAAAATGGGCGCTCCGGGGCCGCCGACACGGACAAGTCTGAGATGCTCACCAATAGAACGGCTCCAAGAATC
>Ga0180301_10003398_pt1 | contig 12427 bp, 13 predicted proteins | sample GuaBasSediGuay16_FD_121797 | JGI IMG/M metagenome (GOLD analysis project Ga0180301, IMG submission 121797) | Subseafloor sediment microbial communities from Guaymas Basin, Gulf of California, Mexico - Guay16, Core 4569-2, 12-15 cm | ecosystem: Environmental > Aquatic > Marine > Hydrothermal...
AAAAAACGAAGAAAAGCAATCATGAAATTGGGCTTGGGTTTGCTAGATACGCCGGTTGACTTGAGAGCCAAACACCAGGCCTCGCTTGCTGAACAAAACATGGACAGGGAATGTGGAGCTGTGCTATACATTTAATTATGGAAAGAAAGCCCGCCAAGAGCTTGAAAACAGATATTCTACACAAAATTTGTTAGTGAAAATGTGAAGCGGGTTAAACTCAATAACACTTAGTAGGGAGGGTATTCAAGAAATGGAGATTAAGACTTTTGGCGTTGTTGGCGCCGGTCAGATGGGATCCGGTATTGCTCAAGTGGCGGCAGCTAGCGGTTTTTCTGTTATCATGAACGATATCAAAGACGAATTCCTGGAGAGAGGGTTTGGGGCAATAGAGAAAAGCCTGAACCGTATGCTGAAAAAGGAAAAAATCTCAGAACAAGACAAGAAAGCTCTCCTGGATAGAGTAGAGGGGACCACATCCCTTGGTGATATGGCCAAGGCGGATTTTGTGGTCGAAGCTGCCACTGAAAACGAGGAGCTGAAGCTCAAGATTTTCAATGACCTTGATCAATCTTGCAAGCAAGGAGTGATTCTTGCCACCAATACATCTTCGATCTCAATTACCAAGATAGCGGCGGCAACAAGGAGACCGGAAATGGTCATAGGCATGCACTTTATGAATCCTGTACCCCTCATGAAGCTGGTCGAGATCATAAGAGGGCTGGCAACCTCTGAGGAGACCTTTCTCCAGACAAAAAAACTTGCACTCAAGCTCGGCAAAGAGCCTGTTCCGGCAAATGATTTCCCGGGCTTCATAAGTAATAGAATTCTGATGCCGATGATAAATGAGGCCATCTATGCTCTTTACGAAGGAGTTGGCGCAGCACAGGACATTGACCAGGTCATGAAGCTTGGAATGAATCACCCAATGGGCCCTCTTGCGCTGGCTGATCTTATCGGCCTTGACACATGCCTGGCCATAATGCAAGTGCTGCACAGGGGGCTTGGAGACGATAAGTACAGGCCCTGTCCCTTGCTGATAAAGTATGTGGATGCAGGATGGATTGGGAGGAAAAGCGGCAAAGGCTTCTACGACTATCAATAGGCATAGCCGCCAAGGTATTGCAATTGAAGGGGGCATTAAAGATCGGCGATGATTGCAATTGTCGACTACGAAGCAGGCAACCTGACAAGTGTTCAGAGGGCATTAAACTTCCTCGGCTACGAATCTTTCATCACTGCTGAGCCCTCGCGGGTGGCCGATGCCGAAAGGGTTATCTTCCCTGGTGTCGGCGCTGCAGGAAAAGCAATGGCTGATCTCAAAAGCCGAAAACTGGACCTGGCCCTTCAAGAAGCTTTTCGCAGCGGCAAGCCCCTTCTTGGAATCTGTCTTGGAACGCAGATAATTATGGAGTGGAGCGAGGAAAACAACACCTCCTGCCTTGGACTGATCAAGGGCAAGGTGCGCAGGTTTCCCGAAGACCTGGCAGATCAAAATGGTAACAAGCTCAAGGTTCCTCACATGGGCTGGAATGGTGTGCACATCAAGAGGGCGCACCCTCTTTTCGAGGGAGTCAGCCCCAGCAGTGAATTCTATTTTGTGCACGCTTATTACCCGGCCCCCGCGACCGGGACTACAGTTCTAGGAGAAACCTTTTACGGATTGACGTTCGCTTCTGTAATTTGTTCCGGGAATCTGGTTGCCGTCCAGTTTCACCCTGAAAAAAGTGGGAGACCGGGACTCAGGATTCTCGCGAATTTTTGCCAGTGGAAGGGAAGCGAAGATGCTTAGCAAAAGAATAATTCCCTGCCTTGATGTTCGGAATGGAAAACTGACCAAGGGAATAAAATTCAAGGGCAATGTGGACATTGGGGATCCTGTTGAGATGGCTGCATTCTACTACGAGGAAGGGGCAGATGAACTTGTATTCTATGATATAACCGCCTCAAGCGAAAAGCGGCAAATAATGATAGAAACCGTTAGAAAGGTTGCTGAAAGAATATTCATTCCATTTTCAGTTGGAGGCGGCATTCGGACGGTGGAAGACATGCGCCAGGTGCTTCTGGCAGGAGCTGAAAAGGTGAGCATCAATTCAGCAGCAATCAGGGATCCCGGGCTTATAAGCAGGGGCGCAGAAGCATTTGGCAGCCAGGCTATTGTCTTGGGCATGGATGTAAAGAAAGTGCCCCGGTCAGAGAGCATCCCATCTGGTTACGAAATGGTTATAGATGGGGGAAGAACCTATGTGGGCCTCGATGCGCTCGCATGGGCAAAGCAGGGGGAAAGCCTTGGTGCAGGAGAAATCTGCCTGAATTCGATTGATGCCGATGGGACAAAAGAAGGTTATGAGCTCACCCTCAACAGGCTTATAGCGACAAACGTTAGTATACCCGTGATCGCATCGGGAGGAGCCGGAAAGGCCGAACACCTTTTCCAGGTCCTCACTGAAGGCATGGCTGACGCAGCACTCATCGCCTCAATAACTCATTACGGCACCTATACGATAAGGCAACTTAAATCGTACCTCCACGACAAGGGAATAAAAGTCCGAATGAACTGGTAGGCCTGAGCTACCTTCCTCGTTATAGGACCAGGACTTGACAAAAGGCAGATGTACCTGCTGCCCTGGAGAATAGGAGAGGACAAATTTTGGCACGGGCAGGCCTGGAAGGCTTAACCTCCTGATCTCAGGACAATTTTCTGGGCAGCCTTTGCTTGCCAGACTTAGATTTTCGCCATATTTGCCTAATCAACAAATATGTGCTATTTTGCTCGCGAACCTTAACCGGGGGGCTGGGTCATGCCAAAGATCTTGATAGTTGACGACGAGGAACATATTCGTTTCCTGTACTCTGAAGAGCTTACGGAAGCCGGCTATGAAGTGGTTACAGCAGATAGTGGCTACAAGCTTATCGAAAGAATAGAAAAAGAAAAGCCCGATCTTGTGGTCCTTGATATAAAGATGGTTGATTACAACGGATTGGATCTGCTTCAAGATATCCGCAACAAGTTCTACAACTTGCCCGTCATACTGTGTACTGCTTATGATACTTTCAAGGAAGACATGAAATCCATTGCCGCTGATTTTTATGTCATAAAATCGTTTGATTTAACAGAGCTGAAAAACAAGATCGCAATGGCACTGGAGGCGGGTTCCGGTTCTAAATAAGCTGATTGAAGCCTAGACATTTCATCAGCTTCACCAGAAATTTCTTGCGGAAAATGCTCTCTTTTTTCCTGGACTCAAGGAAGTGTGTTCGGGCGGAGGCCGATCCCCTTATTTATGGTATTTCTCTCCTCGCAGAATGGTAAAAGCCCTGTAGATTTGTTCAAGAAGGAGCAGACGGCTCATCTCGTGAGTAAGGGTCAATTTCGATAGTGAAAGCACCCTGTCAGCTTGATCCAGCAAGCTCTTCGAAAGTCCGAGGGGCCCTCCTGTTACAAAGCAAATTGTCCTTCCACCATTGATGAAAAGATCCCCCATCCATTTTGCCAGCGCCTCTGAGTCATACTGGAGGCCCGAGCGATCGAGAGCAATCACGTAGTCTCTTGGGCCAACTTTTTTCCGAATTCTCTCCCCTTCAGAATCGAGTATCTCCTTTGATGACCTTGCCCTGGAAACAGGCACAGGCTTTATCTCAACCCACTCTACCTGTGCATACCTTCTGAGGCGCTTGAGGTAAAAAGATTCCCCCTCTTCCAAGAAGGGCGCCCTGGTGCGCCCCACCACAAAAATTCTGAGCCTAGCCATGAAAATCCTGTTCTTGGCGAGTAGCCAGTGCCTTGGCCAGGGATTTTATTGCCATAGTGATCTGCGCCTGTGCAAGGCGATAATCATAGGGTGAGCCCCCGTAAGGGTCAATGATATCATCAGGGGTTTGATCTCCGGAGATATACCTGCCAAGAAGCTCGATTTTCCCTTTTGCCTCAGGCCATGACTCTTCTATGAGCCTTGCATGCTCCTTCTCCATTACAAGGATGAGATCAGCCCAGTGCACGTTTTCCCCGGCCAGCCGTCTTGCCTGGTGTTGTGGGGCCTGGATCCCCTTCTCGGCCAGGTACTCGACCATCACTGGATCTGGAGGGGACCCCGGGTAAGCAAATAGCCCTGCTGAAGATACAGAGATGCTGCCTCTATCCAGAGCCTCCATCTCTTTTTTCATCAGGCTCTCAGCCAGGAAGCTTCTACTCACATTGCCTGAGCAAACAAAAAGTACATTCATTTAGTTTCACTTTCTTTTAAGGCCCAAAAGTCGAGCGATTTCAGCCGTAGTCTCCCTGATGAATTCAGTCATCTCCTCTCCATGAAGCCCCTTTCCCTGCCCCGGGAATTTCTTGAGTGTTTTCGGCTTGACCATGACAGGTGCATTTCGCAGCTCCGGCTTGGGTTTCACATTGAACTCAGGAGTAAACTTGTCCTCAAAGTACATCTGCTGAAAGTCTGTAAACTTCAGAACATGGGCAGTGGAATCAACAACGCCAACCTCCCCCTTACCCACATGTCCCTGCTTTATTGCTTTCTGAAGCCCGGCCAGGGATTCACCTCCCTGTGTGCAGGCAATATTCCCGTTACGATTCGCAATGATCATTGCATCCATGATCTCCTGTTCACTTACCTGAACCACAAAGACCCTTCTTTCCCCTGCAACACCATTGTACTCTCTGACAATCTCAATGACTCTCGGCATAGAAACCGGATTGCCGATCATTGCAGCCTGGGCAACACTCTGCCGCACCGTGACAGGTGAAAAAAGCCTCCGGGTTTCGTCTTCTTCCAGGTAATAGCGATAGACCGGATCCGCATGCTCGGACTGAACCCCCACGATCTTGGGAAGCTCATCAATGATGCCCGCATCATAAAACTTCAGAAAACCGCTCATTACAGCAGTGATGTTACCGGCATTTCCTATAGGAAGAACAATGACCTTGTCTCGCACTTCGTACTCGAAGTCCTGGGCGACCTCAAAGGAAAACGTCTCCTGCCCGAGGATGCGCCAGCTGTTCTTCGAGTTCAAAAGTGCAACCTGGTAGTTGTCCGCAAGATTTTCCACGACCTTCATGCAGTCATCGAAAACACCTGGTATTTCCAAAACCTTTGCTCCGCTTCCCAAAGGCTGTGACAACTGCTGGGGGGTTACCTTTCCATGTGGGAGAAGCACTGCAGAAATCAAGAATTTTTTGAGATAAGAACCGTAGAGAGCGGCCGAGGCGGAGGTATCCCCTGTGGAAGCGCATATAGCAAGAAGATTCTCAATGCCTTCCTTCTTAGCAAAGTAGTTGATATAACTGAGTGCGCACGCCATGCCCCTGTCTTTGAACGAACCGCTGGGGTTTAGACCTTCATTTTTAAAGTAAAAATCCAGCCCCACCATCTCCTTTAGACTATTATTGGCTTCCACCAGGGGAGTATGGCCTTCTCCCAGGTAGATAATGTCCGCCAGGGGAATAACAGGAGCAATGAACTCATAGTATCGAAAAATCCCTTTCAGGGCTTGGTGATTAAGCATCCTCCGGTAGTCAAGAACTTTTCGCCACATTTGTCCGCCAAACTGTTTCACGCGCTTGAAATTCTTGTCGTAGAGTAAGAGTACGCTTCCGCAATCCGGGCACGTATAAAGCAACGTGTCAATGCCAATTTCTTTCCCGCATGCAAGGCAACGATAAACCATGTTGCCTTGCGGACTGGGTACCAGATATGCTTTTACATCTCGTGGAAACTGATCAATTTTCATTTTATTAACCTGTTGAACTGTAATTTTGCGCCGGTTTCCAAATTCCTCCACCATGCAGTGAAGCCTGGGAAACCTTTCTGTTATGGCGCGGTTACACGTTTGATGCACGCCCCTTTTCAAGGCTCCTGCGGTGCGGCCTGCCCAAACCCCTGTAATATACCGTGGGATATCCCAGTGGTTTTTATATGTATCGTGTAGTATAAATCCAGGCCAAATTCAACTCAAAGATTCTGCCCAGCCACCCGCCTACCCGGGAATGAGAGTGAAATAACCCTACCCCAAGGATCTGAAAAACATTATTCCTTGAGAAGTGCCAGGGAAAATGTTAAAAGCGGGCTAACTGCTCAATATTTAGGGGAAAGGCAAGGTGTTGTCTGATCTGCATTCCGTGAAAAGGGGGCTAAAAGGGACGCACTGCAAGTAAAAAAGGGCTTACAAGGAAAATGGTCATTAGACAGGTAAAAGAGGTGCTCAAAATAGAGGCCCAGGCAATCCTGGACCTCCTTGAGCGTATTGGGCCCGAATTTGAGAAAGCGGTTCAGATGATTTTGAATGCCAATGGAAGAGTTATCATGACGGGCATGGGTAAATCCGGGCTGGTCGCAAGAAAAATATCAGCCACGCTCAACAGCACCGGCACTCCTTCCCTTTTTCTCCACCCCGCCGAGGCCATTCATGGTGACCTGGGAATGGTCACCCCGGACGATATTGTGATCGCAGTCTCTCACAGTGGAGTTACCCCTGAAATCATAAACATTCTGCCGATTATCAAGAGCATAGGAGCAAAGATAATCTCTTTTACTGGAGTGCCTGACTCTCCCATGGCTCTTGAAAGTGATGTGGTAATTGACGTGGCAGTGGAAAGAGAAGCATGCCCCATGGGTCTTGCCCCTACCGCAAGCACCACGGCTGCCCTTGCTATGGGCGATGCTTTGGCAGTGGTACTTATCAACGCGCGCCGTTTCAGCAAAAAAGATTTTAGAAGGTTTCATCCCGGGGGGAGCTTAGGGGAAAGGCTTTCGATCAGGGTTAAAGAGGTTATGCTCACAGACGATCATATACCACTCGTCCCCCTCGGCTCAAAAGTGGAACGGGCAGTTAAAGAGATAGACTCAAAGGGAATCGGCGCCACCCTTGTGGTTGACAAAGACCGGAGACTCAAAGGAATTATAACTGACGGAGACCTTAGGAGAGCCTTGAGCAAGGGGAAAAACATCCTCAATCAAAAAGTGGAAAAAATCATGTCACCTTCTCCCAGAACAATAGGAGAAGACCAGATGGCTGCCGAGGCCCTTGGAATCATGGAACTGTACGGCATAACACACTTGTGCATTGTGGACAGGGGAAAAAGAGTAAAGGGTATAGTTCACCTTCATGATCTTCTGGGAAGGGAGGAATTCAGACTAAATGGTGCCTTCGCGCTCCCCCAGGGGGCTCATCATCGATCTGGTCACACCCCTTAGGGCGAATGGGGAAATTGACGGGCCCGGGCTTGGACGATTGCTGGATAGAGTGCTTCCCCATGTCCAGGCTGTCTTTATTGCCAGTCCTGCGCTTGGTCAAGGCAAGAACTTGAGCACAGCCCAGCGAGAGGAACTTCTGGAGAAAACACTGGTTGTTGTTCGGGGGCGCGTTCCGATACTTGTGTGGATCAGCCGGGATAGTCAGGAAAAAACCAGGCAAGCGCTGCTAAAACTTGAGAAAACGCGGGAGAAAAGAAAGTACTCCGGACCCATTCTGTGGGTTGATACGCCGCTATATTACCACAGCAACAGGGGACTGCCTGACTATTACAGGAACTTATCTTCCTCTGTTCAGGGATCCTACCTGCTCCACAATGACCCTAATCTTGTGAAGGAGCTGGCTCGGCCCTTGAAAAGAAGCAACATCCGAACGAGCATTCTTAAAGAGATTGCTAAAATTACCAGCATTGAGGGGCTGATTTTCCTTGGATCTCTTGAAAGAGCCAGAAATTACCAAAAAGCGACCAGGTCTAGGGTAGATTTTCGGATCTATGACGGCGATGAATCTCATTTTCTTCAATATCCAAGCTTGAGCGGAGTTGTCTCTGCCGGTGCAAATCTGGCCCCCAGGGCCTGGCAAAGGATAACAGATTCCTCCCTTAACATATCGGGTGCCGGGGACGCATACCCAGACCAGGTTCGGCAAATAGTGGAGACGGGGGAGTATCTTCGTAAGCTCATGAGCCTTTACCGTGGTGCTCCTGTCTCGCTTATCAAGCAGGTCCTTTCTGATCTGGGGCTGATTGAGGTCCCGCGGAACAACCTTCCTGGAAATAATTCTGAAAAAAGGGTAAGAGCCCTAAAAGACCTAATGGCTGCTTATGGCGACTATCCTTAGCCCCTTGACTCTTGCGTCATAACAGACTAAAAGGTGCCTTACATTTTTGACGGCTTCACAAAAAGCCCAATCTCTGTGTTGTGCTTCGCCCGGCACTCAGTTTGAATCAAAGTGAGTGCCGGACTCGAACGCCTTGATCTTGGTGCTTTTTACTGTGCCGTCTCGTCGGATGACTTCTTAGGATTTCAACATTATTGACTGGAAAAAGGGGGAAAAGCGAGAAATGGAACTGGATGATCTCTGCATCAATACGATTAGAATGCTAAGCGCAGACTGCGTTCAAAGGGCCAATTCCGGCCATCCCGGCATGCCCATGGGGGCGGCGCCCATGGCTTATGTTTTGTGGACCAGATTCTTGAAGCACAACCCTGCTGATCCTGACTGGCCCGACAGGGACAGATTCGTTCTGTCAGCGGGCCACGGGTCTATGCTGATTTACAGTCTCCTCCATCTTACCGGATATGACCTTTCCCTGGAGGAGCTAAAGAATTTCCGTCAGTGGGGAAGTATAACCCCGGGACACCCCGAATCCAACCTCACTCCAGGGGTTGAGACCACCACCGGACCGCTGGGTCAGGGATTTGCCAACGGGGTAGGCATGGCAATTGCCGAGAGGTACCTCGCTGCCCGTCTTAACCGTCCGGGTCACGAAATTGTTGATCATTACACATATGCAATTGTCAGCGACGGGGACCTGATGGAAGGAGTATCCCACGAGGCCGCTTCCCTGGCAGGCCACCTGAAATTGGGCAAGCTCATCTACCTTTATGACGACAACCACATTAGCATTGATGGAAGCACGGATCTTGCCTTTACGGAAAACAGGGTGGAGCGGTTCAAAGCCTATAACTGGCACGTACAGCAGGTAGAAGACGGAAACGACCTGTTTGCCATAGAAAAGGCTATCGTGGCAGCCCGAAGCGAAACGCAACGACCCTCTCTTATAGCAGTGAGAACGCATATCGGCTATGGAAGCCCTAACAAGCAGGATACAGCATCGGCCCACGGAGAACCCCTTGGTCCGGAAGAGCTCAAATTGACCAAGAAAAACCTCGGATGGCCTCTTGAGCCTGAGTGTTTCATCCCGGAGCAGGCACTAAAACACTTCCGCCAGGCACTTGAGAGAGGCAAGGAGCTGGAAGAAAAATGGCGCGAGAGGTTTGATGCGTATAAGAAGGCATTTCCGGATCTTGCACGGCAGTGGGTGCAATGGAACGAAAAGATATTACCTGATGGGTGGGACAAGGATATGCCTGCCTTCCCCGCTGATTCAAAAGGAATGGCAACCCGGGTTGCATCAGGGAAAGTGCTGAATGCTGTCGCATCCGGTATCCCTAACCTGATAGGCGGCTCAGCGGATCTGGCACCCTCGAACAAGACCATTATTAAAGATGAGAAAGTATTCCAGCCAGGCCAGTATGAGGGCAGAAATTTTCATTTCGGCGTCAGGGAGCATGCAATGGGATCCATCCTAAACGGTATCGCCTTACACGGAGGACTTATCCCTTATGGTGGAACCTTTCTCGTCTTCTCCGACTACATGCGCCCTGCCATACGGCTTGCTTCAATGATGAAGCTCAAAGTGATCTACGTCTTCACCCATGATAGCATAGGGCTTGGGGAAGATGGTCCGACGCATCAACCAATCGAACACCTTGCCTCCCTTAGAGCCATCCCAAACCTGGTTGTTATCAGGCCGTGCGATGCGAACGAAACGACCGAAGCATGGCGTTTTGCCCTGAGCTGCGAGGAAGGTCCTGTGGCTCTTGCCCTAACACGCCAAGGAGTGCCAACCCTGGATCGAAACTTATATCCAGGCCCTGAAGGCCTTACCCGGGGTGGTTACGTTTTGCGCGATTCGGTTCAGGCCAAACCGGACATTATCCTAATAGCAAGTGGTTCCGAAGTCCACCTCGCACTTGGGGCTGCCGATGTGCTTGAAAAAAAAGGAATTCGCGTCAGGGTTGTGAGCATGCCATCGTGGGAGCTATTTGACCGCCAACCCAAAGCCTATCGAGATCAAGTTCTGCCTCCTGAAACAGAGGCCAGGCTTGCCGTTGAGGCTGGCGTGACTCAGGGATGGCATAAGTACGTAGGAAGGAGCGGTGAGGTAGTGGGGATAGATCATTTCGGAGCTTCTGCACCCTACAAGATCCTTTATGAAAAGTTCGGGTTAACAGTTGATCACGTTGTAGAAAGAGCCCTTAAAGTTATGGGACATGCTGCGACCAATTGAACTGAAGCCAAGCTCGCTACGAGACCTTTAAAAAATGTTCAATTTGCAAAGGTCTCGTTACAGGAGATACTCGGGCCTAACATTATGGAGCGCGTGGAAGATATTTCCTTTGACCTTTTTGTTGCCCCTGTAAAAGCTTCTCAGCATTTTCCTGATTTCTTCTCTTTTTGTAGATCCTGCGCTGGGGCAACCGAGGTCTATTTCAGGCCATCCCATAGAGTTTGCGTACCGTTTCACAAGCGCCAAGTCTATCAAGTACATGGGCCTGATAATGGTGAGTTTCCCCTGGAAAAAGTCCTGGACCGGCATCATTGTGCTCAAAGAAGCGCCATAGAAAAGATTGAGGAAAAAGGTTTCAATCACGTCGTCCTTATGATGGCCAAAGGCTATCTTATTGCATCCCAGCTCATTTGCCAGTTCAAACAAGATCTTTCTCCTTAACCTGGAGCAAAGAAAGCAAGGGTTTTCCCTGTTTTCGGGGCCGTGCGCCTTTGGACCGATATCGGTTCTCACAATCCTGTAGTCAAATCCGTGCTCAGTGAAAAAACTCTTCATTCGCTCAGCCGAGTCGGATCCAAAGCCAACATCAACATGCACCGCAATGATACCGTATTCAATGGGGACACGCTTGAGCCTTTCCCTCAAGAGCCACAAAAGGGACAGGCTATCCTTCCCGCCTGACACCGCCACCAGCACATGATCTCCCTCACTGATCATCTCCCGCGTATGAATGGCTTTCCCCATCAGGCGCCTTATTTCCTTAGCAGCAAAGCTCAAATCGATTCACCTTGTCAATCGTAGTGGCGCTCTCCAAAAAGCTTCGTGCCAATCCTTACCATGTTTGCCCCTTCCTCAAGAGCAACACTGTAAGAATTGGACATACCCATGGAAAGATATCTCATCTCCACGTTTGGAATGTTCTCTTCTTTTAGCTTATCGAAAAGTCTCTTTGTTTTCTGAAAATACGGCCTCGCCTCTTCCGGGTCTCCTGCAAACGGCCCCATGGTCATCAACCCCATTACCCTGATATTTTCAAGCGTGGAGATCTGCTTTATCAGGCTTGTGGCTTCATCCGGCATCACGCCTGATTTCTGCGGCTCCTCGCCGCTGTTAATTTCAATAAGGACAGGCATCTTCTTGCCGATTTTTGCACATGCCTTGTCAATTTCCCTGGCCAGCTTAATGGAATCCACGGTTTCTATCATGTCAAAGATCCTGACTGCTTTTTTGGCCTTGTTTGTTTGCAGGTGTCCGATCATGTGCCACTTCACCCTGCTGCCAGTGACTGCAATTGCTTTTTCAGCCTCCTGAACATAGTTTTCACCTACTACCTCAAGACCTCCCTCTACCGCTTCGAGGATCTCTTCAGGCGTCCTTGTCTTTGCAGCACCCACAAGTATTACGCCTTCCGGAAGTTCAGCCAAAATCTTCCTTACTCGTTCTTTGATCATACTTTATCCCCCCTGTCTATGATGAGAGCCCTCTTCGCAGCAATTAACTACCCCGGCGCAAGCGGACGGGGTATCAATCGGAAATTTTCTCAACGCCCCAAGGGGCGGGGAATTGAACCCTTGTCCGCCTCTGGCGGGCTCGTCCGCCTCCGGCGGATTAATCCGCCTCTGGCGGATAAATCCGCCTCTGGCGGATAAAAAGCATCCATCGCTTGAAAAGGATACAAGATCATCAATCGAGACAATGAGATCAAAACTTCTTATCCGGTTGATCTCGCATTATTGCATGTTTTCCCGCACAAGCATCTTTTATCCATCTTGCCTCACGGGCAAGGTTTTTTCAATACCATTTATATGGCCCACCAGCAATAAGCACGCGCATAGATTCAGTTTGTTAAGGCTGGACAGGAGCTTTTCTGAAAAATACCGAAAAGCAATCATAAGGTCCATGGACCTGTGTGCTGTTAAGAAACACATTATGGACCCGCCGGAGTTTGAAATAATCACTACCCCGGCCTGATGTTTCATGAATTGAAACGCGGCACCCAATAAATGCCTTCTTTTAGAAGCCCCACGGGCAGTTGCGCTCCAATTTCCAGGGGAATGTCCAGCAAACTAATCTCCCTCCGCGACAGAGATGTTCTCAAGC
>Ga0180301_10003400_pt1 | contig 12423 bp, 10 predicted proteins | sample GuaBasSediGuay16_FD_121797 | JGI IMG/M metagenome (GOLD analysis project Ga0180301, IMG submission 121797) | Subseafloor sediment microbial communities from Guaymas Basin, Gulf of California, Mexico - Guay16, Core 4569-2, 12-15 cm | ecosystem: Environmental > Aquatic > Marine > Hydrothermal...
ATGATACTTATTGGTATTGGAGCAGCTATGTTCTGGCCCACTGTTGAGGCGTGGATTGCTGAGATTGAAGATAAAAGGGTGCTTGCTGAAAGGATGGGTCTTTTTAATGTATCCTGGAGCACAGGACTAACTCTCGGTCCTCTCATAGGAGGGATGCTTTTTGGGATAAGCCTTAAGTTGCCCTTTGTCTTTTTTTTCTTTGTGGGTCTTTTTAGCCTTTTTTTTGTTTTTAAGATTGAAGGAGAAAGTAAGAAAGAGAAAACAGAAAAACTTACTTTTTCTTCTTCTAATAGAAGTTCTCATCACACCATTGTTTCGCGAATAGCTAACCTGACCTTGTGGTTCTCGGTGGGAATTATAAGATATATTTTTCCCAAACTTGCTACAAACCTGGGAATTTCTTCTTTTATTCTGGGTCTTTTAATGTTTTCTCTTTTTGCCTCTCAAACTTTTACCTTTTATGGACTTGGTAAATTTTCCTTGTGGCAATATAGAACCTTTCCCCTCTTATTATTTCAGGTTATTTCTTTCTTTGGTCTTTTAATAATTTTTTTTACCGATTACCCCTTATTACTTTTTATTGCTTTTGTTCTTATAGGAGCAGGTGTAGGAATGACTCATTCCTCAAGTCTTTTTCACAGCGTTAATGTGAGATTCAATAAAGGTTCTCGAGCTGCAATTCACGAGATTTTTCTCGCAACAGGAGGACTTCTGGGTCCTTTGATAGGGGGAGTTGTTGCTCAGGAAATTTCTCTGCGAGCACCTTATCTTCTGGCTTGTTTTGTAATAGGAGGAGGCATGATCTCTGAAGTTTTGATAAGTAAATTTCACTCCTCTAAAATCTGAATTTTTTGAGATAAAGCATTTTTCCAGATATTATAAGTTTTCTTTAAATCACGGGAAATCAGAGTTTTGTTGTTATTTTTAATTACAAAATCTTTCTCTATTACTTCGCCTAAAACTTTGGCAGGTACATTTTTCTCCCTTGCTTTTTTCTCAATAATGGATAGATTTTCAGGAGAGCAGGATATAACAATCTGAGATTGAACTTCTCCAAAAAGCAAAATATCCTCTCTTTCCTTTTCCTTCAAATCTATATTCACCCCTAAGATTTTTTCTTCATTTAAGATACAACATTCAAAAATGCAAATAGCAAGCCCTCCATCAGAGAGATCATGGGCGGATTTTATAAGTTTTTCATTTATAAGCTCAAGACAAAAATCTTGCATGTTTTTTTCTTTTTCAAGGTTTATTTGTGGAGGGTTTCCTTTTTTTAGGTGTTGAATATGATAAAGATACTCACTTCCTCCCAGGGTTTTTTCTCCTTCTCCCAGGAGCAAAATTATATCTCCTTTTTCTTTAAACCAGGAAGTTAGGATAAGATCTGTGTCTTCAATCAGTCCCATCATTCCCACAACCGGTGTTGGGTCAATTGCTCCTTTCGGGTTTTCGTTGTAAAAGCTGACATTTCCTCCTGTCACAGGTGTTCCAAGCACTCTGCAGGCCTCTGCCATTCCCTCAACACACTTTGTGAATTGCCAGAATATCTCAGGGTCAGTGGGTGTCCCAAAGTTAAGACAATTGGTTATAGCACAAGGTTTTGCTCCCACACAGACAACATTTCTTGCTGCTTCTGCAACAGCAATTTTCCCTCCCTCATAAGGATCAAGGTAACAATAGCGTCCATTACCGTCACAGCTTAAGGCGATAGCTTTTTTTGTTTCCTTTATTCTTACAACTGCACTATCTGAGCCTGGTAGAAGAACAGTATTTGTTCCAACCATATGATCGTACTGTTCAAATATCCAGCTTTTATTTGCTATATTGGGAGAAGATATCATTTTATCAAAAATTCTGTTAAAATCGTCTGGTAGAGGTATGCCTGACAGGTTAAGTTGGTTTGCTTCATTAAGATATTCTGGTTTTTTATATCTCCTTCTGTAAACCGGTGCATCAGTTGTCAGTGCTTTAACAGGAATATTTGCAACAACTTTATTTCTTTCTTTTACTTTGAGCATTCCATCACCTGTAACTTTTCCAATGGGAACAGCGTGCAGGTCCCATTTTTTAAAGATTTTTTCAGCTTCCTTTTCCCTTCCCTTTTTTACTATAATGAGCATTCTTTCCTGGGATTCAGAGAGCATAACCTCATAAGGAGTCATTCCTTCCTCTCTTCTTGGAACAAGCGATATATCTATCTCAATACCCGTTCCTCCTCGGGAGGCTGTTTCCACACTTGATGAGGTAAGTCCTGCTGCCCCCATATCCTGCATCCCAACGACAATCCCCGTTTCTACAAGTTCCAAAGTTGCCTCAAGAAGTAGCTTTTCCATAAAAGGGTCTCCTATCTGCACAGAAGGTCTGTCCTCGTGGGACTTGTCTGTTAATTCTCTTGAGGCAAAACTTGCTCCTCCAAGTCCATCTCTGCCAGTTGATGAACCCACATAAAAAACCGTATTTCCTTCCCCCTCTGCTCTTGCTTTTACTATTTTATCTTTTTTAACTATTCCAAGACAGAGAACGTTAACAAGAGGATTTGCTTTATAGGATCTATCAAAGAAAGTTTCTCCTCCTACAGTGGGAATCCCGATGCAGTTTCCATAGAAAGCTATTCCCTCAACCACTCCCTTTAGAAGATATCTTGATCCGGGATCCTCTAAAGGGCCAAATCTCAAAGAGTCCATAAGAGCAACAGGACGCGCTCCCATGGTGAATATGTCCCTTATTATACCCCCCACTCCTGTTGCTGCACCTTGGAAAGGTTCTATTGCTGAAGGGTGATTATGAGATTCCATTTTAAATACACAGGCAAGCCCGTCTCCTATGTCAACTACTCCTGCATTTTCCTCTCCTGCTCCAACGATGATTTTTTCCCCTTTTGTTGGGAACTTCTTTAATACAGGTTTCGAGCTTTTATAACTGCAGTGCTCACTCCACATAACAGAGAAAATACCAAGCTCGGTAAGGTTAGGTTCTCTTTTGAGTATTTTTTTTATTTTTTCGTATTCCTCTTCAGTTAATCCATGAGCTTTTACAAGTTCCATGTCTATTTTATCAAGCTTTTTTTTCATTTTATCCTCTCTGCCCGCTCTTTTGCCAGGCTTATCTTTATGCTCTCCCATATAAGTTTTCCATCCTCGGATCCAAGGATAGCCTCGGAGCATCTTTCTGGATGAGGCATCATTCCAAGCACATTTTTCCCTTTGTTGCATATTCCAGCAATTGCTTCAACAGAGCCGTTGGGGTTGCTATCTTCTGTTATTTTCCCCTCTTTGTTACAGTATCTGAAGATAATTTGGTTATTTTTTTTCATCTCTGAAAGGGTTTTTTCGTCAACATAATAGTTTCCTTCAAAATGAGCGATGGGTATTTTTGCAACTTCTCCTTTCTTAAACAGCTTTGTGAAGGGAGTTAAATTATTTTCAACCTTGATGTAGGTATACTTACAGATAAAAAGAAGATTTTTGTTCTTTCTCATTGCTCCAGGCAAAAGTCCTGCTTCAAGAAGAATTTGAAAGCCATTACATATACCTATAACAAGACCACCTTTTTGAGCAAACTCTTTAACTTTTCTCATAACAGGGCTAAATCTTGCAATAGCTCCTGCACGGAGGTAATCTCCATAGGAAAATCCTCCAGGAAGAACAATACAATCAAATTCTTCAATGTTTTCTTCTTTGTGCCATATAAAATCAACCTTCTCCCCTGTAACCTTTTTTATTGCCCACCAGCAATCATAATCACAGTTTGAGCCAGGAAAGACAACAACTCCGAATTTCATTCTTTAATTTCCTCTATCTTGTAGGTATAGTTTTCTATAACCGGATTTACAAGAATTTTTTTACACATATCTTCAATTTCTTCTTTTACTCTTTCTTTGTCATTAATTTCAAGTTCTACCTGCAGGTATTTCCCCGTTTTTACTTTTTTTACCCCTTTATAACCAAGAGAATCAAGGGCGTGCTTTATAGTCACTCCCTGAGGGTCAGATACTCCTTCTTTTAAACTTATGTATATCTTGGCATTAAACATTTTCCACCTCTTTTTGTTATTCCCATTCTATGGTAGCAGGAGGCTTGGAAGTTATATCATAAACAACTCTGTTTACCCCCTTTACTTCGTTAACTACTCTACAGGAAATTTTATCAAGCAGTTCGTGAGGAAGTTTTGCCCAGTCTGCAGTCATCCCATCCTGACTTGTAACAGCTCTAAGGCAAATTGTATATTCATAGGTTCTTGCATCTCCCATCACCCCTACACTTCTCACAGGTAAAAGCACAGCAAAGGATTGCCATATTCTGGATATTTCCTCGTATTTCTCCATTTCTTCCTGAACAATTTTGTCTGCCTGACGCAAAACTTTAAGACGTCTTTTCGTAATCTCTCCTATAACTCTTATAGCCAGTCCAGGACCGGGAAAAGGCTGGCGATTCACTATTCTTTCTGGAAGTCCAAGTTCTCTTCCCACCATTCTCACTTCATCTTTAAAAAGTTCTCTTAAAGGTTCTATTAATTTAAGCTTCATTATAGAAGGAAGTCCTCCCACATTGTGATGGGACTTTATAGTAGCAGAAGGTCCCCCTTTTGCTGAGAGAGATTCAATAACATCAGGATACAAAGTTCCCTGAGCTAAAAAGTCTACTTTACCAAGTTTGTCTGCCTCCTCTGTAAATACTTTAATAAACTCCTCACCAATTATTTTTCTTTTTTTTTCAGGATCTTTTATTCCTTTGAGTTTTTCCAGAAATCTTTGCTCTGCGTCAACGTATCTTATATTCAAATGAAAGTGGTCTCTAAATGTGCTTAAAACCTCATCTGCCTCTCCTTCCCGTAAAAGCCCATTATTGACAAAAATACAGGTGAGATTTTTACCTATTGCTTTGTTAACAAGCATCGCTGTCACCGAGGAATCCACTCCACCACTTAATGCACAAATTACCTTACCTTTCCCCACTTTTTTTCTAATCCATTCCACAGACTGGTTTATGAAAGAAGTTATAGTCCACTCCCCCTTACATTTGCAAACGCGAAACAAAAAGTTCTGTATTATTTCTTTTCCCTGTGGAGTATGAGCAACCTCTGGGTGAAATTGAACTCCATAAAAATTTCTTTTCTTATCTACTATTGTAGCATAAGGGCAATTTTCAGTGTGAGCTATTGGTTCAAATCCTGAAGGAAGCTTTATTACTCTATCTCCGTGACTCATCCATACAAGAAGTTTCCTGGGTAAGTTGTAAAAGAGATCATTTTCTCTGTCCACCAGAAGCTGGCTTGGTCCGTATTCCCTCTTTTCAGCTGGGGCAACTTTTCCTCCAAGAAGCTTAACCATAATCTGCATTCCATAACAGATGCCAAGCACGGGAACGCCCATATTAAAAATTTGAAGAGGAGGTTTTGGGGCGTCTTTCTCAATGACACTTGCAGGTCCCCCGGAAAGAATAATTCCTTTTGGTTTTAATTTTCTTATTCTGGAGATAGAGGCATTAAAAGGAAGGAGTTCAGAATAAACCCTGTTTTCTCTCACCCTTCTCAGTATAAGCTGATTATATTGAGAGCCAAAATCTAAAATAAGAACAAGTTCATCATGTTTGTAATTCAACATTTCCTCCTTAGATTCTAACCACAATCCCTTTTTTTGCAAGATAGTTTTTTGTTTCCTTTATGCTGTATTTTCTGTAATGGAATATAGAGGCAGCAAGGGCAGCATCAGCATTTGCTATTTTAAAGACCTCCAGAATGTGTTCAGGATTGCCAGCACCTCCTGAAGCAATAACGGGTATATTAACCTCTTCTGCGATTTTTTTTGTGAGTTCTATATCATAGCCCTCTTCTGTGCCATCTTTATCCATACTGGTTAGGAGAATTTCTCCTGCTCCGAGTTTTTCAACTTTTTTTGCCCACTTGACAGCATCTATTCCCGTGGGATGTCTTCCTCCATGGGTGTACACCTCCCATCTTCCAGAGTTAGTTTTTTTAGCATCAATAGCTACCACTATGCACTGACTTCCAAATTTTCTTGCAGATTTTTCCACCAGAGAAGGGTCCTTTACAGCAGCAGTATTTATGGAGACCTTGTCTGCTCCTGCTTTTAAAAGACAGCGTATATCTTCAAGACTTCTTATCCCTCCTCCTACTGTAAAAGGCATAAATATCTCTTTTGCCGTTTTTTTGACAACATCAATCATTATTTTTCTTTCCTCGTGTGATGCGGTTATGTCAAGAAAAACAAGTTCATCAGCTCCCTCTTTTTCGTAAATTCGGGCATTTTCCACAGGGTCCCCTGCATCTCGAAGTCTGACAAAATTTATCCCTTTAACCACTCTTCCTCTCATCACATCAAGACAGGGAATTATTCTTTTAGCAAGCATTTTCAACAATCTCTTTAAAATTTTTTAAAAGTTCAAGTCCCACTTTCTGAGACTTTTCAGGGTGAAATTGACAGGCAAATACATTTTCTCTCCATATACTTGATGCGAATTCCTCTCCGTACTCTGTCGTTGTGGCAATTATATTTTTGTCCTCAGGGATTACATAATAGGAGTGCACAAAGTAAAAATAAGAATTGTCAGGAATATTTTTTAAGTGAGGAGCTCTTTTTTTTATTCTTATGCTGTTCCATCCCATATGGGGAATTTTCAAACCCTTTTCTCTTGGAAAATGAACCACCCTGCCTTTAAATATACCAAGTCCTCTTGTATATCCAAATTCTTCACTTTCTGTAAAGAGAACCTGCATTCCCAGACATATACCAAGAAAAGGGCGCCCTGAGCTTATAAAATCACATAAAGGATGTATGAGATTATTTTTCTTTAAATTTTCTATACAGTCCTTAAATGAACCTACTCCTGGCAGGACAATTGCCCTTGCCTTTTTTATTGCAGAGGGTTTGTTTGTAACCTCAACCTCGCATTCTATTTTTTCCAAGGCATTTTTAACGTTCATAAGATTACCCATTCCATAATCAATAATAACCACTTTTGAGCTTTTCACATTCATAAAAATTCCTTTTAAACGAACTTATATTTTATAATTTTTCACCTATATTTCAATGTTTTATCTGACCTTTACAGGCCTTTACACAGATACCACAGATGTAATGAGAGATGTTATACTCCTTTCTGAATTTTTTCATCGTCTCAAAGCAGGCAATATGGTCAAATTCTTCTTTTTTTTCTTTTATAGCCTGAGCAGGACAGACCTTGATACAGGCTTTACAGGAGTCACAATCCTTTTTTAACCTTCTGTCAGTTTTTAAGGGGAGGTTTGTAAGTACAGTAACAAGTCTTACTCTTGCTCCCCACTCAGGTGTTACAAGCAGGTTATTTCTGCCTATCCATCCAAGCCCTGCCTCTTGAGCAACCAGTTTGTGAGAAAGATGCCCTTTCTGATTTTCCCAGTCTATTACCTGAGATGCAGGAATGGGAAGAGCATCATATCCTCTTTTTTGAATATTATCTGCTATAAGAAGGGCTACTCTGTCAAGAAGGTAGTTAACCTGACGATAATGATGGAGGTAAAGTTGTGTTGGGTGGTCTTTTATATCCTCAATAACCTTGTCAGATAATCTGAATGCAAGCGATATTGCAAAAGGTAGACTTTCTATAACCTCAGGTGATATTCCCATAATTTTTTCCTTGAAACTGTCTATTCGACAAACTCCAAAAAGCGATATACCGCAGGATAAGGCCACATCTTTCAGGAGGGAGTAGTTTTCCTCTTCCAATTTTTATCTTCCTCCTTTTTTATTTTTCCTCTTAAGGTAAATCATTAAGATGGAAATTGCTGCCGGAGTGATGCCGGAGATCCTGGAGGCCTGTCCTAAGGATAAAGGTCTTATGAGAGATAATTTTTCTCTTACCTCTTTTGAAAGACCCGGAATACTGGTAAAATCAAAATCAGGGGGAATTGCTATTTTTTCTATTTCTTTAAATTTTTCCACCTCCTGATTTTGTCTTTTAATATATCCTTCATACTTTACCTCAATTTCTACTTGCTTTGCAATATCCTCTCCCTTTTCTTCAAAGGAAGGCAGAATATCCTTCAGGTCTTTATAACTTACCTCTGGACGCTTTAGTATATCTTTTAAAGAGACAGGAGATTTAATAGGGCTTGAATTTAATTTTATAAGCTTTTCGTTAACCTCAGGGGTAGGGAAGAGCCTGGTAGAAGATAATCTTTTTATCTCCTTTTTAATAACCTCTTTTTTCTCTTTTATCTTTTCATATCTTTCCCTTGGGATAAGCCCTATCTTAAATCCCAGTTCTGCTAATCTTAAATCAGCGTTGTCTTCTCTTAAAATTAAGCGGTATTCAACTCTTGAAGTGAACATTCTGTAAGGCTCATTTGTTCCCTTTGTAACAAGGTCATCTATTAAAACCCCTATGTATCCTTGAGATCTGTCAATGATAAAAGGAGGGAGTTTTTTTACCTTTAGAGCTGCGTTTATTCCAGCTATAAGTCCCTGAGCTGCTGCTTCTTCATAGCCTGTTGTTCCATTAATCTGTCCAGCAAGAAAAAGGCCGGAGATTTTCTTTGTTTCAAGAGTTGGTTTTAACTCAGTGGGATCTACATAATCATGCTCTATTCCGTAGCCTGGTCTTATTATTTTAGCATTTTCAAGTCCTTCTATACTGTGTAAAATCTCAAGTTGAACATCCACAGGAAGGCTTGTGGAAAGCCCATTGGGGTAAAACTCAAAAGTCTCTCTTCCCTCAGGCTCAAGAAATATCTGATGTCTTTCTTTTTCAGGGAATTTTACCACCTTATCTTCAACCGAGGGACAGTATCTTACTCCAGTGGATTTTATCACTCCAGTGTATAGAGGGGATCTATCAAGGTTTTTTTGAATTATCTGATGAGTCTTTTTGTTGGTATAGGTGATGTAACAGGGCATCTGGTTTATCGTGACTTTTTCATTAGAAAAAGAAAAGGGTAGGGGATGTTTTTCTCCTTCCTGAGGTTGCAGTTTGAAGAAATCAAGACTTTTTCCATCAACTCGTGGGCAGGTCCCTGTCTTGAATCTTCCCATTCTGAAGCCAAGAGCTCTTATGCTTTCTGAAAGTTCTTGTGAAGGAAAATCAGCCATTCTTCCTCCAGGGAAATTTATAAGGCCTATGTGGATAAGCCCGTTGAGAAAAGTTCCCGGCGTTATTACAAGACACCTGCATCTATAAATCTCATCTAAATTTGTTTTAACTCCTTTTACTTTACCTCTTTCCACGAGTATTTCATCCACTCTTGCTTGTTTCAAATCAAGATTTGGCTCGTTTTCCAGGACTTTTTTCATATAGATTCTGTAGCTCTGACGGTCAACCTGAGCTCGTGTTGACCTTACTGCAGGCCCTTTTTTTGTGTTAAGGATTCTGTACTGAATGGCAGTTGCATCCGTTGCCTTTGCCATCTGACCACCAAGAACATCAATTTCTTTTACAAGCTGCCCTTTTCCCACACCACCAACTGCGGGATTGCAGGACATAAGACCAATTGTATCAAGGTTCATTGTAATAAGGAGAGTGTGACAGCCCATTCTTGCTGAGGCAAGACTTGCCTCAATACCTGCGTGTCCTCCTCCAACCACAATTACATCATAATCTTCAGGATAAACCCACATCTTTTTATGCTTCTTTTTCTGGTTCGTAGGTGGAATAAAAATAAGGGGTGTAGGCTTCAAACTCAGCCGCACAGGTGTCAACAAGTTTGTACACAGGTCTTATTTTTCTCTTTTTTCTGATTTTTCGAATGAAAAGCTCGTCTTTTCCTAAAAGTTTTGCTATTTGAAGATCGGAAAATCCGTACCTTTTTGCTTTCCATAAAAGATATAGAAATTCTTTCTCATTTCCAATATTTGTGTTTTTTAAATTTATTATTTTCTTTTCCATATCCACTATTTCTTTTATATTGTGAATAAACCAGGGGTCTATTCTGGTAAGCTCACTTACCTTTTCAACCGACATTCCTCTTCTTAAGGCGTAACCTATATAAAGTATTCTATCAGCATTTGGAATGGTTAATTTCTGGATAAGTTCTTCATCTGTTACAGGTGGTGGATCAACAAGACCTTCAATGCCAATTTCAAGTGATCTTAGACCTTTTTGCAGGGCTTCTTTGAAAGTTCGGCCAATTGCCATTACCTCTCCCACTGATTTCATGGAGGTTGTAAGAGTGGGATCTGTTCCGGGAAATTTTTCAAAAGTAAAACGGGGTATCTTTATCACACAATAATCAATAGTTGGCTCAAAACAAGCAGGAGTTTCCTTGGTTATATCGTTTGGAAGTTCATCTAAGGTATATCCTACAGCAAGTTTTGCTGCAATTTTTGCTATTGGAAAACCTGTGGCTTTTGATGCAAGAGCAGAGCTTCTTGATACTCTTGGGTTCATTTCTATTACCACCATTTCACCATTTTCTGGATTTACTGCAAATTGTATATTTGATCCCCCTGTTTCCACTCCTATCTCTCTTATAATCTTTATTGCTGCATCTCTCATTGCTTGATATTCTTTATCTGTTAAAGTTTGAGCAGGAGCACAGGTTATACTATCTCCTGTGTGAATACCCATAGGATCAACATTTTCTATGGAACAGATAATTACCACATTGTCCTTTTTATCTCTCATTACCTCAAGCTCATACTCTTTCCATCCGATAACTGATTCCTCGATCAGTATCTCACTTATCATACTCCTTTCAAGACCTCTTGCCGCTATTTCTTCAAATTCATCTATGTTATAAGCTACTCCCCCACCTGTTCCACCGAGAGTAAAGCTTGGGCGAATTATTACAGGAAAGCCTATGTTCTTTACGACCTCTCTTGCTTCTTCTATACTGTAGGCAAGTCCGCTTTTTGGGACTCTTAAACCTATCTTTTGCATGCATTCTCTAAAAAGTTTTCTATTTTCTGCCTTGTTTATAGCCTCATAGTTTGCCCCTATCATCTCAACTCCGTAGCGTTCAAGCACTCCTTTTCTGGCAAGAATTGCTCCTATGTTGAGACCTGTTTGGCCACCTAAGGTGGGAAGAAGTGCATCAGGTCTTTCTTTTTTAATTATGAGCTCCACAACCTCAGGGGTTATAGGTTCTATGTAAGTTTTGTCTGACATTTCAGGGTCAGTCATAATTGTGGCAGGATTGCTATTTATGAGAATAACTTCATATCCTTCCTCTCTTAACGCCTTGCAGGCCTGTGTTCCCGAGTAATCAAATTCACAAGCTTGAGATATAACAATTGGTCCTGAACCTATAATGAGTATCTTTTTTATATCTTCTCTTTTTGGCATTTAATTTCCCCTTTTTATAAGCTCAAAAAATTCCTCAAAAAGATAAGCTGCATCGTGAGGTCCTGGTGATGCTTCAGGGTGAAACTGGACTGAAAAAAGAGGAAGTTTTTTGTGACGAATTCCCTCAAGGGTATTATCGTAAAGATTAATGTGAGTTATCTCTACTTCATCCGGTAAAGACGCAATATCAACACAGAATCCATGATTTTGTGCAGTTATTGCAACCTTACCAGTTTTAACATCTTTTACAGGGTGATTGCCTCCATGATGACCAAACTTTAGTTTGTAGGTTTTTCCACCAAGTGCCTGCCCTAAGACCTGATGTCCAAGACATATCCCAAACAGTGGTACCTTTCCTATAAGGTTTTTTGCTGTTTCTACCACATAGGGAATAGCAGCAGGGTCACCTGGGCCGTTGGAGAAAATGACTCCATCTGGCTTCAGATCCAAAATCTCCTGATAAGACGTCTTTGCCGGGACAACTTTCACCTTGCAATCAAAGCGAGAAATTTCCCTTAAAATGTTAAATTTCACCCCGCAATCAACGACAATCACTTTATATCTACCTTCTTTTTTCCACCACCATCTTTTTTTACAACTTACATCTTTCACAAGATCCTGTCCCACCACTCCGGGGGATCTTTTTGCCTTTTCTGTTAAAGTTTTTATATCATCACTTAAAGTTGAGATAATGCCTTTCATAGCTCCCTGCAACCTTATATGCTTTGTCAGAGCCCTTGTGTCAACTTCCTCTATTCCCACAATGTTATGCTTCTTTAAAAATTCATCAAGGGATTTTTTAGCCCGCCAGTTACTGTGAATTTTGCTATACTCTCTAACCACAAATCCTTCCACCCAGGGTTTTGTTGATTCAAAATCCTCATCGTTTGCCCCGTAGTTTCCAATTAGAGGGTAGGTCATTGTGACTATTTGCCCCTTGTAAGATGGGTCGGTGAGTATTTCCTGATAGCCCATCATACTGGTGTTAAAAACAACCTCTCCTGTTGCCTCTCCTTCTGCTCCAAAAGAGTACCCTTCAAAAAATTTCCCATCCTCCAGAACAAGCAGAGCTTTTTTTCTATTTTTTCTCAAATTTCACCCTCTTTGTTTAAGGTTTTTAATAAGATAAAAAAAGTAGAGGAAAAAT
>Ga0180301_10003401_pt1 | contig 12416 bp, 9 predicted proteins | sample GuaBasSediGuay16_FD_121797 | JGI IMG/M metagenome (GOLD analysis project Ga0180301, IMG submission 121797) | Subseafloor sediment microbial communities from Guaymas Basin, Gulf of California, Mexico - Guay16, Core 4569-2, 12-15 cm | ecosystem: Environmental > Aquatic > Marine > Hydrothermal...
GGAAACAGGGTTTTGTTTTCTGTAATGGGCATTGGGCTAAATACCAATCTTGACAGATTTCCCAAAAACCTGGAAAATAAAGCCACATCCCTTAAAATAGAGACAGGAAAGGAGGTTGAGAATAAAAAATTAATGAAGAAGATAATCAGGCAGTTAAAGAAACAGATTGATTTTTAACCTAATTTGTAGTTGCTAACCGCTTTGGTAGCAAGTTTGCTGAGGGAAGATACCTCAGCAGAAATTACTGAAGAAGTTAGATAACTTAACTATGGCTTTTGAAAAAGAAAACAAGGAACTAAAAAGACGTTTAAATGCCTTGGAGCCGCCTGAGACAGTTGAGAAGCAACACCAAAAAGGGAAAATGACTGCCCGAGAGCGAATAGAGGTGCTTTTGGATCCAGAAACCTTTGTTGAGTTAAATCCTTTTGCTGAAACCAGAATTTCTTCTTTTGGGCTAGATAAAAAGAGATGCCCCGGAGACGGGGTAATCTGCGGGTTTGGGAAAATCAGAGGGAGGCAGGTCTATGTTTTTTCCCAGGATTTTTCAAAGATCGGCGGAACATTGGGGGAGACCCATGGGAAGAAAATTTTAGGCGTTTACGAACTGGCTCTAAAGACCGGCTGTCCTATTATCGGTATTTACGACTCAGGAGGAGCCAGAATTCAGGAAGGGGTTGCCTCTTTGGATGCCTATGGCGAAATTTTCAGGATGCAGGTAAAATCCTCAGGAGTAATTCCTCAGTTATCAATAATTGTCGGTCCTTCTGCCGGCGGAGCCTGCTACGGCCCAGGACTTTCTGATTTCGTCTTTATGGTCAGGGGAATCTCCTTTATGTTTATCACAGGACCCGAGGTGATTAGTAAGGTTGTTGGAGAAAAAATTTCAGCCCAAGACCTGGGAGGAGCGGTCTGTCATTCTCAAAAATCTGGGACTGCCCATTTTATTTTTGAGAGTGAAAAGGATTGTTTCCGAGCGGTAAGGAAACTTCTCTCATATCTGCCCCAGAATAATTTAGAAAATCCTCCAGAGCAGAAAGCCATAATTTCAGGATTTCTTGAGACAAGGGAAAGGATTAGATTATTGGAGATTGTCCCCGAGGAAGAGAAAAAGGGGTATGAAATGAAGCAGGTGATTTCAGAGATTTTTGATAAGGATTCATTTTTTGAGGTCCAGCCGGAGTTTGCCCAAAATTCAATAGTGGGATTTGCCCGGCTAAATGGACATACCGTAGGGGTGGTGGCAAACCAGCCAAGGGTCTTGGCTGGCGTTTTAGATATTAACTCCTCTGACAAGATATCAAGGTTTGTAAGATTCTGCGACGCCTTTAACATCCCTATTATCAACCTGGTCGATTGTCCGGGCTATTTACCTGGCAAGGAGCAGGAATGGGAAGGGATTATCAGGCATGGGGCAAAGGTCTTATACGCCTATGCCCAAGCCACTGTTCCCAAGATATCTCTGATTTTAAGAAAGGCATTTGGTGGTGCTTATATTGCCTTGGCGGCAAAGGGCCTGGGCTATGACAGTGTGATTTCCTGGCCTGGGGCTCAGATTGCGGTAATGGGACCAGAACAGGCAGTGAAAATTATTTTCAAAAAAGAAATTTCAGAAAGCAAGAACCCGGAAGTCCTGGAAAAAGAAAAAATCAAGGAATTAAAAGAGAAATTTTTGAACCCCTATGAAGCGGCGCGATTGGGCAAGATTGATTTAATTATAAATCCAAAAGACACAAGGACTGTTTTGGTCAAATCCTTAGAGTCCCTTTTGAATAAAAGAGAACCCCGGGTTATCAGAAAACACGGCAACATCCCCCTTTAAAGGTGTTTTTTTGGAGCATAATATGTTATAAAATTGATAAAATGCAAAATGCAAATCTCAAAATGACAATTCAAAATGCAAAATTATTTTTAAACCCAAAGCGTAAAGCGCAAAGTGTAAAGCTAAAGCGTAAAGCTTAAAGCTATAAAAGAAAGGTTTCGCTTTTCGCTTTAAGTTGTAGTTTTGCGCTTTGCGCTTTGAGCTTTGCGCTTGAATGTTGATTTTGAATTTTGAGATTTAAGATTATCATTTTGATTTTTGATTTTTGCATTTTGAATTTTAAATTATGTCCATCACCTACCAACCAAAAAAGAGAAAAAGGAAAAGAACCCACGGATTTCTGAAGAGAATGAAAAGCAAGGACGGAAGAAAAGTGTTGGCAAGAAGGAGGAAGAAAAAAAGATGGAGAATATCGGTCTGAGTGATATGTTGCCGAGAGAAAATCGTTTGAGGAAGAACAAAGACATAAAAAATGTCTTGACAAGGGGCAAGCCAGTAAGAGAGAATTTTTTATTTTTGAAGATTGTCAAGAATGATTTAGAATCTCCGCGCTTTGCCATTGTTGTAGGAAAGAACCTTTCCAAAAAGGCGGTGATTAGGAATAAATTGAAGCGCCGAATTTCAGAAATAATAAGAATAAAGTTAAAAATGAATGAAATAAAACCAGTAGATGGAGTTGTTATTGCCCTGCCCGGAGCAGAAAGAATGGACTTTAGTGGACTCAAGCAGGCAATTGAGAAAATTTTTGCCAAAGCAAAACTAATAAAATGAATTTAATTATTTATCTTTACCATATATTGCTATACCAGCCACTATATAATAGTTTGGTCCTTTTATATCACTATCTACCTGGCCATGATTTTGGATTGAGTATAATTGTTTTGACCTTGGTGGTACGGGTGATTCTCTATCCCCTGATGCATAGTTCTCTAAAGTCCCAAAAGGCAATGTCTGCTCTTCAGCCAAAACTCCAAGAGATTCAAAGAAAACACAAGGGTGATTTAGCCAAACAAAGTCAGGCAATTATGGAACTCTATCGTAAAGAGAAGATTAATCCTGCTTCAGGATTTTTGTCTCTTCTAATTCAACTTCCTCTTTTGATTGCTCTTTACCAGGTTTTTTGGAAATTTTCCACTCCCGGTCAGGTGGTTTATCTTTATAGTTTTGTTCCCAACCCAGGAGAAATTGAACCGATGTTTTTAAACCTCTTGAACCTGGCAGAACCATCAGTCCCTTTGGCGATTTTGGCTGGCATTTTTCAATTTTTTCAGACCAAAATGATTACCCCTCCTAGTAAAAAAGGTGGTTCAAAAGATAGTATGAGCCGATTTACCCAGCTCTTTCAAAAAGAGATGCTTTATTTCTTCCCCATTTTTACGGTTTTAATTCTTTGGCGCCTTCCCAGCGCTATTGGCCTTTTTTGGATAACAACAACCCTATTCTCAATTGGACAACAATATATGGTTTATGGAAAAGGAGATTCTAATTCCTAAGATAAAGGAAATTATTGGCCAATTTTTGAATAAATCAGGGCTTGATATTACCCTCAAAAAGGTAGAGCAAGTCGAGCAGACCATCTTTTTGGATTTAGAGGGAGAAGATGCCAAGCATCTTATTGGCCAACGGGGGGAGGTATTGTTTGAGATTGAGCATCTCTTAAAGGCGATCTTGAGAAGAAAACTTAAAGAGGAATTTTACATTAATTTAGACATCGCCGGTTATCGGAAGAAAAAGGACAGATACCTACGCCAGCTAGCCCGTTCCCTTGCCCAAGAGGTGGCTTTGACCAAAACCGAGAAAGAACTTCCTCCAATGCCTCCGGCTGAAAGAAGGATAATTCATCTGGAATTGGCATCTATGCCCAATGTGACAACCCAGAGCATTGGCAAGGAGCCAAACCGACGGGTGATCATCCAGCCGTATCCCTAAGTTCTTTCTCTGATTTTTTCATTTCTCTTATTTTCAAAAGTTCTTCAGGTGAGGTAGTGATAATCTGATGCTCAATATCTGATGAGACAACCCTTAACATAACATGTTTGGGCCCGGCAAAGAAAAGCCCTTCCCCAACTGCTGCCCCCAGAAGAAATTCTTTTTCTGCTTCAGTTAGATTGAATGTCTTTTGGAGAATATCAATGGAGGCAGGGCTCTGCTTCATCAAAAATTGAATGACCGAATTGGTAATAATAGGCGGACCATAGATTGACCTCATAAAGTCGCTAACATCCTGGGTAATTGTTGTTACCCCCAACCAATACTTTCTTGCCCTTTTGCATATACCAAAGAGAAAGGAAGCCGAGTCTTCACTTTTCATTAGCCACCAGGCCTCGTCAACAACCAGAATTCTCTTTTTCAATTCCGAGCGAACCTTATTCCAGATATACCTCATAATAATAAACATTGCCATTGGTCTTAATTCATCTTCTATGTCCCTGATGCCAAAAACAACCAAGGGCTTATTCATTGAGATATTGCTTGGCTGGTTAAAGAAGTCAGCGTAGGTTCCCTTGGTAAATTTTCTTAACCGCTTTACCAATGAATCTGCTCCTTCCATACCCATCAAGACCTGTTCCAGGTCTTCCATTAGTGGGGTTTTCGCCCGCCAGGTTGAAGGGTCGGTTTCCGGGGTAATATCCTTGATAGCGTATGTTTCGGTCAATGCCCTGTCCATAATCGCGTCTTCTTCTGGGGTCAAGCCGCCTAACATCAGCCGCATCAGCCCTACCAGATTGATAACATTTGACCTTAAGACGTCTTTTGGCAGTTCACCTTCCCTTATATTCTCCGGCAGGTCAAAGGGATTAATATGGTTTGGTGAGGACAAAGAAATGTTGATAAACGAGCCCCCAACTGCTTCGGCTAATGGTTTGTATTCGTTTTCTGGGTCAATAACAATGCACTCTACCCCAAACATCAGATAGCGAAGTATCTCTAACTTAACGGCATAGGACTTACCACTGCCTGATTTAGCGAAGACAACAGAATTGGCATTTTCCAGATTAAATCTGTCAAACAAAACCAAGGAGTTGTTGTGCTGATTTATTCCGTACAGGATCCCTTCGTTAGCGCTCAGGTCAGAAGAGATAAAGGGAAAGATTGAAGAGAGGGGAGAGGTGTTCATTGAGGTATGAATCTTTAATTTGTCCAATCCATAGGGAAGACAGGAGTTAAATGCCTCTCTTTGCTGGTAAAGGGCCGGCTTGATGTAGACCAGTCTTGATTCCAGAATTGACCTAATAATTGTCTTTACATCCCTGATTTCCTTCCTTGTATCTCCATAAATGGTTATGTAAACACCGAGCCTGAACATCCTTTCCTGGCCAGTTTGAAGTTTTCTTCTTAGGTCTTCTATGTCGCGAAAGGAGGTTTCCAGCTTCGGATCGCTTATTAGTCCCTTCTTTTCCCTTTCGGCCAGTTCTGCCTGTATCTCGGTTGTTTTTTTCATAAGTTGCTTTAGAACATAACCAGTAGGCATCGGATGGATAAAGAAAGAAAGAAGAAGAGGTGAATTTAGATTAATTACCGGCGCGACCCAGCCAGTACTTAGATACCTGGGATAGGAGAATACAAAAAACGACTTTGCCAATCTCTCTCCTAACTGGATAAATTCCGGTTCAACCTTAACCGAGGCCGGGGCAATAAAGTCAACTATTGCCATCTCTTCTTCTTTTATCTCTTCCATTTCCAGGGCAGGACCTTTCTTCTTTTTCTTTTTGGACTCAAGAATTTTAGAAATAAAAGTCATATTACCTTATTAGTTGGGGAGGAATTGGCGGGAAATAACCTCTTTCAGCTGTTTTGGGATGATGAAGATTCCAAAAAAGTTCTATTATTTGCTCGCTTTTTAGAAGTATGGCGTTCAGACCGCACCTTTTTAGCCCCAAAGAAAGAAATTCTACTCTTTGAAGAAGGAGGGTTTTGCACTTTTGAAATTGGCTTTCAGTTAAGGACAGCCCCTTTAGTTTTTTTTCTTTTTCACCTTTTTTAAGCATAAGCCCTTCAACCTCTACCGGGTAAAGGGGAACAATTAAATAAAAACTTTTGGTCATAATCGTTCCGCTGGCTATTAATCTTTCAATAAATTCCCGATATCCTTTTGTCTGGTCCCTTAGGAGTTTGTTTTGCTGATTCTCTTCTAACTCTTTCAATTTCTCTACATAGCCGGTAAGGTTCAACCGTTGGGTGTGGACAACAATTTGGCAAAAAAAGTCCAGAGAATTGAGCAGGTTCTGAAACTGATATATGATTGCCTCCTGTTCTTCGCCTGATTTTAGGGCAAAGTTTAGCGAGGAGGTCAATAAAATTGCCCTTAAACTTCCATCCTTCAAGATGGCAATATTTTCTCTCACGTCCTTAATTTCCAAAAAGTGTTGGATTGGCGTTTTCATATTTTTTATTGTCTCCGACCAGTTTCAACCCGGATTGAAAGATTACGAAGTCGGTTTTCAGAGGAGGTCTTTTGGGGCAGGTTTCTTTTAGACAGATCTAAAGATGGCGAGGATGACCTGACAAATGTTTCGGTAAACAAATCAGAGCCAAAGGACTTTTTCTTAAAGATAAAGAATTTCGGCGAACTGAGGTAATAAACAAATAGATTTTTTAGAAAGGTGGGGAAAGGTCGGCCCTTTATCTTGCCAAAGGCAAGAAAAAGGAAAAATCCGGCTATGGGCAGGGCTAAAAGCACAAACAGGGCAGTGTTTTTTTTGCCTAAAATTAGGTAAAGGATAAAGTCCAGCCCTGCTCCACTTGCCACAAAGAGAAACTGCTTGAAGGTAAGCGGACCTACTATCTTTGTTTCCATTTCAATAAATTGTGGAACTCCGTATTGCATAGTGATATTACAAATTCGAATTTCGAATATCGAAATCCTTCATCCCGCAGCTTTTCTCCTTTAACAACAAGAGGTTTCAATTAAATTACTAAATAAATTATCAATTATTCACCTTGAATAACTATCAAAAGGTGCGGGATAAACAAATTCGAATGTTCAAATGCTCAAAATTAAATGCAAAATGCAAAAATCAAAAATCAAAATGAAAGATTAAAATGCAAAAAGAATTCTCTTTGAATTTTTCTTTTTCATTTTGCATTTTGATTTTTGATTTTTGATTTTTGATTTGGTTTGGTTTTGAATTTTGGTCATTGTTTCGAATTTCGGATTTCGGATTTCGGATTTTTCTCCACTGAGTTTTGAATTAGGATGGTTTGCCAAATTCAAATTATACCCATTCTCGCTTGCTTATTCAATAGGTTCTCTGTATTGGTCTGTTTGTCTTATGGTTTTTTCACCTACCTCCGGTACTTTCGGTTCCGGTTTTTCTGGTTGTCCTGAAATCGGCTCAGGTGGCTTTATCTCTGCCTCTTCAGATTCTTTCTCTTCTTTTTTAGGTTTAGGACCAGGTGGCTGGATTCCATAATAGATCTGATTTAATTCCGCCTTAACTGGCAGAAAGATAAATCGGTTGATGTCGTGAAAAACCTCTTTGCTTAATTTTTCTTCAAAGTTTAGTATCTCTTCCAATTTTATTCTAAAATCCTCAACAGGTAAAAGTCCAAGCAGGACCCTGCCTATATATTTGGCAATTGCTTGACTTTTATCTGCGATATTATGTCTCTGGCAGATTTGGGCAAATATTTTGGCGTTCTCTTGGGAGAAAATTGCTTCCTGGAGAGCAGAGGGAAGTTGTTCGTACAATTTCCACCATTCCTCCTTTGTGTATTCTTTTTCCATAAATAAATTAAATTAAACAATTTCTTCACCTAATAATTCTTTAGGTCTGGCCCTTTTTGTCTTCGGTTGCCCATTTGTTTATTTTATCTTCCAATTTTCCTATTTTGCCTTCCAATGTTTTTTGCTCGCTTATATCCTTTAATTCCTCGTTAGCCAATCTTTCCGGATTCTTCTTCAGGGCTTTTTCTAAATTCTTTCTTTGCTCTTCTTTCAGTTGGTTAAATGCCTCCTCAAAGGCACTTCTAATCTCCGGACTAAGGCGGTTCAGTTTATCCTGCCAGGCATTTATCTGCTGGAGGCTTATCTTTTCAGGGGCAAAAAGACCGGATTCCGGGGCAAACATAGAGGTCAGATAGGTAGCCATTGTGGGATTATTGACCACATACCACATAGTTCCCCTTTCTTTTGCTCCCTCCATATACTTGTCGGCAAACATTTTCTTAAATATCTTGATTGCTGCAACGTTGTTTTCTGGTAGCCAGTATTTGTGGATTGCATCCCATACCTCTTTGACTGACCGGTCATATTTTTCTTTTCTCTTATTAAATTCTTCATCTGATTCCCCGGCTCGCTTTTCTGGACCCTTTCCTAAACCCAAAGATTCGGCACTCATATCTCCTACTGCCTCCGGCTTTATTCCCTTTATTATCTGAGGAATAAAGGAGTAGTTTTCCTTGATGAATTTGTTCATTAGTTTCTCTGCCTCCTTTTCTTCTCCTTTCTCTCGGAGTTCTTCTATATTGCTTAACTCCTTTTCTTTACCTTTTTCCCGGGCTATCTTCAGAAGTTCCTCTCTTGATGGCTCTGTTATACCCATTCTTTTTCTTATCTCTGAATTTAATTTTGTAGCCACATCGTCGATATAATGGGGGTTGGCTCTGGCTATTATGTTAAAGGCAGTTCGGTTTCCTATTAGCGCCGCCTCGCCCATATCCCTTTTTATCTGCTCCTCAAATTTTTCTTTTTCTTCTGGCTTCATTAACATTTTAGCGTCGTCCAAATTATTGTCATGGATCATTGCCTGGAGGACTCCTATCCGTTCTCCCCTGGTAGCAGTAGGTTTGTTGTATGCCTTTAATTGTTCCTCAACCGGTTTGCCTGAGTTTTCTCTAAAGGTCCTGGATATATCCTCTTTTTCTATTCTGGCTGGGGCGCTGAGTGTCCTGCCAAGGCTCTGTTTAGCCACAATATAGGGAGAAGCGGCTACTGTTCCCAACTGACCTAGCCTTCTTTTCATCCATCCCTTGGCTCCTGCCTCTCCTTTTCCGTATTGGGTCCACTTTGGCATATATCTTGCCCACTCTTCTCCTTTTCTTCTTACCTTTTCCGGCATTGCTTCTCCAACCTTTTTTCCTGCCCATTTAGCGCCCGTTTGAGCCATCTTTCCTATGGCCTCACTTCCCGGCAAGATCTTTACACCTTCACTAGCGGCTGAGATTGTGGCGAAGAAACCTACCAAAAGAATGAAAATAGGAAAGATATATCTATAAAGCCCGGCAAGGATACTTGGTGCTGGAGAGGTTGTGATTACCCAGTCAACCATTGACTTGTTTGCTAAAAAGATAAAGAAAGCGCCAAAGATACCAATGACACACCATTGGATAAAGGAGGTCCACCAGTTGTCCCAGTAGAGAAATCCAGGGAAAAACATCTTTATGTACCTGTTTGGACCAAAGACCCGGCTAACAAAGGCAATGGGCGAGAAAATGATTAAAATCCACAAAAAGACATATCTTGTTAAAAACAAAAGGCAGTAAAGAACTATTACCACAATGGCAACAATGCCGAAAATGATAAAGACCAAGGCGTCAATTATTGCCTTTAGAGGATCTTTTCCTCCCTGTTCTTGCAAGCCATTGCTTATGGCTTGGACAAAACTGTTGTTAAACCCTCCTGTTAAGAGATGCTTCATTAAATAATTTGAAAAATCAATAATCCATCCGCAGATAACCGGGGTAAAATTAATTAAAAGGGCAATGATAATAAGAACCGGCAGTGTCCTTTTTGCCTCATATTCCTTGATTCCTAAAATAATTCCCAGGGCTATGACAATCAGGCCAAGGACAAGGAAGATATTTGCCAGGTCCCTAACAAATGCCCAGGCATTATAGACAAGAGGATTGTCCGGACCGGTCATTGTCATATTCATCAAAAACTTAGGATTGATTACCCATTGGAGAACCGCATAAGCCAAACCCAGAAGGGCTCCGATTCCCAAGATGACTAAATTGGCAATGGCTTGAATAATGGCGTTTGCTAAATTGCCTGCTGCTCCTTCTACTGCTCCTCCTACTATTCCTCCTACTGCTCCTGCTGCTCCCATTATCCAATCTAGTGGCCCTGCTTCAGCAGCACACGGAAGAAATACAAAAAGAGAAACCAGCAACAGAATAAATAGAGAGACAGATTTTTTAATTGGGCTTTTCATCAATTTTATTATATGCTACAATTTCCAAGAATACAAGAAAGATGTTTAAATTTCCACCGCTGACCCCTGAGACCATCATAATGTTGCCCTGGGCAGTAATGTTAGATGCTATGCCGTGGTTCTTGCTTCTGTTTGGCTTGGATGATTTTGGTATTCTTGATTTTGTGGGAGCAATTACCATTGGGCTTTGGCTGTTTTTGAGAAAAGGAAAAACAAGCGGTTTAAGGAGCAAGGGGAAGGGCCCAACGGGTATAATAAGAAGACTGTTTACCAGTAGGTACCTCAAGTTTTTAACCCCTTTTGTTAATGAGATAATTCCCTATTGGGGGACGATTATGCCTTCCTGGACCCTTTCTGTTTATTTTAATTTAACCGAATGAAAAAAGCAATTTCCATTTTTTTTATTCTTTTTCTTGTTTTGAGTCCGCTTTTGGCTTTTGGAGTAGAAACCGAGATTAACTACCCTAATGTACCAGGAACTGCTCCTCCACCGACCTCTGGCACCCCTTTCCCTGTTTATGTCAAATACCTGTTTAATTTAGGGCTGGCTCTCTCAGGAATTATTGCCCTGGCAGTTATTTTCTGGGCTGGCTTTATCTATCTTACCTCTATTGATAATCCAGAGAGGAAAAAAGAGGCAGGGAGAAGGGTCATTGCCGGGCTTTTAGGACTAATTATTCTTCTTGCCGCCTATGTTATATTAACCACTATTAATCCCCAACTGGTTATTCTTTCAATCGGAGAGGTAACACCTACTTCTACTTCTACTGGTCCCTCGCCTTCACTTCCTACCAGTACCTTTGTTGAAATTCCCCTGGGCACCCTGGTTGAAAGAATTGTCGCGGAAAACATCTCCTGTTTCAGATTTACCTCTCCTCCTAATCCCTCAATAGAACTTCTGGACTGCCAAAGCGAAGAGCCCTTAAAACCAGAACCAGTGGACAATTCTCCCTTGGTTTCAACCTCTGCTCTTTCTCTTCCTACCAGCACCTTGCTGGTCGGAACCACCACCTTTTTTGACTCTACCACTACCCATTACTACTATTCCTCCAGCACAAAGATATTCTCAATCAGTTCCGACTTCCGTTTTTGTTACACCTATGATTCAGATGGAAATAAATCAGGGATTCTCTTAAACAAGGACCGCTATGACTGCCTGGCAAACCTCTTATCAGCCCTAAAAAGAAAATCCGAGATACTAAAGGCCCATATCTATGACCTGGAACTTCTTACTTCAACGCTGGTGCCTTCAAACCTGAAAACAGAAATCTCCCATCTAAACACCTATGCCAAGAATCTGAGAGATCATGCCGAGGATCTAAAAGAAGATGCCCACAACTGTGCCTGCTCCCATTGTAATAAATGCTGTGATAGCAGTGGTTGTGGGTCATGCACCTGCAATTGCAGCTGTTCTGATGACCCCTGTCCTAACAGAAACGCGATGGAGAACCTCAGAAATACAACCCTTCCTAATGATATTAATGATATCACCTCCACCATTCCTAGTATCCTTTACTGGGAGAAGGAGATTAACAAAAAGAGGGATATAATTCGGGCTTTTATTTTTGGCGCCGACCCAACAATAGACCTATGGTATTATGACCCAAATATGGACCCAAGGGTGAACCCCAATTTTATGCCCTTTAATGAGGGAATAACCCGGCTGAAGGCACATATTGACTATCTTAAAGAAGAACTTGAGAAGCTGGAAAAAGGTGAAGAAAAGATGAAATCTCCCTATGGCGACCGGCTTACCCTAATGGAGTTCTTGCGCATCAAAAAAGAACACTCTCATGAGAAAATAATTACCAGCCAGGCATATTTAGGAAGCCAATATGACATTACCAAATACTGCTGGAGATCCAATTGCAATAGCACTGATACCAATGGAGTTTGCAATTCCTGTTCTACCTCAACCGAGGGTAGGATATGCGGAATAGAAAATGGACTGGAGCAGTTTGTTTTTGACGGCGACCCTGCCACCTTTTATCTCAATGAAAACTATCTTGAAGAACCAGTTATTTTCAAAAAAGAAAAATGCACCATTGATAAGACCTTAGAGCACGGCTTTCCCAAGGGCCTTATCCCTATTGGGCAAACAGTTGACCAGGCAGAAAAACTTGCCACTAATACCATTTCTCATCTTGATAATTTTTATAATGAGGTAGTTTCCATAAGAGACAATGCCCTTGATGCCAGAGAGCATGCCTTTTGGGGAATTGTAAATGTTAATAAGCAGATTAAAGAGATAACCGGGGATAAATATGGTGTATATGATGAGGATAATGAGGATAATAATCCTAGGACCACAAATCACTCCACTACCACCATAGATAAAATAAGCACCACAACCGATTGTGAGATATATTATGTGGAAGGTCCTGACCAATTGATTGACCTTACCAGTAAGGGCTCTAACAATTCAGAGGATTGTGTAGATA
>Ga0180301_10003403_pt1 | contig 12409 bp, 7 predicted proteins | sample GuaBasSediGuay16_FD_121797 | JGI IMG/M metagenome (GOLD analysis project Ga0180301, IMG submission 121797) | Subseafloor sediment microbial communities from Guaymas Basin, Gulf of California, Mexico - Guay16, Core 4569-2, 12-15 cm | ecosystem: Environmental > Aquatic > Marine > Hydrothermal...
CCCACGATAGCCATACTGACCGGCGGAGGTGATGTGCCGGGTCTGAACCCCTGCATCAAAACCCTTGTTTACAGGGCACACAGTGAAGGCATTCGGGTTCTGGGCATCCGGCGCGGCTGGGCCGGGATTCTTGGATACGATCCTAAAGACCCGCAGGTCCATTTCAGATACGTGCAGGAGTTGACTCCTCCTGAAGTGAGAACAATAGATCGTTCAGGGGGAACTTACTTGCATACCTCCCGGACTAACCCCAGTGCCGCACGGAAAAAAGATGTTCCCGAACACCTGAAGAGTAAGTTCAAAGGAGATGCTGATGTGTTGGACCTCACTTCGCTCGTGCTCAAGAACCTTGAGCGGCTCCAAATCGATGCAATTATCCCCATAGGTGGCGACGATACTCTCAGTTTCGCAGACAGGTTGCACCGGGAAGGCTTTCCTGTCATTGCTATCCCCAAGACCATGGATAATGATGTTTTTGGTACCGACTACTGCATTGGGTTTTCAACTGCAGTCACAAGAAGCGTTAACTTTATTCATGCCCTGAGAACATCCACGGGCTCTCACGAGCGCATTGCGGTTATTGAACTCTTTGGCAGGTATTGTGGAGAAACCTCCTTGATATCCGCCTACCTGGCAGGAGTCGATCGAGCAATCATCTCTGAGGTTCCGTTTGATCCTGAAAGGCTTGCAAAACTTATCATGGAGGACAAAACCGCCAATCCCAAGAACTATGCCATGATTACCATATCCGAAGGAGCCAGGATGACCAAGGGTGAGCTTTTCCAGTCTGGTGATGCCGATGCTTACGGGCACAAGAAACTTGGCGGCATAGGGGAAGAAACAGGATACCTGCTCAAGAAACTAACGGGTGAGGATGTTCTCAACCAGAGCCTTTCTTACCTGATGAGAAGCGGCAGTCCTGACTCTCTTGACCTGATGGTTGCAGTCAATTATGCAAATATGGCGATCGACCTTTTCTTGAAAAGCGTTTTCGGCCGACTGGTCGCTTTGAGCCGTGGAATTTACACTGACATCCCCTTGAGCACCGTGACTTCGGGCCAGAAAAGGGTGGATGTGAGGGAACTCTACGACGTGGAAGCTTACAGGCCAAAAGTCCGCCACGTGGGTGGCAAACCGATGTTTCTATATTAAATGGGACCGGTTATACACGGGCACCACACCTGTAAGCCCCCCAGCTACACTCAAGGAGGAAGGCTTTTATCTCGCCTCCATTCCGCCGGTCAAGACCTCGCCAAAAGGCAGGAAGCTCTTGTTTCGCAAAATACTCCTTCTTTGTCACTTTGGCAAGTGTGAAAAGAGAAGGGGCTTTTTGGGGGCGATTGCGGATGCAGGCTTGAGGCAAAAAATTAGGCAAACAGCCATCAGGTTTCAGGTTTAGAAAGAAATAAGATGGAGAGAGTAAAGATAAGAAGAAAAAAGACGCGGTGCATTTATGTAGGTAATATCCCTATCGGTGGTGGAGCACCTATTGCTGTTCAGTCTATGACAAACACCGACACTCGCGATGTGCGCTCAACAGTAAGACAGGTTCAGCAGTTATTCAAGGCAGGTTGTGAGATTGTTCGTATTGCCATACCTGATCAGGATGCTGCCCGAGCTTTCAATAAGATCAAAGCAGCCGTGGATCCTCCTTTGATAGCTGATATCCATTTTGACCACCGGCTTGCTATTGCGGCTCTCAAGGCAGGCGCAGATGGAATCCGAATCAATCCCGGCAACATTGGGAGCCGTAGGGCAATCGAAAAGATCATAAAGGAAGCCAGCGCAAGGGAGGTCCCCATCCGCCTTGGGATCAACGCGGGTTCCTTGCCCAGCAGGATCTTGAAAAAATACCGCCACCCCACGCCCAGTGCCATGCTGGAAACAGCTCTTGACTATATTCGCCTCTTTGAAAACTTGGGCTTTCGCCAAATGAAGATTTCTTTGAAATCATCAAATGTACTGGACACCATATCAGGTTACCAGATGCTCAGCAGGGAAGTGGACTACCCGTTGCATCTGGGGGTGACTGAAGCAGGAAGTCTTGTCTCGGGCACAGTCAAGAACGCTTTGGGTATAGGAACCCTGCTTTTGAAAGGTATCGGTGATACCATCAGGGTTTCCCTCTCAAGCAACCCTGTTGACGAAGTCAGGGCAGCATATGAAATCCTGCGGGCCCTTGATCTCAGACACCGGGGGCCCGAGATCATATCTTGTCCCACGTGCGGCAGATGTGAGATTGATCTCTTGCGGCTGGTCAAAAAAGTTGAAAAAGCGCTGGCCGGTATTGCTGCCTCTCCAAAGGTGGCTATAATGGGTTGCGTGGTAAATGGGCCTGGTGAGGCAAAGGAGGCGGATATCGGAATAGCGGGGGGAAGGGGGCAGGGAATTCTGTTTAAGAAAGGGCGCCTTGTCAAGAAGGTCCCAGAACAAGAACTGGCGGAAACGCTTGTTAAGGAGGTGCGAAAAATGGTTAATTAGTCCGGACGGCTGCGTAAAAAGCCCATCTGCGTTGCCTCCGGCGAGATCAGGCGATACACTAAGTTTTGTCTTCAGTCAGTTAGACCTGCTTTTGTGTATGTCTTATTCTGAAAGCGCTGCGCCCGAAAAGTATTTTTGTTGCAGCCGCTGGTAGTTGGAAAAGAATAAAACCTGAGACCATAAAAAAGGAGAGTTCTAAACTTACTATGCGTTATTCAAAGTATTTCATTCCCACTTACAAGGAAACACCTTCTGAAGCTGAGGTTATTAGCCACAAGTTAATGCTGCGTGCAGGCATGATCAGAAAGCTCACTTCAGGCATATACACTTATCTTCCGCTTGGTCTGAGGTCTATAAGGAAAGTGGAAAATATTATTCGTGAAGAAATGGATCGATCCGGTGCCATAGAGGTTCTTATGCCTGCTGTTCAGCCTGCCGAGCTGTGGCAGGAGAGCGGCCGGTGGGAAGCATACGGCAGAGAACTCTTGCGCTTTAAAGATCGCCACAACCGGGAAGCCTGCTTTGGACCAACACACGAGGAAGTGATCACAGACCTCGTTCGAAAGGAAATTCACTCCTACAGGCAGATGCCCATAAACTTCTACCAGATTCAAACTAAATTCAGAGATGAAATCCGGCCCAGATTCGGGGTAATGCGATGCAGGGAATTCATTATGAAAGATGCTTACAGCTTTGATGTGGATGAAGCTGCAGCAGACAAAAGCTATGACGTCATGCATCAAACATACAGCAATATTTTTCGCAGGTGCGGCCTCAAGTTCCGTGCCGTGGAAGCCGATACTGGAAGCATTGGCGGAAGCTTCTCCCACGAGTTCATGGTGCTTGCCGATACGGGTGAAGACGAGATCGTCTTCTGCAAAAAGTGTTCATACGCGGCAAATCTTGAAAAGGCCGAAGTAAAACCTGTCGAGGACCCTGGAGCCTCATCCGCTGAAAAAGCCAAGCCCCTTGAAGAGGTTCCAACCCCGGATATAAAGACGATCGAAGAACTCACTGCTTTCTTGTCGGTTTCCGCCGATCAGATAGTTAAGACTTTGATATTCAGCTCTGACGGCAATGCTGTGGCTGCCCTGATCCGCGGAGACCATGAAGTGAATGAGACCAAGCTCAAGAACCTTCTAGGTGCGGAGCAACTGGAACTGGCGGGGCCCGAGCTGGTTGCCCATGTGACAGGTGCGCCGATAGGATTTGCCGGCCCTGTGGAATTGCGTGTAAAAATTATTGCAGATTATGCAATCAAAGGCATGAAAAACATGATCACGGGTGCTAACAAACAAGACATGCACTTGAAAAACGTGAACATTGGAAGAGATTTCTCAGTAGACAAGTTCGCCGACCTGCGAATGATTACCCCCGCGGATCCGTGCCCCCGATGCGGGGGGCCGCTCGATTTTAGAAGGGGCATCGAAGTCGGGCATGTTTTCAAACTAGGCACAAAATACAGTAAGGCCATGCATGCAGTTTACCTGGACGAGCACGGAGAGGAAAAACTCATTTTTATGGGGTGCTACGGAATTGGAGTGGGAAGGACAGTGGCCGCGGCCATAGAACAAAACAACGACCGTGACGGGATCATTTTCCCCATAACTATAGCACCCTTTGAAGTTGTGATTCTTCCCTTGCAGATGCAGAACAGCAATGTGGGCCAGGTTTCAGAGGAGCTCTATCGCTCCTTGTCTGACAAGGGCGTTGATGTTCTGCTTGACGACAGGGATATCAGGGCGGGCATCAAGTTTAAGGATGCTGACCTTCTCGGGACGCCAGTGCGGATTACAATTGGCGCAAGAACCCTTAAGGAGGCAAAGGTGGAGATGAAGCTTCGCTCCCAGACCCAGACCATATTTATCCCGGTGAGTGAAGCTCCCGGATTCATAGCTGATAAAGTCAGAGAACTTCATGATTCGATTAAATGACATAACCTCCAGCCTGCTGGGCTATCATCCTGAAGCGGATGTGAGCCTTGTCGAGAAAGCATACGTTTACTCGGCAAAGGTTCATCAGGGCCAGGTGCGGCTTTCCGGCGAACCATATCTTTCTCATCCCCTTGAAGTCGCCCATATTCTCACCCAGATGAAAATGGATGTGATCAGCGTGGTGGCAGGTCTTCTTCACGACACCATTGAGGATACCGGTGCAGAGCTATCCGAAATCGAAAGGCTCTTTGGCAAGGAAACCGCCAACATAGTTGATGGCGTGACAAAGATCAGCAAGATGAAATTCAGTGACAGCGAGGAACGACAGGCAGAAAATATGCGAAAAATGATCCTCGCTATGGCCACAGACATTCGGGTAATCATTGTTAAGCTCGCGGATAGGTTGCACAACATGCAGACGCTGGGGTTTCAGCCACCTGAGAAACAGCGCCTCATAGCCAGGGAAACTCTTGATATTTATGCGCCTCTGGCTGGAAGAATGGGTATATACTGGATGAAATCAACCCTTCAAGATTTGTGCCTCTATTATTTGGAACCTGAAATCTACGCGAAAATAAAATCTGATCTTGCTGAAAGGAAAGGAGACAGGGAAAAGTTCATTGAAGAAGTTAAAGCATTGCTCTCGCAAAAATTGAAAGAGGCTAACATAAACGCAGCCATCAAGGGAAGGCATAAAAATCTTTACAGCATCTACACAAAGATGAAAGAGCAGAACCTGAGTCCCAACCAGGTTTACGACATTCTCGCCTTCAGAGTCATTGTCGATTCCCTGAAAGAATGCTACGAAGTGCTCGGCCTTATCCACTCCACGTGGAAGCCAATCCCCGGAAGATTCAAGGACTATGTATCCCTGCCCAAAGCGAACATGTACCAATCGCTTCACACCTCCGTTATTGGCCCTTTAGGGCAAAGGATGGAAATTCAGATCCGCACTTGGGAAATGGACAAGGTTGCAGAAGAAGGGATCGCTGCCCATTGGAAATATAAAGAGGGTCTGGTGGCGAGTAAAACGGACGAGAAGCAAATAAAGTGGCTTAGACAGCTCCTCGAGTGGCAGAAAAGCCTTCAAGATCCCAAGGAGTTCATGGAAACGGTCCGCATGGATCTATTTCCAGACGAAGTTTATGTGTTTACTCCAAAAGGAGAAGTCAAAGAATTCCCGAAAGGGGCTACTCCGGTGGACTTTGCCTACAGCATTCATTCCGAAGTAGGAAACAAGTGCATAGGCGCCAAGGTTAACGGGAGAATGGTTCCGCTCCGCTACGAGCTGAAAAACGGGGATACAGTGGAGATCATCACGTCAAATAAGCACGAGCCCAGCAAAGACTGGCTCGAATTTGTAAAAACTCCCCGCGCCAGAACCAAGATAAGGCAATGGATCATGAAGCAGGAGCGTGCTCAAAGCATTGAACTGGGAAAAGAGATTCTCGAAAAAAGCATTGAGCAAGCCCGTTTAAATCTCCCCAACATTTTGAAGAACGAACAAATCGCGGCTGTTGCCAGGGATCTTTCCTTTCACTCCACTGAAGACTTACTTGCAAATCTCGGCTTTGGAAAAGTATCGGCAAAACAGATAATTGCCAGGTTGAAACCCAGCCTCGGCATTGAAGAGCAGCCCCATCCGGGTATTGTAAGCAAGGTTGTCTCCCGTATTAAGAGGAAGAAAAGCACCCATGGAATCAAGGTAAAGGGGCTTGATAACATGCTGGTCCGGTTCGCCAATTGTTGCCATCCGTTACCCGGGGAACACGTTGTAGGATTCATAACGAGGGGCCGAGGTGTCACTATCCACAAATACAACTGCAGGCATATCCTGGACGCTGAGCCTGACCGGGTTGTTGAAGTTGTATGGGAACCCTCGGATCACGACCTCTACCTCGCAAAGTTGAAGGTAATTACCACGGACAAGAAAGGAATCCTTGCGGACATCAGCTCAATAATAGCCCAGAATAATGCCAACATCCTGCAGGCCCAAATCCAGACAACTATAGACAAAAAGGGGGTTTCCCTTTTCACTATTGAGGTGGAAAATTACAAGCAACTTCAGACTATTATGGGGGCAATAAAAAAAATTAAGAACGTCTTAATAGTGGAGAGAGCATAATCAGGGTTTGGCGACCAACCCTGACTTGATGCAGCTTGTGCAGGCTCTAATCCTTATTGTTCGACCGTTTCTAACAGTTCTAACTCTCTGAAGATTTGGATACCAGCGCCTCTTCGTCTTATTATGGGCATGGCTGACGTTATAGCCTGTAACAGGCTTTTTTCCACATATTTCGCAAACCTTGGACATGGCTAACTCCTTGTTGAAAACCTAAAGTTTTTTTTAACAAAGAATTCAAAGGAAGACAACTACTTTTTCAATGAACACGCAAAATAAGCCTTCCAGCGCTTCTCCCGATTTATCCCCGGCGCTGAACACTGTGCCTGACCGACTTCGCCACATACATCTCATGGGAATATGTGGCACAGGCATGGCCTCTCTTGCAGGAATGCTGAAACAAGAAGGGTACCTTGTCACCGGTTCTGATCAAAATGTTTACCCTCCTATGAGCGAATTCCTCGCGCGCCTCTCAATCCCTGTTGCACAAGGCTACAGCGCGAAGAACCTCAGCCCAGTACCTGACCTCGTGGTTGTCGGAAACGTAATCACGAGGAAAAACCCTGAAGCCCAGGAATTGGCCCGCCTGGGAATACCCTACATCTCTTTTCCACAGGCCCTTCGCTGCTTTGCCATGAAAGGAAAGAAATCCATAGTTATTGCCGGCACCCATGGCAAAACCACGACTTCTGCTCTCGTGTGCTGGATTCTCGAAAAGGCAGGATTGGATCCGAGCTTCATGGTTGGTGGAATCCCGAATAATTTCCAGGCAGGGTTCAAACTTGGAAAGGGGCCTTACTTCGTGGTGGAAGGCGACGAATATGATACGGCATTTTTTGATAAAGGTCCAAAATTCCTGCACTATTCTCCATGGGTCGCTATTCTGACGGGCATTGAATTTGACCACGCTGATATTTACCCCGACCTCCAGTGCGTTAGAGAAAGCTTTCGAAAATTCCTGCGCCTTATTCAACCCAGCGGCCTTCTCATTGCCAACCGGGACAACCCTGTGGCTATGGAGGAGGTGAGTGTAGCAAAATGCCCGGTAGTTACCTATGGCTTGAGCGATGGGGCAAATTATCGGCCACACAATGTGCGTGTTGGTGAAAAATTTACGCACCTGGAGGTGACCAAAGGCGAAAACCAGTTAATCAAGGTTACAACCCCGCTTTTCGGCTCCCACAATATTTCCAACCTGGTTTCTGCGGTTTCACTGGCAGAATTCCTGAAAATTCAAGCAGATTCCCTAAAAGACGCACTGAGAACCTTTCAAGGCGTAAGGAGAAGACAGGAAATTAGAGGGGAAAAACGGGGAATACTCGTTATTGATGACTTTGCCCATCACCCTACTGCGGTCAAGGAAACAGTACGTGCTTTAAGAGATAAATACCCCGACAGGCGCCTCATAGCAATTTTCGAGCCTAGATCAAATTCAAGCCGTCGCAACACTTTCCAGAGCAAATATGCGCTCTCATTCGATGATGCAGACCTGATTATGATCCCTGAGCCCCAAATGATGGACAAAATTCCTGCCCATGAAAGGTTTTCCTCGCAAGCGCTTGTCAGGGACCTTAGAGCCCGCAATCTGGAGGCTCTGTACTTTCCAAACACCGACGTTTTGCTGGATGCGATTTTGCAAAAATCTCGGCCAGGTGATTTATTGCTTTTTATGTCAAACGGCGCATTTGATAATCTTCCAAGCCGTGTGCTCACTAAGCTATGACAAACTGAGTCCGGTGCACTGTGAAACCTTAACAGAGAGCATGGGGAGGTGCAGGCCTTGCACAGAGGAATTTCGCACTATTTTTTTGACTGAAAAGGATATCTCTGATATGAAGCCTTCAGGTGGTGCCTTTTCACAGCAGAAAGGAGGAAAGCCATGAGTTCTGATTCGCCTTTAAAAGGAAAATCTGTCCTGGTTGTTGATGATGAGCCTGATGTGCTCGACACGATTGCCGAAGAACTGGATATGTGCCAGGTGGACAAAGCCCAGGACTATGACACGGCCCTTCAGTACCTTGCAAGCTACACTTATGATATCGTTATCCTGGATATTATGGGGGTAAACGGGTTCGATCTCCTGCAAAATGCCGTTGACAGAGGATATCCAACCGTAATGCTCACCGCCCATGCGCTAACACCTGATGCCCTTAAGAAAGCCATAAAGCTTGGGGCAGTATCATTCCTACCCAAAGACAAGATGACTGAACTCAGATCATTCCTTGAAGACGTAGTTCTGGGGGGCGGAAAGCCGGTGTGGAAAAAACTTTTTGACAAATTGGGCGCATATTTTAACAAACGCTTTGGCCCAGACTGGGCTGAAAAGGACAAGTTCTTCAAAGAATTTAAGGAAGAACTGCTAAAAGCCGAAGCCAAATCCTGACTAAGTGGCAATTGAGTTGGATCGTGTTGCCAGGTTATTGCATTGGAGACGCCTTATAGCTTTAGCAGTGATGAAAGCGAATTTGGCTCTTTCTTAGAGCAGTTTTGCCATGAACCTCAACCCTAATGCCTCACGTCCTGACATCAACCCTCAATGCCTCCTTTTATCCAATCGCTCCGGTAATCAGGAAGTTTGCAAAACGAGGCGATTATTGCGGAAGGGCAAATTTGTCATAATGACTTGATCATTTTCCTACTTGTTGAGAATATATTGGTAGCTGAGGTTTTGGTAGCTTTGTCCCTGTACGAGATTAATCTGACGCCCAACATGGAAATGGAGAAATAGAACACAATGACCCACGACCATCGCCTCGCCAGGGAAAGAATGGTCAAGAACCAGCTCATTCCTAGGGGAATAACGGATGAGCGGGTACTAAAGGCCATGGGCAAAATTCAGAGGCACCTTTTCGTGGATGAAGCCCTGGCAGGCGAAGCTTACAATGATCATCCTCTTCCGATCGGGCATAAGCAGACCATTTCTCAACCCTACATTGTGGCTCTCATGACTCAGGCACTTGAGCTCACGGGAGAGGAAAAGACTCTTGAGATCGGAACTGGCAGCGGGTATCAAACTGCTATTCTGGCGGAACTTTCAAAGATGGTTTATACGATTGAAAGAATCCGGCCGCTGCTGATAAAGGCCAAAGAACTTCTTGAACGCCTGAACTATAAAAATATAAAGTTCAAGGCGTTTGACGGAACGCTTGGTTGGAAAGAGCATGCGCCCTATGATGCGATCATGGTAACTGCCGGGGCGCCAAGACTCCCAAAACCGTTACTGGAACAAATGGCAGACGGCGGAAGAATGGTGATTCCTATAGGCAATAAATACAGCCAGGATCTTATTAAGGTGACAAGGATAAAAGATAGCTACAAACAAGAAAACCTGGGCGGATGCCGTTTTGTTGATCTTATTGGCGTTCACGGATGGAAGGATTGAGGTGCGGAGCAGCCTTAAGAATATTTCTAAAGCAAGCCAGGTTTGTTTCCACTACTAATCGAAACACATGGTTCGAAAAAAAGAACCCTATCTGAAACAATTCCAGACGCTTACCCTGCCTGTCTCACGTATAAAAGGAATCGGCCCAAAAAGAGCTCTGCTCCTCCAGGACAGGGATATTTACACATTATTGGATCTGCTGTTTTTCCTGCCCATACGTTATGAAGATAGAACCAGCATATGCCCTATCCGGGACGCTGAGCCAGGGAAGACTCTTTTGGTCAAGGGCACGATCGTTAGCTCCAGAGAGCAGTGGACTCCATTTTCAGGCAAGCGCCTGTTCAAGATTGTTATCCATGATGGGAGCGGCTCACTTGAGCTTGTATGGTTCAATTACAGGAAACCCCACCTCTCCAGTTTGGGCTCTAGCAGGGAGGATATCCTGGCATTTGGAAAAATAACGGCAGGGAGGCGCTGCTGGCAAATGGTACATCCAGATATCACTGTGCTCAATACCAAATCCCGGTCAAGCGATCAAGACATTCTTTGTTTTAGACCGGTGTATCCCAGCATCAGAGGTATTGCACCCAAGCTTCTTCGCTCTTTTATCCGAACTGCGTTCAAGTACCAAAAGGACTCACTGCTGGATCCTGTTCCTGAGAGAATCATTCGCGATATCCATCTCCCTCCTTTACGCACAGCACTTGAAAAAATTCATTTTCCTCCCGCAGATTCAAGCATTGATGATTTGAACACCTTCAGCACTTCTTATCACAAGAGGCTCATTTTTGATCGGTTTTTCCTGGTAATGCTCCTTATTGCTTATCGCAAGAAAATGCGGGAAAAAACTCCATCCCATCCCCTGTCCATACCGTCTGATCTCGCTTTAAAACTACGCAAAATTTTTCCATTTGATCTTACCGCTGATCAAATAAACGCTATTGAGGACATCGTCAATGATTTCACAAGTCCCAAACCGATGAACCGATTGCTCATGGGAGATGTGGGTTGTGGAAAAACTGCCGTGGCCGCAGTGGCAGCTTACATCTCCGTGTTGAATAACGAACAGGTCGCCCTCATGGCCCCAACCCAGATCCTGGCATCCCAGCACTTCGACTACTTCTCGTCTGTTTCCCAAGGAATGGGTTTCAGGCCTGTGCTATTGACTGGATCCCTCAAGAAATCAGAAAAGCTGCAGATCTACGAAAAAATACGGACCGGTTACTATAATCTGGTCATCGGCACCCAGTCCTTGATACAAGAGGAGCTTGTTTTTTCCAGTCTCGGCCTTGTCATTATAGACGAACAGCACAGGTTTGGAGTCAAGGATCGTGCTCTCATTGATCGCAAGGGGAAAAATCCCAATTTGCTTGTACTCACAGCCACTCCTATTCCCAGAACCCTTGCAGTTACCACTTATGGAGACATGGATATCTCGATGATAAGAACCTTTCCTGAAGGACATTTACCTGTGAGTACACATCTTGTGAGGGAAGACCAGAAAAGAGAGCTCTTTAATGAACTTACCCGCACCCTGTCACGTGGCCAACAGGCTTTTGTTATTTGCCCTGCCATTGAAGGCTCAGAGGACGCTGGCATAAAAGACGTGCTCAACATGGCTAAAAGCCTAAAGAAACTTCTATGTCCTCGTTTCAAAGTCGGCCTTGTCCACGGACGCCTTCCAGGCGAGCAAAGAGAAACAGCCATGGATAATTTTCGAAAAGGCCGCACAGATGTCCTGGTGTCAACAACAGTGATTGAGGTGGGGGTGCATGTTCCAAAGGCCACCATCATGATCATAGAACATCCTGAGCGTTTTGGGCTGGCCCAGCTCCACCAGTTGCGAGGCAGAGTCGGCCGGAGCGGAGAAAAAGGCGCCTGTTTTCTTGTTATCTCCAAAAACATATCCCCAAAAGCACTTTCCAGGCTGGAGGTTTTCGCCCAAACTCTCGATGGTTTCGAGATTGCGCAAAAGGATCTCGAACAGCGCGGCCACGGCGAAGTCGCAGGCATGAAACAGACCGGTATCGGTGACCTGGATCCTGCAGAAATAATAAGGGAAAATGAGCTTTTCTTAATGGCAAAGGAGCAGGCAGAGCGAATAATCACTGCTGATCCCGATCTTACGAGCCCTGAAAATAGCTTGCTCAGATCGATCGTTGACTCTTTGCTCTCCAGGCCGATCGATTTGTGAGCACGGGATTCATACGAGAGGGGGCCTGGCCGTATTGCAGCATTTGACGAACAATTCCATTTGGTGTAGAAAATTAACTACCCCGCCGCAAGCGGACGGGGTATCAATCGGAAATTTTCTTAACGCCCCAAGGGGCGGGGAATCAAACCCTCGTCCGCCTCTGGCGGATCAAAATTCATCTTGTCAACTTGTCGGCTTGCTCCCAGAATTTCAATAAAGGGGAGCTGGCAGATTAGATCCTTTTTGGGGAGAAACGGTTGCCATGGAACATTTTAGAAGAATGGAACGACTGCCGC
>Ga0180301_10003404_pt1 | contig 12408 bp, 8 predicted proteins | sample GuaBasSediGuay16_FD_121797 | JGI IMG/M metagenome (GOLD analysis project Ga0180301, IMG submission 121797) | Subseafloor sediment microbial communities from Guaymas Basin, Gulf of California, Mexico - Guay16, Core 4569-2, 12-15 cm | ecosystem: Environmental > Aquatic > Marine > Hydrothermal...
CTGACGCCATATCCCTGACTATAATTGTCCCCTCCAGAGCTTCTTTCTGTCCAAGTATCAGAGCATAAACTGCCCCTACCCTGTCAGCTATTCTTAACTGAGTTTTAAGTGAGTCCCTGCCCAGAGATTCGGCTATATTTATCTTGGCTTTCCTAAAATCCTCCACCAGTTTTAAGCTTTTTCTCTTGGCTAAGTTTCCCAACTGGGCTAAATAAACTTTCTTTGCCGGCAAAGAAGGCCGTTTATCCCTCTTCATTCTTTCTTTCATAGCTGCCACCAGTCTTTCAATGCCAGCGGCTCCGCCGCAAGCCGGCGTATCTTTTCCCCCCAATAATTTAACTAAAGCGTCGTATCTTCCGCCGCCGACCAAGGCTCCCAGTTTCCGGCCTTCTTCAGTGTCTTCGAAAATTTCAAATACGGTCTTGGTATAATAATCCAAACCTCTGACCAAATAAGGATTGAGGTGATAGGGCAAGTCCACCTCGTCCAGGAATTCCAAAACTTCTTTGAAGTGCGATTTGCATCCCTCGCAAAGATGATCAATGATTTGCGGCGCTTGGGCTTTCACCGGCTGGCATTTTTCTTCCTTGCAGTCCAAAATCCGCAGAGGATTTTCTTTCAGCCTTCTGCGGCAATCGGCGCAAAGAGAGCTTTCCCTGGACCTAAAATAGTTCGACAGAAGTTTTTTGTAATAAGGGCGGCACTGGCTGTCGCCAATGCTGTTTATCTCTATAACCAGGTTTTTAAATTTCAACTCCCTGAGAATATTATAAAAGATTTGTATAATTTGGGCATCTATGACGGCTGTCTGTTCGCCGAAAACCTCAAAATTAAATTGGTGGAACTGACGGAATCTGCCAGCCTGAGGCCTCTCCAAACGAAACAAGGGACCCGCAGAATAAAGCTTGACGGGCTGGGGCAAATTAAACATGCCGTGTTCAATGTAAGCTCTGGCGATGGCGGCGGTAAATTCGGGGCGCAAAGCCAGATAATCCCCGCCCTTGGCCCTAAAAACATACATCTGTTTTTCAACAATGTCAGTGCTCATGCCAATTCCTCTGGAAAAAAGCTCGGCTGTCTCCAAAATAGGAGTATCTATTCTTTGAAAATTGTAAAAGCTGGCACAGCTTTCTGCTGTATTGTAAATCTTTTGATAAAACGGCTGATCCTCCGGAAGAATGTCATGCATGCCAGTGGGAGATTGAAATTTGGGTTTTTTGGCCATTTTAGTAACTGGGGACTTCAATTTTGGCTAAAGCCGTGAAGGGCCAAGCTCGTATCAATACTCGACCGATGATATTTTCTTCGGGCAAGGTGCCCCAGCGCCGGGAATCGGAAGAGAAAAGGCGGTTGTCTCCCAAAACAAAGTAATCATTTTTATCCAGCCTGATTTTAAGATTCCCGGGAGTGTTTTTCAAATCAGGCAAGTAATCGGATTCGTCGAGAATCTGGGGGATTCCTTTTTCGTCGTAAACATTGATCTCCCCCTCTTTTATTTCCACCGTTTCTCCAGGCAAACCGATAATTCTCTTGATATAACGCTGGGAAGGATTGTTGGGATATTTGAAAACCACTACTTCTCCTCGCAGGGGGTCCCTAAAATGGTAAGAAAACTCATCAATAATTAAGTAGTCTCCGTTATGAAAATTCGGCTCCATGGACTGGCCCCTGACAAAAAAGGGTTGAAACACAAAATACCTGATAGGAATTACTATCAGCATGGCGATAATGACTATCTTTGAAACTTCCCAAATAAAAAGGAGTATTTGTCTCATAATACTTCCTTAAGTATAGCAATAATGATAAAATAAATCAACACAATGAAAGTTTTAATTGTGGGGCTGGGGAACCCCGGAAAAAAATACATCGGAACAAGACACAATGTTGGATTTAGGGTCGTTGACGAGCTAGCCAAGGAAAAGCGAGAAGGATTTATTTTGGCCAAACCACGGACTTTTATGAATCAATCTGGCAAGGCAGTCAAACAATTAATTGAAAATTGCTGTATGAGAACAGCGGGCAAATTAAAAATTGAAAATTTAATCGTGGTGCACGACGACATTGATCTGCCAATCGGAGGTTTCAGAATCCAAAAAGGCAGGGGAGCAGCCGGCCACAAAGGAGTTCAATCGATCATTGATGCATTGGGAACGAAAGATTTCTGGAGAATAAGAATAGGCATCTGCCCAAAAACCGGCAAGCCCAAAAATGTGGAAAAATTCGTCCTTCAAAAATTCACCAAGGAAGAAGAAAAAATAATAAAAAAAACAATCAAAAAAGCAATCTTAGAGATCGCCAAAATTTAGCGTGAGGGCAAACGCCAGGATTCCCCGAGTAATTACCCGAGAATCCTGGATGGCTATAGGAAGGATTGCTTTTTCGCTTACCCCCACACTGAATCTTGTTTGACACTTCGTCAACGATATTGTATATCACAGCTGAATGGAAGCGTCAAGGGATGCGATAGATAAAATTTTAATAGTAGGAATAACCCCCTATTTTTTGGAAAAGGGGAATTTTTGGTTTGAAAAGAATTTAACCAAAATACTGGAAGCCAAAAAGACCCAATCTTTTTTTGAAGACAACACCATATATTTGGAAAGGAACAAAGACTTCCATTTTTCTCAATTTCTAAGAAAGCTGGACGAAATGGGCTACGAGAAGGTCCAAACTGTTTCAGAACCGGGAGAATTTTCCAAAAGAGGAGGCATCATTGACGTTTTCCCTATCAATCTAAATCAAGCTGTCAGAATTGACTTCTACGGAAATCTAATTGAAAACATCGAAAAATTGCCAGTTGAGATAAAAAACGAGAAAGAAGCCAAAGAAAGAATAAAGAAGAAATTAAAGCACCAAAAGATCTTTTCTGATTTAAAAAGACTAAAACCCGGGGATTATTTAGTACATTTAGACCATGGAGTTGGCAGATTTTGCGGAATAGGTGAATTAACTCACGATCGTGAGTTATTTAAATATTATGTTCTGAAATATGCGGCGGGTGATAAATTATATGTGCCGGTAGGGCTGGAAAGAAAACTTTCAAGATATATTGGATTTACCGAACCCAAAATTTCTAGATTAAGCAGCCCCTTTTGGATAAAAACCAAAAGAAAAGTTAAAGAAGAAGCGGAAAAACTAGCCAAAGACCTCTTAGAACTCTACGCCAAAAGAGAAATTACCACCCGTCCTCCTTATTTGCCGGACACAGAAATAGACTCTCAAATCATTGGCTCTTTTCCTTTTGAGGAAACCCCCGATCAAATTCAAGCAATGGAAGAAATTAAAAAGGATTTGGAAGAGTCCACAGAACCAATGGACAGGATAGTTTGCGGCGACGTGGGATTTGGAAAAACGGAAGTTGCCTTGCGCGCCATGGTCAAAGCTATAAACTCGGGGCGGCAAACGGCCATGATCTGCCCCACCACCATTTTGGCGTCCCAGCACTATCATAATTTTAAAGAACGCCTAAGGCGCCTGCCCGTCAGAATCGCTTTGCTTTCCCGCCTACAGACAAAAAAAGAGCAAAAAGAAATAACTGAAAACTTAAAAAGCGGGAAATTAGATATTGTTATCGGCACTCACCGGCTTTTATCAAACGACATAGAATTTAAAAATCTAGGGCTTTTGGTTGTTGACGACGAGCAAAGATTCGGAGTGAAGCAAAAAGAAAAACTTAAGAAAATAAGAGCTTCTCTGGACGTCTTATCCCTTTCTGCCACTCCCATTCCCAGAACTCTCTACTTGGCTCTTTCTTCTTTGAAGAAAATAAGCTTGATTCAAACGCCGCCCGCTTCCAGGCTGCCCATTAAAACCAATATTTCTCCCTGGTCGGAAAAAGTAATCAAAAAGGCAATTGAAACAGAAATTTCCCGGGGAGGACAAGTTTACTATCTGCACAACCGGGTGGAAACTATTGAAACTGCCAAAAAGTTTCTGAAAAACTTGATTCCCCAAGCTGAAATTGGCATAGCTCATGGCAGATTAAAAGAAAAAGAACTGGTAAAAGTAATGGCAGATTTCCAGCAAAAGAAAATAAATGTTTTGGCAGCCACCACTATTATTGAAAACGGTTTGGATTTGCCCAATGTCAACACTCTTATTGTGTCGGACGCCACAAAACTAGGACTCTCGCAGGCCTACCAAATCAGGGGAAGAATCGGCAGATCCCATCTCCAGGCTTTCGCCTATTTTCTCTATGGAGGAAATCTGAAAGATTTGGCCAAAAAGAGATTAAAAGCCCTAAAAGAGGCGGAAGAATTGGGTTCCGGATACAAAATCGCCCTGAGGGATTTGGAAATCAGGGGGGCTGGCAATATCTTGGGAAAGGAGCAGTCTGGCAGCATAAACCAAGTGGGCCTAAACTTATATTGCCAAATGCTATCAGAGGCGATTGATAAAATAAAAAAAGAGTAGTAGAGTATAAAAATATGTCAATCCGATTAATAATTGTTGAAAGTCCCACTAAGGGAAATACCATAAAAAGATTTTTAGGGCCGAATTATCAGGTCCTTTCTTGCTATGGGCATGTTAGGGATCTGCCTAAAGACGAACTGGGAGTGGATATTGAAAACGATTTCAAGCCTAAATACGTAATTCCTCTTAAATCAAAAAAGGTAATTCAGTTGTTGGCTGAAAACGCTCAAAGAGCAGATTTGACTATTTTAGCTACGGATGAAGACAGAGAAGGAGAAGCCATTGCTTGGCATTTATCTCAAGTTCTCGGCCTAAACGGACAAAAACCATATCAAAGAATTGCCTTTCACGAAATTACCAAACAAGCCATAGAAGAGGCCCTGCAAAATCCAAGAAAGATAGATATGAAGTTGGTTGACGCCCAGCAGGCCAGAAGAGTACTGGACAGAATCGTCGGCTACAAGCTTTCCCCATTTTTGTGGAAAAAAGTGGCCAGGGGACTGTCGGCAGGAAGAGTGCAGTCGGTAGCAGTCAGACTGGTAGTGGAAAGGGAAAGAGAAATAAAAAAATTCGTTCCCCAAGAATATTGGAGCATTACCGCTCTACTGGAAAAAATTAACTCAGGTAAAACTCCTTCCTTTGAGGCAACATTAACCAAGAAAGGCGGCAAGATTTTAGATAAACTGGAAATAAAAAACAAAAAAGAAGCAGAAAAAATCGTCAATGATTTAAAAGAAGCTGAATATCGAGTAGCTGAAGTGGAAAAGAAAGAAACACGGAAGAATCCATTTCCCCCCTTCACCACTTCAACTTTACAGCAGGATTCTTGGAGAAAATTAAGGTGGCCGGCCAAATTTACAATGCGAACAGCCCAGCAACTCTATGAAATGGGGCTAACGACTTATCACAGGACCGACTCTCTCAATCTTTCCGGTTTGGCTTTGGGGACTGCTAAAAAATTCATTATCGAAAACTACGGCCAAAATTACCACCAATTCAGGAAATACAAAGCCAAAGGCAGAGCCCAGGAAGCGCACGAAGCCATTCGTCCGACATACGCCGACAGAACTCCGGAGAAGATAAAAGGAGAAGCCAAGCTAGACCAAAATCAGTACCGCCTTTATGAACTGATTTGGCAAAGATTCATCGCTTGTCAAATGGCGCCTGCTGTTTTTGATTTTATTGGAGTCGATATTAATGCTAAGAACTACACTTTCCGAGCCACCGGTCAAACCTTAAAATTCGACGGTTTCTTAAAAGTTTATCCAATAAAATATGAGCAAGCAGAACTTCCGTCATTGGACAAAAACGAGATTTTGAAATTATTAAAACTTGCTCCTTCTCAGCATTTTACCCAACCGCCTCCGAGATATACCGAAGCCACCCTGATTAAAAAGCTGGAGGCAGAAGGCATCGGCCGACCTTCCACTTATGCCCCTATTATTTCTACTATCCAAGAAAGAAATTATATTGAAAAAGATGAAAAGAAATATTTCCGACCCACGGAAATTGGCACCGTGGTCAACGACTTGCTGGTGAAACACTTCCCCAATATCGTTGATTTGAAATTTACAGCCACAATGGAGGAAGATTTAGATGAAATTGCCGAGGGTGAAAAGAAGTGGGTAAAAATCATCAAAGATTTTTACGGCTCATTTGCTGAAAACTTAAAGAAAAAATACTCCGAAGTTTCTAAAAAAGAATTCACCGAAGAGCCGACAAAAAAGAAATGTCCCAAATGCGGGGCTCCCCTGCTGATTCGCTTGGGAAAATACGGAAAGTTCTATGCTTGCTCCAAATTTCCTCAATGTCAATACACGGAATCTCTGCCGGAAAACAAATTGGGAATCAAATGCCCCAAATGCAAGGATGGTGAACTCGTAGAAAAAAGAACCAAAAAGAAAAAGATTTTTTACGCCTGCAACCGTTTTCCCAAATGCGACTTTGCCTTATGGGATAAGCCCACTGGAGAAAAATGCCCTAAATGCGGTTCTCTGTTAGTAGAAACCAAAAAAGGCACCCATTGCTCCAACAAAAACTGCCATTACGTAAAATAAAAACTCGAAATCGCAACCATGGTTGTTATTTCGAGTTTTTTATTAACGGCCTCTTTTTTTGATTTTTCTGCCTTGATTTTTCAAGTACTATAAAGTATAATAAGGGGATAATTTGAAGCATGTCAACCATAATTCAAAAAATATTTAAGCCGGGCTTTGACTCAAAATCCATTGAGAAAGCCTTTAAGTTTGCTAAAACCGCCCATGCGAGCCAGAAAAGACTTTCCGGCGACGAATACATCCAGCACCCGGCCAGAGTGGCTCAAATATTAAAGGAAATGCATCTGGATTCCAAAACCATCATAGCCGGCCTCCTGCATGACGTGCCAGATGATACGGAAAAAACCCTGGAAGATATAGAAAAAGAATTCGGCAAAGAAGTGGCTTTCCTGGTAGAAGGAGTCAGTAAGCTTGGAAAACTGCGCTACCCCAAAGAAAGGCTGGAAGTGAAGCCCATGGAAGAAAGAGTCGGGGAGCCAATCGACTTAAAAGCGGAAAATCTCAGAAAAATGTTCTTTGCCATGGCAGAAGATTTAAGGGTGGTCCTGATAAAACTAGCCGACCGTCTCCACAACATGGAAACTTTGGGCTCTTTGCCTCCGGAAAAACAAAAAAGAATCGCTCTGGAAACTTTGGAAATTTATGCTCCCTTGGCAGATAGGCTGGGAATGGGAGAAATGAAAGCGAAATTGGAAGACCTGGCTTTCCCCTACCTTTATCCCAAAGAATACGAATGGCTGATTCAAAACGTAAAAGAAAAATATGAAAAAAGAAAAAAATACCTTGAAAAGCTGCAGCCAATTTTAAAAGAGTTGCTGAGAAAAGAAAAGATAAAACTTTTGGAAATCAGTTCCCGTGCCAAATCTTATTGGAGCCTTTATCAAAAGCTGTTAAAATACGAAATGAACTTTGACAGAATCCACGACCTGATAGCTCTCAGGGTGGTGGTGGAAGACGTTAAAACCTGTTATGAGGTCTTAGGCATTATCCATAAATTTTGGAAGCCGCTTCCGGGAAAAATTAAAGATTTCATTGCCTTTCCCAAACCCAACAATTACCAAGCGCTCCATACCACCTGCTTTTGCCTAGACGGGAAAATTACCGAGATACAAATCAAAACTAAAGCAATGCATCAAGAAGCGGAAAACGGAATTTGTGCCCACTGGGCAATGAAAGAAGGCATTGACCTCAAAACCCAGGGAAAAAAATTCGCCTGGGTCCAACAATTGAGAGATTGGCAAAGAGAGGTTTCCAAATCAAAGGAATTCCTAGAGGGCCTAAAAATAGACTTTTTTAAAAACAGAATTTTCGTCTTTACTCCCAAAGGAGACGTCATTGATCTGCCGGAGGGTGCCAGCCCAGTGGATTTCGCTTACGCCGTCCACTCCGACATCGGCAATCAATGTGCGGGAGCAAAAATAAACGGGAAAATGTCCTCTCTTTCCCAGCCCCTAAATAACGGTGATGTGGTAGAAATTATAACTGATAAAAATAAAAAGCCTTCCCGGGACTGGCTGGAATTCATTAAAACCAGCTTTGCCAGAACCAGGGTCAAACGCTGGCTGAAATCGGAATCCCGCCCACAAAATATAGACAGGGGCTTGAAGCTGTTAAATCAGGAATTTCAAAGAATGAAAGGCATTACTTTTGAAAATCTCTCTCAACCAAAAAAAGAAGAGCTTTTGAAAGTCTTTCCATATAAAAATTTGGAAAATTTGATTGTGGCCGTGGGAGAAGGAGAGGTTTCTGCCAAAGAAATTTTTAAAAAATTATTTAAAGAAGAGGAAATTCTTATTCCTACTCCCAAAGTTTCTCCCCGTCTTCACTGGGAACAAATCCAAAGAAAAGGAAAGGAAGAAATTTCCCTAGCTGGCGAAAGAGGAATTAAAACCTATCTCGCCAAATGCTGCTGCCCCCAGCCCGGAGACGAAATCCGCGCTTGGATTACCAAAGAAAGGGGCGCTTCCATTCATAAAACTAATTGTGAAAACTTAATACAAGCTCAAAAAAAATGTCCCCAGCGGATCATTGAAGCTTCTTGGCCGAGCAGAGAAAAAATGTCATATACTGCATCGCTGGCAATAGAAGCTGAAGATAGAATTGGTTTGTTTAGAGACATTTCTTCGGCCATTAGCGCGTTGGGAATTAATATTCTGAACTTCCAAGCCGAATCTCCAAAAGAAAAATTAGCCACTCTTAAGGCTAATGTTGAAATATCTGACTGGGAGGATTTAGATAAACTTTTCGGCCAACTCAAACAAGTCAAGGGCGTTCTTGAGGTCAGGAAGATTTAATTTTCTTTAATAAGCTCTCCAGTTCTTTTTTGGAGTTGAAAAAGATGGTCAATTTGGGGCGGCCCGCTTCCATTCTTAATCGGAGATTTTTAATCTTCAAAATGTCCCTTAGTTTTTCCTCCAGGGTCTTCACTTCTTTGGAAGCTGCGGAAATTTGCTTTTTAACGGGCTTCCAAATATTCAGCTTCTGGGTTAAACTCTCCGTTTCTCTAACATTAAGCCCATCCCTTACAACTCTTGCAAAAAGGGTTTTTTGTTTTTGGGAATCTTCTACTGCTAACATAGCCCTGGCATGACCTTCTGAAATTTTTTCTTCTCTTAGGGCCTGCTTTATTTCGTCAGGCAAATCAAGAAGGCGCATGGTGTTGGCTACTGCTTCCCGGCTTTTGCCGGCCAGTTTAGCAATGTCTTTTTGCAGAAATTTGAATTCGTCTTGCAGTCTTTTATAAGCCTCGGCTTTTTCCATCGGATTCAAATCCAAACGCTGGACATTCTCTATTAAGGAAACCTCCAATTTCTCCTGCTCGGTAGGCTCCCTGATAATTACCGGTATTTGGGTCAAGCCCACCATCTTGGCCGCCAACAGCCTCCTTTCTCCTGCCACCAGCTGATATTCGTTCCCGCCCTCCTTTTCAATGCGACTCACCAGCAAGGGCTGCAGAATGCCGTATTCTTTGACGGAATCTGCCAAAGCTTCCAAGCCCGCCTGATCAAAGTTTTTTCTTGGTTGGTAAGGATTGGGTTTTATTTTCTCAAGCTCAATATAAAATATAGGTTCTTGTTTCTGCTCGGAATCTTTTTTATTTTTTTCTGATTTTTTGGGAATCAGCGATTCCAAACCTTTGCCAAATGTGTTGTTCTTCATGTTTTTTTATTATTTAAATTTATCAACTCCTCTGCCAGCTCCCGATAAGCCTTTACGGCCATGGAAGCGGGAGCGTATTGCAAAATAGTTTTTCCGAATTTTGGGGCTTCCGCCAATACTATAGTTCTAGGAATGACGGTATCAAAAACGTAACCTGGAAAATTTCTCCTCACTTCTTTGGCTACTTCCCGAGAAACCTTGTTATTTCTACTATACATTGTCAAAAGGGCGCCGGCAATCCTCAAATCCGGCTTTAAGTTATCTTTGACTAAATTAATGGTACTGAGGAGTTGTTTCAAGCCTTCCAAAGCCAAGTACTCGCACTGCACGGGTATCAAAACTTCATCGGCGGCACAAAGAGCGTTTATGGTCAGCAAGCCCAAACTGGGAGGAGAATCAATGAAGATAAAATCGTAGGGTTCTTTTACTTTTTCTAAAATCTGGCGGAGCTTGAATTCTCTGGCTTCCGAATTAACCAATTCTACTGTGGCTCCCGCCAAATCCGGGGAAGCCGGCATAATTTCGTAATTAAAAAACGGGCTTTTCCTGATAATAGCCGAAGGGCTAATTTGACCCATCAAAGCGTGATATATAGAAAGAGGCAGACGGCGCGGAGCAATCCCCAAAGATAAAGTGGCGTTGGCTTGAGAGTCCATATCAACCAGCAAAACTCTTTTGCCCGTGGCACTTAAAAAAACAGGCAAATTAGTTGCAACAGAACTCTTCCCCACGCCTCCTTTCTGGTTCGCTATGGCGATAATACGGGTCATTAAATCAAATTAGCACATAATTTTTAAATTGACAAACAATAAAAAAATTGATAAATTAATAAGGTAATTTGCCGCGGTGGCGGAATTGGAATACGCGTACGACTCAAAATCGTATGAGCTTATGCTCTTGAGGGTTCAACTCCCTCCCGCGGCACAAACTGAATCCTCTTCATGGGGATTTTAACTTTGTGCAACAAAAAAATGAAAGAGGTAAACTCCTTTGCTCTCTTAGGGCGACTCCTCCCGCCCCCAAAAACTCGAAATCAAGACCATAGTTGTTATTTCGAGTTTTTCTTTTTGAAAATCCTTATAACCAGCCAGCCGGAAAAAATTCCGATTCCGGCTCCAGCCACAATGTCTGATGGCCAATGAACGCCAACAAAAACTCGGGAAACAGCAATCAAAAAGCTGGCAACAAAAAATAAAATGCCGGCCTTTTTATTATAAAAATAAACAACTGCCGATAAAGCGAAGGCAAAAGCGGCATGGCCCGAGGGAAAAGCCGATTGGTTAATTTTATTGATAAGCAAATGAACATTATTTTCAACAAATGGTCTGGCCTTGGGCCAAATCCAACGAATCAAATCAACAATCACAAATTTGGCCAAAACTGCCGCTAAAAAGGTGCCGATGATAACTTTTCGTTTTCTCCAAAAAATGAAAATCACTAGGGCTACCAGTATGAAAATTAAATATTTGGCCGAAAAAATACCCAAAGCATCCAGCCAATTCCATCGTCCGGCCCAACTATTTATTTTTTGAAATAATAGATAATCCATGATTTTTCATTTCTCTTATCCATTTTAGATTTCTAATTGCCTTGGGAGGTACCCCCAAAAAAGTCATACCCAAAGAAACTACTGCCGCTAATATAAAAGCTATGTTGATTTTAGGAATTACCAAAAAAAGAAGCGCCAAAAATATAAAAAAGACGCCGCGAGAAACATTAAAAATCGTTTCGCGGTAAATTATAAATTCATCGGTTTCGGCTCCCTTAAGAGAAGCTCTTTCATAAAGAAGGGTTTGATGAGGAACACCAGCCGTAGTCCGACAAATTCTATAAAGAGTTTGAGCTAAAAAAGCCGTAAAGGGAGTAGTAACAAAATATTTCAATATCCAGGCGATAGAAGTTAAAAAGGAGCCCAAATTCAAAAGTTTAACTCGATTAATAATTTTATCAGACATTCTGCCGATATAAAGAGTAAAAAGAACAGCCATCCCTAAAGCAAAAGTGGTAATCCCTCCCATAGTGCCGTAACCGATCGCCAAAATAGCCATAAATAAAGGCCAACAGTAAGAATTGACCCCCATCTCTATACTATTGGCAATAATCCCCCAATTGATTCTTTTGTTAGCTTTTCTTAAGATTCTTCTCCAAGCCATACGGTAGGAATCGCTATAAATTACATGAACTTCTTTAGAAAGAAACATAGGAATAGAAGAAGCAAAAAGAACTACCAAAACTGCGACAAACAGGGCCGGATAACCCAAACCGGCCAAAATCCATCCGCCGATCATCGGACTAATGATGGTGGGAATCAAAATAGCGACATTCATTTTGCCCACCTCTCTCCCCTGGTGATTTCTTTCTGAAAAGCGGCAAAAATCAACATGGAAAGCCGGCCAAAAAAGAATCATGCCAAATCCTTTTAAAATTATGGCCAAGGGTACCAGCAAAAAAGATTGGTAAAGAAAAAACAAGCAAAGATAATATCCGAAAAAGAAAAAATGGCTAAAAAGCATAACGCGTTTCAAACCGAACTTAGCCATGGCCTTTCCTCCGTAAACTGCCAATACTCCAAAAAGCATGTGGACGGCGCCAAAGAACAACAGGGTCAGAGGAAGAGAATAGTTAAAATAAAGATAAAGATAAACCGGCTCGAAGATTAAAATCATTCCCAAAGCCAGACTTCTGATGGCGATTGAGACAAAAAATTGCTCCGACTCTCTTTTGAGAAGATATTGAAGAAAATTAATTGGAGGAAAATGAAAAGGCATACCTTCTTTTA
>Ga0180301_10003405_pt1 | contig 12403 bp, 13 predicted proteins | sample GuaBasSediGuay16_FD_121797 | JGI IMG/M metagenome (GOLD analysis project Ga0180301, IMG submission 121797) | Subseafloor sediment microbial communities from Guaymas Basin, Gulf of California, Mexico - Guay16, Core 4569-2, 12-15 cm | ecosystem: Environmental > Aquatic > Marine > Hydrothermal...
AAATCTCTCTGGGAGAGAAAAGAAGGCTGGAAATTGCAATGGCCCTTATTGCCGATCCTCAGGTCTTGCTCCTCGACGAACCACTGGCGGGTTTAAGCGAAGCCGAAATAAGTGAAATTCTTCAAGTAATAAGACAGCATATCCATAAACAGACAATTATTATCGTAGAACATAAAATTACCAGAATACAAGAATTGGCAGAACGATTTACTGTTATGAATGAAGGAGAAATCATTGCAGACGGTAAATACGATGATGTAATTAATGCTCCGGAAGTAAGAAAAAGTTACTGGAAAATAGGATAGACTACAAAATCAAGGATAGAGAAATGACAGCAGATGGTCTTCTTAATGTAAATAATTTGAATGTTGCCTACGGAGAGGCCAAGGCTCTGTTTGATGTTTCGATTGAGATCAACAAGAACGAGGTTGTCTCCATAGTAGGGAGAAACGGTGCCGGAAAGACTACCCTTCTCAGAACGATTTCAGGATTTCTTGAACCTGTAAGCGGTTCCGTCATTTTTAATAACCAGGATATTACAGGTATGCCTGCTTTTAAGCTGGCAAAAATGGGAATCAAATATGTGCCACAGGATAAGATGGTATTCTCCGATTTAACAGTAAGGGAAAATCTTGAGCTTTCGAGTTACGGTACCGGAGACTACAATTGGGAAGGCGTGCTGGGTTACTTCCCCAGATTAAAAAAATTGTTAAACAACAAAGGGGGGTATCTAAGCGGTGGTGAGCGGCAGATGGTTATGATAGCCAGAGCCCTCCTTGGAAAACCTCCCATTCTTTTAATAGATGAACCGACCGAAGGTTTGGCACCGAACATTGTAAACGATCTGATAGATATCTTTAAAAGAATAAGAGAAGATTCTGTTCTGGTTATAGTAGAGCAAAACCTCACGGTTGTCTCCGGGATCTCGGATAAGGTCTATCCCATGAAAGAGGGGAAAATCGTCTCTCAGATTACAGACAGAGAGCAAATCAAGTCGGTGTCTTTTGAGAACCTGTTATAACTAAAAAGGAGAGAAGGTGATGCGCAAACTGATTAAGGACTGGGGCGGAATAATCACAGCCTTCACCCTGTTGATTCTGGTGAGAATATTCCTCCCCCTTCCCTTTACAATAGAGATACTCATATTTGCCATCTACACGATGGGATTAAACTTTCTACTGGGTAGACTGGGTTTTATCTCGTTCGGTCAACCCGCTTACCTTGCAGCAGGAGCCTATTCCACCGCAATATACCTGTTTTACTTTGGGAGCAATCCCTATATCGGATTCCTGGTAGGAATACTGGGCGGGTTGATTTTGACACTCATCATCGGTCCGATATTCGTAAGACTGAGGAGTGATTATTTTGCCCTTGTAAACCTGGCGTTAAGTGTAATTTTTTTCTTTATTTTACAGAAAGCACTTAAGAACATTACGCACGGAGATAACGGGTTATGGTATCTTACTAAAATGTCATCAACTCCTTTTCTTGATCTGGGAAAACCTAATGACTTTTTCATTTTCACTTTTTTTATCACCTTGCTTATCTGGATTTTGTTTAAGTATATAGACAGGACTATCTTTGGTGCAAGTTGCCTGGCTACTAAAACAAACGAAGATAAATTGAAATTTCTTGGATACAGTAATTTCAAAATCAGATGGTTCTCCTTTAGTCTGGCAAATACTGTAACTGCAACTGCAGGCTCTTTATATGCTATCTATTTTGGTTTTATAAGTCCAAGTGTAACCGAGCCTGCCAGAGCCGCAGATGTGGTAGTGGTCACATTACTTGGAGGGCTGGGAACTCTCTATGGCCCCCTGGTGGGTTCATTTGTCTACACTGGATTAAAAGACCTTGTAAGCGGGATTATTACTCACTGGGAGCTTGTAATAGGAATATTACTGGTTGTCATCATGCTTGCCGGTGAGAAGGGTATTTGGGGTACCATTCAACCTCTTCTTAAAAAGGTACAACTGAGAATAACAGGAAAAGAAGCATAACAATAGAGTTGTATGATTAAAGGAGCATTTCAACAATGAATGTACAGCTATTGATTTCAAGCATTATTTTCGGCCTCAGTATAGGCAGTATCTATTTTCTTCTGGCTATCGGTCTTTCCCTGTGTTTCGGACTGATGAGAATAATCAGCCTGGATCAACTTCTCTACTACTCAATCGGAGCATATATTACTTATACAATACTCACATTCATAGGGAGTTTCTGGATAGGGCTGTTGGTCGCTATGATTGTAGCCGCATCAGTAAGTCTTATTGTAGAAAAACTGGTCTTTAAACGGATATACGAAAAGGCGATAACTTTCACAATGATTACTTCATTTGGTATTCTGCTAGCAGGCGTGGGTATAATAAAATATATATGGGGTCTGGTCCCTCGCCCAGTGCCTTCGCCCATACACAAACAGATTATTTTACTGGGAACCGAAGTTCCTCTCTACAGGGTAATTGTTATTTTAATCGCAATATTTATCTATATTGACATATGGCTTTTTCTCAATAAGACCATAGTAGGGAAAGCCATAAGAGCAGGTATAGAGGATGCCGAGAAGGTAGAAGGTCTGGGCATAAATGTTTACTGGCTCTTCACTCTAACCTTTTTGATCGCAGGAGGGTTATCGGGGTTGGGAGGCGGCCTGCATACGCCCCTTATAATGGTGGACCCTCACATGGGTCTTGAGATGATCCCCTTTGTTTTTATGGTAGTTATTATTGGGGGACTGGGAAGCATAAAGGGTACTTTAATTTCATCCTTAATTGTAGGCCAGGTAATATCGCTCGGGGCACTTATATGGGCGCCTCTCTCCAACATGGCACCTTTCGCCATTATGATTCTCATATTGATAGTAAAGCCGACAGGGCTGTACGGAAGCAAACTGCTTAAGAGGTGACTCAGGAGTATATATGAGTACGATGAGAGCTGCCGTTCTTGTAAAAGAAAAAAAGTTCGAGTTAAGAGAAGTCCCCGTACCAACCATAAAAGAAAACCAGGTGCTCGTTAAAATCGAAGCTACTGCCATCTGCGGAACGGAAGTTTCCATGTTTACCGGAGAACACACAAAGGGGTACCCCCTGATAATGGGACATGAGACGGCCGGGGTGGTGCACAAAGCAGGCTCTGCAGTCAGTTCGGTTAAAGAGGGTGACCCGGTATTTATCATTTCCGGCATTTCCTGTGGTTTCTGCGAGTACTGTCGTGAGGGCAAGGAGAATCTCTGCCCTTACGGCGGGCTTCTAGGCAGAGAAATGCAGGGCTCTTACGCCGAGTATCTTGCCGTCCCTGAACATGCTGTTTTCAAGCTTCCTTTGGATTTTCCGCCTGTTCATGCTACAACTCTCAATTTACTCATGACGGTTATTCACAGTCATAGAAAGATAAGAGTTTACCCCGGATACAGTGTGGTTGTGCTTGGCCTGGGACCTGCAGGTCTTGCTCAGCTTCATTTCTCCAAAATTTCGGGAGCCGGCCCGCTAATAGGAGTAGGGCACAGGGAGTGGAGAGGTAGGCTGGCAGAAGATTTTGGCGCCGATAAAGTAGTAATTACTAAAGAAGAGGATCCACTTAAGAAAATAAAAAATGCTTTAGGAGCAGATGGTGCAGATCTGGTAATAACCGCCTCCAGCCAGCCTCAAGCATTCAAACAGGCTGTTGAAATTGCTAAACCCGGCGCTACGGTACTCCAGTTCGGAATCATGGGAAGGGCGGGAGAGGTTGATCTCTACTCAATATATTTCAAGGAACTCGCCATATTGGGCTCACGTGCAACTGTAGGAGCAGATTTTCCTCTTGCGGTAAGGTGGTTTTTAAATCACCAGGAATTACTCAAAAAGATAGTAACTCGTACACTCCCCCTTGAAGATATCCAGGAGGGCTTCGAGATGATCCTTAACAAGGAAGAAGAACTATTGAGAGTAGTTATAACTTATTGAAGCTGGATGCATTATTGTAAGCGATTTTTACCGCGCATCCCTTTTCAGTTGCATCTTCAATTATTTAAAGTTATAAAGCAGCATAAACTTTCGTTTATTGAGGTAGGGAGCACTTATGAAGATAAGGGGTAAACTAACCGGAGCTATTTTTATAATTGTTGCAGGATTCGTCACCGCTTTGATTGTCTTAATCTATTCAGATAAAATTGTTTCGGATATAAAGGAGATTGAACTGAAGGCAACAAAGGTTGTTTCAGAGTGGTACAATCTCAATTCGTTGACCAAAGACCTCCTGATTGCCCAAACTCCTGTAACAGAATTGAGGGAAAGATTTAATTCCGCCTTTAATCAATTCCAGACTCAGTTTGACGAGCTGTTTAGTCTTTCTTCAATAGAATTTCTTGAGAAAGAATCGAGAAACCACCTGGAGTCCACCGAGAGCATGTGGAATGTATTAAAGGGAAGTTTTGAAATGATTCAGCAGGCTCTCGATAAAATCGTTGAAGGAGGGCTGGCCGAGAGGATAGACAGAAGAGGAACTCTTTCCTATCTTATAAATGAGACTTACAGGGGCACCTTGAGTACACAAGACTATACTGTGCTTAATCAATTGCACTCAAACGTAGGTGCAATCTCAAATGCGGTTTTAGATTTTACCAACTTCTTAAATGAATCGATAGAGAATATAAGCAGACAGGTTTCCGAGTATTCTAGATTAAGCAAAATTATTCCGGGCGGGATATTAGCACTTGTTACTGCCTTTGCCGTATTCTTTTCGCTTTTCTTTAGTAAGAGAATAGCATTAAGAATAGGCTCGATAGAGAACACCATGCAGATGGTAGCAAACAGAGATTTTACAGTACGCTCCAAAACGAGCTCGAAGGATGAGATAGGTGCTCTTGGCAATCACATAAACCAGGTTCTCGATACTGTTCAGGATTTCCTGCGTGCCACACGCAGGGCTTCGGGGAAGGTGAGTGAGCTCAAAGAGACTCTATCTTCGGGTACAACCGAATCGGCTTCTGCGCTGGATGAGATCAGCAAGAACATCGAGAACATGAAAAACCAGTTCAGTAAGCTCGAGCAGAGTATCGAAAATACCGCAAAGATTACAGAAGATATAGTGGAAAGAATTGCAGGTCTGGAGAAAGAAATACAAAAACAGTCAGAATCGGTGGATAACAGTTCTTCTTCAATAGAAGATCGATACCGGGGCAAAGGAAATCTTAAAATCCATGTCCGAACTGGATTCTCTCAGCAACGAGACCAGGGACCGCATGGCGGAGCTGGATGAGCTGATGAGCTCTTTTAAAATTACCGAACAGCAGGCTTTACCCTCTCTCCTTCAGCTCAAATCTCTGGAAGTTGAAGAAGAAAAAGACTGCAAGAAAGAGAGATATGCCTATTATCATGAGAAAACCATTCTGTATACCGGCTTTCTCAGAAAAGAAGCAACTGCGAAGAAGATATGATGAATGTTTAAGAATGTCCCTCGCCTGTCAGGAAAAAGCTCCACTACCAGAGCGTTAGAGCTAATAAGAACAGCTCCCAGACCAATACCGGTAATTGCAAAGAAAAAGAGGTTTATAGCAAAATTATCAACAAGACGGAGTAATAGAGTTCCCGTAAACAGAAGAAAACAGCCCGCCATAAGGAGCCTCTCCCTGGGGATATTATCAGCAACAACACCTCCCAGAAAGGCCGAAACAGCATAACCGAGCTGTACTACTGTAGTAATAAGTCCGGCATCTCTCACACTTATTTTGAAATAGTTCTGAATCTCCGGAAGCCCCGTACCTATAAAAGAAAAAGTGAAACCAAGCATGCCCAGGGATATAAATGTAAAAAGACTTATAAGTCTCCTGTCTGTAATCATCATCTATATTTCCTTCTTCAGGGTAATGTTTAAAAACTATTGCATAATTATTATCGGTAGTATATTATAGTATGAAGATCGCACAGTTTTACATTTAAAATACCAATTGTCAAGTGTGTGTAAAAGCTACGTACAATACGGCACTGCGTTTAAGCCTGGCAAAAGGAGAGCCTTATACTTAGCCGGCAAACATATTAAATTTCTGTATTGACAAATTATCTATAATTAGTAGTATGTAGACAAAACCTTAAAATAGTAAAGAAAAACTTTGAATAAGAGAATATTTTTCATTACAGTCCTTCTTACTACAATCTTAATTAGACCCCCTTTATTTTTTACCCAGGAACTCGTTACAGCCGAGAAGTATCTAAATGACCTCTCAAAAGCCTATGGGGAAATAAACGATTACAAGGCTGATATAACTATCACGCAGGGCGATAGTGTTATGAAGGGCGTGCTTTTTTATAAAAAGCCAAATCTTCTTCGAATCAACTTTACAAAACCTAAAGATCAGGTGCTGGTTGTAAACGGAGAATCCCTCATAATTTACATTCCCGAACATAGTGTAATAATGAAGCAAAATTTAAGGCGTAGAGGTCAGGAGACACTGGCCTCGCTGGCAAGTAAAGAAGGGCTTACGCAGCTTAAAAGAAATTACAGTGTTGCCTACGAAATTGGTCCCGAACCAGTACCGCTGGATGAACAGTCAAAGTTAAATGTCATTAAATTAAAGTTTGAATGGCGCTCTCCCGATGAAGCGTTCCGTCAGCTCAATATATCGGTTACCGAGGATCGGCTTATTCGAAGAATAATCGGAGTTACACGAAATTACGAAGAGATTCAGTTCGATTTCACTAACATCGATATAAACCAGAACATCCCCGATGCTCGTTTTACAAACTACGAGCCCCCTCCCGATGCAAATGTTTTTGATAACTTTTTATTTAAGCCGGAAAACTAAAACATGGAAGCTATCGGAGAAAAATTACGAAATGCAAGAGAACAGCAGGGTTATTCTATAGAACAGATCTCAAGAGACACAAATATAGCCAAACACTACCTGCTCGCTTTTGAAAACGAAGATTTCTCCGTATTTCCGGGGGAACCCTATCTGCTCGGGTTTTTAAGAACCTACTCCGAATACCTGAATCTTCCACCAGATGATATGATCGCGCTTTACAAAAACATGAAAATTCAGGAACAACCCTTCCCCATGGAAGAGCTTCTTAACAAGAAACGTACCTTGCCTGTATTACCTGTGCTTTTTACGGTAATACTTGTGGCAGGACTCGGGACAGCGGCTTTCTTGTTTATTCCAAGGATAATCGATGCAGTCAGAGCCAGCAGGGCTGCTGATAGGGGAGGTGGCCGAGTAACTACCGCTGAAAATAGTATATATAAAATGGATGAGGAGATTCTGGAAAGAAGGTTTCTTAAAGGCGACCAGGTTCAAATCATTTTAAATGAAAGTGCGTTTAATATCAAATTTGCTAATATCTCAGATAAACTTCACCTCGAAACACCGGCAGGAGAGATATCTTTAACCTTGGGGGAAGAAAAACTGCTTGATCTGGACGGAGACGGTAAGGGAGATATCAAAGTATACCTTAGAGACATCGATAGAGAAGAGGATATGGAAGCCGTTGTTATCCGATTTGATAAGTTCACCCAGGCGACCGTTCCCACAAGTGAAGCAGCTCTTATAGAAGAGGGGCTTCCAGCAGAGGAGGGGAGTGCTTCCATTCCTTCCGTCGGTTCTCCCGGCTCACCATCCAGAAGGCAGGAGATATACAATATTTTACGTGAGAGAACACCTCAACCGATAACACTCGATATTATTTTCAGGGGTTACTGCCTCTTAAGGTACCTGGCAGACGGAGAAAGACAGGAACAGCGTTACTTTCATAAGGGAGAGTCTTTCCGATTGGAAGCAAGCAAAGAAATCCGTCTGTGGGTTTCCAATGCAGGAGCCCTTCAGGCGCGTATTTCCGGTAAAGATATCAACCTTGGTAGATCTGGAGAGGTATCAACAAAAATAATCAGATGGGTTAAAGATGAACAAGCCGACTTCTACAACCTCCTCCTTATACCCATGTACTGATAAATCCTTCTATATAGAGAATCTCGGCTGTGCCAAAAATCAGGTTGACGCAGAGTTAATAATCGCATCATTGGAGAGCTCGGGTTGGAGTTATTTGCCCGATCCTAAGATTGCAGAACTTATAATAGTGAATACCTGCGGATTTATAGATGCAGCCAAGGAGGAATCAATCCAGACGATTTTCTCCTTAAGACAGCAGTATCCTGATAAAAAAATTGTTATTGCAGGTTGTTTGTCTCAGCGCTATGGTACTTCCCTTAAGGGATTACTTCCGGAGGTAAACGGAATATTCGGAAACAGGGCTCCATGGAAGATCAAAGAAATAATTGGGGAGAACTCTATCGAAAGTGCTTTCTTTCCTCCCCCTGTACCGGATGAAGAGAAGGGGATCCCTTTAAGGAAAACCCTTCTATCCTTTCCTGGAAGTGCCTATGTGAAGATCTCGGAAGGTTGTAATAATTTTTGCTCCTACTGTTCGATCCCACGTATCAGGGGTACCTTAAGAAGCAGAACTGTAGAAAGTGTGCTGGAAGAGATAAAGCGTTTAATCTCAGATGGAATATTTGAAATAAACCTTATCGCGCAGGATCTGGGTTCTTTCGGAACCGACAGGGGAATAGCAGAACTTTCTCTTTTACTTAACAGTATATCCGATCTTGAAGGTGATTTCTGGATACGACTTCTATATATCCATCCAGATCACTTTCCCCTTGAAATACTGGATATTTGCAGACGCGATAAGAGAATACTCCCCTATTTCGATCTGCCTTTCCAGCATGCCTCGAAAAAAGTATTAACGAGAATGAACAGGAAGGGCGATGTGGAAACTTATCTTAAACTAATTGAAAAAATCAGGAACTCCCTTCCCGATGCCATTATTCGTTCTACCTTTCTTGTAGGATTTCCAGGTGAAGGGAAAAAAGACTTTGAAAGTCTTCTCTCATTTCAGGAAAAAGCACAGATAGACTGGCTGGGTGTTTTTACTTATTCCAGAGAAGAGAGTACACCAGCCTATCGTTATCGAGGCGGGATTGCACATAGGTTTTATCACCCTGTTGCTGTTAAACGAAAAGAGCTCTTAGAGAAGAAACAGTGCGCTATAACTATAAAAAGACTTAAACGTTTTTTGGGTAAAAGACTTCGTGTGCTCATAGAAGAAGAGATAGAGGGAGAAAAATTATATCTCGGCAGAGCCTATATTCATGCACCCGATGTGGACGGACTCATTGTTGCGCAAACTCCCGAGAAAGTGAAGTTAACCCCAGGCACCCTGATTGAATGCATGGTTAGAAATGTAAGAGGAGTTGATCTTATTGCTGACACCCTTTTTATGAAATAGATCGTTATGCATAATACCTGTGGTTTTTCTTCTCTTCGGGATAAAGAGCATTCATATACCTCTTAAGCTCCGAGGTTAACATGGCAAGACGCTCCAGGTTAAAGGGAAAAGTGAAGAGAACAAATTTTCTTATTATATACTGAGTCTTATCCCTTACCATTTTGTGGGGTACAAATGCGGAAATACCCAGAGCTTCCTTTAAAACGGGTAAAAGATATCTTTTTATGTTCAAGATTAACTGTTCCAGCTCTTGAATGCCAGAACGTATTAACTTCTCATCGCCCGGATGGATGGTGGTAATGGAAACAAGATTTCTTATCTCCGGCAGGGTTCTGGAATCCATGGGAAGATCATCGATAATAATGGCAAACCAGGTACGATCAAAATGATTTTCAAAGACCTCTTTTATTTCCCCTATTATCCTTAATATTTCCTCTTCACCGACTCTTGAGGTGAAATTAAAATCCTTACTCCGGGTTAATTTTTTAAGCTGCACGTTACACCCCTGGTATCAGATTGAATAAATTGTTTCTGCTACATCTTATTTTTCGGAAAAGATTGAGAATTGCTTGATAGACTTTTATTCAAGAAAAATGCTCTACAAGCCTAAGTAAAAATTCCTGAGCTCTTTTAGCAGCAAGACTTCTGTTTTTCCTGTATTCCATGAGGAGTCCTATCAACCCCGAGCTTTCCCTTCTGGAAACATCCGATATTCCGCGGACAATTAAAAAAGGAAGACCGTACCTGGTACAAACCTGAGCGGCGGCTGCCCCCTCCATCTCTGAACAGAGCAGTTCAAACTGAGTGTATACTTCCTCTGCAATGGTTAAATTGACTGTAAGAATGGTGTCAGATGTGGATATGTTTCCAATTCTGACTTTGCAGTTACAGTTTGCACCATATTCTTCTGCCACATTTTTTACCCTCTCAAGAAGTTTCTGCGAAGGGTAGAACTGATGAAAAAATTTCCCCTCTTTTGTTTTTAACAGTGGCAGCCAGGGAAGCCTGTCTTTGAAAAGATTTCTCCAGGGTGCATCTGCCTCTAGCCCTATATCCGTGTAAAGTACTGACTGTGATACGACTATGTCCCCAACCCCCATTCCAGTTGAGGGGATTGTACCCGCAGTACCTGTATAGAAAAGCACATCCGGTTTAAATGTCTCTATTGCAAGGGTAACACCAGAAGAGGCATTTACCTTCCCCCATCCCGTGGCTCCCACAACTGTTTTATGACTTCCAAGCAGGCCATAGCTGAAAACTATACCTGCCTTTTTTGTTTTTTCCGGCTTTTTAAGTTTTTTCTGGATTTGACTGACTTCGTGCTTAAATGCGCCTAATATGGCTATTTTATCTATCAATGACTACCTGATGACCCTTGCACTTCCCCCACCCATGATTCTCTCAACTTCTTTAACCGTAGCCATGGAGGTATCACCCGGGGTAGTCATGGCCAGGGCACCGTGAGCTGCACCGTACTCCACCGCCTTCTGGGGATCACCGGTGGTCATCAATCCGTATATAAGCCCGGAAGCAAAGCTGTCGCCCCCTCCTACCCGATCCATGATCTCCAGATTTTCCCGCTTTTCTGCCTCGTAGAAATTACCCCCTGCCCAGCAGATAGCCCCCCAGTCGTTTATGGTGGCAGTTTTAACTGTTCGCAGTGTCGTGGCAATAACCTTGAAATTGGGATACTCCTTTACGACCCTCTCTATCATCCTTTTATAGCTATCTACATCGAGCTCTCTCAAAGTTTCATCCACGCCTTCTACCTCGAATCCCAGACAGGCGGTAAAATCCTCCTCATTGCCGATCATTACATCCACATATCGAGCCAGATTTTTATTAACCTCCTGAGCCTTCTCCTTTCCACCGTTGGCCTTCCAGAGGGAGGCACGATAATTCAAATCATAGGAGATGATAGTCCCGTATTTACGGGCAGTCTGCATGGCCTCCTCTATTACCGCCGGTGTGGTTGGTGAAAGAGCTGCAAATATCCCCCCTGTGTGGAACCATCTTACACCTTTCTTTCCGAAAATCTCTTCCCAGTCGATATCGCCTTTTTTAAGCTGAGAAGCAGCGCTGTTTCCCCTGTCGGATGTCCCCAGTGCCCCTCTTATTCCGAACCCTCGCTCGGTAAAGTTAAGCCCGTTGCGAACGGTACGCCCGATCCCGTCATAGGGAACCCACTTTATATAGGCAACATCAACACCTCCCTGCATTATAAAATCCTCAAGGAGTCTTCCCACTTCGTTCTCTGCAAAGGATGTAATAACCGCCGTTCTCATCCCAAAACACTTTCTAAGAGCTCTGGTAACGTTATACTCACCGCCTCCTTCCCACACTCGAAACCATCTTGCAGTTCTCACTCTTCCCTCTCCGGGATCGAAGCGAAGCATTATCTCCCCGAGAGAGACACAATCATAAGCACATTCTTCCTTTCCGCGTATGCTTAACACTGCCATAACTCACCTCTTTCCTTTTTTAATTGTTGCTTTTATTTTATCTGATATTGCAATTATCGTTAAGGGGGAAAGGAGAGGATTCTATAAAACTCTAACCCAACCCGTAACGCTCCATTTCTCATGCCGTATATTACTCTGCCTCTTTTCTCTTTTCCGTTAAATCCCGCCCTCCCTGAAAGGTGCCGGTAGTTGACAATCTTACGAAATTGGTATAAAATTATATATATATTGCCGAAAATCGTTTAAAAAAAGGAGGAATATTATGATTATCGGTACGGTGAAGGAGATAAAACCCCACGAGTATCGGGTGGGTCTCACTCCCTCCTGTGTAAATGCCTTTGTCAATCACGGACATACAGTAATTGTAGAGAAGAGTGCAGGAGTGCAGACCGGCTTCACGGATAATGAGTATAAAGAGGCGGGAGCAAAAATCGAAGCCGATAGAGAGAAGATTTACAGTCAGTGTGATATGATCGTAAAGGTAAAGGAACCCCTTCCGGAGGAGTACGATCTTCTCCGGGAAGATCAGATTCTCTTTACCTATCTTCACCTCGCCGCATCCCGGCAACTTACCCAGGCACTTCTCGGGCGAAAGATTAAAGGGGTAGCCTATGAGACTATCGAAACGGAAAGAGGTGCCCTCCCATGTCTTAAACCCATGAGCGAGATAGCGGGGCGGTT
>Ga0180301_10003407_pt1 | contig 12400 bp, 10 predicted proteins | sample GuaBasSediGuay16_FD_121797 | JGI IMG/M metagenome (GOLD analysis project Ga0180301, IMG submission 121797) | Subseafloor sediment microbial communities from Guaymas Basin, Gulf of California, Mexico - Guay16, Core 4569-2, 12-15 cm | ecosystem: Environmental > Aquatic > Marine > Hydrothermal...
GGAAAGGAAAAACATGTTCCAGTAGTAGAAAAGACAGATAAAGGGTATAAGAGTGAGGGGTGGCTCAATACCTCATCCTATGGAGTAGCATCACTTCATTGAATGGATTGACGTTATAGTTGATGGTGTTGTTCATAGGAAGTTTCTTAAGCTAGGAGTTAAACCTGAAGCTGAATTTGAAATAAAGGCTAACGAAGTTAAAGTAAGAGAGTACTGCAATCTTCATGGACTATGGAAGGCTGAATTATGAAGGTCAGGAGCATCGACTTAAAAGTCTCGTATATATTTATGATTTAGATAATAAGTTATGGGAGATGTAGAATATGGAAAATAAGGAACAGATTGTTCTTGAGGCAATGAAGAAGGCTGGAAAACCAGTTAGACCAGGTGATATAGCAAAAATGACAGGTTTAGACAGTAAAGAAGTTTCAAAAATTATACGTGCACTTAAGAAGAATGGAAAAGTAATTTCTCCAAAGCGTTGTTATTATGCGCCAGCTTAAATGAGTAGCTAGTTCTTTCCCTCCTATCCTTTTATTTTATTGCCATTTAACTAATACTACTGGTGTTTTCCCAAGATATTCAGCTGCAGTCATAATTTTCACTCCTTCTCTTTCAGCTTTCTTCCAGACTTCTTTTGTATGTTCTCTAAATTTTCTTTCTCTCGGTAAGTGGTGATCGTATATTATTAAGTTTGCATTTGCTTCTTCAATGATCCTAACCGCATTTTCTATGGTTCTCCTAAGATTAATCTTGTTAAGCATGTATCCAAGCATATAAGTCATTGGTCCGTCTAAGATTATTATGTTAGGTTTTTCACTTATTATCCATTCAGCATAATCTTCAATTATTGGGCCATTTACATCTGATGAGTATAGAAGCTTAAATTTTCCTGCTTCTATAACTACTCCTACAATCCAACCTACTCTTGAAAATTCAATACCATGGAAAAGTGGCTTGGTGAATTTAATCTTTAAGCCTTTGTATTCTATTAATCTATTGTCTGCAAATATGAGTTTAGTATTGTTTTCATTAAATTCATATTCTGGAATTCTCCTCCATTTAACCCATTTTTCAGCTCTATTTCTAAACCATTGAAAACCCTTATTTAGCAATTCCCTTTTTCTATCAGTATAGTCGCCATAATCTCTATTTGAAGCAAAATTTAACTCCAAAAGCGGATTATGATACTCCTTCATTGCTGCTTCCAACATAATATCCTTCAACTTAAGTTTACCTAGCTTCTCAAATAATTCACTATAAAATTCAATTGCACGTTTTCTCTGTGAATCATTAATATATTCATTAGGGTTTTTGGCCAGAATAATCTTTCCAGCATATAATTCCTCCTCAAAATTCATGAAGTGGTCATAATGATAATGAGTTATTATGATAATGTCTGCTTTACTCATATTCTTCCTAATCGCTTCCTCAGCCATAAACATCCATTTAAGTTTAAGTTCATATGATGCTGGAAAAGATGGATGCATTATAGCTACACCTGGATCTATAATTAGCCTCACATCTTTATGCTCTATTAGAATACATGACGACTTAGCTCCGAGGGAGTCAAACCAAATTGGCTTAAATGTAGCCATAGCGCTCCACTTCTACCTTATAACACAATTATTTTAAATTAACTTATTAGATAATGTAAATTAACTTGCACAGCCGTATTTAATTTTAGGTGGTAAATTGATTGACATTATCGGTTTAATGTTTTGGATTCTACTTTTCATAACAATGCTATGGCCACAAATTCAGCTAAGAAACATTAAAGCAGCTAGATTAAACTTAATTAGACAATTAGAACGTAAACTAGGTTTCCGAATAATCACAATGATTCATAGACAAGAGCGAATTGGCTTCTTTAACATACCAATATACCGTTACATTGACATTGAAGACTCTGAAGCTGTTCTACGTGCCATTAGAACAACACCTCCAGATAAGCCGATTGCCCTAATAATTCATACTCCCGGCGGCCTCGTATTGGCTGCTTCACAAATAGCTGATGCACTTAACCGTCATCCCGCTAAGAAAATTGTAATAGTTCCGCATTATGCAATGTCTGGTGGAACTTTAATTGCCCTTGCAGCAGATGAAATATGGATGGATCCCAATGCTGTTTTAGGTCCTCTAGATCCACAGTTAAATAAGGGAAGCATCGCTTACCCTGCACCATCAATATTAAGAGTAGTTAGGGAGAAGGGAGTTAAGGACGTCTCAGATGAATTTTTAATATTAGCAGACCTAGCTGAGAAGTCAATTAAACAAACAAAGAATATTGTAATTAACTTGTTGAAGGATAATTTAGGTGAGGATAAAGCTAGAGAAATCGCTGAAACACTTACTGAGGGAAAATGGACCCATGACTATCCAATAACAGCTGAAGAAGCCTTGAAAATGGGATTACCAGTTAAAATTGGAATACCCGAGGAAATATATGAGTTAATGGAATTATATCCTCAAGCACAAGTTCGTAGACCGGGAGTTGAATATATTCCCTATCCAACTGCACCAATGCCTAGACAGCGAAAATAATTGCTAAAAATTATTCTTAATTTTTTGCTCCAATGGTTTAATCTTTCTCTTCATCACTAATCTTGAAATCACTTTACTCCGATTCTTCATTTGAAGTTTATAGTTTTCTTCAGCTTCAAATCTAACTTGATCAACAATGTCTTCCAATATCTTATTAAATTCCTCACATACATACCACTTGTCAGGCTTCATGTTTTCACATGTCATCATAATGCTTCTTCCAACATTGGCTGCATCTAAAACTGCTGAATTATTATTGAGAACATCTCCCTTTTCATGATAATATGCTAATGCCCAAGGCGGAATAATTATCCCCATACTATTTAAAATTGCATATAAATTGGCAATTACTTGAATAGTTCCACTATCATTACCTACAGCTATAACTCCTGCAACCTTTCCTTCCAATAAGCATTTTCCGTTAATGAAAATCATATTCTCAAAAACCGTTATTCTATCTATGAAAATTTTCATTTGAGATGAGGGAGAATACCAGTATACTGGAGTTGCTATTATAAATCCATTAGCCTTTAACATTTTATCATAGATTTCCCTCATATCATCATTTAAAACACATGGATATTGACATGCTTCTTGCATATCACTCAAGCATCCAATACATGGCTTTATCTCATAATCATATAGATGTATTATTTCAGTATAAGCACCAAAATGCTCAGCTACCTTCATAGCTATAGACAATAGCTTAAAAGTGTTACCATACTTTCTTGGCGAACCATTTATCCCTAGAATATATGTTTCCATAAAATTCACCCCTCATAGATATCATTGCTAACTTTAACGCCATAACCAATAGGGGAGCGCTACATTGAGGATAATCTTTAAGCTTGAAATTAAATTTTACTATTCTAAGTAACCAGCAAATGACTGAAAATAATAGCAAAAAGAGAAAAAGAAAATTACAGCATATTCTTAACTAGTTTTCCTTCCTTCATGACTATTACTATGTTTTCTGGTTTTCTCAGCACTTTAATGTCCTCTAAGGGATTTCCATTTACAACTATAAGGTCTGCCACCTTATTTTTCTCCAATGTTCCAATCTTCCTCTCTAATCCCACTGCTTCAGCTGCATTTCTTGTTGCAGCTATTATTGCATCCATAGGAGGCATACCAACTTTTTCAACCAGCAATTGAAGTTCAAGAGAGTTATCTCCATATCTAAATGCCTTTACTCCCCCCAAGAAATCTGTTCCAGTTGCAATTTTCACCCCAGCTTCATAGGCTTTCCTTATATTTGCTATATGAATTTCATGTACTTCTTTTGATTTTCTTAACCCCCATTCAGGTATGCCTAATTCTTTACCATACATTAAAATTTGTTCAACTATTGAAAGAGTGGGAACTACTACTGCATTTTTCTTCTTAGCTAATTCCATTCCCTCTTCATCAATAAAAATGCCATGCGCAATAACTTTTACACCAGCCTTTAATGCATTTATTATTCCCTCAGTTCCCTGTGCATGTGCATGTACAAATCTATGGGCATGTCTTGCCTCTTCAACTATTGCCTCAATTTCCTCTAAAGTAAATTGCGTATATTCAGGTCTATCTTTCTCTGACATGACTCCGCCTGTCGCCATTATTTTAATGAAATCTGCACCTGCACGTAAGGCATATCTTGCAGCTTTTCTACACTCATCAACCCCATCACATATAAGCGATGAAAGTGGAGAAGGCATCTTAGTCGTTCTAGCATCAACATATTCTATTGGCAAAAAGTGCTGGTCTCCATGACCAAAGGTTTGAGATAATGTATAACCTGCAGCCACAATTCTAGGTGAAACAATTGTTCCTTCTCTTTCAGCCCTCTTAAGCTGAAGAGCAATAATACTGCCTGCATCACCCATAGTTGTGAAACCTGCATTTATTAATGCCTCCAAATCTCTTATTGCTCTCGCAACTAGAGTAGCGTATGGTGTTAATAATGGTTCACGAATAAGGTCTCCTGTTCTAAGCCCAGTTAAATGTATATGTGCATCAATTAATCCAGGCATAATTGTCTTTCCCTCAACATCAATAACTTTCACCTCTTTAGGAATTTCAATGGCATCCATATCTCCAACTTCTACTATAATGTCATCCTTAATGACAACTCCTCCCTTCTCTAGAACCGGTCTCCCTGTACCATCAATTACGCATCCATTTACAAGAGCTAAATATGACAATTAAATCCCCCTCATCACTCATAAATATGAGAATATAAGATTAATGATTTCTAAGTTACTAGCACCATCACTCCTGTCTAAGAGCCACCACAGGATCCAGTTTGGCAGCCTTTCTAGCTGGATATATTCCCGCTATAACACCCGATAAAACTGCTATTAGAAATGCCGTTACAATTAAGTCAAATGAAAACACGGGTGTAATTTCTATTGCCATGCCTCCTCCCATGAAGGGTGCCCGAGTGAAACCAAATATGTATGGTCCAATAACATAGGATAGAGCTATACCAGTAGCAATGCCAATTGCTCCTCCTATTAACCCTATTAATGTTGATTCCATCATAAATAGCATCATTATTGTTAATTCAGTTGCACCCAACGCTTTTAATAGTCCAATTAATCTAGTTCTCTCGATCACTGATATATACATTATATTTGCTATCCCTATGCTTGCTACAATTAGGGATACAGCTGCAATTAACCCTAGAAACGTTGAAATTTGACTTGAAATTCTATTCATTGTCTCAACTATTTGGCTTGGCGCTATAACTCTGACATTTTGACCATAAATATCATTTACACTCTCAATTATTTGGTCAACTAGAGATACATCTTCAGCTATTAATATTAACGCATCATAATAATGTCTCTTATTAAATAATGAGTCAGCTGCCTCCAAAGAGATTACAACAGTATCGTCAACTGAGAAAGGCATGATTGAACCATAACTTTCAAGTATTCCCATAACTATCATTGCAGTAACATAGAATTTTCCCTGAGCTCTTCGAAATGCAACGTTAACTGTCTGGCCAACTGTTAATTGATATTCATCTTCTTCAATTGGATTAGCAATATTTGCTCCAACCAATAGACTTGCAAAATCATACTTTCCCGGCATAACACCTTCAGCTAACTCTAACCCTGGAAAAACCTCCGTCAACAGATTTGAGTCAATACCTGTAACTATAACATTAACTGTCTTACCTGAAATAGAAAGAGTTACTGGTCCACGAATAATTGGTACAACTACCTTTACACCAGATATCATTGAAAATGATGGAATATCATATGCTGAAATTCTATGCCCTCTCGCTGGCATTACAAATATCGAATTTAAACCCGTTTTTGACACTTGAGTTACAAAATATTGGCTTAAACCTGCAGTTTGAGAGGTTAATATTATTACTAATGAAGTCCCAATTATTACACCCAACATAGTTAATGTTGTTCTAAGCTTCCTATACCTTAACGCCGATAATGCTAGTAACACTGTATCTTTAAATTTCATTCCTCAACCCCTATCTCCATTTCATTTTTCCCTAATACTCTTCTATATATCATGAATGATACGATGGCCCCTAAAATAAATGAGACAATTGCAGTGAGGACTATAATTAATAGCCCAGGTCCTAAAATTCTTCCTCTCCCCTCTTCCTTCTCCATTATTTTTGGTATGACTGTTATTCTTATAGACCATGTTGATAAATGCTCTTTTCCCAGTTCATCCTTATATGTAACTATAACTTTCAGTGTATGTTGACCTGGTGAAGTTGATTCCTTAACTCTCAATGACAAACTGAATGGTGCTTGTGATCCTGAAGGTAAACTACCAACATAGGTTGCACCCATTGTAACCTCTTCTAATATGTCATCCTCTGATGAAACTGAAACTTTAATTCCCTTAGCGTCAGATATGCCATCATTCCTCAGTGAACCCGATACAGTTAACATGCCACCTACTTCGATTTGCGATGGTGAAACCGCTAAACTCACTAATTGCAAATCTACATATCCAATAACTGAGAAGCCTATTTTATGTATCTCAACCCATTCAATTTCATATTCGTCTTTATATCTCAATTCTATTGATGCTTGAAAACTTAATCCAACAGCCTCTGATGGAGCATATATTCGCACTGGAATTTCAATTTGACTTTCAGGCTTTATTTCTTCTATAAACCATTTATTATCATCTCCAAGTATGGCCATATTGGATGGAAGATTCATAGTTACGGTTATTGACTTAACCGATATGTTACCATTATTTTTGATTCTTAATTTTATTGTATTATTTAGGTCTCCTCCAACTATAATATATCTGTCAACGCCAACATCTAAGTTTAATTCACTTCCAGCTAGGGAGGGTATTCCAATGTTTATTTGATCCTTAATGGTTTTCATGAAACCATAGACTGTAACATATGTTGTTGATATAATTATACTTGACTTTGAACCTACACTTGATGATGGAACATAAATTGCTATTGGAATTATCGTTAATGATGATGGTTCAATCACATTTAATTCAATATCTGTATTATTGAGTAATGTTATCTGACCAGTACTTTCTATACTGATTTTTACGTTGTAAGCATTTGCTGAACCCATATTGCTTATATATAGTTTCAAGTTATTAGTGGTGCCTGCCAGTATCAGTGCTCTACTCAGATTAAATGATATTTTTGCTTTACCCAATAATGGAACTCTTATTGATAATGAATCAGATTTACTTTGATATGCCCCTCTTATAATTTCCGAGAAATCTAATTGAAGCTGCAGATAATAGTATCCTAAATCAGCATTTTCATCAACATTGATATAAAATGTCAAATAAAATGTACTTCCCGGCTGAACTATTCCAGCATAATGAATCAAAATACTTGACTGCGCATTAATTCCGCTAAATGGATACTTAAGGAATAATTCTCCAGCAATGTTAGTGATTGCATTGGTTCCATCATTTCTAATTACGATAGTTAGGGGTACACCCATATCACCAGGCTCTACTTCAATTGGATTATTCTTCTCCCCCCAATAAACATCAATTACAGTGAAGGAGCTATTACATGTAACATTTACTTCAATCGTTGTAGACATTAACAAGGCTAAGGAAAATATGAACATTAAAAATAGAAACACATTTCGATTAACCTTCATGGCTCCTCCTCCTTAACTATAACACCATCTCTAAGATGATAGATCTTATTTGTAGATTTAGCCACCTCTAAATTATGAGTAACAATTATCACAGTAGTTTTTAATTTTTCATTCAATGATCTTAATAGTTCAACTATTGTTCTTCCAGTTTTACTATCCAAGTTACCTGTAGGTTCATCTGCCAGAATGATCTTAGGATTATTGGCAATAGCTCTAGCAATTGCAACTCTTTGCTGCTCCCCGCCACTAAGCTCTCCAGGTCTATGATTCATTCGATCTGCTAACCCAACAGCTCTCAGACATTCAATAGCTCGCTTAACTCTCAACTTACTTGGAACTCCAGCTAAAATTAAGGGTATTTCAACATTTTGAAGAGCTGTCAACCATGGAATTAAATGAAACATTTGAAATGTAAATCCAATATACTTCAATCTTACTTTAGCCCTTTCACTCTCACTTAACCTAGAAACATCCATACCATTAATATAGACTTTACCCTCCGTAGGTCTATCGAGTAAACCCATAACATTCAGTAATGTTGTTTTACCACTTCCTGAAGGCCCAACAATAGAGATGAAATCTCCACTTAAAACCTTTAAGTTAACTCCCCTCAATGCTGGAACCCTAATTTTACCTAAGAAATAATCCTTTCTCACATCAAATAACTCCACAGCATATTTATGGAACACTAAACTCACCTACACAAGTATATAATATTACTATCCAAAAATCTACTGTGACTTATAAAAAGATTATGTATGAATCATATATATCCACATCATCAATAATACAGATTATCATCAGTTAGGTACCGTAAATAGTAAATATATTATTTTAAGTAAAATTTATTAGCAAAATATGTAAGCCAAAAACTAATTGGATGTCATAACATGTCCAGTAATACTGGAAAGAAATTTCCAGGTATGATCTGGATATTAGTATTGTTTATCCCATGGATCATATATTGGCTTCTAAGCTTGCGGGGCAGTATTTTAGGAATTTTAATGGGCCTCCTAATAAGCATTATAATTTTCATATATGATTATGCTACAAAACATGAAAATTTCATGGCAGCAGTAGCTCTAGCATATTTCATAATAGCTTTTATAGTAACTTTCATTCTCAATAAACGCGTCTTTATTGGGGGAGGCATCTTCCTAGGGAACTTGACACTTCTCATAATGTCATTCTTTTCACTAATACTGAAATATCCCTACACCTATCAAATTTCTAAGAGAGCCTATCCTAAAATTTATTGGAGCGAACCAAGCTTCATTCGAATCAACATGGTTATAACAGCAGTATGGAGCTTAATCTACCTAGTTAATGCCGTACTATCCTTCTCAACACACATTTTCTTTAAGATAATTATACCCATCCTCTTAATCCTACTAGGCATGTTCATCTCAATATACCTCCCCAATAAAGTTACTATATATTTAATGAGAATTGATATTCCAAGATATGGAAATTGGAGAATTAATGTTGATAAGGATAGAAGAAAAGATGAGGATGAATTTGACGTAATAATTATAGGCTCAGGAATAGGCGGTCTCACTGCCGGCGCATTACTTTCAAAGAATGGATTTAAAGTATTAGTACTGGAACAGTACTCCAATCTCGGAGGCTACTGTCAATCATTTAGACGTGGCAGCTTCATATTTGATGTAGGTGTAGAATCCATTAGCGGTTTAGGTGAAAGAGGTTCAGTCAAATACCTATTAGACATGTTGAATCTAAAACGTGAAGATCTATTCGTTAAAACATATGCAGAGTATATTTCAGGCAATAGGCGAATCAGGATAAAGAGTTTCGAAGGATTTAAAAATACTTTAATTAGAGAATTTCCAGAAGAAAAGGAAAAAATTGAATTGTTCTTCGATGAAGTGAAGAGGGTTTATGAAGATATTTATAGAGATACTGATAAATTTGGAGTACCTCTCCCACCAAAACTAATTTACCAAGTATTTGGAGCAAGATTGCTAACCAACTATCATAAGGACCATCCATATCATTCTAAATGGATGAATAAGAGTTTTAAAGAAATTCTAGATGAATTCTTTGAGAATGAGGAGCTTAAAAACATACTTTCAGCTATAACTAGCTATCTAGGCATACCGCCAGAGAAAGCTAGTGCATCCATGATCGCCACATTATTTGGATACTATATTGATGGAGGATACTATCCTAAAGGCAGTTCACAGCAATTTGCAAATACACTCGCCAAAGTTATCAGAGATAACAATGGAATAATTTTATTGAAACATTATGTTGACAAGATAATAGTCGAGAATGGTGCGGTTAAAGGTGTAAAAGTTGGAGAGAAAACATTTAGAGCACCCATTATAATCTACAATGGTAACGTTAAAAATCTATTCAACCTAGTTGAAGAAAAATTATTCTCAGAAGACTTCGTTAAGGAAATAAAAGAGTTAAAGCCATCAGTAACTGCCTTCGCAGTATACTTAGGCGTTGACCTCGACTTGAAGAAATATTCTCCATTAATCAAAGATTTAAATGAAAATATCAGTATATTCATTAATTCAAACCTAGATAGCAATTTAGCTCCAAGAGGAAGATCAAGCGTAACAATACTATCACTACTACCTCCAAGCTCATATAATGAATTTAATGAAAAGAGTGGTTGGAAATATAGAGTTAAGAAATGGGAATTTGCAGACAAGCTAATTGAAAAAGCTGAAAAAACCATTCCCAACTTAAAGGACTCCATAATCATTAAGGATGCCGCCACTCCAAAAACCTTTGAACGCTGCACTTTAAATTGGATGGGTGCAATATATGCCTTCGATCAATCCATGGATGCACCTAAAAGACCATACTTCAAAACACCTATTAGAGGATTATATTTAGCTGGTGCCTCCACTTTCCCCGGAGCAGGTATAGAAGCCGTAGTAATTTCAGGTATAATTTGCTTCCATGACATTCTCGGATGGAAATCCTAATTCCATTAACCTTTTCACTTTCAAATTAACTTGTAATTTAATTCAGAAATTCACTGAGTCATGCTTTTATGTCGTATATTATTTCGAATTCTCTTACTTTTTCCGTATTCTTCTTAATCCATCTCTCAACATAACTACAATTAACTATCAGCTTCCTTACATTCATTTCTTTCGCATACCTAATTACTTCATCCACTATCCTCCCTGCTAGCCCCAAGCCTCTATATTCAGGCGGCGTATAGGTACTTATCAGATACATTGAATCCCCTTCAAGCTTAAATCTATGATATGCCCTCTTTCCCGGCTCAATTTCAATATAAAATAAATCGCCCTTACGTTTCTTCACTGATTTAAGTTTAGCCTTTATTGATTTAACATATTTATTTGCATTTAATGCTGCTACTGCTCCATCCCCTGCAGCTACAACCACTTGTAAACCCCTACCTGTACAGTCTCCTGCAGCATATACGCCGGGTATATTTGTTTCTTGATTCAAGTTTACTTTTATAAATCCAATTCTATCAAGCTCTAATCCTGCCTTCCTAAAAATCTCTGTTTTTGGTTCATCTCCTTTAACTATGAAAACTGCTGAAACAGGTATTTGCCATACTTGATTCCCATCCTTAACTTTGATTGCTGAAACATTTTCCTCTCCAATTATTTCAGTTAACTCTGCATTTACAATTTCAATTTTCCCATTTTGCTTTACTCTTTCAATTAATGTTTCAGGTGCTTCAATTTCTTCTCCATCAGTCACTAAGTATACTCTGTTTACTATACTGGAAAGAAATAATGACTCTTCAAGGGCTTTCTCCTCATTTCCAATTACAGCTACATTTCTACCTCTAAATATTGGGCCGTCGCATACTGCACAGTAGCTTACACCCTTACCGATAAATTTGGCTTCACCAGGCTTCAAAGCCTTCTTCTTCTCCAGTCCTGTAGCAATGATAATTGCAAGTGCAGTATACTCTCCCTCCCTTGTCTTAACCTTCTTTACTTTACCTTTAAGCTCTAAGTCAACTACTGCCTCTGGATATTTTATCTCAGCTCCAAATTTTTGTGCCTGTTGAAACATTTTATAGGCTAACTCTAAACCATTAATTGGTTCAGATATTCCAGGAAAATTTTCTAGGTGGGGTATTTCACCCAGTTTACCACCTGGCGCCTTTTTCTCTAATACTAATGTTTTTAATCCAGCTCTAGTAGCATAAATAGCAGCTGATAATCCAGCAGGTCCACCGCCAATAATTATGACATCATACATGACCATTCAATCACCCATATAAAATTCAGTTTATGATATACATATGACGTAATACTTATAATTTTTACAGCAGATTACTTGTTACCTGTCGAAAATCACTTTAGATTTCCTTGGGTTTTATGAAGTTTAGCCCCAGCCTCTTTAACACTTCAGTCAAGTATATTTGCTGAGCACTTCTCTCAACCATACATGTCAATCTATAAGCTATTTCAAGTGTTTGTGCTGCTGTAAATGTTCCATGCCCCCTAACTATTACTGCATGATGCCTCTTTAGTGCTGATGCAACATTTACTGCCAGCTCTCTTGAACCAGCTCTACCCTCTACTATTGGAATTACTCTAAGTACATGGCTTGCCTCTGCATCTATTGGTTCCATTTTTTCATGGAAGAATGAAATAGCTATTGCATATGGACTGTGAACATGCATGACTGCTAAATTTTTCGTCTGCCTATATATTTCTCTATGAACTATAGTTTCTGTTGATGATATAGCATCAAAACTTGTA
>Ga0180301_10003408_pt1 | contig 12398 bp, 10 predicted proteins | sample GuaBasSediGuay16_FD_121797 | JGI IMG/M metagenome (GOLD analysis project Ga0180301, IMG submission 121797) | Subseafloor sediment microbial communities from Guaymas Basin, Gulf of California, Mexico - Guay16, Core 4569-2, 12-15 cm | ecosystem: Environmental > Aquatic > Marine > Hydrothermal...
CAATGGTAAGTCATTAAAATGACTAATTTGAAATAATTATAACACAACAAAATAGTCTCTTCAGAGACTTCCAGATTTTCTTAATCCACTACCAGAATTCGATTCTGGTAGTGGTATTCTGGTTATATATAAACAACGAATTACACAGATTAAACGAATTTATGTTTAAAAACCTTACGTACTTTTTAACTATGTGATTTAAGTTATAATAATCAAATCTCAAGCTGGAAGCTTGAGTTACACTGATCCATAATCAATTTGATATTTATATGTCGCTCCTACAGTGCTCTTTTGTTCCTTACCATTTTTGCTACAAACATTTCGCCCCTAACGGGGCTTAAGAAAAACAAATAATTCTGTTGATTACTTTTAATATGTAGAGATGTTATCTATACCTTCTCTATTAATTTTATAATGATTATTGTTATCAAAAAAATTGCTTCCACCCTTAAAGATTCGCAATGACAGGTATAGTTTTAACCGAGAGCTCCGATAGGAGCGGTATGTCTGTAGAATAAATATTTAAAAAGATATTTAGCTCCGATAGGAGCGGTATGGAATGTTAAAAAATCAGACATGGAGGCGCCCGAACTATGGAGATTTTATATAATTATCATTTCCGCACCAGAATCGAATTCTGGTGCTGGAATAAGCTAATGGTAAGTCATTAAAATGACTAATTTGAAATAATTATAACAACCTAAAACAGTCTCTTCAGAGACTTCCAGAATGTTTTATCCACTACCAGAATTCGATTCTGGTAGTGGTATTATGGTAGCATAAATAATTAACAAACAACGAATTACACAAATTTAGCGAATTTATGTTAAAAAAACTTGGGCACTTATTAACTATGTGGTTGCAGTTATAATAATAAAATCTCAAGCTGGAAGCTTGAGTTACAATGTTCTATAATCAATTTGATATTTATATATCGCTTCTACAGAGCTCTATTATTCTTTACCATTTTGCTACAGGCATTTCGCCCCTATCGGGGCTGAAAGGAACAAATAATTAATTAAATTTCTCTAATTGCATATAAAAACAGTCTCTTCAGAGACTTCCTGAATGTTTTATCCACTACCAGAATTCGATTCTGGTAGTGATATTCTGGTATTATACAAAAAACTAATTACACCAATTCACCTGGATTACAATTATAAAGAGAGAATATCCCTTATTTTTCTGGAGATATCCACCATAGAATATGGTTTTGACAGGAAACCAATTCCCTTACTTGAGTTTGAACCAAAAGTCTCGGTTGAATAACCGCTTGAAAATAAAACCTTAACTTCGGGGTTTATTTCCTTAAGAAAATAAAAAGCTTCCTCACCATTTAATTCAGGCATAACCAGGTCCATTATTACGAGGTCAATTTCCTTGCTTTTCTTTTTATAAATTTCTATAGCTTCTTTACCATTAGAAGCAAGAAGAACATTATACTTCAGTTTAATTAACATTTCTTTAATAACATCTCTGAGGTATTCTTCATCATCTACGACAAGAATAGTGCCAGTACCTTTATAACTTTCCTCTACTTTCTCTTTTTTGATGATTTTCGCTGGTTCTAACATTGCAGGCAAAAAAATTGTAACTTCTGTGCCTTTTCCTTCCTCACTTTCAACAAAAATGTAACCATTATGTTCTTTAATGATTCCATAAACCATTGATAATCCCAGACCAGTTCCTTTTCCATCTTCTTTCGTTGTAAAAAAGGGTTCAAAGATTCTGTCTATGTTCTTTTTACTTATTCCGCAACCAGTATCTTTTATGATAACTTTAACATAGTGCCCTGGATTCATTTCAAAATAATTTTCATTTATCAAAACATTACTGCATACTATTTCTATTTTTCCTTTATCTTTTATTGAATCTTTAGCATTAACAAGAAGGTTCATTATAATCTGTTCTAATTGAGCCCAGTTGCCCTTAATAGTCCATAAATCTGGTTCATATTTTTTGATTATTTTAATTCTTTTATCAATAGTTTTAGATATTATAGCTATAACTTCATCAATAACAAATGATAAATTAATATTTTCCTGTTTAATTGTTTTTTTCCCTTTTCTTGCGAAATTTAACAACTTCTGGGTCAGGTCAGCAGCTCTCTTAGAGATTTCCTCCATAGTACTCAAAACAGAATAAGTTTTTTCATCATCTTTAAATTTAAGTTTTAGAAGTGAAATATTCCCTATTATTCCACCGAGTATATTATTAAAATCGTGAGCAATTCCTCCTGCCAGAATTCCAATACTTCCCATCCTTTGAGCTTGATATAAACTTCTCTGCAGAGTTTTTTGTTCTGAAATATCACTTATAACAATAATTGTACCGATACTTTTTTCTTCTTTTTTCCCTGAAGAAATACAAAAATTAACCGGGAATTCAGAACCATCTTTTTTTATTCCCTTTAACTCCTCCGTATGAAAATCTTTATTATTCAGGATATTCTGATAATAATTAAAATCTATTTGTTCATTATTTTTAGGAATAACAACAATATCCTGTATTTTTAGTTTTTTAACTACCTCATAATCACTATAACCGAAAAGATTTTCTCCACCCTTACTCCAGAAGGTTATTTTTCCTTTCAGGTCAGTTGTAATAACAGCAATGTTCGGGATTCCATCGAACACTTCTCTTAAAAAGTCTCTCGACTTTTTCAGTTCTCTTAATATTTTTTTCAACTCATTACTGAATTTCACATAATCAGTAATATCTTCAATAATAATTGCAATTCCATCAATTTTTTCTTCGTTATTGTATATCGGTGTCAGGGTTATTTTCTGTTGCATATTATTGCCATAAACATTGAAATTATGAGATTTATTTTGAAAAGGAAAAAAACATTCATCGGGTCGGGAGTGCAACTGAACAATTCGACCTGTTTCAAAGACGTAATCAAACTTTTTTCTTAAACTTCTTTTTCTGATTTCTGGAAAAACATCAAAAATGTTTTTTCCTTTTACATTTTCCGGTTTTAATCCACTTGTAATACTGAGCCACTTATTCCATACAGTTATTTTATAGTCAGTATCTATAGCCAGTATACCAGAATTCAAGGAATCTACTAATTCTTCAGCTATTTGTCCCATTATTTTATTTTTTGATTTAACTTAACATATTTAAAACATATTGCGGGATTTTTTCAAGGTCAACCACTCTATCAACAGCACCTAACTGTATAGCTTCTTTAGGCATTCCGAATACAACACAGGTATTTTCACTCTGGGCAATTGTTTTAGCCCCTGCCTTTTTCATATTTAATAATCCAGTTGAACCATCTGCCCCCATTCCTGTTAATATAACACCAATGGCATTAGGACCAGCAAATTTGGCAACTGAATTAAACAGAACTTCTACTGAAGGACGCTGTCTGTAAACCATCGGTCCTTTTTTCACCTGAACAAAATATCTTGCTCCGCTTCTTCTTAACAACATATGATAATTACCGGGGGCTATAAGAGCTAAACCGGGATATATAGAATCGCCATCTTTTGCTTCCCTTACTTCCAGTTCACAGAGACTGTTCAACCGTTCTGAGAAAGATTTTGTAAAATTTTCCGGCATGTGTTGAACTACAAGTATTCCAGGAGAATCACCTGGCATCCGAACTAAGACTTCTTTCAAAGCCTCAGTTCCACCGGTGGATGCCCCTATTGCGATTATTTTGTTTGTTGTTTCGACCATAGCAGATGAAACAACGGCTGGTTTTTTAGGTTCAGGAACTCCCTTTAGAAGTTTTCTTTTATAGAATCTAACTTTTGATGCTGCCCTTATTTTATCTACAAGAAGAGTATCTATTTCACCGACCGTGTATGAGCCATCCCGTTTTGGTTTTCCGATAACCTCTACTGCACCAATTTCCAGAGCTTTAAGGGTTGTTTCGGCTCCTTGCTGGGTTAAAGCACTTACAATTATAACTGGAATAGGATAATAAGTCATCAACTTTCGCAGGAATGTAATTCCATCCATTCGAGGCATTTCAACATCAAGGGTCACCACATCCGGTTTTAAGGATATTATTTTATCCCTGGCAATATATGGGTCTATTGCTGTTCCCACAACCTCCATATCCGGTTCTTTATTGATTATTCTGGTCATTTCCTTTCTTACAACAGCAGAATCGTCCACAACAAGAACTTTTATCTTTTTATCATTCATTTCTAACTCCTGTTATAACACTGTTTACTCTTGCAGGAATTACTAAAAATTTTTAATACTTTATTTTTTTAATTAGAATATAATATAACCTGAACGGCGACTCTATTTTCATCAAAAGAAAATTCTGTAGTGTAAGTAGAAGACCCGGGGTCTATAACCAGATTAAAATCTTTAAAACCAGTCGTTTCAGGAAGCCCTTGTTTTAGTACTAAACCTCCCTTTGATAGATCTGTAAGTATATTTCCAGCAACAATATTCGTTAGTTCATTAAAACCATCTTCTATTTCCAGACCTTCATCTTCATCTTCAACACCCAGGAAGTCATTTAACATATTATTAACTATATCTTCACTGCAATAAAGAAGAACAATACCTCTACAATCACCTTCGAATGATATTTTTCCAACCCAGTAATACTCATTTTCTAAGGTTAATCCTTTCACCCTCGATTCTTCAGACAGGTCCATAAATAAATATTTCTCAAATACATCCTTACAGGCATTGTTTATTGCTTCAAAGATTCTTTCTTCTGATATTTTCATAATGGTTCTCTTCTTTCTTTATTTTACATTCACTTTTTTAATGATTACGGTGAACTTTCCTGCATTTTTACCAGAATTTTTTGTTGATTTCTAAAAATCGAATTCTCCGTCATCTCTGTCAACGGTTTCAGGTTCCCCTATAATATCAGTCAGGGTCTTTTTTATTGCTTCAGGAGTAAAAGGTTTTTTGATATAACCACCTGCTCCATAAGAAAATGCTTCTTCAACCTTTAAATCACTTCCTTCTGTTGTAATCATTACTACAGGTATATTTTTATGCAGTTCGTTACTTTTGATATTTTTGAGGAATTCAATACCATTCATTTCCGGCATATTTATATCGATTAGTACCAAATCAATCCAGTTTTTTGATAGAATCTCAAGCCCTTCTTTTCCATTTGATGCTTCATAGAAATTTTTAACCTGAAACCCGGATAGCCTGATAGTCTTTTTTATCAGTGCCCTCATTGTTGATGAATCATCAGTTATAAGAATATTATACAATTTTAATACTCCCTGTTTATATTGAAAGAAAATTTTCGATACTTTCTATTTTATCCACCAGTTGAATTAAAATTTGCTGGATATCTAACCTCGATAATCTATAGTTAGAGAGCTCCTCTAAATTTATTTTATATTGAAGTCCATCAATTCCTGCACCTATTCCCAATACCATACTTGTATAATCTGCCAGTTGAACAAGAGACGCTAAATTTCTATCGATTTGTGCTTTTTCAGGTTCATGGTGGTAATGGACTGCATCTATAATTATATCCGGGAAATTCCATCTTTCCAGTAATTCAGCACCCACTTCACCGTGATGATACCCAAAAACTTCTTTTTCAATTTCATTAAAAGGTTTGCAGTTATCTTCTAACTTTTTCTTCAGAACAAGGTTTTTTTCTTTAACAAAACTATCAAGAATTATCTTACCAATATCTTTAAGAAGAGTTGAAGTGAAGAGCAAGCTTGTATCATCATAACCTATTTTCTGGGCTAACAACTCGGAAGCAAAAGCACTGGTGATTGAATTTTTCCACAACTCGCCTCTTTTGAGCATATATCCTTCCTGAGAACTGTCAAAATATCTGGAACTACATACGGAAATTGCTAAATTAGTCAGAGTATTTCTCCCGAGTAAAATTACTGCCCTGTTTACAGAGGTTATTTTTTTTCTGAAACCATATACAGGTGAATTGCATAGTTTTAATATTCTTGCAGTTAAAAGAGAATCCAGACTGATAACTTTAACAACATCTTCTGTTTTATAATCAGGTTTATTTAATAGCTCTAAAAGCTTGTAAACTACATCCGGAAAAGGCGGAAACTTCTTTATTTTATCAACAATATCAGAAATATACATAATACACACTTTTCTTTTCCGGGGGAGTTTATTATTAAAGTTCCATCATTAATAAAAAGATACATAGTTCTACTTAAAGTTCCTCCAACCGCTTCAGCATCTATCAGAACATTATTTTTCCAGAATATTTTCCTCAGAACAAGATAATTTCTCTTACCAACATCAAATACCTTATTATCATCCAGAATAGAAGCACCTCCCGCAACTTTTACTATCAGGTTATACTTTTTCGCCCCATATTCATAGACCTTTTTAAACAGACGAGGGATTCCTGTATCAGCAAACATATAAGGGTTTTTTATTGCTTTTTGTGGATTCACTCTGGAATCCGGAAGCATATAATGTAAAATACCACCAACTTTTACTATCGGGTCATAAACCGCAACACCAATGCAGGAACCAAGAGCAAGAGTAGAAATTTCTGCATTAATATCATTCGAGATTTTCATATCTCCCACACCCACTATAATCTTTCTTCGTGTCAAAATATCTCCTCAATAGTATCTTCAATGAAACACTCAAAAAACAAATCTATCTAAACTTTTTTATACACGGATGGCATAATGTACTTAAAATTATGCTTTATTCCTGTAAGGCTCTCTGACATCCCTATAAAGAGGTATCCATTATAATCAAGGCAATCATAAAGACGTTTAATTAGATTTTCTTTTGTTTTTTTATCAAAGTAAATCATAACGTTTCTGCAAAAAATGAAATCAAGTTTATTCCTGAAAGGAAAAGGTTGCATTAAATTAAGCCATCTGAAAATGACAATATTTTTAAGTTTTCTATCTACTTCTACCTGTCCATTGTTTACAATGAAATACTTTTGAATTTTATTTTTTGGTAAAAAACTTACACTTTCATACGGATATATACCCTTAGTAGCAGTGTTCAATACATCATAAGACAGGTCTGTTCCCAGGATTTTTATTTTCCAGGCGTCTGGATTTTTCAAACTCTCAAGAACTGTAATAGCAATTGAATAAACCTCCTCACCTGATGAGCAGCCCGCACTCCAGCACCTCAAGGTATAATCATTTTTTCTATTTTCGAGTTCCTTTATAGCAACTGAGGATAAAAATTTAAAATGCTTTTCTTCTCTGAAAAAGCTGGTCTTATTGGTTGAGATAGAATTCAGTAAAAGGGTCAGGTATCTTCCACTTTTATCATTTTTCACTTTCTCATAGAGTTCTTTATAGTCTTTTAATTTTTCTCTTCGAAGAATCTTTGCGATTCTTGCCTGAAGGAGTTCTTTTTTACCATTGTGAATATTTATCCCGCTCTTCTCGTATATTAAATCACTGAACAATTTAAAATATTTCTCAGAGACCGTATAGTTCATAGCCTTTTCCTTTCGGTGTTTAATTCAATTCACCCACAATAAAAAATTATCAATTCTGTTTGTTATATTTGCTAATTAAATGGTCAGGCACCACTGCTATAATATATGCGAGGATGCCTGACCTGCACCTGGAGCTATTTTTTCAAAACCTGACAAAATTGCATTAAATTTCAATTTTTTTCCATTTCCATTTATAATACCATCTTTAATTAGAATTCTTTGAAATCGTCATCGTCCATAGGAATAATTTCTTCAGCTTTTTTTACTGCAACAGCTTCCTTTACCTCTTTTTTTGTTTTGCCGTCTCCGGTTTCAGTTTTTTTCTTTATATGGACAGTTTTTCCGTTACCTTTCTCAGCCTTTTTTAAGGGCTTTTTTTCCTCAATATGTTTGGGGCGTTCTATGTGGATATGTTTTCTTTCTTTCGCGGGTGCCCATTGCATTTCCTTTCGACTCAATTTAAAACTTGCCACCATACTATCAAGTTCAGTTGCCTGAGATGCCAATTCTTCAGCAGCACTGGCACTTTCTTCTGAAGTTGCTGCATTTTTCTGGGTTACTTCATCCATTTGAGCCACTGCTTTGTTAATCTGGTCAACACCCTGAGCCTGTTCTTTGGAAGAAGCTGCTATTTCTGCAACCAGATTGGACACTTTCTTGGTAATATTATTTATCTCTGTAAGGCTTTCAGCAACATCCTGGCTTATTGTAACACCATTTTCTGCATTTTTAACTGATTCTTCAATTAGCGCTGATGTATTTTTTGCAGCTTCTGCTGATCTCATTGCCAGATTTCTTACTTCATCTGCTACAACAGCGAATCCCTTACCAGCTTCACCAGCTCTTGCAGCTTCTACTGCTGCATTTAATGCAAGAAGATTTGTCTGAAAAGCAATTTCATCTATCGTTTTTATAATTTTAGATGTTTCATCAGAAGATTTTTTAATTTCTTCAATTGCTTTTGCCATCTTTTGCATAATTTCATTTCCTTTTTCAGCAGCTTTATTAGCCTCTATAGATAAGGTATTGGCCTGGTTTGCATTGTCGGCATTCTGGTTTGTCATTGAAGCAATCTCTTCAAGTGAAGAAGAGGTTTCCTCGAGGGCAGAAGCCTGTTCTGAAGCACCCTGAGCAAGAGCCTGACTGCTTGCACTTACCTGGTTACTCGCCGATGATACCTGGTCAACAGAATCTGCAACCTGCATAATAACATTTTCAAGCGATTCCATAGCCTTATTTACGTTCTCTTTTAATATATTATACTCACCTTTATAATCAGAGGTAACTCTTGCAGTCAGGTCATTATTTGCGAGTTTCTTCAATACATCACCAATATCTCTTAATGGTATAACAATTCCTTCCATTGTGCGGTTTACTCCATTTACAATTTCTGCAAGGTCACCTTTGAATTTACTTGAATCACCACGATAGTCTAAATTACCTTCTGCCGCTGCTTTGTCAAGTTTCTCCATTTCCTGAACCAGAAGATTTATCTGTTCTCCAAGTCCATTTGCTGCAACTTTTAAAACATTGTAATCCCCTTTATATTCAGCAGTAACCCTGGCTTTACTATCACCCGCTGCAAGCCTATCAACAACACTTCCAATATCCCTGAGCGGGGTAATGACCCCTTCCATTGTGCGGTTTACTCCATTTACAATTTCTGCAAGGTCACCTTCAAATTTACTTGAATCACCACGATAGTCTAAATTACCTTCTGCCGCTGCTTTTGCCAGTTCATCCATTTCACTGACAAGCAAATTAATTTGATTTCCCAATCTATTTATAGATTCTTTAAAAACATTGAAAGAACCTTTATAATCAACTGTAATCCGAGCTTTACTATCACCTTTTGCAAGCAGATTAGTTATATTAGAAAAATCTTCCAGTGGTTTCTTAAAATTCTCTATTAATCCACTAACGTTTTTTACTATTTCAAGATAATCTCCTTGAATACCTCTAAAATCAACGTCCACCTCAAAATTTCCCTCTTTTGCCGCATTAACCATTTTTGTAACTTCTTCCAATGTTCTTTTTACAAAGTTATTATTAGAATTGTTTTTTTTGAATAATCCCATATTAACTTACCTCCTTTAAATTTTTTGTTTTATTAAAACTTATTTATCAGTTAGTTCCTGCAACGAAATCCATTTCTTTATCAGTCAACACTTTATCAATATCAAGAAGAATTTTTACTTTTCCTTTTCCTTTTGCCAGTGCGAGAATATAACTTGTATCCACACTGGCACCAAAATCAGGTGGTGGTTCGAGGTCCTTCTCTGTTGTATCAAGAACTTCCGAAACCGAATCAACTATTATTCCAACAAGGGTATTCTTAATATCCACAACAATGATACAGGTTTCACTGGTATACTCTGCTTCTTCAAGGCCAAACTTCAGTCTAAGGTCTATAACAGGGATAACTTTTCCCCTTAAATTTATTACACCTTTTACAAAAGGCGGTGTTTGAGGAACATGGGTTATATTCATTATACCGATTATTTCCTTTACCTTCAGAATCTCAAACCCGTATTCCTCATTTTGGAGGGTGAAGGTCAGATATTTTCCTGCTTTTACTTTTGTCTGACTAACCTCCTCCTGGGTTAATGTTTCCTCTGGCATAACTTTCCTCCTATTTTTTATTAATTATTTTAATCTTTACATCAGACATAGAAAAACTATGTAAAAACTTCAAATAGACAGGTACGGATGCCCAACCAACAAATGTAATTGGGCACATACCTGTCTGACCGAAGAAAACCTTTAAAATTAGAGTTTTCACACAGTCTAAATATGCCTGAACCATATAAATTATTAAATTGTAAATTAATATTTTCCATTCAGTTCCATAATACCTGCAATATCCAGAATTAAGCAGATGTTACCATCTCCTAAGATTGCTCCACCAGAAATGAAATTAATATTTTTTAATTTTTCACCTAAACTTTTTATCACAACTTGCTGTTGACCCAGGATTTCATCCACCATTAATCCTTTCTTTTTACCTTCATTTTCTACAATAACTATCAGGGCGTCCCATGGGTCATTTTTCTCAGGGTTAATGTTGAAAATCTTAGAAAGTCTTATAACAGGAATTTGATTTCCCCTGACATTTATAAGTTCATTCTTTCCTCTAATTGTTGTTATCTGGTCTTTTTCTGGGTGTATTGCTTCCCTTATAGATATAGTTGGTATAATGTATCTTTCTTTACCAATACGCACAATGATTCCTTCTATAATAGCCATTGTCAAAGGTAATTTCAGGGAAATTGTGGTTCTTTTTCCTTCTTCTGAGAAAATTTCTACTTTACCATTTAAATTTTCAATATTCTTTTTTACCACATCCATACCGACACCTCTACCGGAAATGGATGTAGCTTTTTCATTCGTGGAGAATCCAGGAAGAAAAATTAAATCGAATATCTGCTTATCTGTCAGTTCTGCATCTTCACTGATTAATCCTTTTTTTATTGCTTTTTGTTTTACCTTTTCCTTTGATATTCCTTTTCCATCATCTTTAATTTCAATTACAACATTTCCTTCTTTGTGATATGCTTTTAATTCGATAGTTCCTTTAAGGGGTTTATTTGATTTTTTTCTTGTTTCTTTGTTTTCGATTCCGTGATCAACAGCATTTCTCAGTAAATGAACAAGAGGGTCATTCAATTTATCAATTATAGTTTTATCAATTTCAGTTTCTTCACCTGAAACAATAAAATTAACATCCTTTTTTGTCTGCCGTGATAGGTCTCTGACCAGTCTCATCATTTTATGAAAGAGCTGTTTCAAAGGAACCATTCTTAAGGACATAATGTGTTCCTGAACACGTCTTGTAATTTTATCCATATTAGATATTTTCTTTAACAGGTTTTGATTTCCGTTCAATCTTATATGTTCATCCTGGGAAATCTGGGACTGTGCAATTACCATTTCACCGATCATTTCCAGCAGAAGGTCCAGTTTTGATGTATCGACTTTAATCTGAGAGGAAATTATCTTTCCTTTTTCTTTTTGTTGTTTAACTGCCTTTTCAACTTCATCTGGAGAAGTAGCCCCAATGTCAACCAGTAGTTCTCCAATAGGCTTACTCTGAAGTTCAAGTGCACGCTCAAGGTCTTCAGGAGAAATCTTCCCCTTATTTAGAAGAATCTCACCAATTTTTTCACCTTCTTCACCCGAAGAAACAGCTTTTTCAGATGAAATAATATTTCTGATCTCTTTCAGTATATGTGATGTATCCACTCCCGATACAGGTCGTTTTTCTTTTTCAGAAAGTTTTGTATTTTCCAGCATTATTGATAGATTATCAATCATTTTTCTTGATACATCTATCGATTTAAAAACTATATCAGTTATTTCTGGTGTTATAAAGATTTCTCCTTTTCTTGCTTTATCGAGAAGGGTCTCAATTTCGTGACAGAAATCACCTATTTCCGTTAATCCCAAGAATCCTGCTGCTCCTTTCATACTGTGGAAAGCTCTGAATACGGCGTTAATTGCATCCATATCTTTAGGATTATTTTCGAGGTCGAGAACCTTTTCTTCTATCGTATCAATATGTTCATTGGATTCCGATATAAAACCAGCATAAATCTCAAAGTCCTCTTCATTTTCTACCGTTATCACTTCTGGTTCACTTTTCTGTTGTTTTTCTTTATTGTCTTTTAGTTCTTTATCATCTTCTTCCTCAATTTTTAATAACTTATTTATATTATTAACAATTTTCTTAACTTTATCACCAATGTTTTTATCAGTTGTTTTATTTTCAAATATATCTTTCAGTGCTGTAATACCTTCATTTACAGTTTTTAATGCAGCAGGAATATCATCAACATCTTCAAGAATAAGGGCTTTAAAAAGTTCGATAAATCTGGAAATAAGTTTTGCAAGGGATTCATCGCTGTGGTTTTCTTTTTCCGTAATTTTCTCAAACTCTTCAAAATTAGCAAGAATTCTGGTCAACAACTCTTTATCAGCAAGTTCA
>Ga0180301_10003409_pt1 | contig 12398 bp, 20 predicted proteins | sample GuaBasSediGuay16_FD_121797 | JGI IMG/M metagenome (GOLD analysis project Ga0180301, IMG submission 121797) | Subseafloor sediment microbial communities from Guaymas Basin, Gulf of California, Mexico - Guay16, Core 4569-2, 12-15 cm | ecosystem: Environmental > Aquatic > Marine > Hydrothermal...
ACCCCTAGTTCTTATGTCTGAGTGTGCATAGACGCATGGACATACCTTATCCTTGTTTAGTTCGTAGATTTCCTCCTTACTCATGCCGGGTCTCTTCCTTAGCGGTCTGCACGGGCAGTATGGGTAGCCGTACTCATCTATGTTCTTGAGTAGTTTGTAGAGTAGGTTCATATATGCTACATCGTTGGGGTTACGCCTATACCCGTATGTCTCAGCAAACTTCTTGACCCTCTCTATGAGCCAGCCGGTCTTGGGGTGTGTAACTATGTATGCCTCCTTCATGAACTCCGCAAAGTATCTCTTAATACCGTCAGGGTCTAGTGGTATCCCGGTAAACCTTACCTTACCGTTGATCCTGAATGTAGGTGTAGCTGTTATCGGCTCGAATGGTGGCTTAACGTATGTTATGTTGAATATCTTTACCTTCACGTTGGGGTGTCTGGCAGCAAGCTCTGAGACTATCTCGACCGCTACGGGGCATATATCGCATTCATCATCAACAACAACCTCGAACTCGAAGGGGAACGTACTTGACGGTATTCTGAATGAGTCATCTATGAACCTGAACTCCCCACCGTTAAACTTCTCTTCAGCGATACGGACTAAGTCAGAGAGTATGCCCTTGGGCGGTATGAAGTATACCCTATCACCAACTACCTTCACGTCCATTTCTTACGCCTCCTAACGAATTTCCTCCCGTAATAGATAAAAGCAGTATGTCTAAGACCCGTAAGCCCCACTAAGAAACCCACAACTGTGGAGACCCCGAAAGCACCAGCAGTAGTTACTGCCGTAACGGTGTTTGATAGGTTAATCCCTAACCACTCAATAAGCCTACCAACCAGCTCGTTAACACCCTCCCAGTTAACGTTAAGTAGACCCAAGTACCACAACCCGAAAACCGGTAGCAGCATGAAGCCCACAGCTATGAGTAACCACTTGGCAGCCTTCCTCAAAGCGTAACCTATGAGACCACCAACAACAAAACCACCGACAGCCTGAAGAGCGAGAGTAGATACATCCAAGACCTACTCACCACCTAAAATTTCCTCAAGTACATCTAAAGATTTTTCCTTTTCTTTCTTCTCCTCCCTAGCCTTCCTCCTCCTAAGAATTAACTTAATATTCCTAACCGTGAAGGGGCTAATACCTAACCTCCTAGCTATTTCACCACTCCTAGTAATCCCTCTCCTCATAAGGAACTCAACAGCCTTAATCAAATCCTCCCTATACCTATAGAACCCATCAACAATCTCCTTACCCATCACATCCCCAAAGAAATATATGTCAGAGTAGTAATAAGAGGTAATGTTAGTTACACTAACCATTAAAAGACAAAATGCCATTAAAGGAAAGCACACAGACCTCAGTAAACTGGGTATTACCTCGCAAAATGGGAAAAACAAAAAGTAATATGGTCAAAGACTTATTACGCTCTTCCTTTATGCGGTTACACTAACTCACAAGGATACCTTGGTATTTTTCTCCCCTTTTCTACAATGATTTCTAATTCGTCTATGGTGAACTCCCTAAACTTACCGAGTATTTCTCTGAAGAATATGCATGGTAGTACCTCCCTCTTTGGTGTTACTACGAATGACGATATTCCTGCGGGGCAGTTATTGCTTATGTATATTCCTTCCCTTTCCAGTATTGAGAGTTGATCCTTAGTTGGTTTTAGGTTGGGTGCCCCCCTAACGGGCATTACGAGTATGGGTACTTCTGATAGCCCATTACTGTCTAGGTGCTCCCTCATCTTTAGTATGTCGTCTATGTTGTCCCTCATAGCTGTTGAGCGTATCACGACAGGTATCCCCATCATGTAGGCACGAGCCACTAAGCCCATAGCTCTCGAAAACAAACCATCAACACCTCTCAATATGTCATGGCTCTCACCGAAGTAATCTATACTTACTTCAATAAGGTCTGGGTTAGACCTCAATACATTACCTGCATTGTAGGCATTAGTCACTACGGTAACCTCATACCCTAACCTCCTAGCGATCCCTACATAATCCTTAAGGTTAGGGACAATCGATGGCTCCCCACCACTAATCACGACGGCTAAGTCACTACGGAAGCATTCCTTGAAGAGCCTCAACACCTTCTCATACTCGGTAGTAGGTACTACATAATTATCCTTAGGTATTTTACAGAACGGGCACCTGCACGGGCATGCCCAAGTTATCTCGTATATGACCTGAACCATTCAGCACAACCCCTTCCTCTTGAGTAGCTCCTTCAACTTCTTCAAGGACCACATACTGTGGCTAGTACCCTCATCCGTATATGTGTAATCGAAGCCATCGGTACTACTGCCCCTCCTCTTCTTTAGGAACTTCATGTTGCCACCAAATAGTTATTTACCTGTAACATATATTAGTATAGCTGTTAAACATTTCATGGATGTTAAACATGCTACCGGCATTCCTAGGTGGGTTAGCTCTTGGATTAGTAGTCGGTACCTTCGTTATAGGAGGCATTATAGCGGGGGTAGGACTCAATACAGTTGTTGTAGCAGGTGCTACAGGTGCTGGAGCATTCATAGCGGGGCTAGTGCTCGGCATGACATCTAGACCGAAGCAGGAGCCGGTAAGACTTACTGGTAGGGTCTTCGAGTTCCCGCAGGGTCCAGTAATGGTTGAGGTAGCCCTGAAGAGGGCTTCATCAATAATACCTACGAAGGTGACTCAGAGTGAGTAGGGCAACGATAGATGAGAGGGTAATAGCTGAAAGTGTAGCTGAGGTAGTGAATAAGAGGTTAGCGGAGATTGCTAGGGAGGTTAATGCCCTTAAGACGAGGATTTCAAGACTTGAGATGGACGTGGCTGCAATACGTATGCAGGTTATCGAGTCAGTCGTTAAATCCATACTTACCGTGAAGATTGATGAGGTCGTGTCTAGAGTCTCAACACCCGATGAGGTATTAGGGAGGCTAAACGAGGTTGAGGGGGTTGTTGATGCGTTAAGGACTGAAGTCAAGGGTTTGGTAGGCGTTATTGAGGGTATACCTAAGTCCTTGAAGTCCGCACTAAATGAGGTTGTGTCTAGGCTTTCCTCCATAAATATAGACTTAGAACCCATAGTTAATGCTGTCAATAGCGGGCTGTCTAAAGTAAGCAATACTGTAACGTCAAGACTTAATGAGGTGGGTAATGCGGTGAAGGGGCTTGAGGAGAGGATCGGTAGGCTTGAGGAGAACCTCACAACACTTAGTGATTCCGTAAGGAGCTTAGCGGAGGCTATAGGCAGGCTTGAGGAGGGTGTATCTGTGATAAGGTCAATGAAGGATGATGTAGAGTACATGCGTGAAGTAATATCACTACTAGAGGAAAGGCTTAGAGCTTACGAGGAGCGTGAGGGTAGGAGGAGGAGGGGTGGTTCTGAGTCGTGAGCTGGTACATAAGACCTGAAGAGATAGTGGCAGAGATAAGGAAGATATACCCTACTGAGAAGGTTATTGGTCCACCGAAGAGACCGATAGCTCCTAGGGTCTCACTAGCTAATGAGTACCTCTACGGTGCGGTAATCTACGTCTACGGTGAGGGCGTTAAGGGTCAGTACTTAAGGCATGGATACTTCGAGCGTGAGGGTAGGAGGTACTGGGCTATAGAGTACGGCTGGGTAACGCTCTACGGTGTAACACATGACGGTAAGGTGCTGCCGTTAGTGGTTCTGGGAATACCTACTAGGTTAGTTTTTGAGTATAAGCCTAGGGACTTCAGGAGCTTCAAGCTTGAAGAGGTACCGCTAGGGTACCTAGAGTGTCTTGAGTCACAGATAATCAATCTTGAGAGGGTTATGAGGGGTGAGGACCCAATAATGATTATAGATAAGTACGACCTCCTGAGAACGTCCGATGGTAAGCCAACACCTGCCGAAATGATTGATAGGATTGTTGAGATGCAGCAAATCATTGAGGCACAGCAGAGGGCTATATGGGAGTACGAGAAGACCATTTCTGATTATAAGGCTAACATAGCGATGCTTCAGTCAAGGGTTGCTAAGCTCCTTGAGCTACTCAGGTCTTATGAGGAGAGGAACATCAAGTTAGCTAGTGAGGTCACGGCTGTTCAGCAGGAGCTTATCAGGCTTAGGGAGGAGGTTCTAGTTAAGGTTACTGAAACTGAGGCTTTAGAAGAGACTAGGAAGAGGCTTAGGGACATGATTGACAGGATCTCGGACATGCTTAAAGACTTGATGGAGTGGGTATCATCACTTCAGAAAGCTGTTGAGTTAAGGAAGGAGGAGGTTAAGGGTGGTAAGAAGTGAGTACGGAGCTGAATATGGTTAATGCGAGCCTCCGTGAGTTGATGGCACATATCGACTTACTCAGGAACGGTAAGGTCAGTGTTGAGAGGGTTATGAAGCTTATTGATGAGGCGGAGAACCACGTCGATACATTGATTCAGGCATTAGCACCGGAGAGAATTACTGATGAGAGATTTAACGCTGCGGTTGGTGCTCTGAAGGAGGTTACTTCAAGGTTCAAGAAGCTTAGGGAGTACATACTCGCTGGTAAGTACGCATACGCAAAGAAGTTCGTTCTAGATATTCAGGAGTCCATCAGGTCTCTATACAGGTTGTTAATCCTTATAAGGGCTGGCACACCAACACATGTAATATTTCAAGTAACGCCTCAATTCCTTCGTGAGATCTCCGTACCTGAGACCTTACTGTATACCAACCCTATGGCTGCACAGATATACAATACATTGGTAAGGAGGGGTGGTGCGACGGTTGAGGAGCTTGCTGTAGAGCTTAAGATTGACGACAAGACTAGGGATGAGTTCAACAGGGCTATAGCTCAACTCATAAGTATGGGGTACGTCAAGCCATACTTCACACCCGACAATAAGATGGTTTTAAGACCTGCGAGGTGATTGCATGGTCTACTCAACATTCTACTATGCATCCGAAGCGATAACGAGGGCTATTGTAGGGTTAGCACTCAGGATTGCTGAATGGATTGAGGAGAAGCGTAGGGCTAGAGAGAGAAGGATAGTTAAGGGTAAGAAGAAGGAAGCACCCCCACCTAGGTGGGGATTCTTCGAGGTAACCAATACTGCTGGTGTTAAGGAGGTAAGGTTCTTAGGGAGGGTTACAAGGCTTGATGTAAGTATCCCGCTACTTACTGAGGTAGGGATTAAGGGATATAAGACAGCACCACCCACTAGGCTCTACTTCACGTTTGCGGAGGCGGCAAGTAAGGACTGGTTCAAGGAGATTGAGTGGTTGGCTCAACAAGCTGAAAGGAGGGCTAGAGGTGAGTAGTAGGTGCTACTCGAAGTAATTGTTGAGGCAGACCCCCTATGCCCGAGGTGCGAGAAGTTAATACCGAAGCTTAGGAAGATCTGTGACGACCTAAACATACCGTTCTCTGTTAGATATGTTGGTGGTTCATCACCTGCGAGCTACGAGGAGAGTGTGGTGACCCATACATTAAGTCCGGAGTGGGTTGAGAGGTGGGGTCTTGACGAGCATAAGAGGAAGTTGAAGAGGTTGGAGCCCGTTCTGAGGTACCTAAGTAAGGCTGGTGTTTCCATGACTCCTACAGTGATTATTAGGTGGTATGATGGTGCGAGACTTAAAGAGATAGTTGTTAGGGGTTACGACATCAGTGATGAGAAGGCGTCAAGGAATTACCTAGCCAACATCTATGTACTCCTAAAGACCCTGAAGAAGGTGGTGAGTTATGCCTAGGTATTCTTGGAGAGACTTAGTTGGTGAGCCGCCACTATGTGAGGGCGGTAGGTTAGCCTCGATAGTGTTTTGCTGCGACCCTAGGGTTAACCCGTGCCCAATACTTGATGAGGCGTTAAGGATTCTCGGAATAAGTAGGGAGAAATTTATTGAGGTTATGGAGAGGGAGAGGATTGATATTGAAGCCGTCGACGGTACGTGCTACGGCAACCTAGCCTTCTGTCCATCCCTTGAGAAGCCAAGTAAAGACAGGGATGAAGCGTTGAGGAGGCTTGGTTGGAGTGTTACTGACTATCTAAGGTATAAGTTCAGGCTCCTAACCCGGTTAGTACCTAAGAACCAGCTTAAGAGGGTGTTTAATGAGAGGGTTCTGAGGCAGTACGCTGTTGATGTATTAGACCTTGAGACTAAGCGTGTCTATAAGGCTTTCGCACTAGGTAATATATCGTCGGGTATCTTAAGAATTACTGAGGTGTTCAGGGAGGGTGAGTTAAGGGATAGGCAGGTGGAGGACGTAATATCTAGGACGGAGTTCGTGGGTGTAAGGATACCTAAGGATCTGCTCTCAGGGCTCGACTCACTAATTAAGAAGGGCATAGTTAAGTCTAGATCCGACGGTATTAGGCGTGCCTTAATAATATACCTATCAGCACTTAAGGCACCGGTAAAGTCCGTAAAACAGGGATTGTAGGTTTAACCATCACTCCCTGAGTAATCCTTAAATTTTAGAAGGGGAGTTATTTACATGGTGAATAAACTATGGGTAAGATACTAGGTAGTGGTTTGACGGCTCTAAGGGAGTTCATAAGCAAGTGTGTTGCTGCTGGCGGTGTCCCCATCTTTAGGACCAGATATGGAGGTAAGAGGTTACCAAACAACTCAGTAATTGCTGCATGCTGGGGTAAGGGTAAGGAGGTTCCCGGAGGTACAATAACTGACGTACCTCCAGACATCATAGCGGAGATGGAGAGAAGGACAGGAGACTGGAAGTGGTTAGCTTCTAAGCTAGGAGTCTACACATAAAGTGCTGAACCCCCTCAAGGCTCCCCCCACAAAAACATATTCTTTTTCTTGTGTAACACTTACTGGTGTAGGTAGTGAGGTTTGTAAGGCGTGTTAAGGACTTCGTGAAAACGGCTTCTAAGTTTATAGGTGAGGCATTAAGGGAGATAAAGCTAGTGATATGCAGGACTGACCTACCTAGGAATCCTAGATGGGAGGAGCAGGGATATCCATACGAGAATTGCTGGGATATTGATGAGTTCTTTGAGGAAGCCGTGAAGGCGGGTGAGGGTTCACCACTATGGTCTGAAGCTAGGAGAATTTGGTGGGAATCCTACTGGAGGTTATTGGGAAGATATAGGAGGGGTAGACCTTTCTTTAGTGTTTATGAGGTTGTTGATGGCGAGTTGAGACCTGTTAGGGATAGGCAGAGGTGGGTTCTTGAGAACATCATTACTGCGGGCATAGCTCACGGCATAGTACCTAGGTGGGTTAGGGAGTACACACCGAGGGTTTACAGGGTACTCTATGGTCCACTAGCTAGGTAGTGCTTATAACTTATTCACAACCACATAGAGCATAGGGTGGGGGTATGAGTACGAGTGATAAGGTGATAGAACTTAGTGAGAAGCTCGGCAATATTATATCGTCACTGCTCTCAATGCTTCTCATAGTTCAGATGATTGGTGATCTCTTAGGCATTAACGTGTTTGAACTCCTTAAGACCGCACTAACGAAGCCTTGGGTCATACCTGTAGAGTGGATATACATGTATTACCCGCTATGGTACGCTCTTGAGTGGGTTCTACTAATACTCATGCTTGCAGATCAAGTATTCACTATGAGGTATATGCAGACACATAAGTCGCCCCCACCACCTACCTATGCGAGATATATGTCGCTAGCGATATTCCTCATATCGTTCTGGCTAGCACTCATTCTTAGGTACATGACCTTCACAATAATAGCTGTATTCTCATCAATAACGTTCTCGTACACAATGTTTGTTAAGAGGGCTTAGCAATGCCCATATTCACTACCGACCCAGCAACAATACTTTACCAAATGCTCTACTACTTCCCTTGGTATGTAGCCCTAGTACTCATACCGATGATGGTGCACGTAATAATTGTGAGAGCCCTAGGTATTACACCGGACATGTTCCAGTCCCTTAACTCGGTAAGGTCTTACCTACTATCGGTGCTTTACTTCCCCCTCTTCGAGGAGATGATATTTCGTGGTCTCCCATATCTATTCTTCGGTACCTTAGGTGTTGTAGTAGGTTCTACAGTATGGGTTCTCCTACACCCAGCATGGCAGATCCAGTTCATATACGGTAGGCTACCGAGGAGCAGGGTTGTAGGATTCATAGCGTCAGCCATAATGTATTACGGACTCAACTCAGTATTCTACTCAATAATGTGGTTATCAGGAGCGGGTTTCGCAGCAATCCTCTACCACATGATTCATAACGGCTGGTTAACCACAGGTGAAGTCATAGTTAAGTACATGAAGAGAAAGATAGAGTTTGAAGCTCCTTGGAGGAGGAAAGAACCTAAATTCATTAGCCCGAGGTACTTCACTCAGCCGGCAATGAAGTTCGTTACTAGGAGATCCGGCATTACGGGGTCTCAAGCCGGCTTTAGGTTTGTTAGGAGGAAAGCTAAAAAATGAGGTTTTAAAGTAATTAATTGGTGAAGTACAAGTGGCAGAAGAGACTAAGATTGAGATTACTAGTAGGGAGGCGATACTTGCTGTAGGTTTCGTATTTCTGGTGCTCATAGCGATAGCTCTAATACAGGCGGGAGTCATTACTAATCCGTTATCCCTAGGGTTAATGATAACAATCACGGTAGCACTAATACTTGTGGGTCACTTCCTAGCTAGGGCAAAGGTAATATCGAGGTCTGCCGTACCTCTATGGTACATAATGGTGTTTGGTATTGTAATGCTTGTATATGGTGGTGTTGTAACGGGCTACCTACCAGCAATAGCGATACCGCATGCATCAATAGCTGAGGTAGCCATGACTACAGCACTATTCTATACATTAGTGATTGTCGGCGTTATAGCTGTGCTTGCAGTTCTATACATGGGATACAGGTACTACAAGAAGAAAGCCTTAGGTATGTAGTACATAACAAAAATAATCTCTTTTTACTAATTCTTTCACGGTGATTCAGTGAGTAAGATACTCAACGTTATACGTGTCATAATTAACAGTATAACGTTCGTTATAATGCTTATGCTAGCTTACGCATTCATAAATACGAACCCCGCACTATCACTACTCCTAGTCCTAGCATCCTTCGACCAGTTTGAGGATGTGTATTACTACACGACGGGTAGGAGACTACTCCCTAGGTGGTTCATGCCCTTCGACATAGTGTTTGAGGTAACGGCAGTACTCATAGGTCTCGCAATACTTGTGTTCTCACTTATTTACTTCTCGTACTTCCAGACATGGTTCTTTAAGTCAATGCTCTTCATATCTGTAGTCATGATATTCTCAGCTATTGAGGACATAATCATTTGGGGTACATCACTTAAGGAGGTAGAGCTAGGTAGGAAGGAGTTGGTGGTTCACCATGCGTTACGTAAGGAGAAGGAAAAGAAGTTCGTTAGGAGGAGGTCTAAGCCATAGCATAAGAGCTTTATTCTCCATGACGGTTATTGTAGCCCTAGTCTTAATGCTGCCCGTAGTTATCGCTCTATTCAAGCCTATGTATGTGGTGATTCATCGTATAGACCCTGATCTCCTCATTGAGGTCTCAAATAAGGGAAAGGCAATCGCCTACATCACGGTCAAGGGTACTGTAAAGGTACCTGAACCTTTAAGGATCTGGAGGTTCGGTGACATAACAATATACAAGGTATACATAGATGCCGAGACCCTAGACAGGCTTAAATCGATGAAGAACGTGGTCAGCATCTATGGGGCAAAGAAGTTCAGCCACGCACCCCTCTACTCCCTAGACCCTGATGAGTACCCATTCAGGGATGTCGACATAGACAACAAGTTCCATAGGGTAGGTCGGTGGATCGGTAGAGGGGTTACTGTAGCCATAATAGATACCGGTATTGACTACACACATCCCGACTTCTACGATGAAAACAATAGAACCGTAATCAAAGTCCTAGTATCGATGTTCTATGTGAATCCAAGCGGACAATACATTTTCTGGGAACCATACAAGAATGGGACGATGGAGGATCTACTCAATTTTGATATGGATTTATGGAGGCAGTATGGTGAACCGGCATTCCTCGATATTAATGGTCACGGAACGCATGTTGCAGGTATTATAGCTGGTAGGGGTTGGGCTTCTAGTGGTAAGTACTTAGGTGTAGCACCTGCTACTGAGTTGGTAATCATTAAGGCGTTCAACAAGGATGGTGAGGCATCGATAGATACGTGCTTAGAGGCACTTGAGTGGGTCTACAATAACACGGAGAAGTACGACATAAAGGTGTTAAGCCTTAGTTGGGGTGCGTCATTCGCAAGTGATGGTAGAGACCCGGTCAGCTTATCGGTTAACGCAATAGCTGGGAAGGGAGTTCTCGTCTTTGCTGCCGCCGGTAATGAAGGTAACTTACCAACCACCGTTGTGGTACCCGCCGTCGCTGAAAGAGCTTTCGCTGTAGGTGCTTGGGATGCATACTACGATAGGCTAGCCCCATTCAGTTCTCTGGGTCCAACCATAGATATGAGGATGAAGCCCGACCTAGTAGCTGCCGGAGTAATGGTTGTTAGCTGTAAATCGCAGTTTGTTGACTTCCCCGACGAGTATGAGGTAGGTGAGTATTACGTAGCATTAAGCGGTACATCAATGTCAACACCTGTTGCAGCAGGTATTGCTGCCGACTTCATAGAGTACTTCAGGTACTGGTACGGTAGGGACCCAACAATTAATGAGTTCATTAAGTGGGTTGAGGAGAATTCAAGGCATATAAACATGTTTAAAGACTTCATAACGGGTGTAGGTATACCGATAGCTCCTAGATAAGGGTAAGCTTTTTAGTCATTTACGTGTAGTCTTTATTGGTGGTAATAGTATGAGGAAGCCCTTACTTGGTGTTGTAGCGTTACTGGTGGTTCTCGCATTAGTAGTACCTGTAGCAGGTGCTACAGCAGATCCAGTCGTCACAATAACTGTTGTGGGTTCTGATGGTAAGACATTATCAGGTGTCAAGGTGACACTCTATGATACTGCCGGTAATAAGTATGAGAACACCACCGACATCAACGGTGTTACCAAGATTACTGTCCCAAGCAATGGAACGTACCTAGTAGTGGTTAAGGGTGAATATTACATCTTAGATACTGTTAGTGTTGCTGGTGACACGAACTATACCGTCAATGCATCAACAATGCATCATGCCAACATAACGAGCACACCGCTATCTGTTGATGTTGATGTCCTACTATTAGCGTTTAACTACACTAAGCTAACCATGACAACCAATGTAACTGTCTATGCCCCAAGCGATATCAACGTCTCATTCCCAAGCGAAATAATTAAGTTCCCATACAAATATACCTTCGATAAGGTAAAGTATGACGGTGTTGAAACAAATGAAACAACCGTAACAGTAGATATGACTAGAGACTACGTAATAACGGGCTACTACTTAAAGACCTTCTACATACAGCTTGAGTACTGGATGATAATACTCCTAGTACTGATAGTTATTGCTGCACTAGCCATCGCTTGGTCTGCTGGAGCTAGGACAGCTAAGGCAATGATAGCTGAGTGGAGGGAGAAGAGAAGGTTCGTTAGGAAGAAGAGGAAGTGAGGTGACCAACAACGCCTAGCGACGACGCTGAGGAGTGGATTAAGGCAGTCAAGAAGGAACTGGATGAGTTCGAGATAGGTGAGAATCCACTAGGTGATGTTTTCGAGCCCCTCCTCCACGCATGTGCTGCCGTAGCTAAGACCTTCGAGGAGTTTAAGGAGTGTGTTAGGGAGGGCATAACAACTCTTAACGACGTTGTTAAGAAGGTTAAGCTCTAAACCAATATTTTTCCTTACTTCAATTAAATTATATTTTGGGAATGTAGTTGAGTATACCCCTCAAGGTAAGGGATTACGGCTCCCTAGGTAATGAGAATCTCCATTTATTTCTCTCGATCATAGTTCTGATACTCCTCCTAAGACTGTTCTCTGTAGTGCCAACACTCTTTGATACCGCCCTATTCTCATGTATCTCTATGCCCGCTATGTACGCTATGACGTACTACCACTACCGTGTTAGGAAGGAGTTTGGGAGATTCGTCGTTAAGAGGAATAAGCTTGAGTTATGGGGATACGAAGTAATAGCGTTAATAACTTCCTTCGTGATGGGGTACCTAGTATTTACTGCATTAACGGGTAGTTACGACTACGTAACCTATGGTTCAGCATTCATTGTGGTGCAGTTAATGCGTTTAGTAGTGGTGAGTGTGACTAAAAGCTTAAAGAACATGGGGGTAGACGTGAATCACCCACTAGTTGTTGTGCTGGTATCGGTTCTTGTAGCACTTATAGGTCTGCTAGGTCTAACCCTCGCTACCGTCCTCCTTTCTTAAACCCTCAACAACGTAGGACTTAATAATTTCAGCAAGAGAGACCTCCCTACCAAGCCTAGCCATCCTCTTCCTCCTAACCCTCTCCAGCTTAAGCTCCAACTCAGTATTCAACCAGATACTGACC
>Ga0180301_10003411_pt1 | contig 12395 bp, 19 predicted proteins | sample GuaBasSediGuay16_FD_121797 | JGI IMG/M metagenome (GOLD analysis project Ga0180301, IMG submission 121797) | Subseafloor sediment microbial communities from Guaymas Basin, Gulf of California, Mexico - Guay16, Core 4569-2, 12-15 cm | ecosystem: Environmental > Aquatic > Marine > Hydrothermal...
ACACGAGGCAGCTCGAACCCGGCGAGACGCGCTTCTTCGACGCGCCGATTCACGGGCTTACGTGGGAGGAGACGAACATGATCTCGCCGGGCAAGATCATCGCGGGACGGAGGTTCGCCGTGTGGGGGTTCAAGATCATGTTCCTGCCCGGCTCCTCGCTCGACGCCGTTCTGGAGGTGATCGATAACGGCGTCTTCGAGTTCGAGGTGAACTACACCGTCAAGGTCTCGATGCCTTTAGCCGAGTGGGGGGTCGCATACGGCCCGCTCTACGGTCCCGTTCCGATCTCGATCCTCGAAAAGGAGCTTCCCGCCATCGGAATCGCCTCCGCTCCTTCCGATTTCCCTCCCGAGACCTGGAAGCTGCTGGACATGCCGATCGATCTGACCGATGCCGATACCTTCGGCGTCAGGATACGCGCCTATACCCCGCTTTTGGAGTCCAGGAAAGTCAAGGCCAAGGTGTTTATACTCGGCTATGAGATGGAGGACAGGAGGTGAGCCATGAGGATCGGCAGATCCGTCCATCTACTGAGGTTTCACAGGGATGAGAGGCTCTCCCCGCATTTCCACGGCTCCGAGCTGGTCTGTCCGTGCTGCGGGGTCGGGATCATAGCGCTGGAGCTGGTCGAGAATCTTGAGTGGCTTCGGGACCTGGTGGGGGAGCCTCTCCGGATAAACTCGGCTTATAGGTGTCCCGTCCACAACGCCGAGGTGGGCGGGAGGCCGGACAGCTACCACGTCCTGGGGCTGGCCGTCGATGTGGCCAAGCCCGAAGGGGTTGACCTCGTGGACCTGGCTTGGAAGGTGGGGTTCACGGGGATCATCGAGTATGAGACGTTCGTCCATATGGATTTGAGATTGCCGCCCTACGTTCAGAGGAGGTGAGGCTATGACGACGATGGAGATGTTTCAGAACATAGAAGCGAGGCTCGCCAGGATCGAGATGGCGCTTGACTCCATCCTGGCGAGGATCAAGGCGCTTGAGACGGGCTTCGAGATAGGTTTCAACGTCGGGAGATCGGGGATTCCGTTCGATCAGATAATGCGGGCTTTCGAGTCCCTCATGAGCAGGGAGGTGAGGGAAGATGATCGAGGCGATGACGACGGCGGCCCTGGCCGTGGCGAAGAGCGTAGCGAAGAAAGCGCTTGACGCGTTGAAGGGCGAATTGGGTGAGGCGGCGATTGAATCTGCGAAGAAGCTCGTCGATGCGAAGATCGAGCGCGATAAAGAGATGATCGAGCTGGCGAAGGAGGAACTGAGGGCGTGGCGCTCCGCCTTCGGGGCGCTTCCGCCCTCTGCCCATCCGGTCGCTCAAATCATTCGTGCCTCTGTTAGACCGCTCCTGACGCTCGTGGTAACCGCTGTGGTCTGCGTCCTTGTGATCAAGGGCCAGGTCGATCCGGGGATGTTCGTCAAAGCCTGGATGATCATAGTCGGAGCCTGGTTTGGGGAGCGCGTTTTCAGGCATTACATAAGGAGGGATGAATAACCTTTGGGAGGAGCGTTAATCGAGGATCCACTTCCTGCCTTTCCAGGCTCCGGTTAATCTCGGCGGGTGGATTGGTTGGAAGACAAGGTATCCGTTGCTTTTTGCGAACTTTCCTATGAAGAAGCTTGCCGCGTAATCCCCTTCTTCGACGAAAAGCGAGATGCCCTCCCAAGGGTCGATCAGAGCGACGTAAGCTCCGTTGATGGTGGCTTGCCATATTCCATCGGCTTGCGCTGCTTTAACAACGTTGCGATAAGTCGATGAGGGGTCAATTCCCGCCCTCACCCTCTTGAGAGCTTTGATTTTCTCGTGGATCTTCCTCGAAGCTGATTCAGCTTTAGTGTAAATTCGCGCCCACACGCTCTCGGGGAACGGAGATACCCTTGCTTCGGTTGCTCGCCTGCAGAAAATTTTGATCGTCGTTCCTCCCCCTTTCGTCCTCACCTCGTGCGGGTAACATTCCCATATTCGACCGCTGTATTTGATCCTCGCCAGCGGTTTCTCCGAAAGCGCTTTCCCCAGTCTCATTATATCAGCCCCTTATCCCTCAAGATTTCTTTGGCCTCTTGGCCTGAGATTCTCAAGTAAATCGCCGTTGTGCTTAGATACGCGTGTCCCAGCAGGCTTTGAACGACCGTGACCGGAACGCCGTGTCTCAGAAGCTCGATCGCCCGCGTGTGTCTGAGCGTGTGTGGGTGCGCCAGCTCTCGCGGTATTCCCGCTTCTTTTGCGAGCTTGTAGAAGACCTTTCTGAAGTTCGCTTGATCTATCTTGAAGATCCGCCCGCTCATCTCGGGGAACTCGGCGCGGTAGACGGCTATCTCGGAGGTCACATTCTTCGGAACGGGGACGATCCTGGACGGCCTTCCCTTCTGCTTCAGCGTCACGAGCTTGATCTCGCCTTCCCTGTAGTTGATGTCCGTCCTGTCGTCGATCATCAGGACCTCCCCGATCCTCGCGCCCGTGTATCGCAGGACCAGGTAAACAAGCCAGTATCGCCCGCGTTTCCGCCTGAGCTTGCGCGTCTTGGTCGAATCATACCAGCCCTGAAAAGCCGCCGTCAGGGCGTTGACTTGCTCCTCGGTCAGATACTTGATCGGGGTCGAGGGGAGCGTCATTATGGCGGACGGGGGATATCTGACCAGCATAACCGACCCTCCCAATCAGTTTTCGGGTAAATTTTACCCCGTCCGCCGTCATTTTATCAACCTTCAGACCAGGTTGAACTGACGCCTTTCACCTGAAAAGGGGCGAAATCGTGTCAGATTACACCTCGGCATACCAAGCGTAGTAGTATGTCCCCGATGCAGGCGCCGTGGAGAAAGTCAGCGTTATGTTCGTATCATCCCAATCCACTTGATCCGGAACGGGCGCACCAGCTTTTGGCTGAACGTCCACGTAATTTGGCGTGGTGGCCAGCCCGTGTGGGATGGTGAACGTTGTGGTGCTGCCATCTCCTTCGATTGGTGTTGTTCCGTGGTTTTCCGTTACGTATGCTTTGTTGTGTTTTATTGTTACGTTCGTCGCGCCGTCGTTTACAATTACCCCTGCTGTCGAGTCTGCTACACCTGTCAGTTCGTTATTTGTTATCGTGATGTTATCCGATGAGCCGCTTGTGATCTCAAGTGAGATTCCGCGCTCAAGTGCGCTTGTTCCTCTCCTTCTTAGAGTGTTCGAGTGAATCAACACGTTCGAGCAGTTGTCGAGCCTTATGCATGAACGTTGATTGGGGGAGGAACCCGTGCGCTCTGCAGCGAGAATGTTGTTAGATATCTCAACGTTTGACGAAGCAATTAGAGAAATCGCTGCTCCCCGCGCGTATACTACGTTCCCTGATACAAGCACGTTGTCTGCAGTATTGATGTAGAAGCCTGCTGCATCGAATCCTCCCTCTGTGTCTGGCCCAGCGATGTTTCCTGTGATCACCACGTGTCTGTGTGCTCCGCTGTCGAGGGTTGCGAGCGTTATAGCTGCTGTGTTCACATCTGAGAATGTGTTGTTCGCTATTATTGCCGTTTCTACGCCGCCGCCTCCCAGGGAGATTCCGCGTTCGGCTGATTCTATCACGTTTCCTGTTATTGCTATCCGCGTGTTCGGGGAACCAGTAATGTAAATCGCTGCCGCGCTTCCCCCTTCGATTACATTGCCTGTTATGCTCGACCCTCTCACCGAGTCGAGGTAGATAGCCGCTGCTCCGTAGTTGTCCTCAATTGAACTACCTGTGAGTATGATGTTTAAGCTGTTTTCTGCATACACACCGTATCTGTCATTTTCTTCCGAGTGGCAGCCAACAATCGTTATCTCGTGTGAGTTTGCGAGATGTATGCCGTCCAGTCCGTTAAATAGTGTTTGACAGCCTATTACAACTCTGTTTTCGGGCGCTGCAGATCTTAGGATGTATATCCCATTCTCTCCGTTGTAAATTGCGAACACAAACGCAATTGTTGGGTAATTCACGTTCTCAAGCCGTATCCCATCCCCTGAGCTCGGGTTACCCTGCACGAGCAGATCTCTTATGACGATTCTGTTTTTAGGTGCGGTGTCAGGGTTGATGGCCTGGATGGCATGCGATCCGTCGGTGGCGAGGTTGTTGATTACAGTATTCGGGCCTAGCCCCATCAGCACTACGTTGCTTTTCCCTGATAGGTCAATCGGGGCTGTGATGTTGTATGTCCCATCAAGCAGTAGCACGCATCCACCCTGCGATGGTTCTTCAACCTCGCCGCTTCCTCTTATGTTGCAGGTTCCAGGGGCGGGGAGCGACTGAATAGCAGCGTTTATCTCCTCCTGGTCGTCCGTTCCGTCGCACACGTAGTGCGCTGCAGCTTTGTTCTTGCTGTCCGCCGCTGCGACCACGACCGTTGCCCCCATCGGGAACTTCAGCAGCCCATCCCCGCCCGATGAGGTGCCTATCGCTTGCTGAATCTTTCTCACCGCATCGATAAGCTCCGCCTGGGATGTCCAGGCCGCCACCAGTTTATCTATCTGATCCGGATACCTCGACCTCATTGAAGCTCACCTCCTCAATACCAGATCAAAAGGTGTGGTATGTAAACCAGATCCCCGAGTTTCGCCTTGCCGTTTTCGCATTTTGCGATGAGGTCGTTCTGGGGTTCGACGAAGAAAACCCCCTCATCGCAATAGAAGGCGTTCCAGCCGTGATATCCGATAAGCCTGTCATCCCTGAAAACCGCCCCGATAACGGTGGCGAAGGCATTTAACTCAAAGATTTCGGAGATCCGCGAGTGCAAGATCTCGGCGATGTTCTCGCAGTCACGCTTTTCGCGGATGTATCTGATTTGCTCCACGTGCGTCCGGTTGAGGATGATCCGCTTCCAGGTCTCCAGGTCGGTGTAGTAGTAGCGCCCGTCCCAGCACCATTGCTCCGCCTGCGTCGCCTCCCGCGCCTTTGCCTTCAGCGTCAGCGAATCGCGCTCCTTCACATCGATGTTAAGCCCATGCCTTAAGAGCCACTTCGCCATCGAGAGGAAAGCAAATCCCACGTCAGTTGTGAACGTTCCCAGGCTTGTCTTAACATCCATTTACCATCCCCTCCCCAAGCCGTATGAGTCCTTGAGCATGCGATACTCTTGCTTCGTCGGTATTCTAAACCTCCGCCCCTTCACCGCGATTATCCGTTTCACTATGAGCTTTTCGGTCGGCCCGAACGCTTTCATCGCTATGCTCTCCATCCCGTTTGGTTGACTAAAATCGGGGATTTCCTCAAGCTCTCAAGCGTAACTTTTCCGCTCCACACGTCCTCGACTAACGGGAGAAACCTTTTCAACGCTGCTGCCCAAGTGAGATGCTCCCTTGCATATTTAGCCGCCTTGATCGCTTTCTCTTTTAGTTCGCCTCGATGTTCATATGCATACCGCATCCATCTCACGATATCCGATATCGCGGGGACCCTCCAATGTGCTATCCCCCATCCCCTTTCCTTCGCGTCGATGCATGATTCCCCTAATTCAACAAACCAGCCGAACTCCTCCGAGAAATACTCCGCAAAGCTCCCTGCCCTTGTCACTATACACGGCATTCCAGTCATCATCGCCTCTGGGACGGTTAGCGTCCAAGTCGGTGCGAGGGCGAGATGGATGAAGACGTGTCCTCTGGCCAGCAGGTTTGGGATTTCATTATGGCTGTATTCGCTCTCGTCTATTGTTATCCTCTCATCAGATCCCGCTCTGATCTTGAGCGGCCGTGTTTCTCCTTTCCCTCCTGTGAAGATCAGGAGTTTAACATCTTTCTCGTGTGGAAAAGCTATCCTGAACGCTTCTGGTATCAGCCAAGCTCCGTTCCTATCGCTTGCCGCGCCGATGTAGATGAAAACAAGCTCGTCGTCGAAATTCCGTGGGATAAACTTAAACAAATCGGGATCGACTCCTTCGTTCAAAACGAGAACTGGAGTCGAGGTTAACCCCCTTACCCTCACGGCGGCCGACTGGGACGGTGCAGCTAACAAATCGAAATCGTTCAGTTTTTTTCTTACTGGCTCCTGTTCGACCCACCCTGGGCTCTCGACCATGATCTCCGTCATTCCGATGAGCAATACGGGGAGCGTTCGCCTCTCAAGACTCGTCGCTATGTCGATGTGTATCTCGATGCGCTCGCTCAGGTCCTCCGGATGTTCCCCCGTCTCATGGAAGAACCCGACGACATCGTATCCAAGCTGTCTCAGCCCTTTGATGTAACCCTCATACATCACGCCCCAGCTCCACGCCTTGTCCCACTTCGAACGCAAGGAAACAGCGAACTTCATCTCCCCCTTCGCCCTGACCGCGATAGGGGGCTTAAACGCCGTCGCTGTCAGCCCGTTCTCCTTCCTGACGACGACCCTGACGAACCCAGCATCCCTCAACTTGTCCTTCAGCAGTTCCGAGGTGAAACCGGTTAAATGAGGCGTCCCCTGGATCGGTATGCCGTATATGCCTTCGAGGGCTTTATAGTTCCCGCTCAAAAGCTGCTTGCAAAGTTCCTCCATGTCTGGCACCGAGATCTCAACCCGTCCTCCGGGCTTCAGAACGCGGAGAAACTCGCCGAGGACGAACCCGAGCCTGTCGGGATGGATATGTTCGAGCACATGTGATGCCCTTATGTAATCGACGGAGTTGTCCTCAAACGGGAGCTTTTCATGCGCGATGTCGCACACATACTCGACGTGTGGATACGGGTGAATGTCAAGGTGCTCCCATCCTTCCTCAGGTTTGTATGGGTATCTGCCACTACCGATATCGATTTTCCTCACAAAACTCACCTCTTCGTAAACTCATCCTTGATGATGTCGAGAACAGCGTTCATGCGTTTTATCTCGTCGCTCAGCTCCCTCAGTTGCTGAGCCATTTCGCTCATGCTGCCTGTGAACATGCGAACGGTGTCCGAGAACTCCTTGACTTGCTTGGTGAAATCCGATGTGTGGTTCAGAAACTCAGCTCTCGCCTTGTCCATCTCCCTCATGAACCACTTGATTATAAAGATCAGACAACCCACGGCAACCAAAGCGAAGCCGCCTTGGTAAAGCAACGAAATCATGTCTCCCATGGCTCTCCCTCCTCAGCTTTCGATTTCCAGCCATCCCTCTATGAAGCCCATGCAAGCTGGGCCTGTCTCGGGGCTTTGAACGCTTATCTTGATATCAGTCCTCGGAGGACATCTGACGGGGGTCTGAAACTCGATGAACATGCTGGAATCCTGAACGATAGCGGAGCATTTGATCGAAAACGTCCCGAGTATATACCTGCCGTAGTGATCGCTCGTCGTCAAAAGCCATGCTCTGACGTATCTCCCGGTGACCGAATATCCGGCGCAAATGTGCCACTTGGTTATGTATAACACCATCCCGCGAGGGACGGTGAAGAAACAATCCTGGTCCTCGTTCAAGCCTGGCTCTATCGCTCGGTATGTCGTGAGACCGTCGAGGCTGGTCAAGCTTATCTGACCGACAGGAGCGTTGTTGCTCCCGTTGCAGATTGCAAAGATCCGGTTGACCCTCAGGATGTCGTTCGCAACCGTCTGAACCGGCGTGGTCCCGTTCATCACGATAAACTCCGATTTGAGGTCGTAGTTCGAATCGAGATAATAGACCATCACAACCCTCGCGCCGGGGCCACTCGCGGAGTCATCGATGATCCTGTAAGGCTGAAATTCCTGAAGGTTGTTGGTATACGTCTCGGCTTGCAGGGTGTGGGTATCGACAACATTCGTCACAACGGCGTAGACTACATCACCGTCGAGAAGCAGGCAATCCCCGGGGGAGACGTCTGAGAAATCGGTGAGCGAATCCGTCAGCGTCAGCGTGTAGATGTCCCCGCTCCCCGTGACGGTTATCGATTCCGATGTCCCGCTCACGGAAACGACCCCGAAATCTGAGGCGTCCGAGGAGACCATCTGCATCTGCATAGGGGAATCGGGAGGGGTGTAACTCCCGCCTAAGAAGTGGAGATCTTGGATCGTTTTATCAGCAGACGGAAGATACCCCGTCATCCGCATCGGGACAAAGCTTTCTATCTTGCCGCGCACAACGTCGTAGAGAAACGGTATCTGAGCGGTCTGAAGCTTGTTGTTGAAAACCATCTCGCGCAATATCTTGCCAGCGTCGCTGTAAACCGGGATTCTCGATATCTCCACGTCACTCACCCCTCTTGTAGATCATCAGTCCCAAAACCCCCGCTCCGATCAGCAGCCAGGGGAACCTCGGGGCATACGGCGAAAAGCCGCAATGGGTCCTGTAGCAGAAATCGACCGCGGAGGTGAAGCTGTAATTTAAAAGCCTGATCGCTCTGACGACGCAAGCCTCTATCTGTGGATGCAGCGCCCAGTATTCGAGCGTCGCGCCGTAGAGGGCACGATCCTTGAAAACCGCGTTCGCGGCCTGGTTGACGGCGGTAAACAGATCCGAGCCGTTCCGTATCGCGGAGGTTATCATGTGATCGACGTTAGCGGGGAGCTTCTTGAGCCGCGCGGGTTTGCCCGGCTGGCCCAAGAGGGAACATTTCCTCCCCGTGGCGCAGAGATGAAGCGCCATGAGGAAAGTGGTCGGCGAGGCATAGCAAACCCACCCATCCTCATGAGGCTCGCACATCTCGTTGACCGGCTCCGTTCTCAAAAACTCCTCGACGCAGACGATCAAGCTCCTCGAAAGTTGGGCGGTCACCCCGTGCTTTTTCAAAGCCTCCTCAAGTGATTTCCTCCTCCGCCACCATCCCTCACCGCGGACATCCCTCGCTATATCGAGGTCCTCCTCCGGCGTGATCGATATCCCGAACCGCTCCCTCGCCCAGCTCAGAGTCGCCCCGTCGGCGTGATAACGGCGCACCGCCTCCTCGGGGGGCAGCTGTATCCACCTCACCGGTCTGCCGTCGATCCTTTTCACCTCCGCCTCAAGCGCAGCAAGGCGGAACGGCCTTTCCAGGGTATACATAGACGTTCCAGCCTCCTCTCGCACGCTGAATCAAGAAGGTCTGATACCTCGAAGGCGAGTAATACAGATACCATCCCGCCCCCCTCTTGAACATCCTAGCGTCCCGGGGGATCGGAATCGAATAGCCGTCCGGTATGAACTTCGAAGCTATCGGCCTGACCCCCATGACGCCATCCTCCTCGCCCAGTATTCCATCCGTTTCAAAACCCTGTTGACATACCCGACGTTCCTCGGCGTGTAGGACCCGGCGTTATACGCCGAGATGGCTTGAACCAGGTTCCACCTGTATCGGACCAGCTGATATTTCAGATACCTCGTCCCGATGTCGATGTTGACAGCCGGGTCCAGAAGCCCCTCCGGATCGCCCGTGTATCCCATATACCGCGCCGTCCCCGTCGTCACCTGCATGACGCCCCAGGCGTAATCCTTGATCGAAGGCTCCCACTTTTTAACCGACCGCCCTCCGCTCTCCACGTCGATGATCGCCGCGATCAGCGGAGCGGGGACCTTGTATCTGTCGGCGGCCGCCCGGATCAGCGGATAGAGGTCCGAGACGGCCTGTATCCGCCTGTGGACGAACCAGAGCGATAAAGCTATCAAGCCTACCGCCAGAAGCTCCGCCATCGTCGGCGTAGAAGCGGCTCCGTCCTTTCCCATACGTCCTCCACCGTTATCGCCTGCATACACGCCCGGTTCCATCCGTGTATGCACCTCGTCATCCAGTCATGCTCCATCCAGAAACACGGATGACAGACGTTCGCGCAGATGTTGACGTTCTCCTTGAAGCCGAAAAGCTCGACCGGGGTCGGGCCGAAGAGGACGACGGACGGTTTCTTGGTCATCAGCCTCCTCAGCCTCACGAGCCCGCCCTCAACGTCGATGTGGAGGACAGCGTGCTTCAGAACGGTGGCGACGCTCAGGATGTCGAGGTCGAATACCTGAACCGCGTTCTCGATCTCAGGCTCGCCCGGGACGCCCAGCTGTATCACCTCGTAGCCCAGCTCCCTTATCATCCCCGCCAGCTCCGCCATCCTGTCCGGATACCACATCTTCGTGTTCGTCCTCCGCTCCAGCAGCTTATCCGTCCCGATGTGGACCGTCACATACCTGCCTTCTCGGAAAATCTCAGGAAGCTCGTCGAGCGGAGGGGTCCAGATCGGCTCGATCTTATCATACGAGGCGTCCAGGTCAACCGCGTCGGAATGCAGAGCTATGACGTCCATCCCGTAGGTGGCCAGCTTGTTCGTCTCGGGCGAAAGCATTTTCTCATAGGCACGCTCATACTTCGGCTTCAGGTGGACGATGTGCGCCCGCTTCCTGTAGTAATCGCCCCGCCAGATCGCCCCCACATAGGGCCGGAGGTCGTAAAACAGGTCGAACTTCCAAGCCTCCTCCTCAAGCGTCTGATGCCACGGCTTGTAGGTGATCCTGACCACATCCACGACGGGGCGCTGCAATATCTGGGCGCCGGTCTCGGAGGTGACGTAGCAGGTGATCGTCGAATCGGGGTGTTTCCTCCTTATCGCGCACGCGAGGACGTAGAGGTCAACGCAGTCGCCTATCCCGCCCAGCTTCAAAACCCCGATCCTCATCCCGGGACATACCGATACGGATACTCGATCACCTTGACGCCGTTGACCGTCAGGGCGACCGAATCGGGGTTCCGGATGCGGAGCCTGTAGTAGGGGGAGCCGACCTCGAAGCGGAAAGTCTTCTGAACCGTCGATCCGGCTGAGACGGTTATCTCGTAGCTCTGCTCCGCCTCCGTGTCGAAGTTCGTCCCGTCCATGCTGCACAGAAGCTCGACGACCGGGTTGACGGACGCGGACCCGTCGAAGGTCACGTTCACCTCGACGACGACGAAGACATCGGTCAGGTGGGGAAGCTCCCTCGGGTCGGACTGAACGGAGCCGCCCGCGGAGACCGACCCTTCCATCTCGGCAAGCTCGACGAGGTAATCGCTCTTGAGCAAGCCCCTGCGCGTCCTCATAGCTCGCCCTCCACGACTATCAGGTCGTCGATGTAAACCGAAGCGGCCGAGCCGTCAGCCGCGTTCTGGCATCCTATCTGGACCTCGAACCGCGGGACATCGGACGCCACAACCTCCGCGTATCCGTTCAGCCCCGACATGTCGATCTCCTTGCCGTCGCAGCTGAGCTCGACATACGCCGGGAGCCTGAACTGCGGCGGGCCGAAGTTGAGCTTCAGTATCAGCTTGTGCCATATCCCCTCGTCCAGCTGCTGATCCCCGCCCTCCAGCGCCTGATAGCTCAGCGAGCTGTCGAGATACTCCCACATCGAATTCGCAACGTCATACCTCAGCGCCAGCTGCTTCACGATCCTCTCCTCGTAGTGCGCGATGTTCAGGACGGCGAAGTAGAGGTAAGACGTCGCCGACGCGGATGGGAAGAGGAAGCTCAGCTGAACCGCCACGTCGCCCCCGACCACGGCGGGCGCCCTCCGCCTGGCCATCGCCACCGTCCCCGCGCTCGGCGAGGCGGACCCGTCCTTGACGCACAAACTCCTCCAACCCGAAAGCACGTATATCCCCTGCCACCAGATCTCCGTGTCGGGATAGTTGGGGTGCGCCTCCCAGACAGGGGCGCCGTCCCTGAAGTTATCGGCTATCACTATCCTTCCGGTATACGGGACCTCCGGCGGAACGAGACGGGTTATCACGGCTCTTCTCCTCCTGAAACGCTTCATGACAGCTCGATGACCCTCACCTCGACCGTCGCCGAGGCCGAGACGGCATACAAGCTCTCCTCGGGCGTCAGGATGAACTCGACCTCGGCGGCGGGCGGAAGCGGATACCCTCCCTCGGGCGTCACGTTCGAATTGCCCAGGTAGACCGTCACGGCCGGGTCGTTGTTGTAGACCCTGACGCGCTTGTATCCGCGATCGGGGGCGCGGGAGATCAGGGTCGGGGTCGTCTCGACGGTCACGCTGAAGGCGGCCTTCGGGGTCGCCGACAGCAGCATCCTGAGCTCACACCTCAGCCACTCTATCTCCCGCTTCAGCTCGTTCAGCAGCTTCATCGATGCGAAATCCATCGCAGCTCACCTCAGTCGAGATATCCGATAAACGTGATGTATATCGTGTCCGCGCTCGACCCGAGGTTCTCCGCCTCGACCTCTATCGCCGTGTTTCTCGTGAACCTCCACGGGACCGGCAGCGCGAACGGCCTGTAGTTGTTCGTCCCGACGATCGTCTCGGTGTGGAACCCCTCGTTCTGGAAGACGACGTTCGCGCCCGTGTCGCGTATCCTGATCTTGAACGGCTGAGAGGCCCTGATGCCGATGTGCGTCCAGACGAAATCCCTCGACCCGACGTTGACGGCTGGCTGCGTCCTCTCAGTAGCGCCAGCCGCAACCGTCAGCTCGACATTGATGAAATGCGGTCTCTGCGCCCTGCCCTCGGCATCGGGATATCCGAACATGGCCGCACCTCCCGATTAAAAAAGGGGGGAATCAGCTCCCCCCT
>Ga0180301_10003412_pt1 | contig 12393 bp, 11 predicted proteins | sample GuaBasSediGuay16_FD_121797 | JGI IMG/M metagenome (GOLD analysis project Ga0180301, IMG submission 121797) | Subseafloor sediment microbial communities from Guaymas Basin, Gulf of California, Mexico - Guay16, Core 4569-2, 12-15 cm | ecosystem: Environmental > Aquatic > Marine > Hydrothermal...
GAGGATTCACATGGAGCAATCGTTGGTGGGGAAGGTTTTGTCCAGTTTAGCCATTACTCCCCCAATGGCCGGGGACTTTTCTACTAGGTGCACAAAGAAGCCGGAGTTTGCCAGATCCAAGGCTGCTTGCATGCCCGCAATACCGCCTCCAACAATAGCAACAGATCCTTTAACAGGGGGGGAAGGGATAGTGTCTTGCATGGGCTTCTCCTTTTTCATAATTTCCTTTGACAGGTGGGTTCATCTGAATAGCCTGGTGATTAAAAATTGACTTTTTTGTCAGGAATTAAGATATGATACATCAATATGTATCATATTACTGGGCGGGAGTTGTCTATAGCATAGAACAAGGGGTTTTGCAACACCTGTTTTTTCTAGCATATACCTCATATATTTTTTGTTTGCACTGGTTGAACCTAGATAGAATGCATAATTTTAATTCTTTTTTTAACCCAGATTATGCGCCAATACTGAGCAAGTAGGTCTGAGACAATGCCTGCCTGCCAAAGCCCAGGCGCAGGCAGGGCAAATGAATCGCGTCAGGCGTGAGGCGCTAGGCTTTTGGCTCAAGGAGCTTGTTTTCAAAGGATTTTCGCCTAAAGCGCTGTGCCCTGGCCCTCGAGCCCATAAGGAGGCCATTATGAATAGGCAAGAGCTGATTTCCATATTTAACAAGCGACCCAGAATCGGGACGCTAAGCACGGCCAATAGTACGGGTGAGTGAATGTGGCCGTTTTCATTGTAATGGAGCCAGGGGAAACCATTATGGATTGGAAGGGAGCAAGGGTATATTTGGAGGTATTGGATATCCAAACCGACGGGGGGTTCTACGATCAGATTAAGTAGAACATCGCCAAGGCCGCGGGTAAACAGGCAGCCAATACGATCCATGCGGCGATTCGGTTTAAGATAACAGAGGTAAGGCGAATTGTTGATTTTGGCTAGTACCGTTGCGGTCGCCAGAATAACGTTTTGCCAGTGATTTGATGGTCTCAAGCCGGGAAAAGAAGATATCTATTAGCTCAGGGTCAAAATGGGATCCGCTTTGCCTTTCCATCTCTGCCAGGATTCGGTCTTCGTCCCAGGCCTTTTTATAACACCGGTTGGAGCTTAAGGCGTCAAACACATCGGCAATGGCCACAATTCGACCAAAAAGGGGAATTTCTTTTCCTTTTTTGGGCAACGGCTTACCACCAGGACCTTCGAACCCAGGAGTGGCCTTTCCTGTAACCGGGTCGATATGGCCGGGATAACCGGTTCCATCCCATTTTTCATGATGGTTTAGAGCCACTTCAGCTGCGATGGCATCGAAATCAGAGTGTTTTCCAACAAAAAGGCGTGCCCCGTAGTAGGTGTGGCTCTTCATAATCTCAAATTCTGTGGGTGTGAGCTTGCCCTGTTTTTTTAGAATAAGATCACTTACAGCGATCTTTCCCACGTCATGGAGCATGGCTGCCATGCGGAGGATATCCCTTTTCCTACTAAGTTGTTCTTGACCTATGCCGTGCCTTTTTGCCCAACCTTCATAAATTTCAACAGAATAAGCAGCGACCCGGTTCACATGGTCGCTGGTCTCTTCTGGGTCTCTGAGCTCTGCCATGCTGATCATCCTCAGAATAAGATCCCTTGTCATTTGGGCGCGCTCAATGGCCAAAGCCGCACTGGTGGCAAAGTGTTTGATAAGCATTTCATCAGACTTGGAAAAGGCAATAACCTGTCCGTTTTCGTCCTTTGCATTGATAATCTGCATGACCCCCAAGACATCCCCTTGGTGGTTAATCATGGGCACAGCGAGCATAGATCGCGTTCTGTATTCAGAAATCTCGTCAAAATGGGCATCAAAGGTATAGGGCTGAGAGCCATCCATTTGATAGACATCAGGGATATTCACGATGGACCGATTCTTGGCCACAAAGCCTGAGATGGAGTGATGGTCGATGGGGATCGAAAAGGTATTAAAGAAGAGTTTCTTATTGGGGCCCAGCTTTTTCTGTAATGTGTCGTTTTGAGAGTAGCTGAACCGGAGCGTATCCCCCCTTTTCAGATAAATGGACCCAGCGTCCGCATTAAAGACCTTCCTAACATTGGAAAGGATCTTTTCCAAAAGGATATCAAGGTCCTTTACTTCATTGATATCTAGGGAGATCTGGGTAATCAGTTGAATTTTTTCTTGTTCGCTAAGCATACTTGCCTGCAATCTAGGATATTGGGCACGTTTTACCACACCTTGGCCAAAGGCCATCTTCGGGGTTATATGTTTCTCTGTGGTACGTCCCACTTAGGGAGTTAATAAATTGAATCATAATCTGAATCGGCACATAAGTGAAATGAGATAAATACCTTCCTTCATTCCCTACTGTCCAGAAGGGGAGCAGTGCCTTATTTGCCAGATGGCACACAAATATCCCGTGACTTTTTTGTGCTGGTTATCCGACCCAACAAGTGCTCAGGAATTGGTCCCATGCCAAGGGGGGCTGCCAGGGAAATTTTCTACTGCCTGGATCAGAAGATTCCTCCTTACTGATGTCCCTAGAGAGGTCACTGAACCTCCAGACAATCTTCTTGACCTTTCAGGAATTGCTTTGTTAATAGTCGTACCATGAATATGCTGGATTTCATAATCGCCTGTGTTACGGTGTTCCTCATTGTCCGAGGGATTTTCCGAGGCATTATTAAAGAGGTTGTGTCTCTGGTAGGAGTTGTTGTTGCCATATGGGTGGCCAATAAGTATCAACCTGCACTGACTATACATTTACGAGAAATTATGCCCCCTTTCCCACTTTTACCTTTATTCTCCTTTGCCATTTTATTTGTTGCCGTGATGTTAGGGGCGAATGTCCTTGGGAGGATACTCAGGGGCTTGTTACAAAAGGGGGCATTGGGATGGTTAGACCGGTTACTTGGTGCCGGATTCGCCACGGTCAAGGGCCTGATTATAACCTACTTGGCAATCGTTCTGCTTACGTTTTTCCTTCCTTCCAGAACTCCCCTTGTCGCCACATCGCGTCTTGCGCCTTTGATCATATCTTCGTATCAACATATGGTGAAGGTGATTTCCCCAGAGTTTTGTAAGAAGTGGAAAGAAGGCCTCTTGAGGCAAAAAGAGAAGGCACAAAAGGGGGGAGACTTGAGATCTCCTCGCAAAAAGCAACAAAATGGACGCTAAAAGACTTTCAGAGGCCATTGTGCGGTTGGTTGAGCTCGCCCAACGGCTGCGGGGGCCTGATGGGTGCCCGTGGGACGCCAAGCAGACTGATCAGAGCGTAAAGAACTATCTTCTTGAAGAAGCCTATGAGGTAGTGGATGCCATTGACAAGGGTGATTCACGAGGGGTCTGCGCTGAATTGGGGGACCTCCTTTTCCAGATTGTTTTTCTGGCCCAATTGGCCTCTGAAAGGGGGGAGTTTGATATGGCTGATGTGATTGAAAGGATTGAGGAAAAGATGATCCGCCGGCATCCACACGTCTTCGGCCATGTGTCAGTGGAAAGTGCTGAGGAAGTGGCACGAAATTGGGCAAAGATAAAAGAAACAGAAGGCGAAAGAGTGAACACGGCCTCCTCAGCGCTGGCAAATATTCCCCTGGCCCTTCCTGCATTATTGAGGGCCCACAGGCTTTGCGAGCGTGCTTCAAAGATGAATTTTGATTGGAGCAAAATCGAGGATCCTGAAAAAATTATTCGTAATGGAATGAGAAGCGGAAATATATGGGGCCCCAATGGCCATATAGCCGAGAAAGAAGAAGGACTAGGGGAGATTCTTTTTGCCTTTGTCGAATTGATAAGGCAACAGGGGGGAAATGCCGAAGATTTACTCAGAGAGGCCAATGCGAGATTTGTGAAGCGTTTCGAGGAGATGGAAAAGGCCCTGGAACAGCAAGGCACGGACCTGAAACATGCTGGACAAAACCAATTGAGAGAGGCCTGGGAAAAAGCAGGCCAGGTCGCCCGAGTTAGTAGCAGCCTTGAAACGAAGACAAAAGCATAATAGCTTGTTAAAAACAAAGACTTTTTTCAAATGGATTGGGGTACCGCTTTTGGTGATTTTTGCGGTTACCAATTGCCAGGTGCTCCTCCTTCGTTTTCTAAACCCTCCCTCCACTTCCTTTCTGTTACTGGACAGCGTCCGTAAGGGAGGGCCATCTACAAAGCCTCTAACACTCCGGTACTGGTGTCCACTAAATGAGATTTCTCCATATCTCAGAAAGGCTGTGTTGGCAGGAGAAGACCAGCGTTTTCTATCCCACAGGGGCTTTGATTTTATCGAGCTGGAGGAGGCAGTAAGGGAGCTGGCCAAAAAGGGGACAAAGCGGGGCGCCAGTACCATAACAATGCAGGTGGCAAGGACAGTATATCTCTGGCCGGGGAGAAGTTGGGTTCGGAAGGCAGCAGAAGCCTATTATACAGTTCTTATCGAATTGTATTGGCCCAAAAAGAGAATCTTGGAGGTCTATTTGAATACAGTGGACTGGGGGACTGGAGTTGTTGGTGCCGAGGCTGCGGCAAGAAGGTATTTCCACGTTTCCTGCAGGCATGTGTCCAAGGTACAGGCCGCATCCTTGGCAGCTATCTTGCCCAGCCCTCACAAGTGGTCACCGCTGAGGCCCAATCGGCAGGTACAGAGGCGAAAAATAAAAATCCTTAGAGATATGGATAAGATGCCCCTTTTGTAGGAATAAGATAGCTGTTGTGTCCTGACTCTGGAGGTCTGTCGGAGTTTGGCTGCATTCTTAAGAAAAATCGGGTAGCGCTTTATCTTGGGGATGGGTTGAGGCTTTTTCTTTCAGGTTCAGGGTGCGGCGCATACAGTGGAATAAAAATGGGACTGCTCAACGTTGTTTATCGAGTCCAGGGTATTAGCCTGAAATGGAAGTTGCTGATTCCATTTCTTGGGCTTGCCTTTGTGGGCACAGTATCACTGGTCTATATCGGACTGGCCTCTCAATACCGGCTGATTAGGGCCCAGGAAAAAAAAAGAGATTCGGGGTATCTATAAGGTTTTCCTCTCCGAGATTGAACACAGAAAGGCCATGATGCTCTCCATTGCCTCAATGATTGCATCGGATGAGAAAGTTGTTGAACTGTTGAAGGCAAAAAATCGAGAAGGACTTTTGAAGTGGTTACGGCCTCAGTATGAGAATTTGAGAAAAGAATTTGGTATCAGCATACTTCATCTTCACCTGCCTCCAGGTAGGTCCTTTCTACGTGTCCATGACCCAGATGCATTTGGCGAAATGATCGCATATAGAAAGAGCGTGATGGATGCCCTCAAATCCAGGCGTCCGGTAACGGCCCTAGAGTGGGGCATTTCAGGTCTGGCAATACGAGCTGTGGTACCTATCATTTCTCAACACTCCCTTATTGGGGGTGCAGAAGCAGGTTATCCCTTTGGGAGGCCTTTTTTGCTGCGTTTGAAAAGGATGTGGGGAGCCGATTTTACCGTCTATGAAAGGAAGGGAAGGGATTCATACGTGCGTATTTCATCCACTCGTGCCGATGGAGGACTGTTTTTGTCCCTTACAGGGCAGATTGGTGTGCCCCTGAGAAAGCCATCCATTTTGGTGGCGCCTCCAGGTTTTTCCGATGTGACGATCCTCCTTGGCCCCATATTTGATACGTATGGCGATGTGGTGGGAGTGGTGGAGATAGATGTGGACAGATCCACCATTGAGCATGGTTTGATAAAAACAAAGCGGCTTATGGTGCTCGTGGCCCTGATTGGGGTGGGCCTATCTTTTCTGTTGACATGGTTCATAGCTTCCCTTTTCGTCCGTCCCATCAAGGAGATTGTGAAAGAGGCCCAGGAAATAGCTGAAGGAGTGAGGGATACAAGGCTAGAAGAGAGGCCTCAGGACGAGGTGGGACACTTGAGCCGGTCCCTGAATGTGATGCTGGAGTCTCTGAAAGAGAGACAAAGACAGATTGAACAATATGCCCATACTTTGGAGCTTAGGGTCAAAGAGAGGACCGCTGACCTGGTGGCCTCGGAAGAGAAATATCGCACGTTAGTGGATAACTTGCCTCTGGTGGTTTATAGGATTTTGGAAGACGGTACAGCGGAGTTCATCAATCCCTACTTCACCGAAAAGCTGGGGTATACTCCCGAGGAAGTCGTGGGCAACCGGGGTTTTTGGCGTACTGTGATATGTGGAAATGAAGACAACAATATGGATATTATCCAGGCCTGTTGGAGGGGAAGAAAGGAATTTCGTGTTGAGCGCGTGGTGAAGAGTAAGGAAGGACACCCATATGTATTCATTGACCAGGCCATGCCCATGAGGGATAAGCAAGGTAATATCAAGTGGATTGATGGGATTATGCTGGATATCACTGAATTGAAAAGGCTTCAAGAGCGTGCCTTAAGGGGGGAAGAGATAAGGATTGTGGGGGAGATGTCGGCCCGCTTCGCACATGAACTAAGGAATCCATTGGTGACAGCCGGTGGTTTTGCCCGCCGTCTGGTCAAGGCACTACCTGAGGAAGACCAACGCCGCAAATTTGCCGAGATTATTGTTGAACAAGTCTCAAGGCTTGAAAATATCTTGCGGATTATGCTTTCCTCCATTGAACCGATCCGATTATCCGTTACAGAGGTGGATCTTGGTGACCTTGTGTCTTCATGCCTTGAGGATTTGAAAGAAGATTTGGAGAAAAAAGACGTCGCATTGCACTTGGATATAGAGAAGGGGCTTCCTCCTATCCATGCTGATGAAGGGTTACTGATTAAGGCATTTGAGGGCCTATTACAGCATGCCCTGGCCTTGATCCCGCCTGGAGAGGCGTTGCATGTGGAGGCAAAGAGGGATAATGATTCCTTAGCCGTGATCATACGACATAGGGCTGTGGGCCTGGACGAGGAAGATATTGAACAGTTCTTTTTGCCTAGACAAATCGAGTGTATGAAAGAGACAGCGGTAGAGCTTCCCCTTTCCAAACTCATTATCCATCGTCACGGTGGTAAGATAGACGTGTTTCAGAGGAGGTACAGGGATGAGGTGGTGCTTAAAATAGAACTGCCATTGTCAACCTGAATCTTTGGCAGAGTCAACAGCACCCAGGGGATCAGGTTTACTTGGTGTGGTTGCCAATAAAGACGCTCAACCTGACAGCTGATAGCTGAACGCTGAAAGCTCTATCCGTATGTGAAAGGAGCATTGATACAAGGTCAAAAGGCCTTGTTCGTCTTTGAACTCAAGATTTAGAAAATAAGGCGTATCATATGATAAGAAGCTTTCTTGTTAATACCTTTGTGGTTTTCCATAGTATCATGCTGTGTCTGTGGGGACTTCTTTTGGCCCCTTTTGACCGGGATGGTCGGCTTATGCATTTTTATGCAGCCGTGCCATGGGCAAAGGTGATCCTATGGGCCTGCGGTGTAAAGGTTTTGGTGAAGGGGTTGGAGAATGCGGATGCGCATGTCCCCCGAATCTATATGACTAATCACCAAAGTTACCTGGATGTGTTCGGTTTGCTGTCCGTGCTGCCTGTGGATTTCAAGTTTCTAATGAAACAGGAGCTTATGAAAATACCCCTGTTAGGTTTTGCCATGCGGAAGGTTGGATATATAGGCATTGAAAGGAAAGACCCGCGGAAGGCAGTGGAAAGCATGCGGGCCGCGGCCGAGAGGATAAACAATGGGGCCTCTGTATTGATTTTTCCGGAGGGAACCAGAAGCCTGGATGGTAGGCTGCAGGAGTTTAAGAGAGGTGGATTCAATCTGGCCCTACGGGCTCGGTGTGAGATCGTACCCATTGGGATAGCAGGAAGTGCTAAGCTGTTGCCCAAGGGCAGTTTTCGTGCTAAAAAAGGTATTTTTGCCATTTCTATAGGAAGCCCGATTGATACCAAAGGGCATACGAAAAAGACCATTGATCTCTTGATGGAGGAGGTAAGATCAGCCATGGAGGCCCTAATAAAGGAGTCTGAAGAATTGCTCTCGCCACATGGCTGATACCATGATAGGGGGCTTTGTATCAGAGGTGTGTTCAAAGGAAGTACCAGTGGAAAGATGGATAGGATAAAGGCCATAATAGAAGGGCGGGGCGCCTGGCCCAGTAGATCAGGTCTTATGGGTATCATCTTGCTGCTTATTGCCTTGGTCCCGGTGAATGGACTTTCTTATATATTGCCAGCAGGGCAGATTATTGAGTACATGGGCAAGAATTTTTCTTGTTTTCAGAGTCTGGTTGTACGGCAATGGGCAAAGGCCACAGATCCCTATGGAGAGGAAGAAATTGAGATGATGGAGCAGAAGGTGTGGCTCAAAGCACCCTGGTTGTCACACTGCGAGATGGGTGCTCAACCCAGCGGTGACCAGGAATTTCGGTCCATATCCCATGGCTGTGGATGGTGTGAGCTACCTGAAATATTGCCCCTTTTTCTCCAACACACACCAGAGGAGCTTATCAACTTGCTTTCCCAATGGGGTATTGACATATCCATAGTTTCCCTGACACATGTAGGTAATGAGGTGGCTTATCGGATCGGGAAGAAAACAGAGATAAGCCCTTATCTCATTGTGCAAAGGGATCATTTTTTGCCGGTACTGTTGAGGATTTGTGGTCAGGGATCGGGGACGATTCCATTTACGGTGGAATTTAAGGATTACGACAAGGTTGGCGAAGGATGGTATCCTAAAAGGATTATCTGTACGGCCGACAGCGGAGAGGAGGAAGAATATGTGGTTCAGCGTGTAGAGGCCAATGTTCCTATTGATCCATCTATTTTTTCCAATAATAAGGAGCAGCCCCAAGAGATCCCATCAGAGGCAGTTCATAGCCCGGATAGTAGTGAACGCATCAAGGATATCATTGAAACCATAAAAAAGACGTATCAACAACCCCTCCAATAAGCTGAAACCACGCCCATGGACAAGACCTGTGTTGAAATTGCTGTTCCATTGCCTGTGGACGGCACCTTTTTCTACCACGTTCCTCCTAACTTGGTGGAGGAGATTAGGGTAGGGTGCAGGGCCCTTGTCCCATTTGGAAACAAAAAGATTGAAGGATACATATTGGGATGGGGAAGACCCACAACAACCTGTGAACTAAAGGAGATTTTCCAGGTTATGGACGCTGAGCCCCTCTTCCCAGAGAGGATGGTCCCTTTCTTCCGCTGGATATCCGAATACTACATCCACCCCTTGGGTCAGGTGATCCAGAAGACCCTCCCAGGCGGCCTCAATCGACCAACATATAAGGTGGCATGGCTAACGGAAGAGGGATTCAAATGCCTGGAAGGGGGTCAGATCGACAAGCATGATAGGAAAATCCTTGAAACCATTAAGGAGAATCCGGGGAAACGGGTAGGCCTGCCTTTGGAGGTGCTCAAGAGGCTTGAAAGACGAGGGTGGGTGCGATTACGCGACCACAAGGGACGGCCTAAAACAGGTCCCCTTTTCCGAACCTTCATTAGTGCCAGGGAGACCGCCCATGGACCTCGCTCCTTGGAGGAGATAGGAATTCCTTTGAAGGCAAAGGATGAGCAGGCATTTTTGGAATTTATCCTGGACCACGGCCCAGTGATGTTATCAGAGCTGTCAAAAAGGTTTACCAATGCACGCTACCTAGTGAAAAAGTGGGCTCAACGGGGTCTGCTTATTTCCCAAAAACGGCCTGTTTATCGATCTCCCGAAGGGATCGTGTTCCATACTGGGGGCCCTCCGGGCAAGCTTTCTAGGTATCAAGAACAGGCTGTTTTACAGGTCAATGCCTTGTTGGAAAAAGGGCGCTTTTCCACATGCCTGCTGTTCGGTGTCACCGGAAGTGGAAAAACAGAGGTTTATCTTCAAGCGGTAAAGCGCGCCATTGAAATGGGGAAACAGGCCATTGTAATGGTTCCTGAAATTGCCTTGGCCATCTATATGGAGGCGGTTTTCCGATCACGAATTAATACCCGTTTAGCCGTATATCACAGCGGTTTGAGCCAGGGGCAGCGGTACGATCAATGGATGCAAATGGTTAGGGGAGAGGTGGATGTGGTCATAGGGGCCAGGTCGGCCCTTTTTTCTCCTTTGCCGAGACTGGGTCTTATTGTGGTAGATGAGGAGCATGATGGCGCATACAAACAGGACGTTGCCCCCCGTTATCACGGCCGAGATGCAGCAGTTGCCCGCGGCAGGCTGGAAAATGCTGTTGTGGTCCTTGGCTCCGGGACCCCTTCGGTCCAGTCCTATGCTAACTGCTCATTAGGTCGTTATCGCCTTATTACTATGCCTGAGCGGGTGGAACACCGAGAGTTTCCAGAGGTGGAGATTGTGGATATGAAGGCCCTGGCCCAAGCCAAGGATAACGGTGATATCTTGAGCCCCCGGCTTATGGAGACAATAGCAGACACTCTGAAAAGGGGCAAACAGGGTATGCTATTCCTGAACAGGAGGGGATTTTTCCGGCTGTATATCTGCAGGTTTTGCGGCACTGCCTTGGCCTGTCCCAACTGTGATGTGTCCCTAATTTACCACTTAGAGCAGCAAAAGCTTGCCTGCCACTACTGCGGATATGAGTGTGAGCCAAGACAGGAATGCCCTAAATGCCTAAGGAGCGGATTGAGGAGCTGGGGATTCGGCACCGAGCGTCTTGAACATGAACTAAAGATGCATTTCCCAGGGGCCCGCATCGCACGTATGGACACGGATGTTGCTCGAAGGAAAGGCCGGGCACAGAGCATTGTAAAAGACTTCCTTGAACATAAGATCGATATCCTGCTGGGCACCCAGATGATCACAAAGGGCTATGATGTGCCTGAGGTTACCCTGGTGGGTGTGGTAGGGGCAGATCTTTCCTTGGCCTTTCCGGATTTCAGGGCAGCAGAGAGGACATTCCAGCTTCTCTCGCAGGTGGCAGGTAGGGCAGGCAGGGGCCGAGAGAGGGGGAAGGTCATAATCCAGACCCATAACCCCGATCACTATGCCATACGTGCCGCCATTTCCCGTGATTATCTCGGCCTGTATCAAAAAGAGATGGAGCTAAGAGAACAATTGGGCTTCCCCCCTTTTACATATTTGGTGTGTGTGAGGCTCCAAGGAAATAGTAGGGCACGCACAGAGCAATCAGCTAGGTATCTTAGTGAGAGGCTCAAGAAGACCCTAGAAAGGTGGCCAAAAAGGGGGAAAGAGATTCAGATCCTTGGTCCAGCAGAAGCCCCCATCGCAAAACTCAGAGGCAAGTATAGGTGGCAGATTCTTATTAAGTCCAAGAGCCCCTACCTCACTCAACGACTCCTTAGGGTGGCCAAGAAGAGCTCGGCTTCGGCCCTAAAGACAAAAGGAGTGCAGCTTATTTTGGATGTGGATCCTTATCAGATGATGTGAAAACCGCTCCTGCCATATATCCAACCACCCTGTCTTTTTCGCCAGTGACATCACCGGAGTTGGCATAATAGAGAGCCGCACAGCGGGTGGCGCCTAGCCTTTTGCAGGCTAGAAGCACCGCTATTACAGGTCCTCCTCCACAGGCCTCGCACTCGCCCCGGCCAAGTGCCTTATACAGGCCTTTTGGATCCATGGCTTCCACAAGGTGGATGAAACGCTTATCCAGTTTCTTGGCCTCAGCATAGGAGTGAAAGTGAGACAAATCCGAACTTGCAATAAGCAGGGTGGAATCCGAGGATCGAACTATTTGGGCCAGCACGCGGGCCAGTAAAGCACATGTCTCAAAATCTTGCTGGCCCATTAGTATGGGCACAATAGAGAAGTTGGTAAGTACGCTCTGGAGGAAGGGAAGTTGAATTTCTAATGAATGCTCTACGGCGTGTACATCTTTGTACCAATGGATACGGGAATCAGTGTGGAGAATTGCCTCTGCTGTGGCACGGTCCACAGGCACTACCCCTAGAGGGGTACGATAGCCTGCCTGTAGGTTTACAGATATACCTGGAAAGGGAACGCGATGGCTGGGGCCTACAAGGATGACCCTTTTGAAGGAACGCCCCCTAAGGAGGCGATAGGCGTAAGCTGCCACCTGACCTGAGTATCTGTATCCCGCGTGCGGTACAATAATGGCCTTTAAATGGCCTTTAAGCGGTGGGACCTTGGCTTGATTCAAGTAGGCATCAACAGTCCTTTTCAATATCTTGGGCGAGCCTGGATACCATGTACCTGCCAGGATAGAAGGTCTGATGAAGCGGCCTGCTTCATCTTCGGCTCCAAAGGCATCCTTGTCAGCATTAAAGGGAAACCAATAAAATGATAACAGAAGAATCAGGATTGAAATGATAAATCGTGCCATTTTTTTAATCAACAAAACGTGAACTTTGCCAAGGGAAGATCAAGGCCCTTTCTACGATTGATTCAGGAAAATGCTTGCCTTATTATAATAAGCTGAGATAAAAATAAAAGCCTTTTGTTTGGCTAATAATGAAGGATTATAGGGGCTGGCTGTGGTGTGTATCTTGAGGGC
>Ga0180301_10003413_pt1 | contig 12390 bp, 11 predicted proteins | sample GuaBasSediGuay16_FD_121797 | JGI IMG/M metagenome (GOLD analysis project Ga0180301, IMG submission 121797) | Subseafloor sediment microbial communities from Guaymas Basin, Gulf of California, Mexico - Guay16, Core 4569-2, 12-15 cm | ecosystem: Environmental > Aquatic > Marine > Hydrothermal...
CTATTTCTGTTCCTATTAGCCTCTCCAGGGCCTTTTTGTCATGCCTGTTCAACACCCTAAATATTCGAGACCTGAGGAACTTAAGGAAGTTGCCGTAGTAGGCAGACCTTATGCACATCTCTATTGGAAGAGTTGTCTCGTACTTCCAGAAGAGATCCAGGCCCTCCTTAGCCTTCTCATAGATTGTGCCCTTGAGCGTCTTAACGACCTCCTCTATGCTCTTCGCATTCAAGATCCTCCTGAAATCAATCTCCGATATCTTCTGGAATATCTCTATCTCCGGGCTTATTTGCTCTGTCGAAACCCCGAAGACCTTGTGCCTAAGGATCTGTATTATCTCTTGGACCTCAAACTTTCTGCTGTACTCCTTTATCAACTTCAACATCCTTCCTGATGAGTTGTCCATCATTAATATGTACCTATCTATCAGCTTCCTCTTGAAGATAAGCTCAAGGGCTCTAGCATCTATTCCCGGCAGTCTAGCTATATCTGGGCCGTATTCCGTTAAGCTTAGCATGTCAGCTATCTCCTCTATGTTCCCAGCTGAGGCCAGGGCGCTGATCATCACCCTGGGCAGAAGCCTAGACTTAAGGCTGTGGCATTTTACCAGAACGTACTCTATCATTTAACTCCAGCTCTTCTAGTCACTAGGAGATTCCTAACTAACTTTGTCCTTGTGAACTCCTCCAACATGTCCTCCTCGAGATATCCCTCGATCTTATGGATCAATTGCTCCAAAGTCGGGATTACGATTTTCTCAAGGGAGTTGACCTGTATGTTAGTCTTCTTTAAGCCATCAGCTAGCCTCTCAACCCTTGCCTCTATCTCAACGATCTTTATGAACTCCTCCATGAACTCATAGAACTTCATCACGACGGCCCTCATTATCGGGCCGAACTTCCCCTTAACTTCCGGCTTAGTTACGCTTTTTATGTAGGGAATTAGGACTCCCATCACGCTTTTTGGCAATATCTCTATTTTAAACGTCTTTTCAACGGATGCAGCCTGAGATATAACCTCAGCCCTACCTAGGAACACATAAGCATTTCTAAGGGCATCCAACGCTTCTTTGGCCTTTTTCTCAACAGTCGCTCTTCTTTTCTCAAGCTCAGGAATGGCCATTTGAAGCTCCTTAGCGAGCTCATCCCTCTTCATCTTAAGTAGCTCATATCCCTCTCTTATGAAGGAAAGCCTTTTCTTTGCCTCTAACAGAAACCCCCTTGTTGGCCTAACCCTTCCTGTGAACGCCATTACTCCTCCTTCCTGCGCTTTCTTCTTGCTGGATGGTACTTCTCTATGTATTCCTCCCTTATCCTTATCAGGTCGCCCTCAGGCAACATTGAGAGGAGATCCCAGGCTATCTCCAGGGTCTTCTCTATTGGCCTGTTCTCATAAACTCCCTGGTTTATGAATTTCCTCTCGAATTCGTCAGCAAACCTCAGATACTTCCTCTCCCTCTCGCTCAATCCAACTTCTCCTATTATCCTTGCCAATCCTCTCGCCTTAACCCCCTCCGCGTAGGCCATGTAAAGCTGATTAGATACATCAGCATGATCCTCCCTCGTTCTTCCTGGGCCTATGCCGTCCTTCATGAGCCTTGAAAGGGATGGCAATGGGTTTATTGGGGGATAAATTCCCCTTAGAAATAAGTCTCTGTCAAATATGAGCTGCCCTTCGGTTATATAGCCGCTGAGATCCGGTATTGGGTGAGTTATGTCCCCTCCTGGCATCGTTAGGATGGGCATTAGGGTGACAGATCCCTTCTTTCCCTTTATCTTGCCAGCTCTCTCGTAGATCGTGGCTAAATCCGTATAGAGATAACCGGGATATCCCTTTCTAGCCGGTATTTCCTCCCTTGCTATCGATATTGACCTAAGGGCCTCCCCATAGTTGGTCATGTCTGTCATTATCGTCAAGATGTGCATATCCAGGTCAAAGGCAAGATATTCAGCGATTGTCTGAGCTATCCTTGGAGCTAGAAGCCTCTCTATAACTGGGTCCTCGGCCAGGTTAAGGATCATAACGCTCCTGCTTAAAGCACCTGTCTTCTCGAACTCCCTCCTGAAGAACTCGTATTCCTCATGTTTTATCCCCATCGCGCAGAACACGACGGCAAACTCCTCCTCCTTACCCAAGACGGTTGCCTGCCTAGCGACTTGAGCTGCGACTATGTTATGTGGCAGGCCGGCTTCTGAGAAGAATGGAAGCTTCTGGCCCCTGACCAGGGAGTTCATCCCATCTATAACCGATATCCCAGTCTGAATGAACTCACTTGGAGGTTCCCTGGCCACGGGATTTATCGCTGAACCATATACTTCCCTGTACTCCCCTATCGGCACTGGAAGGTGATCAAGGGGCTTAAAGCTTCCGCTGAATACCCTTCCTATCAGCTCGTCAGAGACGGGTATCTTAACGACCTCCCCCGTGAACCTCACCGAGACCTCAAGCTCAAGTCCTTCGGTTGCTCCGAAGACCTGGACTATCGTTATCTTGCTGCTCGTATCTAGGACGCTCCCCAGAACTTCGCTTCCATCTGGTAGCTTCACCTCTACTAGCTCTCCATAGGCAGCTCTATCAACGCCTTCCACGAACAAAAGCGGCCCCCTTATCTCCTTGGTCGTTCTATATATCAGGCCTGATTTCTCCACCATTCCCTATCACCACTAAAATGGAAGGGATATCTTATATTCCTCAGCTAGTTCTTTAACTTCCTTCCTTGCTAGATCAAGAGCCCTCTTTATGGGCTCCAGCCCCCTCTGCTCCTTCATCCTCATGAGCTCAACTATGCATCTCATCTCCCTGACCCTTTCTATCGGGACCCCTCCCTTTATGAGGGGCTCAACCATATCGTAAAACTCCAGAATAGCCCTCAGCATCTTAACCTGTTTCTCAGGCTCACAATAAGTATCAACCTCATGATAGGCGTTCTGAATCAGGAATCCCTCCCTTATTATCTCCGATAGGAGCAAAATAAGCCTTTGCTCATCAGGCAGGGCTTTCTCCCCTATTATCCTTGCTGTCTCCTCTATCTTAGATGCCTCCTCGAGCAAACCAGATGCCCTCATCCTGAGCTTAAGCCAGTCCTCATCGTACTTCTCCCACCAGGAGCTAACTAGGTCAAGGTACTTGCTGAAGCTTATCAGCCAGTTTATCGCCGGAAAGTGCCTTCGGAACGCCAATTCAGTGTCCAAAGCCCATAAGGTGCTGACGAACCTCAAGGTGATAGAGGTGACGGGCTCGCTGAAGTCACCTCCAGGAGGAGAAACAGCTCCCATCAGGGTTAATGACCCAACCCTGTATTCACTTCCCAAGGTTACAACTCTCCCAGCCCTCTCATAGAACTCAGCTATCTTCTCCGCAAGATAGGCTGGATATCCCCTCTCAGCTGGTATCTCCTCAAGCCTTCCTGATATATCCCTCAAGGCCTCAGCCCACCTGGATGTAGAGTCGGCCATTATAGCGACATCGTATCCCTGATCCCTGAAGTACTCACCTATCGTAACTCCCATGTAGATGCTGGCCTCCCTTGCAACGACCGGCATATTGCTCACGTTTGCTATCATTATGGTCCTTTCTATCAGCCTTTTCCCAGTCCTAGGGTCATGGAGCTGTGGGAAGTGGGTGACGACATCGGCCATCTCGTTACCCCTCTCTCCACACCCTATGTAGATGATTATGTCCGCCGCGGACCACTTGGCCAGCTGATGGAGGGTCACGGTCTTCCCTGTCCCGAAGCCGCCAGGTATAGCGGCTGTGCCTCCCTTGGTTATCGGGAAGAACGTATCGATAACCCTCTGTCCTGTTATTAATGGCTCAGCCGGAGGCAATCTGTCCTTGTATGGCCTGGGAATTCTAACAGGCCATCTCTGCATCAGCTTCAGCTCAACCTCCCTTCCATCAGGGGTCCTTAAAGTAGCAACGGTGTCCTCGACCGTGAAGTCTCCTTCGAGGATGTCCGATATAACTCCCTTAAGCCCCACTGGAACTAAAATCCTGTGCTCTATGGCCGATGTTTCCCGGACAGTCCCTATTATATCTCCCTCTACTACCTTGTCCCCCCTCTTTACCCTTGGCTCGAAGTGCCACTTCCTCTTCCTATCAAGAGATGGGATCCTTATCCCCTTCTTCATGAACGGACCAGCTATTTTCCAAAGTCCTTCTTCGGAAAATTCCAGCCCATCGTAGATACTCCCGATTAAACCTGGACCTAACTCGGCAAGAAGCGGCTGTTCAGTGTTTATAACAGGCTCCCCCGGCCTTAAGCCGCTGGTATCCTCATAGCACTGAATGGCTATCTCCTCTCCCTTGATCCTGACTATCTCGCCGAGAAGCCTAAGCTCGCCTATGTGAACGATGTCCCCGATCTTGGCGTTTGGGATCCCCTCGGCTATCACAAGGGATCCGAAAACCCTCTTTATGGTTCCCTCTCTTGCGGCTTGCATCGCTTATCCCTCGAACAAGATTTTATTCAACTTATATCTTAGCCTCTCGTGCAACTTAAGTAATCTACCGCTAAGTGTGTTGTAAAAAGTCTTCGTCTTGTCCACGTTGTAAATTATGACCCCTCCTATGTCATCATGGGTTTCATCGGAAAGCCTCAGCTTAACGTCGTAGCCAAGGGATTTCTTTAGCCTTCTCTCCATCTCCCTGATTTTTCCCTTAAAGGCCTTCCTGTCCCTTTCGTTCATGACCACTATCAGCTCCTTCTCGTTCATCTTCCTCGCGGCTTCCTCAACAAGCTCCATCATTATCTCTCGGTAATCATGGGATTGGTCCTCTCCTCTGGCTATCTTAGAAAGCCGTTCTTTAGCTGCCTCAAATATCTTCGAGAATATCTCCTCCCTAGTCCTCATGATTATCTCCCTAGCTCTAAGAGAGGCTGCTCCTGTCACCCTCTTCCTTATTATGCTGACCTCTGGCTTAACAACGGTCATCTGAGCCCTTTTCGCTTCTTCCTCCGCCCTCGCTATTATTTCCTCAGCCTCCTTCTTAGCCTTGGAGAGGATCTTTTTTGCCTCTTCTTCAGCCCTTCTCCTTATCTCTGCTAACATTAGCTCCATTTCCTTACTCAATCCTCAGGACCTCCTCAATAACCATTCTTATGGCGTCCTCATATCTCCCCTTTGCCCTCTCCCTCATTTCTTCAGATTTCCTCTTTGCCTCCTCCACTATCTCCTCGGCCTCTTTTCTTGCTTTTTCCTCCTCTGACTTAAGTATTGCCGTTATGCTTTCCCTTTTAGTGGCCTCGCTTAGTATTCTCTTCGCTTTTTTCCTAGCTTCGCTCAGGATCTTCTCTACTTCCTTCTTTGCCTCCTCCACTATCCTTATGGCCTTTCTTTCCTCCTCAAAAAGGGTTCTTAACTCCATAACACAACACCTATAACTTTAATTCTGCGCCAACAGCCAAACTTAAAAGCTTTTTAAGCTCCTCAACTCTCTTCCCCCTTACCCCTGTGTAATCTGGAAGGAAGGCGAAAAGAGGGGTTAGCCTCCCCTCCTTCATTAACATTAGCCTAAGCTCCTCGGTGGCCTCCACGAACCTCTCTGGCAGTATTATCAACCCGTACTCATCCCTTTTTATGAGCTCGCTTACGATCTCCTTAGCCTCCTTAGCCGTCTCAGCCATGAATCCCTCTATCCCTATCAGCTCAAACCCGGCTATAAACGTCGGATCACCAACTGCGGCTACCTTCATCCTTAAGACTCCTCTCAGCAATCGATAAGTCCATTACAGATGACCTTTCACTACAATTATGCCTGATTTTAAATTTATGGCTTATCGTGTACATAAGCATCAAGTTTATTTCACGCTAAGATGTTTTTAGCCGTAATCTGGATTATAAGTAGTGTGGATTAAGGGGCGTGAGGATTGGAGAGGAAAGCCCTGCTCATAGTTGGGGATGGAATGGCTGATCGATCGATAAGGGAGCTGAACGGTAAGACCCCTCTTGAATACGCTTACACCCCCAACATGGACAGACTCGCGAGGGAGGGGGTTTGCGGACTAAGGAGTCCGCTTGAGCCAGGCCTGGCCGCTGAAAGCGATGTTGCTAACCTAGCACTTCTCGGCTTCGATCCCATGAAAAATTACCTTGGAAGGGGAGTTTTTGAGGCCCTTGGCCTTGGAATAAAGTTAAAAGAAGGAGAGCTAGCATTTAGGGTTAACTTAGCGACGATCAAGGATGGGATAATAGTGGATAGAAGGGCCGGAAGGTTCAATTGGGATAAAGATGAGATAGTTGAGGCCTTAAATAGAATAGAAGTTAAGGGAGCGGAGTTCAGCTTTTATCCTGGAGTTGAACACAGAGGCGTGTTGATAGTCAGGGGAAAGAGGCTATCCAAGTGGATAACTGGAAACGACCCCCACAGAACGGGCGTTCCACCATTGGGCATCAGGCCTAGAAGGAATGGAGAAGACGAGCTCAGAACATCTAAGCTGATAAGTGAATTCTTGGAAAAGGCCCATAAGACATTAAGCAAGCTTGAGATAAATGAAAGGAGGATAAAACAAGGACTTCTACCTGCAAACTTCTTATTGATAAGAGGGCCAGGGGTGTACAGGGAGATAGAGAAGTTTGAGGAGAGATATGGAATTAAGGGATGTGTTGTTTGTGGCTTTCCAATGGTTAGAGGTGTCTGCGTTGCTGTTGGTCTGGACCCGATATATGTTGAGGGGGCAATCGGTGGGATAAACACTAATTACATTGGAAAGGCTGAAGCTGTTGTGAAATGCCTAAAGAGCTACGACTTCATCTACCTGCACTTCAAGGCCCCTGATACTGCCAGCCATGAGGGAGATTATGAGGGGAAGGTAAGGGTAATAGAGAGAATAGATGAGGCTATCGGGAGGATTATCGACTCCATCTCCTTGGATGAAGTTGTGATATCGATCACCGCCGATCACGCAACCCCGATAAGCGTGAGAGATCACACAGGAGATCTTGTACCTTTCCTACTTTACTCATCGGAGATCGTGAAGGACGACGTCAAGGCGTTCTCCGAAAGATGGGCCTATAAGGGAGGATGGCACAGGATAGGGGCTAGGGACCTTGTGAACATCCTTTTAAATTATGCCGTAAAACCTTCATTCGTCGAGTTCTAGGTGGGATCGTGACTGTCGGAAAATACCTAGGGAGGTTGATTAGGCTCGATGAGGCCATCAAAAAGGCAATATCCAGCGTTAAAGTTGAAACCGAGGTTGTTGAGGCCGAACTAGAGAGCGCCTTAAACGCCATTCTCGCTGAGGACGTTATAGCAGATGAGGATATCCCCCCTCTTCCTAGATCGGAGGTTGACGGATATGCTGTCAGAAGCGAGGACTTAATGGGGGCATCTCCGACAAATCCCGTGAGGTTAAAGATGGTTAACAAATACGCTCCAATGGGATGTTTCCCGATAAGCACCGGACAATATGTGCCTGAAGGCTTTGACTCCGTTTGCATGGAGGAGTACACCGAGAGGGAGGGGGAATACGTGAAGTTCTACAAGGAGGTTGGAAAATATGAGAACATCACGCCCGCTGGGGCGGATATCAAAAAGGGAGAGCCCGTGATCAAAGCTGGAACAGTCTTAACCGAGTTCGACATAGCCGCTCTGGCCATGTTGAACAAGCAGTTCATAAAGGTACGTAGAAGACCGTTTATAGGAATTCTTAACACGGGAAGCGAGCTAATCCCATTAGGGGAGGAGAAAAGGCCGGGAAAAAAGGTTAACTCGAACGAGATAATGATCTCCCTTCTTCTAAAACAATTCAACCTAAGCGGGTTGAAGCTGGGGATAGCCAGGGATTACGTTGAGGAGGTAAAGGGAAGGATAAGGTTAGGGCTGAGACTGTGCGATGCTCTCATAATCACTGGAGGAACCGCCGTGTCAAGTGAGGACGTGGTTTTAGATGCGGTGAGGGAGATAGGAAAGGTGATAGTGAGGGGAATAGCTATGAGGCCGGGAAGACCTACGAGCTTCGCCGTTGTCGATGGAAGGCCTGTTTTCATGCTCTCAGGAAATCCCGTTGCATGTGCAATTGGACTTCTCTTCTTTGCCATCCCAGTTTTAACCTCTACCTTCAGAATCAGGTCCTTTGAGATGAAGAGCGTTAAAGCAAGGCTAAAAAGGAGAATTGGGGGATACCCAGGATATAGAAGGTTTGTGAGGGTTAAGTTAAGCAGAAAAGGGGAAGAATATGAGGCAGATCCCGTGGCGATACATGGAGCTGGGATGATATCGACTTTAACCAAGTCCGACGGATTCCTGGTAATACATGAGGATATCGAGGGTTATGAGAAGGGGAGGCTTGTGGAGGTTAAGGTCTTCAGGTTTTTGAGATGAGTGATAGAAAGGTTTTTAGGAAGCTAATTTCATTAGAGGAGGCAATAAGGATAATAAGGGATAAAATCAAGCCATCAAGGAAGGTCAGACTGAACATAGAGGAATCCATTGACATGATATCTGCTGAGAACGTCTTCTCGACGATCGATGTTCCAGCTTACACGAGATCGGAGGTTGACGGATATGCCCTCAGGTCGGCCGATGTTTGCCGGGCATCAGAGTCTTGTCCGGCTGAGCTTAAATTGATAGGCAGGATAGGACCTGATGAGATCTTTGAGGGGAACGTAAAAGAAGGGGAGTGTGTTGAGGTATCAACTGGAAGCCCTCTTCCCTTCGGAGCTGATTCCATAGTACCTTTAGAGTTCTCTGAAGAAAAAAATGAAAGAGTGAGGATCTATAGGAGGGTAAACCTCTTTGAAAATGTCCTAAAGGCTGGAATCGATTTTAAATTCGGGGATTTAGTCCTGGGTGAAGGAGAAAGAATATCTGAGGCAAAAATAGCGGCTTTAGCTTCAATCGGGAGGAGGACCGTAGCTGTCTACGATAGGTTAAGGATAGGGATAATATCGACGGGGGACGAGCTAGTAAGCCCAGGGAAGGAGCTAAGAATTGGGAGGATATTCGATGTCAACTCCTACTTGATAGCCTCTCATGCAAGGAAAGCTGGATTTAAGGTCGAGATCCTGGGAATAGTTAGAGACAATTACGATGAGTTATTAAAGGCTGTTAAATCCGCCTTAGAGAAGATTGATGTCCTGATAATATCAGGTGGTTCATCTGTCGGCACAAGGGATCTGGTTTATAGGATATTCAGGAGGATGGGCTCCGAGCTCGAGTTCCACGGGGTTTTGATGAGACCTGGAAAGCCGACAGGCTTTGGCCTGATAAATGGAAAGCCGGTTCTTTGCCTGCCAGGAAATCCTGTTTCCTCGATAATATCATTTATAAACATCTTCCTAAGGCCTTTAATTGGTGAAAAAGCCCCAAAAAAGATTAAAGCTGAGCTTTTAAGGAAGTTCTTCGTGGCGAAGGGAAGAAGGGAATTTGTTCCAACAGTTCTAATTAAGAAAGGTGATAAATATCTAGCTTATCCTATACCTGGATCATCAGGGGCTATATCCAGGATCCACGATGCAGATGGAGCGTTCTCGATTCCTCCTGGCCATGAGCTCATCGAGGAGGGATGTGAGCTTCAAGTTGATATGCTGTTCGATGAGGGGCCATCTGACCTTTTGATCCTGGGAGAGATCGATCCGGTGATAAGGTACGCAGCCTACTTGATCTGGAGGAGGGTCGGCATTAAGGTCAGGACGATAAGGGTGGGTCGGGAGGAGGCGTTGTCCGAGGCCAGGAAGCTCGGCTCAATGGTCGCCCTTAAGTCCATGAATAAAGTAGGGTTGGAGGACTGGATCGAGGTATTTTCCTATGGGAAGGTTTTCGGTCTATATCTAAGCGAGAACGCTTGGAGGGGGATAAATAGAGAAAAAATGATAAGGGTTGGCTCATGGCCCCCTTGGACCATGGAGTTCAAGCTTCAAAGGAAAGTGACCAGAAGGCTCAAGTTAGATTATTCAGGCTACATAACGTCGAGCATGGAGGGCCTCAGATATGTGGATGGAGGTTACCTGGATGGGGCCTTCATGTATAAGATCAGGGATAAAAGGTTCGTAGAAACCGGGGAGATTAAAGTCCATTTATTAGCCCCTAAGTGGGAAAATAGAGATCTTTTTCAAAAAATAGAGGGACTTTTAAAGAAGGAGAGATTCGATGAGCTTAAAAAAAGACTTCTCTTCCTAACAGGTTTAAATGAGCCCTAATGAGGACAGGAAGGACTCCATGTCCCTGAGCATGCTTAGTACCCTCCTTCCCTTTGGGGTGAGGGAGTATGTTCTCCTGCCAGAGTCGTCGGATTCCGCTAACAGGCCAGCCTTAACCATCTTCTCGATCTGCTTTTTCAACCTTGAGTAGGGAACGTTAGCCATAACAGCTATTTTGCTTATAGTTGCCTCATTACAGCTATTCACGGCTTCTAATATCTCCTTGAATATTATAAGGGCGGATCTGTGTTTTTTGCTCATGGCCATCACTTTGGCCTCATGGAGGAGGTTATCACCTCCCTGAGGATCAGGAAGTTGGATAGGCCGAACATCTCCATGACCGATGAGATGAACTCCTTGGCATAGGCGGACAGCATGGTCGTCGGATAGATGAGGACGGCCTTGGAGGTTATTAAGAGGAGTATTCCAACCATCAATATCAGGTCAGTCATCCCTCCCTCCCTGGAGAGGAATCTCCTTAGATGAAGGATTAAGAGGACCGATAGGACGGCCAGAAGAACAGGGATCACGCCTAAGTAGAATAGAGGCAGAACGGCCAATGTTATCTCCCTTCTCCTGAACCTAGGTATCGCGATTAGGAGGGAAAAAGCGAATATTTCGAAGACCGACCTGACAAGGGTTGAAGTGGCCAATATCTCCTCGGCTATGTTATAAGGAAGGAATATGAGGGTACAGTCCACTATGCTTGAGGTTAGCGCTCCTATAAAGATCAGCATGAACGGGGAGGAGATTATTATCAGGTCTCTCTCCTTGGTTATCTTAAAGACGTTATATAAAGGGTAAAATAGGTAGATTTGCTCAACTGCCACGACAGCCATCAATAAACCGATGAGAAGAGGGATGTTCGGACCCAATATGGCCATGAATCCACCTAAAAGATTAAGGGATCTGGTTGAGTTATAAGGGTTACAGGCTCAAGCCCTAGCCCTTAAGATTCCAGCTAATCTCCCTATATAGCTCAAATAACCTAACTTACAGCAAGCTTCCAAATGGTCTCCTTCTTCTCCTCCTTATGCTTGCTTAAATTAACTACTACTCCACACTCTTCCATTCTTTTAAGCCATTCCCATGTCCTTCTAGTGGAAAGCCTCGTGATCCTTGCTATTTCATTAAGCCTAGCGGACCCGTTCGACATGAGGAACTTGAGTATCCTCTCATAAGGGGAGCAGTTCGGATACGCTCCCCTTTCCAAGTTCATGTTCAGGTTTAGGCTGAATATCCCCATAGGATAAAGCCTGGATAAGGCTGTTATGGCCTGTATCCTAACTATGTTCTCCTCGCTTTCATCAAACTTTATCGTGTATCTAGTGATTTTTGGATCCCTCCTGTTTCTTCTCACTTCCTTGATCTTTATGTGAAGCCCCTCAGCTATCTCCAATAAACCCTTGATGAACTCCTCCAAGCCGTCATTTTCAGAGGAGAAGCTTATAGCTAAGGAGCCTTTTTCCATGGAACGAATATCGGATCTTGGAAGCTTTGAGATGAGTAAAGACGACAGGAAAACCGCCTTCACTATCTCGTTCTCCCTCACCAGCCAGCTCGGGAGCTTAAGTTTTTCCTCCTCAGTCGGAGCCCCTAGGATACTTAGTAACCTGCAAAGCCTCTTATCGTTTATAATAAGCTCAAATACTCCTCCATCCCTCTCTCTAAGCTCTAACCTGAACTTTACCTTAAGATCCCTCAGCCTTTTGCTCAAAACCTCAACTACTGTGAGGTCCCTCTGGTAGATGTGGGCTGAGCTAAGATCCTTGTCCATTTGTCCTTCACCGAACATGAAGCCTAATAGGCTAACTAAACTTAGGAATTTCTCTCCAATATCTAAAAGGGGAATTAGTCCCCTCCTTCTCAGCCAGTTGAGCAGATCGCTCTCCTTAACTTCATCCTCCCTTAATATGATCTTAGGATTGTTCTTCAAAGCGGGAACCCTGGGCACTATAGTGACCTCATATCTCCTTGGGTTGAACCTCCTCAACAAGGCGTAAAAAGCCCCCATTATGTCTCCAGAGCATGTGTATATGTCTATGAACATCGTCCCAAGTTCAGGAAATGTATTAACGATTATGTGGGAGTCACCTATTATGGCGATTCCTGTTATTCCCTCCCCTCCTCCCTCGAACTTATAAAAGAAGAGCTTTAACAGCTTCATTCCTCCGTTTAAAATTGCCAGGAGGACGGATATTTTCAGGAACTCTTCATCGCTGAGCTTAGCTGGATCACAACCGTAAAA
>Ga0180301_10003415_pt1 | contig 12387 bp, 12 predicted proteins | sample GuaBasSediGuay16_FD_121797 | JGI IMG/M metagenome (GOLD analysis project Ga0180301, IMG submission 121797) | Subseafloor sediment microbial communities from Guaymas Basin, Gulf of California, Mexico - Guay16, Core 4569-2, 12-15 cm | ecosystem: Environmental > Aquatic > Marine > Hydrothermal...
AACAGTACCTGAAGGTTTAACTGAAGAAGAAAATGTTCCAATAAGATTCTGGGGTAAACCCAAAGTATATGTTGGCTTCTTAGAGCAGTTTAAGGAGCAAACACGAGGATTCGATGTGGAATACGAAGTTATTAATTGGAAACCTAAAGGACACGCCGATATGCTGACATTTCTCGGATTAGGAGATACTGAGAAGGCAGGAGTAGTAGCAGGCAGTAGATTCTTCTACTTATTTGATGATCTCGTATGGTTAGACTTAGCATTACTCCTATACGCAATAGATTATCTTACGAAAAAAGGTTTTACACTTGTACTTCCACCTTACATGCTACGTGAAAAATACTATTTAGGTGTTACAACACTTGAAGACTTCAGGGATTCAATATATAAGATTGAAGGTGAAGATCTTTATCTTATTGCAACATCAGAGCATCCCATAGCAGCTCTTCACACTAATGAAACAATACCAGAGGATAAACTTCCACTACTTTATGCTGGAATAAGCCCATGCTTCAGAAAGGAAGCAGGAGCTCATGGAAAAGACACTAAAGGAATATTTAGAGTTCACCAATTTCACAAAGTTGAACAGTTCGTTTTCAGTAAACCTGAAGAATCATGGGAGTGGCATGAGAGATTAATTAGAAATGCTGAGGAACTATGGCAAGGATTAGGTATACCATATAGAATAGTTAACATTGTGGCTGGAGATTTAGGAGCTGTTGCAGCTAAAAAATATGATTTGGAAGCTTGGATGCCGGCTCAGGGTAAATATAGGGAAATGGTTTCATGTAGCAATTGCACTGACTGGCAAAGTTACAGACTTAACATAAAGTTTCTGAAAAAGAAAGGCATGATTAGAGACTATGTGCACACATTAAACTCAACAGCTATAGCTTCAACAAGAGCAATAACGGCTATTCTCGAGAACTATCAAGAAGAAGATGGAACCGTTGTCATACCTAAAGTTCTAAGACCCTATCTTGAAATGTTTCCGAAGGCACCCAAGGAATACATAGCTCCTAAGAAAAGCTAAACGAAAGTTCCAAAGAGAAAAGCCATTAGTCCCAAAAACATCCATAGCAGAATATGTCTTTTAGCTTTTAAAGCCTCATATTTACTGGGATTTTTAATTAATTTAACAGAGGAGTAAATGAAGCCTATATCAGCTATTAAAATCAATGCCAAATAAGCATATCCCATGTAGCCTGAAATAAAAGGTAAAGGACTTAACATTATTGCTAGAAGAAATAATGTAAAAGCGACTTTAGACGCAACCTTACCTCCAAAACGTACTGCAACAGTCATAATGCCTTTTACGCGGTCACCTTCAATATCAACTATACCCTTAATTACTTCACGAGCAGTATTAGATAAAAACACCATTAAAAAGAAAATTAGAATAAAGGACTCTATTTTACCTATTATTGCAGCTCCAAAAATGAAAGGCATTGCGACGCAGAAACTTACCATAAAGTTTCCTAAGAGACCTGTCCTCTTAAATAAGGCATTATAAAGTGATGAAACAGTAAAGGAAATAACTGCTATTATAAAACATAGTATATTAATCATGGAAGAAAAAAGTATTCCCAAGACGGAAAGAAGAAGCGCATATGCTACCGCTTCTCTAGGACTTATTAAGCCACTAGGTATAGGCCTATAGGGAGCATTTATAGCATCTATTTCTCTATCAAAGTAATCATTTAAAACCATAGATGAAGCTGTAAGTAAGGATCCTGTAAGAAACCCTAACATTAAATGCCATACATTAACTTTATCAAAGATTCCTTGAGAAGCTATGAAGTATCCTACAATAACAGCAAATCCCATCATTAACGAGTTTATCGGTCTTGTAATTAATAGTATTGCTTTAAGCTTTCTATTCATTCCCTCTAACCTGCTCTAATATTTTCTTAGCAACTTCATACCCTATCCCTCTTATTTTAATTAAGTCTTCGATCTTAGCTTTTCTGAGATCCGAAATTGATTTAAATCCTTCTTCATAGAGCGCCCTTGCCCTAACCCTACCTACTTCTCTTAAAGAGACAAGATCTAAAAGTTCTTCTTTGACACCATATTTTACTCTTTTTCTCAAATCCTTTATTTTTAAAGCTAACCTACGCTCTATGGGCAATATCTTCGCTAATTCTCCTAAAGAGTAGAGAAGCCACTCAGCCGTTTCAACAAGTCCATAAATGTCTCCCGGACCTACACCATACTTCTCTACAATTTTTTCTTCAGAAATCTCATTAATCCAATCTCTAAACAACATGGTTGCTTTTGCAGAACACATCATATCATATTCGTCGATGAAGCTAAAGTCGTAAGGGCTTATAGGTAATTTCTCTAAAATTTCTAAGAGAAAATATTCAATAACTCCTCTCTCAGGTCTACGAACACTTAGTTTAGGCATGTCAGGGACTAGGTTTATTATGAAAAGTATTTCCTCATTCGTAACCATATGTGGCTTAGTTTTCTCCAAGAAATCTCTGAAAACAAGTGCGGTAAGAGGATCTATGTAGAGCTCCGAAACTCTTTTACCAAATTTTGTTATTTCTAAGTATGGTCTTTCTTTAAGTATGAACCCCTCTATAAATAGGAAATCCACCATTTTCCTTATTCTTTGTTCCAAATAGTTGGTATTGCCACCATATTGAGTATAGTAAAGTGTTTCCTTCAATATATCTATAAGTTGGGTTGTGGTTATTCTTTCTTCAGAGGCTATTAATGAAAGAACTAAATTTCTTAAAGCAGCATCATTCACTAACTTCGAGAATAAGGATTCAGGCTTAGCTTCAATGTACATTACCCATAAGGTTCTCTTCTCATACTCTGACTTAGCTATGAGTACTGCTTCTCCATACTTGTCAAAACCTGGTCTTCCAGCTCTTCCAGACATTTGCTTGTATTCCATAGTCTTTATGGGCATGCTTCCTCTACCTAGCTCATACCTTCTATAAGAATGTATTATGACTCTTCTTGCAGGAAGATTTACACCTGCGGCTAAAGTGGGTGTGGCGACAATGGCTTTTAAAACTCCTTCTCTAAAATATTTTTCAATAAGTTTTCTTTGAGTATAAGTAAGTCCTGCATGATGATATATTACTCCATTAGCCGCTAAATTAATTAGCTTCTCATTTAAACCTCTAACTTCGCTTGATCTTTCAAGTTCATCTAAAAGCTTACTTAGTCTTTCGTTAAGCAAAAAATCTAACTTTCTCCCTAACGAAGCCGCTATTTTTGAAGCTATTTTCTCAGCCATGCTTCTTGAGCTAGTAAATACTAGAGCCTGACCTCCATGTTGTATGGTGTCGTAGACTAAGTCTATAACTGGAATATTTTTAAATCTCTTAACGGTAACGGTTGTTCCATCATTGAAAAATATTTTACCGTTTAAGTATATTCCTTCCTTCAATGGAACAGGCCTCCATGAACTAGTGACATATTCTGCTTTAAGCCACTTAGCTATTTCACTAATGTTCGACACTGTAGCACTTAACGCAACTATTTGCACATCACTTTTCGAACTCAAAATTCTAGCTATAACGCTCTCTATCACCGGCCCCCGTTTTGAATCATCTATGTAATGTATTTCATCTATAATCACCAGGTTAACATCACTTAACCAGCTAGGCCTATGACGAAGTAGGGAATCGAATTTTTCGTTAGTTGTCACAATAACATCGTATTCTTTGAGATATTCATCTTGAGAATCATAATCCCCTGTTGTAAGAGCGACATGCAAACCATATTTTTCAAACAGCAGAAATTCAGCATACTTTTCAGAAGCTATGGCTTTTAAAGGAACCATATAAATAGCTTTTCCAAGTTCTCCGCGGTAATACTTTGATAAAATGGTTAACTCTGCAACTAAGGTCTTTCCTGAAGCAGTATGGGAGGCTAACACTAGGTTCTTTCCTTCAAGAACACCCTTCCTAAGTGCTTCTTCTTGAGGTGGATATAGCTTCTCTATACCCTTATCCTTAAGGAATTTCTTAAGAATTTCTGGAAGCTCCATTACCCTTACTGCCCGTTACTATTTCTTCCTTTTTAAAATTACCGTAAGCACACCGTTTTTAAGAGTTACTTCATCTAACTCGAATTCTTCATTTAAAGGTATTTCGTGGTAATATCTAATGCAATCCCTTATGGCCGAAATGGAAAGCACTTTACTTTTAATATAAACGTTTACCTCTCCTGAATTTGAAATCCCTTGCAAATCAAAAACTACCATAACCTTATCTCTTAAATCATGAAATTCTACTTTATCTTGAAACTCATATATTTCTATGTCGTATAAGGAACCTTTAACTGCTTCATTTAAGATGTTTTCTAGAAACCTAACTAACATCATGAAGTCGTATAGGAAGTGTTCAAAGAAGCTTTTGATTTCTCTATCATTTTCCTCATACATAGGTTACTTTACACATCCAGATACTTTATTACTTTAATTCCCTTAACACTAATTGAAGCTTAGAAAATAAAAAGTATTATTTCGTCTAATCATCCTTCATACCATGGTGTTCCTAAGCCTATATAGCTTAGTCCAGGGGGAATAGCATCTCTTTTTAAAATGTTCGCAGCGTCAACTACTATTAGTTTTTCTTGATTACTCATTGCCTTAAGCGCACTAATGGTTACTTCGCTATATGCACTATGAGGTACTAATGTTAATATTATGTCAGCATCCTTTACTGCTTGGTTTAAATTTACTGTTAACTTTACCTTAAGCTCATTATCCTCAATGACATACGGATCATGAACTACAATATTACTTTTCTTAATGTCCGCACCTAGGAGTTCTTTGACAATAAGTTTGGTTATAGAGCCTCTTGGATCTGCGGTGTCCTCCTTAACTGCGTCACCTAGTATTGTAATTTTAACTTCCTTAGGTTCTTTGCCTAGCTTACTTATTGCCTCGGCTAGTAGCTCTACTATTTTTTCCAGAACTTTCTCATTAACTTCCCTAGCGCTTTCTAGGAGCGAATATTCAGCACCATATTTTTCAAGCTCTTTCATTAAAACATAGGTCTCCTTAAAAATCTCGGATGATGAAGCCGTTGGTGTAGGTTTAAATAATTTATAACCATAGATTTCGGCGAAATGTTTTATTACTGTATTTACATCTACACCAATGCTCTTCATGTAAACTGCTAACGCGTTAGTTAGAGCATATAATACATCTTTATATACCTTATACACCATACCCATGAGTTCAGCTAATGTAATGTCTCCAGCCACAACAACATTTTCATTAAATATTGTGCTGAAAAGTGCGTAAGTTACTTGAGCGCTCTTTGGCCCAAGGCCGCTAATAAGGTGTTTTTCGTTAAGAATAAGACTTAGGCTTTTTCCTTCAGAAACTCTTTCAGCATAGTAGCCTAGTGCGAAATCATATTCCACTCTTAAACCACTTAAATGTTCTAGAATGGGCTTAACAACTTTAACCGTAGTTCCGGGAGGTATATTAGCTGCTATAACGACTAAGTTGCCTAAGTTCATTCCCTTACCAACGTCCTTTATGACATTTAGGAAACGTTTTGTACGAACATCATAACCGCTACGGGTTTTTTTAACTTCAGGCGAAATCATTATTATCGAAACATCACTGTTTTCCGTAGCCCATATGTGGTTTATTGTAGCTCTAAATTTTTCCTCTGCACAGTACTTTCTAAATATTGGTGCTAACTCGGAAGGATAAGATTTAGGAAGAATGCCTTGGTTAAGTCTAATGACTTTTTCAGAATCCCTATCAGCACCTATTACTGTAAATCCAGCCTTCAAAAAAGCTGCTGCAAGGAACAATCCTCCAGGATCTAGGCCATGAATAGATACCGTAATTAGCCCCTTTCTTCCCTTCTCTAAAATTTCTTTCACGCCCATGTTGAGTAAGTTCAAAACACGCTTACCTCAACATTTTTACACTAGTATTTACTAATATAAATCAGTTAAGAAATAAGGGTTTTTATGAAAAGGGTTTTAGCCTTGAAGAAAAACGATTGTAAAATTATCCTGTCTAAGGGAACGTATGTTCTCATTATTAGATGTTCTAGGGAAACCTTTGTAGAAGTAGGTAAACTTGGAGGAGTAAAGGTAAGCGATAAAGTGTTCTATTTGTACGTAGGCTCAGCTTATAGTAAAGGAGGTCTTCTCCTAAGACTGCTTAGACATTTACGATATTCTAACAAGACACTTTTTTGGCATATAGACTATCTCTTAAACATCACTACTGGATGTGAGGTTAGAAAAATAATAGTTATTCCCGAGAAGAGAGTAGAACATTTTATAGCTAAGAATTTAGCGTCTAAGCTAAACTACGTACCTAAATTTGGTAGTTCAGACTGCAAATGCCCATCCCACCTCTTCCTATTTAGTGCTTCAGAGTTAGAGAAAGTACTAGTAGCGATAACCAATATTCTTAAAGAAGAAAATCTAAAGCTTAAGGTAATTAGTCCTTCAGAGGTAATTAGTTATGGTGGAAAGGTTAAGTAAATTAGCTGTTAAACTAGCGCAAGAGTTTATTAGAATACCTAGCATTTCAGGTAATGAAGGGAAGCTAGCTAGCTATGTTAAAGACGTTTTAAGCGAACTTGGAGTTGATAGTGTTTTTATCGACGACTTGGGAAACGTTATAGCTACAATTAAGGGGTCAACGGATAAAGAACCACTAATTTTTGAAGGACACTTAGATCACGTGGATCCAGGAAATATAGAACTCTGGAATGTAGACCCGTATTCAGGAAAGATAATTAATGGCAAACTATATGGTAGAGGAGCCGTAGATATGAAATCCGCATTGGCAGCCATGGTAGCTTCAGTCACTATTCTCTCTAAAAAGGAATTAGAAAGAACAATTCACTATGTTTTCGTAACTCATGAGGAAACAGCCGAAGGAGTAGCATTTAAACACGCTATGGAGTTTTCGATTAAATCAAAACCTTACGTAGTAATTTTGGGAGAAGCTACAAACCTCAATATACATGTTGGCCATAGGGGGCGATGCCTCATAGAATACGTTATTTTAGGTAAGACAGCACATGCGAGCATGCCTCATTTAGGCAAGAACTCTATAGTAGGTGTAGTTAAAGCTTTAAGCTATGTTTTAACGAATTTCGAAAGAAGTAAACCATATCATAACATGCTAGGTTACGGCACTTTAGCTCCAACAATTTTAGAATGCTACCCTAAAATTTCTCCCCAAATACCTGATAAATGCAGGGTAGTTTTCGATAGAAGAATTCTTCCTAACGAAACTGAAGATAACATACTGGGTTTTTTCGAATATTCTAAAGAATTCTTAGAAAGAGAAGGATTTAGTGTAAAAGCATCTCTTCTCGTTAAAGAATTAAGATTTTGGACCGGAAAAACTCTCATAGTTAAGAACTTCTTTAAGCCATGGTTTATCGATCCTTCTAATGAGAATGTTCGAAAAGCTCTATACACGATAAGAAGCTCCATAAATTCTAAAGCAAAAGTTAATGTGTGGAAATTCAGCACTGATGGCGTATATTCTGCTGGTGAAAAAGGTTATTTAACTATGGGATTTGGTCCCGGTGATGAAGAACTCGCTCATCAACCTAACGAGAACGTGTCTGTAAAGCACGTGGAAAAGGCAGCTTTAGGTTATGTGAGTTTAGCTTTAACTTTTCAATAGATCACTTTGTTTCACATATTTTTTCAAAATGCTGTATAACCTATTAAGTGGGAGCCCCATAATATTATAATAATCGCCTTCAATTCTTCTAACAAACAATGCACCTAATCCTTGAATAGCGTAGGCTCCAGCCTTATCTAGAGGCTCTTTTGTCCTTACATAAAATTCTATTTCCTCTTTAGAAAGTTTCTTAAATGTAACCTTGGTCTTCACGCATTCAGTGTATATATCTTCAGATGTTAATATGAGGAGTGCAGTTATTACTTTATGAGTTCTACCGCTTAGCATTTTAAGATACTCTCTTGCTTCATTAACATCTTTGGGTTTACCTAAAATATTATCTCCTAAAACTATTATGGTGTCTGCTGAAACTACGATTTCATCATCTTTAACCTTTAAATTTTTAACCTTAAACTTGGCTCTTAAAATTGCTGTTAAACACGGATTTTTAGGTACGTATATGTCCTGTTCTTCATTTGGTTTGCGTATTTCGAAAGGCAAACTTAGTTTCCTTATTAACTCTATCCTCCTAGGCGATGATGTAACAAGTATTAGTTTCAAGAAAAACACCTATTTAAAACTCAAATTTCCGTTTTAAAGTTTTAAACCTTAAATCTAGCTAGTTGTGAGAAAATATTAATAGCTTACGGTGAGTATTGTGATTAAAGTTAGGTTAATTAAGTATACTACTGATGGAGAGAGACTTGTAGCTGTTTCAGCAAAGCAAACTCTTTCTAGAAAACCCTTTAGTTATCAGTGGAATAAAATGTCTAATGATGAAGTTGAAGTATGGATTAAGGAAACTCTTAAAAGAAACCATTTTTCACCATGGGAGCACTCCGTTTACACTTTCGTTATTGAAGGCTGTAGTAGAGTTTGCACACATCAACTTGTTAGACATAGGATAGCAAGCTACACCCAGCTATCCCAAAGATATGCTAAAATGATTGGAGAATATTTTAAAGTCGTTAAGCCTCCAAGGATAGCTTCTAGGAGGGAAGCTGAAAAATTATTTGATGAAGCCATTAAGAAAGCTTATGAAACTTATGTTAAACTTTTGGAAATGGGTATTGCACCAGAGGACGCAAGATACGTTTTGCCGCAGGGGATTTCTACGAAAATCGTCGTTACAATGAATGCTAGAGAGCTTCATCACTTCTTCGGTTTAAGAATGTGTTTGAAGGCTCAGTGGGAAATAAGATATGTGGCATGGAAAATGTGGCAGGAAGTTATGAAAATTCATCCTCTTCTATTTAAATGGGCTGGACCACGTTGCTTAACTACTGAAAACATTGTTAGAAAGGGAGGACCCATAACTCTTGAAGATGCGATGTCAGGTAATGTTTCCTTCACTATAGATAGATGTCCAGAGAACATTCCCAAAAACCAGATACCTTTATGCTTAAGAAACGCCGCTAAAATACTTAGTGAGCTAAAATAGTATGTAGAACCCTTCGAAATTCCGTTGAGGTCTCTCCCACCTAATATCTATTCTATCGACTCTTGCAAGAAAAGGTCCCTTCTTAAGCTTCTCAATAAGCTCCTCTATTTTATTCTTTTCTCCCTCAACAACTACTTCAACAGTGCCGTCTTCTCTATTTCTAACGTAACCTTTAAGCCCCAATTTTCTTGCATGACGTTCAGTAAAGAATCTATAACCTACGCCTTGAACTCTTCCGTAAACTCTAATGTAAGCTCTAGCTTTCTCCATAGTTTACACCTTTATGAAATAAGTTAATGTATCCTTCAGCGTTTGCACCCCTCGTCATTAGGAAACATCCTCACGAAGGGCGCGCTCATCATCAGGCTCTCGTTTAGCTATGTTTAGAAATCCCGGTTTTTAAGAATTAATGAGAAATCCTCGGTGCCGGAGGATTCCACATGGTCTCTTTTCCTTCGGTGTCCCAACTGGAACCTCATCGGCAATGTTTAAGCGGTCTTGGCCGGCCCAGCTCTTTCATCCACATAATGTGTCTAGAGGGGCGCGAGGGGACCATATCATCCCGCTACACGAATGAACCCCGGTGACCGCCTCCCCTTCATCGAGCCCTTCTGGGTTACTTAGGGGAGTGTGAGCACCGGGGCTATGTGTTTATACTGTCAAATACGTTTTTAAAGTTTAATTAAAATATAGCTTACATATGTCTTTAAATTCTTTAAAGGCTTTTTTACTACGTAATACTATAACTATTCTATGAATATGTACTAGTTTTCTAGAGTACTTCTTTACTACCCTAAGCATTTCATGAGCAGAGTCTCGATAACTTAATCCTCCAACACCCGTCCCCATACTCGGAAAAGCTACCTCCCTTACGCCATGTTTTTCAGCTATGTTTAGAGCTGCTTCTACAGCTTTAGAAACATTCTCTCTAGAAGAAGAACCTCCAGGGAATTTCACTGTAGGAGCATGGATAACATATTTTGCTTTAAGATTACCTCCTCTAGTAATTATGGCGCTTCCTATGGGTACAGGCGCTTTCCTTTTAGCTTCGAGCTCTATTCCTACGCCTCCCTTGCTCTTAATAGCTTTTGCAACGCCTCCTCCCATGATCATCAATGTGTTTGCAGGATTAACTATAGCTTCAGAGTTAACTTCCGTAATATCGCCCAAGACTATTCCTACTTCAACATTTCCAACTTTCTTCTTCAACTCCTTACCCAAAACAGTAATAAATAGGCAATTAGTATTTAAATAATTCAAGGAGAAAAAGGTGTTTGAAGTATGCAAGAATCAGCAACAATACTTCAATACATTATTGAAGGACTTCTAATGCTCTATAATTGGCTTGTTTACATAGTTAGATATACTTTAGAAGTAACTATTTTTAAAGAAAATCCTACGCTTGCTCAAAAATATGCTGATGCCATGGGAATTTTATCATCAATTACAGCAATATATCTTATTCTTGTGCTTTTCGAATCAGCTAAGAAAATATTGAAGGTAGTATTGGTCTTAGGTTGGGGCCTTTTAATATTAGCGATGATTTTAGGGTACGTAAGTGCTTCATCTTAGTAATAATCTCCTAGCAACCATATGTTGCCTATATAAACTTCTTTTAAACCAATTTCTTCTTTAAGCACTTTGTAAGCTTCAAACGCATGTTTACGACTAGTTGGAGGCAAATCTGAGAGTAAATGTTGCGGGCTAAATGCTAGAAGAACAACAGGGATTTTAGAGTTAATTGAGAAAATGTATTCACCTATCTTTCTGACCTCGTAAACATCAACATAGCCTGGAACTAACAATATTGAAACAACCAATAAGGGGGGCTCAGGTCTCTCATTAAACATTTTCGCAACAAGTTTAACATTCTCTTTAACCCTATGTACTGCATCAACCCCTGTAAGTGCTTTGTATATGCTAGGAGTCCAAGCCTTAAAGTCTATTTTCACTATCCCTCCGCTTTTAAGGCTTATTTTAGCCATTTCTCTCATTAAGGAAGGATTTTCATAACCATTAGTTTCCCAACATATCCTCTTAATAACCCCTATCTCTTTAGCCTTCTTTAGCACTTTGCGAGAAACAGCTAGCGCATGAATAATGAAAGGGCCTGGATCTCCCCCGAAGAAGCATATACAGGAGACATTGGGTTTCATAGCTTCTTTAAGGAGCTCATCAATAGTCATTACAGGCTTTCCTTTAACGCTCATTGATTTATGTTCATAATTTTGGCAGAATAAACAATTAAAATTACATCCACCATAAAACACTGCTAAATTACTATAGCCATATTCAACATTTTCAGTCATAGTGTATTTAGGGTACCCTCTTGAAGTGTTTGCTGGACATACTGGACCAGCTACACAATTTGTTGGATGAGGATCAAGATAATATAGACCTACAGCTTTAGACCAATCATTAGTTATAGGGGATAATTTTCCATGCCTATTCAAAATTATTCCACAATACCCTTTTTCACTTTCTTTCAAAACACAGCTATTACCGCAGAATTTACATTTTAAACCATCTTTACTCTTAGGTGGTATCTCAGGTAAACCTATATTTGAGCGGTATAGTAAATGTCTTCTTAAAGCTATTGGTAAAGCATCTCCACTTCTCTCCCTAATGCAAGAGGCACAAACCCCTAAGTAGCTACTTACAACTGAGCTTTCCTTACCGCAAATCCTACATTTACCACCATATTTATACTTAAACATCAGTATCATGGTTTTCATACTAATAAGGAAGTTCCTGATATCTTATTAAAGAAGTGGAGTTTTCTTTGGTCAAACATTAGCCATATCTTTTGGCTAGGTTCTAAGTTTAAGTCTGGACTTGCAAGTATCTTGACGATAATACTACCGACTTTTACATTAACAACAATATCTCTTCCCAAAGGCTCTACTACATAAACTATTCCCTCAATAGAGTTAGGCACATTAGTTAATGATATTTTCACATGTTCCGGCCTAAAACCCATTATAACCTCCGTTGTTTTTGAAGCAATAGTTTCTCCAAGTTCTTTTTCAAGCTTTATTTTGAATTCACCATTATCAAAGAAGTATTCACCATTTTTAGCATATACTGAGCCTTCAATAAAATTCATTGGAGGATTTCCTATAAATCCAGCTACGAAAATGTTTGCTGGCTTATTGTATAGTACCTCCGGTTCAGCATATTGCTGAAGTTTTCCAGCATTCATTACAGCTATTCTATCAGCCATAGACATCGCTTCAACCTGGTCGTGTGTTACATATATTGTTGTTATTCCTAACTCTTTTTGAAGCCTTTTAAG
>Ga0180301_10003416_pt1 | contig 12386 bp, 19 predicted proteins | sample GuaBasSediGuay16_FD_121797 | JGI IMG/M metagenome (GOLD analysis project Ga0180301, IMG submission 121797) | Subseafloor sediment microbial communities from Guaymas Basin, Gulf of California, Mexico - Guay16, Core 4569-2, 12-15 cm | ecosystem: Environmental > Aquatic > Marine > Hydrothermal...
AAATCTTTTTGGTAGTGGCACAGCCTGAAGCCATCAGACACGCAAGCAAGCAAACAGTAAGAAAAATAGCGCCTTCCCTTCGTATAATCTTCATCCGTTTCATCCCTTGTATTCCGCGCGTACAATGGTGGTGATACCGCCTCTCGGCGTATAGGTTCCTGTTACTTCCATGAATCTGGGGCTCAGTGCAGAGACAAGGTGCTCCAGGATACGATTGACAACGTGTTCATAGAAGATACCGACATTTCGATATTGAAGCAAATAATACTTCAGGGATTTCAGTTCCAGAATCTTTTCACCTGGAATGTAGCGAATTGTAATGGTGCCGAAATCAGGAAGCCCTGAAATGGGGCACACAGAGGTAAATTCAGGCTGATCAATCCTTATTTCGACATCCCTCTTTCTGTGATAGGCATAGTCAAGTACCTTAATAACGGTAGGGTCCACCGTATCAGGGCTTTTAATATCAGCCAGGAGTTTTTTCTGCATATCCGGTATATCCATCGCTGCTCCTTTGTCGGGTCAACGCGTAAAATAGAGGGGTATCTAACAGGGCAATCAAGACCTTTACCAAATACTGGCTAACAATCATCTTTCCAAGATGGGGAACTGTGCCCCAGAAGGCAAGCGTAATAAATATCGTAGTATCTACAAACTGACTGGCGATAGTAGAAAGATTATTTCGAAGCCATTTGTGGCGCCGGTTGGTCAGATCTTTCAAAAAATGAAAGGCCCAAACGTCATGTTTTTGAGAACACAGATAAGCAAACAGAGAAGCGGCCACGATGCGGCGGTTAGGTCCTAAGAGTATCTCATAGGCTGACTGTTGCTTTGCCATGAAGGAAGCCGGCGGAAGAAGCATCCCGGCATAGATGATTACCATGGCAAAAATGGAGGCAAGAAACCCATACCATACGGTTCGATTTCCCTCGTCTTTTCCGTACAGTTCGCCGATGATATCGGTGAAAAGAAACGTAAACGGATAAATGATAACAGCGGCAGGCAGCTCCAGTTTCCAGAGCACGATGACTTTGGCCGCAATAATGTTTGAAACAAGCAATCCTGAAACAAACAGAGATTGAAGAACCGCAAGCTTATTCAGTTTCACAAGTGGCATTTCTTGCAACATAGTTTGTTGTAACAATTTAATGTCTCAGAATTCTACAACCTATTGACATCACAGATATTTAATAGCCCTATTGCAAACTCGCTCAGGGAATAATGGAATGATGGAACAGTGGAATGATGTACAAGAAAAAAGAGGTTCCGACGCAGAGCATCGGAACCAGGATAAAATCCTCTCGAACTCAATCTTCCACCCTTCCACCATTCCAGTATTCAAATTGTGAGCGAAGCGAAGTAAATTCGGTTTTTGAAAACATCACTGCATGGGGGCACTCCGACTGCAGTGCGTCTCAAACTCGAATGCCTGCCCGCGTGCAGGCAGGTAACTGCGCCGAAAGAAAGACGGTATCAGGTCCCAGGTGTCAGAAAAGTGAACATTTAAACATGAAACCTCAGTGATGGCCTGTCCGCTTCTTGTGTCTGTTGTTTAAAAGAGCTAAAGTGTTACCAAAAATCTAAACTGATACGCGTAAAAATATTTTCTTGACATGTTGGCGGATGAATAATAATTTCTATAGGGTTTAACCCGATGTTGCAAAAAATCCTGGCGCAGTTTCAGGAAATAGCTGTCGAGAAAATCTGACCAATGTTTGAGAACCTGACCGAAAAACTTAACACTGCTTTCAAAACGCTTACAGGCCACGGCACGCTGACAGAGAAAAACATTGAAGCCGGACTGAAAGATATACGTATAGCCCTCCTTGAGGCCGATGTCCACTATAAGGTCGTAAAACAGCTCATTTCTGCCATTAGGCAGAGAGCCATCGGCCAGGAGGTCATGCGTAGTTTGACACCAGGACAGCAGGTTGTCAAGATTGTTAATGAAGAACTGGCTCGGCTGATGGGTAGCAGCCACGAGAAGCTGCATCTGACAGGGCACCCCGCTGTGGTCATGCTCGTAGGGCTTCAGGGTTCGGGCAAGACGACTACGGCTGCCAAGTTAGCCAAGCTGTTGGTAACCGAACACCGGAAACCTTACTTGGTTCCTGCCGACCCCTACCGCCCTGCAGCCATTGACCAATTGAAGACCCTCGGAGACAGAATAGGAGCTGGAGTATTCCCTGCCAGTTCGCAGATGGATCCTGTCCAAATTTGCAGCGAAGCCCTCGGCAGAGCCTGTCAGGAGGGGTTTGACACACTTTTGATTGATACAGCAGGACGTCTTCACATTAACGAGCCTCTCATGGAAGAGCTTCAGCGGATAAAAAAGGGTGTGCACCCTTCTGAAATTCTCCTTGTGGCGGATGCCATGACCGGGCAGGATGCCGTCAACATTGGCAAAGCCTTTAATGACGCCCTGGATATCAGCGGGATTATTCTCACTAAGATGGAGGGTGACGCCAGGGGTGGAGCGGCCATTTCCATACGGGCAGTTACATCGAAACCAATCAAGTTTGTGGGAGTGGGTGAAAAATTAGATGCGATCGAACCATTTCATCCAGAGCGTATGGCCTCAAGGATCCTGGGCATGGGGGATATACTCTCACTTATTGAGAAGGCTCAGAAAACTGTTGATGAAAATAAGGCTCGCGAGCTGGAAAAAAGACTTCGGGAAAGCCAATTCACTCTGGAAGACTTTCGTGATCAAATGATCCAGATTAGAAAGATGGGTTCCCTCGAAGACCTTTTAGCCATGATTCCGGGCATGGGCAAACTCAAGAAGTTGAAACAGTTCAAAGTGGACGACAGCAAGCTGGTGCGCATTACAGCGATTATTGATTCCATGACCGTCGAAGAGCGGCGAAACCAAAATATTATGAATGCCAGCCGACGTAAGCGTGTCGCTAAGGGCAGCGGCACTACTGTGCAGGAAGTAAATCAACTCCTGAAAAACTATAGCCAGGTTCAAAAGATGCTCAAGAAACTAAATAAACGCAGCTTTCGCGCTTTCCGCGCCGGTATGCTGCCGTTTTAAGGAGGGATAGCAATTAGATGGGTGTAAAAATTAGACTGGCCAGATATGGAACAAAGAAAAAACCTTTTTATCGGCTCGTAGCGGCCCCAAGCAGAGCGCCTCGGGATGGAAAATTCCTCGAACTCCTCGGCACTTATGATCCTCTTAAAGAGCCTGCGGCTGTCAACTTGAAGCACGATCGGATTAAATCATGGATTGAAAAAGGTGCTTTGCCGACTGCGACCGTCAAGAGTCTGCTAAGAAGAGAGGGTTATTTTTCTAAAACCACCAGTGCCTAAGATGGTCTCTGGGAAAAAGGTTGTTTTTCTGGACCTTGGTTTTCCCCATAAATAGGAGGTCAGAAAATGAAGGATCTGATCAAGTACATTGCTCAAGCGCTTGTGGATCATCCCGAAGAAGTAGAGGTTTCTGAAGTTGAAGGAGAACAGACCTCAGTCTTAGAACTGAAAGTGGCAAAAGATGACCTCGGAAAAATCATCGGGAAGCAGGGCCGGACAGCACGTGCTATCCGGACCATTTTGAGCGCTGCTTCTGCCAAGATCAAGAAAAGGGCTGTCCTGGAAATCATCGAGTAATGCATGAGGATGCCCTCCTTCCTATCGGCAAAGTTGTGCGAACCCACGGTACAAAAGGTTACCTCAAGGTCTTTTCCTATGCAGAATCACCAGCTTTTTTTGCCCCTGGCAAAAAGCTGACCCTCACCCGGCAAGGGAAACCGGTTCAATCGTTTGAAATAGAATCGAGCAGTCCACAGAAGCGATATATCCTGCTTGCCCTGAAAGGAATAACATCAATTGAAGCAGCGGAAAAGTGGGTAGGTTGCCAGGTTTGCACTGACAAGACTTCTTTGCCTGAACCTGAAGAGGGAAGCTATTACTGGTACCAGATTATCGGCCTTGAAGTTTCAACAGTAGATGGCCGGCACCTTGGACGTGTGACAGCAATCTTCCCCACAGGGAGCAACGATGTTTATGTAGTTCGCAAAGACAAAAAAGAGCTCTTAATCCCGGCCATAGAATCAGTTGTGGTTGATGTTGACCTGAAACAAAGGACGTTGCGAGTTGATCTTCCAGAAGGATTAGAACAATGACTGTGCTTCATGCAGTCATAAGCAGGGTCTTCAAATTGGCCTGTCGTATGGGGGTTGGACTATTGCTGAAATAAGTCCGAAATTCGAATATCGAAATCCGAAACAAATCCGAATACTTAAATTTCATAAAACTTCAAACTCCAAAACGGTCAATCTAATTTGTTTTGAATTTAGATTTCGTGCTTCGTATTTTGGATTTGCCACCATTGTATATGGGAATGCCCCACAATCGAAGATTTCCAATTAGGTTGACTCGAGGTATACAACATTTGACATTTACGGTTCTTACCTTATTCCCCGAAATGTTTTCCGCTTTGCTATTGGGGGGTATCATTAAGAGAGCAGTGGAGAGCAAGTGCATAGCCATCGAGACTGTTGACATCAGGGACTTTGCCACAAACCGCCACCGCACCGTGGATGACCGCCCGTATGGTGGTGGTTGCGGCATGGTAATGAAGCCCGAACCACTGGCACGTGCCATCCGGCATGCTAAACAGAAGCATCCTGAGGCTCGCACCGTCTTGCTAACCCCTCAAGGTCGTCTATTTGATCAGCGGGTAGCCCGGCGAGTGGCGCAATATACCGGGCTTGTTTTAATCTGTGGCCGTTATGAGGGAGTTGATGAACGGGTTAGCCTGCTGGTCGACGAGGAACTTTCCATCGGAGACTATGTTCTGACAGGTGGTGAAATAGCCGCTATGGTTGTCATTGATGTTGTAAGCCGGCTGATTCCAGGTGTACTCGGCAACGTGCGGTCAGCCGACGAAGAGTCTTTTTCATCCGGCTTGCTGGAGTATCCCCAGTATACGCGACCCAGGTCTTTTGAAGGGGCTCAAGTACCAGATATTCTTCTCTCTGGCAACCATCTCGCCATAAAGCAGTGGCGTCGACGGGTTTCCCTTGCTCGCACGCTGGCAAAAAGGCCCGATTTGCTGTTTCGCGAGTCCTTGACGCCAGAAGATATAGAGTTTCTAAAAAAGATTCATCGTGATATTGAAGCCATTATAGAAAGGCATATGCAAGCACCTTGATCCGTTGCGGCGATCTTTATCTGGCTCTTGTACACTATCCCGTATACAACAAAGAGCGTAAGGTGATTGCTTCAGCTGTCAGCAACCTTGATATTCACGACATATCAAGGGCGGGCAAAACGTATGGCGCGAAAGCTTTTTATGTGGTAACCCCGCTGGCAGACCAGCGAAAGCTCGTTAAACGAATCATCTCTCATTGGACGGAAGGTATCGGAGCAAGATACAATCCGGACCGTAGGGCTGCCTTAGAACTGGTCAGAGTTGTGGCCTCTCTGGATGTTGCAATAGCCGAGATATGCCTGCGTGGTAGGCAAGCCCCCGTCTCGGTGGTTACTGATGCGAGACCACATCCGGACAATGTCAGCTACGATGCGGTGTCGGAGACATTAAAGGCCGGGCGTTCCTGCTTGCTGATCTTCGGCACAGGGTGGGGTCTGACAGAAGAGTTCATTGAAACAGCTGATTATGTCCTTGCCCCCGTTATGGGGGCTACACCTTACAACCACTTATCAGTTCGCTCGGCTGCCGCTATTGTTCTTGACAGGCTATTGGGAAACAGATAGAGAACTCGCAACACTTTAGCTCTTTTAAACCCGAATTTCGCAAGTGTGCGTGGGAAAGGTGCCCCGTCCTGTCATTGGAAGGGACAGCGAGGCAATCTCTCGGTGACGGGATTGCTTCATCGCTTCGTTCCTCGCAATGACATTTTGAGACCTTGGCGAAATTCGGGTTAAAAAACAGACATACGGAACGGAGAGGCTATCCGCAATAATATTTTCAAAAATCTAAACTGATACGAGAATTCAAATTCACTTTCTTTTGGAGGAAATAGACATGGAAACGATTAGGGCAATCGAAAAGGAGTTTATGCAGGCTGCTCTACCGAACTTCAAGACCGGCGATACGGTAAAAGTTCACGTCAAGATCAGAGAAGGGAATAAGGAGCGCACTCAAATTTTTAAGGGGATTGTTATCAGGAAAAGGAAAGGGACAACTAATGCAACATTCACAGTAAGAAAGGTTTCCTACGGCGTAGGGGTGGAACGCATCTTTCCTTTGCATTCTCCAAATATTAGTAAAATCGAGGTGGTGTCCCGGGGTCGTGTTCGTCGCTCCCGCCTTTACTATCTCAGAAAGCTAAGGGGAAAAGCTGCTCGGGTAAAGGAATTACGTCTCCATTAACTTTAACTTACAGGAAAAGGGTATTTGACGATCCTCTTGTGGACATGAACCCCGAGGCATTTGAAAAAAAGGCGAGAGAACGGGGGTTTTCAAGGATTGCCGGTGTTGACGAGGCCGGAAGAGGTCCGTTGGCCGGTCCTGTAGTGGCTGCTGCAGTTATCCTTCCTGAAAAGGTCAATCTTGCCCACCTTGACGATTCAAAGAAACTGAGCCCCCAAAGGCGAGAAGAACTTTTTGTTGCGATCTACGACCGGGCGCTTTCCATAGGAATAGGGATCATTGACCCGGTGGAAATTGATCGAACCGATATCCTCCGTGCTTCGCTACTTTCCATGCGTATAGCGGTGGATAATCTCAGGCAAGAACCCGACTATCTCTTAATAGATGGTATCTTTCCAATTGAATCCTCTGTGCCACAGGAAATCGTCAAGCATGGCGACGGGCGATGCGTATCTATTGCGGCAGCCTCTATTATCGCCAAGGTGACACGGGATCGGCTCATGGTCATTTACGATCGGGAGTTTCCGGAATTCGGCTTTGCAAGACACAAAGGGTACGGCACAAAGGCACACCGCGCTGCTATTCGCACATTTGGTTGCTGCCCTATTCACCGAAAAACCTTTCGCGGAGTCAAAGAATACATTAAGCTTAACAATGCTTAGAAAACGTAGTCTGAAAACGGGAAATCCACCGGATGACAGACGGCGCCACACGGGGGTAAGTGGCGAGTCATTTGCTGTGGAAGTCTTAGAGAAAAACGGATATCAGATCCTGGAACAAAACTACCGCACAAGCTTAGGTGAGATCGACATCATTGCACGGGAGGGCGATGTGCTGGTATTTGTTGAGGTAAAAAGCCGCCGCACAGGCCAATTTGGCAGTCCAAAACTTGCCGTCACGGCAAAAAAACAGCGCAAGATATCAATGGTTGCTCTTGAATACCTGAAACAAACGAGACAAAACGGCGAGAAAGCCCGCTTTGATGTGGTATCCATCCGTTTTGTGCCTGAGCAGCCAGATGTTGAGATCATCAAGAATGCCTTCGAACTCGCCTACTGAAACCCCTGACGGTAAACTCTTTGTGGTAGCTACTCCTATCGGCCATATGGAGGATATCACCTTGCGAGCAATCCGCACCCTGAAAGAAGTAGATCTGATTGCAGCGGAAGACACCCGGCAAACGCAGAAGCTCCTCACGCGCTACAATATTTCAACCCCGCTTGTTTCTTACCATGACCACAACAAGAAAAAGCGGACTCCCGAGCTGGTCCATAAACTCAAGGCTGGAAGGAGCGTTGCGCTTGTCACCGATGCAGGCACACCCTCCATATCAGATCCTGGCTACTATCTTATAAGGGAAGCCGTGCGAGAGGCTATTTCAACTGTTCCTATTCCTGGAGCGTCGGCCGCGATCGCCGCATTGAGCATATCGGGGCTTCCTACTGATAGTTTTATTTTCATTGGATTTGTTCCCAGGAAGCCCGCTAAGCGGAAGCAGTTATTGGATGAGCTGAAAGAGCAGCGACGTACCCTTGTTTTTTATGAATCTCCGAAGAGGGTCCTTGGGCTGATGCGGGAAATCCTCAATGTAATGGGAAACCGAAAGGCCGTGCTGGCACGGGAACTGACAAAGGTACATGAAGAAATCCTGAGGGGCCCTTTGAGTGCAGTCTTGAAAGAACTTTCTGCCCGCTCTTTCCTGAAAGGTGAGTTTACATTGCTTGTGGCGGGACGGGAAGGGGTACCGGAAATTGACCACAAATCCGTCCTTGACGACATCAAGCGCCTGCGCCATGAGCAAGATCGTTCACTTTCGGACGTGGTAAAGGAAATAGCCAGACAATACAATGTATCCAGGAAACTCGTGTATGAGCAGGCCTTGAAGCTTGAAAAAAACGGTAAGTCCTGGTAGCATTTTTCATTATCTTCCCTTGATTTTCTAATGCGATTGAAATAGTTTTAGATTGTGCTTGGTCAAATAATGTTCCAGAACCGAACGTGCCCCAGGGAAACAGATCATGCCAATTTATGAGTTTTACTGCGAAGAATGTCACACCATATTTAATTTCTTCTCGCGCTCTGTAAACACTTCCAAGCGGCCTCTCTGCCCGAAGTGCAAACGAAAAAAGCTGAAAAGGCAAATGTCTACGTTCGCCCCGATCACTGGCGCAAGGCAGGATGGCGGTCTGGACGATTTGCCCGTAGATGAAGCCAGGCTGGAAAATGCAATGAATATGTTGGCCATGGAAGCGGACAGAGTCAATGAAGAGGACCCACGCCAGGCTGCCTCCCTGGTGCGGAAGCTTTCAGATGCCACAGGCCTTAAGCTGGGGCCGAGCATGGAAGAAGCCCTGCGACGGATGGAAACCGGTGAGGATCCCGAACATGTGGAGGAGGAAATGGGCGATCTCATAGAAGAGGAAGTGCCGCTCATGTTCGGCGAAAAACAGATCCGGAGAGTGAAACGGTCTCTCCCCCTGCGCGATGAAACACTCTACGAGCTTTGAAGGAAGACTTGTATAGAGAGGATAGCTATTGTGGAAAGAGAACAAGTTATCTTGAAAGCTGCTGACATTGACCGGATTCTAACCCGGATGGCCCACGAGATACTCGAAAAGCACAAGGGAACAGAGAACCTTGTTCTTATAGGAATCCGTACAGGAGGTGTCTTTTTGGCGGATCGGGCAAGGGAAAAAATTCTCTCTATCGAAGGTACCAACGTCCCGAGAGGAGATCTCGATATTACCCTTTACAGAGACGATTGGACCCGTATCGCTCCCCATCCCGTTGTGCAGAAGACGGAACTACCATTTTCGCTGGATGGCAAACAGGTAATCCTGGTAGATGATGTTCTTTTTACGGGGCGCACCGTCCGTGCGGCAATGGATGCTTTGATAGATTTTGGCCGCCCGGATCAGATCGAGTTAGCAGTTCTGGTGGATCGGGGGCACCGTGAATTACCGATCGAAGCCAATTATGTCGGTAAGCATGTTGAAACAATACATGGCGCCACAGTTAACGTCTACCTTAAGGAAAATGCGGGCCGTGATGAGGTCACGATAACATTCAAGTAAAAGGAAGGTTTTTTCTTTTTCGTGTTGACAAAGGCTTCTTTTTTATATAGAAGAGGTTAATAATCAGTTTTGGGTAGAAATTGTGGCCACACAATATTAAACCTAAGGAAAGGAGGGCGTTAGCATGCCAACTGTTGAATTTATGGGCAAAACCTTCACGGTCGATGAGGACGGTTTCATCGATAGTTTCGACAACTGGTGTCCGGAGTGGGTGCAGTGGGTGAAGCAACAGGAGGGAATTGAGGAACTCACTGATGAACACTGGAAGTGCATCAATTTCTTACAGGATTATTACAAGAAAAACGGCATTGCTCCTATGGTCCGGGTCTTTTCCAAGGTGACCGGGTACAAGCTGAAACACATATATGAGCTGTTCCCGTCCGGCCCCGGCAAAGGCGCCTGTAAGATGGCGGGGCTTCCCAAACCGACCGGTTGCGTGTAAGAGAAAACGACTTCAATTTGTGAAACAATTCGGATGTTTCAACACAAAAGAGACTTTACAGAGAAGTAAAGTCTCTTTTTTTTGAAAGGGGAAAGCTTGAAAAAAGTGCTTACCGTTGAGACCACCTCCAGGACCCAACTGATCGATATTACCCGGCAAGTAGAAAAAGCAATTCAATCAGAAGGGATTGATGATGGCATATGCTTCCTCTTTGTCCCGCACACCACTGCAGGGATCACCATCAATGAAAATGCAGATCCGAGTGTTAAGGCTGACATCCTCATGGTTCTGAACAAGATCGTTCCCTGGAAGGAGGCGTATCAGCACCTTGAGGGGAATTCACCGGCTCACATCAAGGCAAGTATCATTGGAGCTTCAGAATTCATAGCCGTTGAAGGCGGCCGACTCAGGTTAGGAACATGGCAAGGGGTGTTCTTCTGCGAGTTCGACGGCCCGCGAAAAAGAAAGATTTACGTGCGTGTGGTATAGGGTTAAAGGTTTCGCCCCAATTGGAGCCAAGCAGTATTTATGACCGTGCCAAATATGGATGATACAGACAGAGCTATTTTAAACCGAATACAATCGAATTTTCCTATTACCTCCCGCCCTTATCTGGAAGTTGCCGAAGAGTTATCTTTAGGAGAAAATGACGTTATCGACCGTGTAAGACACTTAAGGAAAACGGGAATTATAAGGCGCATAGGGGCAAATTTCGCACCTGGTCGTCTTGGGTTTATCAGCACACTGTGCGCAGCTCGTGTGGCGAAAGATGAAGTGGCTTTGTTTACTGAAGTTGTAAATCGCTATCCGGGCGTTACTCACAATTACCGGCGGGATCATGAATTCAACATCTGGTTTACGTTCATTGCCGAAACAATGGAACAGATAGAAGCCTATTTAGAAGAAATTATTCAGGAAACCGGCGTAAAGGAGATCTTGAATCTTCCCGCTACCAAAGTGTATAAGATTAATGCACAATTCGACCTTTAGGAAAAACTGAAATCCTGTATGAACGACCTTTGTGTTGCCGCGGTGGTGATGCGGTCTGTGGTGGGCAAAACCTCAGACAACCTTAATCGTATGAAAGCCTGGGTTCAGGAGGCATCTTCAAAGGGGGCAGAGCTGGTCTGTTTCCCGGAGCTAAACATCACAGGCTATAGCGTGGCTGACAGTATTTGCTCTGTGGCTGAACCCATAACAGGAAAATCTGTACAGGCTGTCCTCGACATGGCCATTGATAGCGGGTTATCTGTCCTGGCCGGCCTTGCAGAAAGGGATGAGCAAGGAAGGATATTCGCCTCACATCTTGTGGCAAGCCCGGAAGGATTTCGTGGGGTTTACCGAAAATGTCATCTCAGTCCTCTTGAACAGCCAGTCTATTCCAGCGGAAAGATTGTGTCGCCTTTTAATTTTAAAGGGACGAGCTTTGGCGTTGAACTTTGTTATGACACTCACTTCCCTGAACTCAGCACTCTGTTAGCCCTAAAAGGAGCAAATATCCTGTTTTGTCCACATGCTTCCCCACATGGCACCCCTCAACAGAAAAAGGACAAATGGTTTAGACACTTGCGAGCCAGGGCATATGACAATGCTGTTTTTGTTGTGGCGTGCAATCAGACAGGAACCAATGGTGACGGGCTTCATTTTCCTGGTTTGGCGCTTGTGTTTAATCCTTCAGGAGAACTTATTGCCGAGCATGCAGGCGGTGAGGGTATCCTTATCGCCCACCTTAAAGCAGCAGACCTGGCTTATGTGAGGGAGAATTACATGCGCTTTTTTCTTCCAAATCGAAGACCGGAATTATACCAGGAACTGTCAAAAATACAGGATTAGACAGGGACTGAAAAAAACCTTTGCACAAAAAAGTAGATTTCCTTGACATGTTAATCTATTCGATGATAATGAACAAAGTATCCTGATGTATTGTAAGTTTAGCATTTTTTTGACCCTCACTCCTTCGGGTGAGGCAAGGCATAAGTTTGGGATAGGAGTTTTGCAGAGTAAAGTCAGATGCCAGCAAGGCCAGGAGGCTTTGTTGGCTTTTTTTTCTGTCAGATCCATATCCCGGCTGAAGAATACGTTGAAAGGAGGGATATGATCGTGGCAGAAGGCATTGTAAAGTGGTTCAACGACAAAAAAGGCTATGGTTTCATTAGCACGGACGAAGGCCAAGACGTTTTTGTTCACTACAGCTCAATTCTCGGCAGTGGTTTCAAGTCTCTATATGAGGGACAGCGAGTTCGCTTTGAAGTCGAGCAGGGACAAAAAGGGCCCCAGGCAGTGAACGTCGAAACCAACTAACGTCAGAGACTGACAGGCCGTTTCCCACAAAATCTTTGGGGATTGACCCCATACGCCTGCAGACACCGGCAGATGAGGGAAATCTCACTCGAGGTGATGCAGACAATGTATAGATGCAAAACGTCTTAAAGATGTCCGTCTATCATGAAGGGCTTTACACCCCAAACGAGCACTATTGTGGCCGTATTTCCTTCAACCCGGCCGCAATGGCGGCGTTGTAGGAAAA
>Ga0180301_10003418_pt1 | contig 12380 bp, 15 predicted proteins | sample GuaBasSediGuay16_FD_121797 | JGI IMG/M metagenome (GOLD analysis project Ga0180301, IMG submission 121797) | Subseafloor sediment microbial communities from Guaymas Basin, Gulf of California, Mexico - Guay16, Core 4569-2, 12-15 cm | ecosystem: Environmental > Aquatic > Marine > Hydrothermal...
ATAAAGCAGCTGTCATTTCTCCTCACATGTTTGGTGTTGCTATTGATTTTAAACCATTACCTGATGTACCAGCTGCTGAAATTGTAAAAATTTTGGAAGAGATTAATCCTGATGTTAGGATAGGATATAAAAAATATGGGGGTGCATGGATTCATATAGACGTTGCTTATCTGCTTAAAGAAAACCATATAGCCAGGTTGCCATCTTCATGGAAGAGGGGAGTAAGATGGTGAAAAAAGAATCATTATGGAAATCATCTCGTTGGAAAGTTTTTGTGATAGTAAGTATAATAGCTCCAGCGACAGCTATTCTTAAACATTTTCTTCCTGGTCTTAGTGTTGAAATTATGGTAGCATATTTTGCTTTTGCCGGCGGCTATATTGGATTTAAAACATTAAGGAGGGGAGGAGAAATTGAAAATAAATATAAAGATTAAATTAGCGGCTCTTTCTGATTTGCTTCCCTTCATAACCGTTGTTACAATTCTGTGTTTAATCGCATTTATATTTCAGAAAGCATGTATAAAACATGAGCCAATTCAAGAAATCAAAAAATTCAAGGAATTGAATTATCTTGCAGAGCAAAAAGTGATAAAAAAATCAATTGTGCCATTTAAAAAATCAATTCCGAAAACAATCAGAAAAATTGCTCCAATACCAGCCAAGAAAATCAAACAGATTATCGAAGTGGAATTGCCGAAACAAAAAGAAAACTTGCCAGAAAAAATCATCCTTTTTGTTGATGATAGAGGATTTACGTTTAAAGCAAAAGATACTTCAGAAGAAATTAAAATTACACAGATTCATATCAGACCTTCTCCTGTTGGATTTAAATTTAATTTTGGTGTTGGCGTTGCTCCGGAATTGGTGGAAAATAAAACTACATTGCAATTTTCGCCAATTTTTACTTTCTCTGTTGTAAAGATTTATGATTTTTACCTTGCAGCTGCAGTAAAGCCTACACCATTTATTTGGCTCGGAGTGGGATTAGAATATTATCCTTGGAAATTCGGAGTAGGCGATACGCAGAAAACAATTAGAATCGGATTTGGGCTTTATTATAGAATTCTGGAATTAAAAACTAACACCAGCAAAATAATTTTCGCCGTGGGGGTGAAACTATGAAAAAATGGGTAGCCATCGTTTTGCTTTTACTGATGGCTACTCCTATTTTTGTGCAAAACTCAGCTCGAATAATTGTTTATGAAAATGAGCTGGCTTTTGCACGTATGATTAGGAGAATGGCCGAAGGGATTTGTCTGGTTTATTCAGAAAGGTATAAAACCACAGGATTTTTTGTCAGTAAAGACGGATGGCTGATTACTAATTTGCATATTGCAGATAAAGAGTTCATTTCAATCTTTAAGCTTTACATAAAACTTGATGTCGGCCTGGAACAAGTAACCTATGAAAGCACCAAAATAATTCCTCATCCTACTTATGACCTCTTGCTCGTGAAGATAAATTACAAACCCAAATATGTATTTCGAAATTTTAGAAACCCATACCTTTTTGAGCAGAATTGGATTCTCGGGTTCAGGTTCTTTGCTGGAAAAGCATTATCAAATCCAGGTTATGTAATGCTGGATACTAATAAACCATATCTTTTACGGACTACCGCCTGCGGAGTAGCAGGAAGCTCTGGTTCTCCAGTTATTAATAGTCAAGGAGTAGTTTTAGGAATTGTTGTTATGCTTTATAAGAATACTTGCGATACTTTATTTATACCTGCAAGTGTAGTAAAATCATTTTTGGAGGAAAAACTATGGCGAAAAGAAAAACAAAAGGGGAAATAATTCAACGGATAGCAAAAAGAAAAGAGGAAATAATTACCAAACTTGCAGATATAGCCAGTGGAAAAAAAGAGCCTGATTTTAAAGGGCAGGATAAATACATGAAGCTGTATTTTCAAGTAGCTGGTGAACTGGTGGATAAAAAAGAAGTTTCTGTTAAAATTGACATACCTGAAGAATTAATCCATAAACTTGCAGAAACCTTGCAACACATACATGAAGACACAGACAAGAAGACCTAATTTTCTACCAGAGGTTATAGCATATAAGTGGTGGTGGAGAGAACAAGGTAAGAATCTGTATTTTTTCAATAGGATAATATTAGGACATTTCGACGCAAATAAAGATTTGCACTTACCGCTATGTAAATTTGCTCAATGGACTAAACTTCAAGGGCTGACAGAAAAGCTGATATTGATACCACGTGGGCATTTGAAAACTTCTCTTGTTACAATTGGAAGGCCTCTGCATAAAATAGCATATTGGAATCGTAAGAAGGATTTGAGAATTCTGATTGCTAATGGGCGTTTTTCAAATGCTCAGGAATTTCTATCAAAAATACAAATGCATATTCAAAAAAATCAGTTATATAGAGCTTTATACGGCGAAAATCTGCCATCTAATTTCCAGAGTGCAGATATAACATGGAATACAGAGCAATGCAGATGGACAATTGGAACGAAAGAAATAAAAATTGATATTGCTTCTCCAAAACAGGGCCTTGCTTCAAGGCACTATGATTTAATAATTGCAGATGACCTTATCAATGAAGAAAACTATAAATCTGAAGCAGAAATGGAGCGAATTAGGCAATGGTTTAAATTGTTTTATAACCTGATAGAACCAGATGGCGAAATTATTGTCATCGGAACTCGCTGGAGCGATAAAGATTTATACGCAATGATACTCGATGACCCAGGGTATAAAAGTTACAAAAAATTCATCAGAGCTGTCTGGAAGAAAGATAAAGAAGGTCGCTGGATTGTAAATGAAGAGGGAGAAAGAATTCCTGAATTTCCAGAAAAATTTTCTCGTGAATATATAGAATTTATAAGAAAAAAATTAGGGCCTGTTTTGTTTGCCTCTCAGATGCTTAATGACCCTGTTGATGAAAGTATAGCATTCTTTAAACGTAGCTGGTTGCGATATTATGAAGAAGCACCGCCTGGATTAAACCTATTTCTTGTTGTGGAACCTGCAAGAACAGTAACACAGCGAGCAGACTATACAGCTTTCGTTTTAGTGGGAGTTGATTCCAACAGAAATATATATGTGTTGCAGGCAGAGCAGAAAAAGCTCACCTACAAAGAAATTGTTGATGAGATTTTCAGATATTGGCAAACTTATGATTTAAAAGCCGTAGGAATGGAATATGACAATTATGAAATGTTGTTTTATTACTTCAAGGATGAACGCAAAAAAAGAAATATTCCTGTTGTAATGCGAAAGCTTAAAACCAGAGGAAAAAGCAAAGAAGAAAGAATCAGTAGGTTGCAGCCACTTTTTGAAGATGGGAAGATTTTACTCAAACCGAATATGGATGCATTGATAGAGCAAATCACAAGATTTCCAAAAGCACGCCATGATGATTTAATAGATGCTCTTGCGTATGTATTAGATATGGCTTATCCTCCGGAGGAACAGAAAAAATCTAAAAAATTTTCTTTCTTTACAAAAGTAGCAAAAGACAATTTGCAAAGAGCTATCAAACGCAATCAGCTTGACAGCGTATTGTTAAAATTATATCCTTTTAATGGAGGTCGTTAATGGCAAATATTAGGGCGGCTTGGACAACGAAAACAAAAGATTTGCCAGGGTTCATAGAAGGCGTTCTGCAAAACCACCCGGTGAGAGATAAACATTGGGAAAAATGGAGAAAAATTTTATTTTATTTTTACGGAGAAGATACCGATTTTATAAGCTATGTAGAAAGAGAGCCCTATTACGAAAGCAGCGAGCATAAAGATATTGAAATCAAAATAAATCGCTTGCTTTCAATAATCAGAACTTACATTGCAAAGCTCACTCGTGATAATCCGATTATAGAAATAATTCCGACAAAACATACTGAGGAAGATTTGCGAAAAGCAGAAACGGCCAATATGGTGCTGGATTACGTGTGGAATCGCAATAATTTGAATGAAAAAATATTACCACTATGGCTTCTTAATACTTTTACGATGAGTGCTGGAATAGTAAAGTTATGGTTTAATTCTTTAAAGAAAGCCGAAGTCGTTAAAGGAGAAGAAATAAGTTTTGAACAAATAGGAGATATAGAAGTCGGGGTAGTGAAAAATTATAATTTCTTCCCTGACCCTGATGCCACCGATATCGAAGATTGCAGATATATTATTCATGCTTATCCCATCGCAGTAGAAGAAGCAGAAGCCTATTTTGGTGGAGAATTTAAAGCAGATGTGGATATAACTGATTTCGACCAGTCCACTTCACTGTCAAATATGGTGATGGTAAAAGAATATTATGAAAAACCTAATCCCAAGAATCCCGATGGAAGATTTGTTGTTGTCATAAATGACAAAATTGTTTTCAAAAGCAAATATCAATTCATAGACCCAAAAAGCGGAGAGGCTTTTTATCCTTTCGTAAAAGTTATTGCTCAGCCCACCCATGACCAAGATTTCTGGGGCTATCCAATTATAAAAGATTTGATTCCTGTCCAGAAATATTACAATGCTATAAACTCAAAAATCTTGAAAAACATATCTTTAATGGCGGATATACAATGGGCTGTGCCTGAAGGTAATATTGCAGCTCGATATATAGAAAATATTCCAGGACAGGTCATAGTATATTCCGCTCAGGAAGGACAGGTTTATCAAATAGCTCCAAAGCCACTTCCTCATCATGTTCTTGCGATGAGACAATTTCTCGCTGTTGAATTTGAGGAGATTTCCGGACAGCACGAAGTCTCACAGGGAAAAGCTCCATATGCAAATATGCCTACTTCAGCATTGCAGCTGCTTCTGGAGCAGGATGAAACCAGAATGGCTGTTACTCTGAAACAATTTTTTGCTGGTCTGCGAGAACTTGCAATAAAGATTTTGAAAATGGCAAAGATTTTCTATGATGAGAAACGATTGATAAGAATTGTCGGAGAAGACAACATAACGAAAGTAGAGGAAATTCAAAATACAGATTTCGATTTTGCTGATGTCAAGACAATTCTTTCTCAGGCCATGCCGGTTACTAAGCAAGGAAAAACTAATTTCTCTATCATGTTGTGGAACGCTGGTATAGTAAGAGACCCACGCAAAATATTAAAACTTCTCCAGCTCGATACTCTTGACGTCTTCTATAAGAGAGAAACAATGGATATTGAAAGAGCACGTCGAGAAAATGAAATGATAAGAAAACTTGCAGACAGTATGGAGTACGATGATAGACTCCAACAGGCAGCTGAACAATTTATGACTGGAAATGCAGAAGGACTTTTTGAAATATCACCAATTAAAGTTATGAAAATAGATGACCATTTTGTCCATATTGAAGAACACGGCAAATTTGCTAAATCACTTCAGTTTGAAAAACTGCATCCATTTATTCAAGAACTTTTATTGAGACATATAGATGAACATTACGCTTTTATAGAACAGCAGGCTCAAAAAGCACAGCAGGCTAAAGGTCAGCAACAGCAAAACATTAATATAGAAGACCAGCTCCAGGAGGCCATGTTGACATTGCCTACTGGGGGTGGTAATATCCCATTAGGAGGTAGTAATGAGTGATGATGTAATTAAAACTCAGGTAATTGACATAACAGACCATACATTGCCTGAGAATAATCCTCTTGAAGAACCAGAAATAGAAAAAAGCGGAGTAGAAACATTTAAGAATGATGAAGAGCCTGAGGAAGATATAACTACTACTGAAACTGAAGAAATAGAAGAGGAAGAAAAAGAAACCGAAGAGGTAGAAACTCAACAGCAGACCTCCACCGAAGAAGAAAATCTCAAAGAAGAAATAAAAGAACTTAAACAGCAAATGCAGCAGATGATGCAGTTTATGAATTTTCTCTTACAGCCTCCGCCGCAGCAGCAACAGCAGCCTAAAACTCAGCAAACCGTTGCAGATAAAAAAATAGATTTATCTGATTTCGATAAATTGTTTGCAGATATAGATACTTCTGACCCTGAAGTCAGCAAAATAGTCAACAAAACCAGGGAAGCCCTGAAAGCTGTTACATTGCAATATGAGGAGAAAATAAACCAGCTTCAGCAAATGCTGATGCAGGTTCAAGAAAGCCAGAGACAAGTATTGACAAAAGCTGAAATAGATAAACTTTATAATTACTCGCTCCAGTTACTTGAGAAAGAAATTTCTGACCGCAAACTTCCCGACCCATTGCGGGAATGGGCTAAAGAAGTCATTGATGGAGCGGTTCATTTGGTAGAATCTGGAGCTGTTGACGCTGTTACTTTCTTTAGAGATATAGCTCCGCCTGAGCAGCTCGTAAAAATGGCAATAGCTCAGGCGGAAAAAATATATAAAACTTTAGGTGCACCGCAGACACAGAAGCAGGAGAAGAAGCAGAAGCAAAAAATGCCTCCTACGGGGGTAGGAAGGAAAGCAGGTGGTATAAAAGATTTGCCCCCGCCAAAAACAGCACAGGAGGCTGTGAGGAATATCCTGAAGAAGCTGGGAATAGCGGAACAGTAAAAAAAGAAAAATTTTAAAAGGAGGTAAGAGATGGCTGGAATTAACCTGGACAAACTGGATGCTGTTATACGAGAAGAACTTGATAAACTTTTGATTACTATATATCCTTCCCAGAGTATGTTCTGGGATTTGTTTAACAAAGAAAAAAGACCTGTGGTAACTGACGAATTTCAGATAGCCCTGAAATATGCTCGTGCGGCTGGTTTCGGAGCGAGGTTCGCTGACAAATATGATGAAGACCTGCCTGATGCTGGAGCTGCGAAGTATATCAGGACTAAGATAAAAGTCAAGGAAATCTACGCTGCGATGAGGGTCAGCGGTCTTGCTGCTGCTGCTACTAAAAACAAAGAGGCTGCGATAGTTTCTGCGATAGTGCAGGCTGCTGCCGATGCCAGCGAAACCATGACCTGGCATCTGGAAAGGATGGCTATTGGTGATGGCTCCGGCAGGCTCGCTCAGGTAAATGGAGCCGTTTCCGGAGGCACCACTATAACTATAGACCATCCGAATTATGATGACCCGACCATCTTCCTTGAAGAAGGTATGAGGATAGAAATATATAACGGAACTACCAAAGAAGCTCCTACCAGCGGTTCTCTGGAAATAACCGCCGTTGACCCTGATAATAAACAGATAACCGTTTCTCAGGCTGTAACCGTTTCTGATAATGCGTGGATTTACGTAGAAGGCGATGTAGGAGTTTATAATTCTGCTCTTGTTTCTAAAGAGTTTATGGGATTGCTGGGGATAGTAGATAACGACGTGCCGCCTCTTGAAAGTGATTTCCAGGGTATAAATCCCACTACCTATAAGTGGTGGAAAGCTCATGTAGAAGACCCTGGAGCCCTGACAAGTCTCAGTCTCTCTTTGATTCAGCAGACTCTCGATAATGCCATGAAGAAAGGAACTGGTAAACTCTATCTCGCTTTCTGCGACCCTGCTCTGCGTAGGTCTTACGTAGCCTTGCTGGAAGCTAAACAGGAAATAACTCAGCCCATTGTGTCTCAGGCTGGGTGGAGCGGACTGGCCTATGTCTCCAATGGTAGAAAAATAGCCATTTACGATACATATCATGCTCCCAAAAACACCATTCTCTTTGTTGACCAGGACGCTATAAAGTGGTTCTTGCTGGAAGGTATTAACTGGCTGGATTACGGCGGCACTTCTACTCTGGTGGCGGTAGGTAAAGATGCTATCTACCGTTACCTGAAAGCCTATGGTAACTTTGGAACCATAGCCAGAAATAGACACGCCAAACTCGTGAATGTGCAGTAAACCTAACTCCCCAATAGATGGTGGGCGGCGGAAGCTCGCCGCCTGCCTCTATTGAAATAAATTAAAAGGAGGTAAAAATGGCTGGAAGACCACCTAAGAAAGAAAATGTGGAAAATGTTAAAATAACGGCTGAACCACAGGAAAATAAAATAGCCAAAAAGCTTTCTGAAGTGGAAAAGGCCATAAGAAATTTGCTCTGGAATGCTGAAAATAGATTTTATGATAGACCCACCATTGTAAAGGAGCTGAAAGAGATTGTAGAAAAGTATTTCGGAAAATGAGAGCTGTAATCACAAGGCTGAGCTGGAGGGATTTCTTAACTTACCTAAAAGCTATTGACCCGAAATTTGACATTAGGCTTATGTCTGATAGGATTGTTGTGCTTTATGATGGCAAAGAGGCTGAAGTCTTTTATTACGATGAACTTAATACAGAAGCAGTTAAACATTGTGAGAAAGTAGCATACGTTTATCGCAATTCGACTATTAAACAGATATTTCATGAAGCCGTAAAATGTGGAGAGAGTCGCAGGGCACGTTTAAGAGAAGCAATAAATGATGTCTGGAAAGACAAAAAAAGAGACGCTTTGCGGTATGTAGCCTATGGAAGAACTTCGGTTTATATTAGGAGAAAACAATGACTTTGCAGGATGTTGCTAATTATATACGCTCTATTTTAGATGAACCGAGTCAGACAATTTTGACAGATAACGATTTTCTCTACTATGCCAGACAAAGCCTATGGAAAGTTTATGATTTAATAACACAGACAGGATTTCCATATTACCTTACTAAAACAGAAATTTCTGTCAGCAAAGGAACGAATGAATATAGTTTGCCCAGCGATTTTGGCAAAATAGATGATGTTATTTTTGAGGATTATCATCTTGTCCAGGCAAATCAATATACCACAATGGAAGGCACACCCGAATATTATGTTGTTACAGAAAATTCTATATTGTTATTCCCAATTCCTGATGAAGACGGAACATTGACGGTTTATTATCATAAAAAACCTACACCTCCAGCTCAGCTTTCCGATACGATTAATATCCCAGAACTTGCTGAGAGATTATTTATACTTGATATGCTGATTCAATGTGCAACAAAAGGCGGCTATGATACTTCTCCTTGGCTTCAGCAATATTTAATTGAAGAGAGAAATTTTAAAGGGCAATTGATGAGGGATGGCTCTTTGATAAGAGTTCAAAAAAGGGGGTTTTAAATGGCAAGGAAAAAGAAAAAATCTAAGAAAAATAAAAGGAAAACCTTGACTGGCAAGAAGATGAAACCTAAAGGCAAAAAGGGTAAAATAGCTGTTAAAAGACTTGGCAGAACATATAAAACAGGAGGATTTGAAAAGCTTAAAAGGAAAGTAGAGGCTTATTATAGAAAGAAAGGCTATTCCGCAAGAGAGGCTAAAGAATTAGGAGAAAAAACCGCTGCTGCTGTTTACTGGAAAATGGTCAAAAAGCGTAAAGGGAAATGAGGATAATAAAGGATGCATTACGCAGAGCTAAAGTAGCTTTGATATCGAATTTTTCTGGAGGTGTAAACGCACAAAGCGATGAAATTTCTTTGGCAAAAAATCAGGTTATTGAGGCTATAAATTTCAATTTAACACAAGTAGGTGCATTAGAAAAACGAAAAGGATATACTTCTTTTGCTAATCAATTATCAGCAGCAATAGATAGTGGATATTATTATAAAACTTCCTCTGTTGATGAATTTGTTGTCGGTTCTGGTGGTTCTTTATATAAGAAAAATACTGATGGAACATGGACAAGTATATATACTGCGACAAATTCTGATTTTAGTTTTGCTGTTATTCATGACCGCCTATTTATTGTCAATGGGGTAGATGATAATAAAAAATGGGATGGAACAAATTTAACAAATGTAGGAATACAAGCTCCATCTTCAGCTCCAATACTTGCAGCGGGCGCTGCTGGCAATTTAAACGGAACCTACAAATATGCTGTAACATTTTATCGTGGAGGAAATTATCCCTGTGAAAGTAATCCATCGCCGCTTGTTGAAATAACAGTAAGCAATCAACAGGTAGATTTATCAAATATTCCTACCAGTTCAGACCCACAAGTAACCGCACGTAGAATTTATAGAACTACTGCAAATGGCGGTACCCTCTATCTTGTAGCTGAGATAAACGATAATACTACAACAACCTATACTGACAATGCGACAGATGAAAGCTTAGGAGATGCGTTAAGTTATGACCGCTCTCCATTTCCAAAAGCAAAACAAATCGCAGTTTCTCATAATCGCTTATGGGGTGTTGCTCCTGATGGAACAGCGATTTATTATTCTAATTTCAACAGACCAGAGGAATGGGATGAATTAAATACGCTTTATATAAATCCAGGAGATGGAGAAATAATAACAGCAATTGTGGCTTTCAGACATTACATTGTAGCATTTAAAGAAAATTCAATTTATTTCATAGATGCAAGATTAGACCCGCCTCCATACTACAAAATTTCTGACCAAATCGGCTGTACCATACCACGTTCAGTAGCAGCTACACCAATAGGAATTATCTTTGCGAATCACCAAGGTATATATGCTTTGAATGAAAATGGACAAATAACGTGGCTTTCAGAAATTATTGATAAAAGATATAATACCTTACTTGATAAAACTTCAGCTGATACTTGGTGGGGTGTATATTACCCTGAACGATTTCAATATTTCTTAGCAGCGAGAAAAAGTGGTCTGACAGAAAATAATTATTGGTTAGTTTTTGATGTAAGAACTAAAGGATGGACTTTTTATGAGCTTAAAAATGGAGCTTCCTGTTTTATTAAATATATTGACAGCAATCAAAAAGAGCGAGTGATTTTCGGAACCTCAGATGGTTATACTTTTCTTTTTGATGAGGGTAATTCTGACAATGGTAATGCTATTAAAGCATATATGCAAACTCGATGGACACCTCTTGATAATTTCGTGTCCAGAAAAAGAATATTTAAAGTTTATCCGCTTGTTAAAGTAGAAGAGCGAACAACAATTAAAATAAAAGTATTTTTCCGGTTTATAGAAGGCGGAACTATATATGAATATGAATGCGAACCTGCTGCCATTTGGGGGACTTCTGTCTGGGGAGATTTTATCTGGGGACATACTGGAACTCAGCAAGGAGTAATAGACGTTAATGTAAAAGGAACATGGTTCTCCTTTTATCTCGAACATGAGGACAGTAAATGGCTGCGAGTGATGGGATTTGGATGTAAATATCAGCAAAGGGGGTTTGCTGATGTCGAATAACATTCGGAAATTCCTGTTGCCTCATAGAGTAATTGATTTCCCAACACAGAAAAATTTTGAAACAGTAGAATCTAAAATAGAAGAACTTATTAGCGATAATGATACTCTCCGATCTTCTGTTTCTTCTCTTCAAACTGATTTAAATAATCATAAAAACGACCAGAATAATCCTCACAACACAAATTTTATTATCCTTCCTGATACTCCATCCTCTTATGAAGATAAAGAAGGATATGGACTGATAGTTAATAATAATGAGAACGGTCTCGATTTTTCAATTTATAATGGAGTGGAAATGCAATCCAGAACAATTTACGTTGACCCTGTTATCGGAGATGACGTTAACGGTGACGGTTCAGCTTCTGCGCCTTTTGCGACTATACAACATGCGATAGATACAGTAAAGAAAATAATTCCATATGGCGTAATTATTACAATTCAGCTTGGGCTAAATGATGGTTCAAATAAAACATTTAATATTACTTCCACAATCGAAATTGTAGGGTTTTGGGGTGGGGGAGATCTTATTATAAGGGGTGATGATAGCGATATGGTAATAGGATCCTCTAAAAAAATTAAAATAGATTGTTCCTCTACAGAAAAAAATGCCCTTCTCGTATCAAAGAACATGATTATTGTGAGAATAAAAGGAGTAGAAATAAATATCAATACTTCTGCAAGCTGGGTTACTGGTATAAAAACACAAGAAAACACAGCTCAAGTTGTAATTGAATATTGTGCCATTAGGGGGAATTCTTCGAGTAAGGGTTACGGAGTAAGTTCAACATTTGGAAATTCTCTTTATATTGGCGATTCAATGTTTTCAAATATTCAAACTGCTATTTTAGCAAATAATGATGGTTTTATTCGTTCATTTAATAATGATGATTATGGCACTTTACCCACCTATGGACTTCAGGCAGCAAGGCAAGCAAGAATAAGGAAAGAAGGAACTCAACCAAATGGGTCGGTTGCAAATGAAAATTCATGGGCGGGAGGTGAAATAGAATGAGCACATTTTTCATTTATCGCAAAAGTGATGGGGTTATCTGGCTGGCCTTACCTGGGATGCCGGATAACGATGATTTTGAGATAACAGGTGAGATATATTTCAAAGGTAAAGCTTATGCTCGTGGGATTAAGTGGCAGAATAATGATTGGGTTTATACAGATAGCGAAGTGCCAGCGGATATTTTTACGATTAATAATCCACCTGAACGCTACTGTTATGATCTACAAACTGGGGAAATTTATGAAAATCCAAATTTTAAGGAGGAAGAAGGATTATGAAAAAAGTTAAACTTTTTGGTCGAGAATATGAAATAATTTGGCAAACAGCTGAGGAATTAAAA